>Ga0066662_10000245_pt1 | contig 23567 bp, 19 predicted proteins | sample GraSoiAngelo_111_FD_133939 | JGI IMG/M metagenome (GOLD analysis project Ga0066662, IMG submission 133939) | Grasslands soil microbial communities from the Angelo Coastal Reserve, California, USA - 14_0903_12_40cm | ecosystem: Environmental > Terrestrial > Soil > Grasslands | place: USA...
CACTTGCGGCGTGCACGCGCCCGGGGTCCGGCGGCGGCGCTTCCGACGACGTGGTTCGCATGAGCAACGGCGCCGATCCGCCGGGGCTGAACTCGCTCGTGGTCGACAACGCGTCCACCGTCTACTTCTCGGCGCTGGTACACGGCTTTCTGCTGCGCGCCGACGGCGCCGGCCGGCTGATCCCCGATCTCGCGACCGCCGTGCCGACCGCCGCCAACGGCGGCATCTCGCGCGACGGGCGCACCGTGACGTACCACCTGCGGCGCGGCGTGCGCTGGCACGACGGCGCGCCGTTCGACGCGCGCGACGTCGCGTTCTCGTTCGCGGCGGCGATGAACCCGAGCAACGCCGTGCCGGACCGCACCGGCTTCGACCACGTCGCGTCCGTTCGCGTCGTCGACCCGTACACCGTGCAGGTTCGCCTGACGCGTCCGTTCACGCCCTTCGTCGCGTCGTGCTTCACGCTGGCGGCGAACGACCCGTACCCGCTGCTGCCCGCGCACCTACTGGCCGGCAAGCACGACCTCAACCGCGATCCGTACAACGCCGCGCCGGTCGGGCTCGGCCCCTACAAGCTGGTCCGCTGGGACCGCGGCTCGCGCATCGTGCTGGCCGCCGACCCGCACTACTTCCGCGGCGCCCCCGCGATCGCGCGGATCGAGATCCAAATCGTCCCCGACACGAACACCGTCGCGACGCTGTGGCAGTCCCGCAGCCTGGACTTCGTCCCGGCGCGCGTGCAGGCGGGGCGGACGTTCCTCGACGCGGTGCGGCGGCGCCCCGATGCGCGCATCGTCTTCCAGCCGCACAACGAGTTCGACTTCGTGCTGTTCAACCTCGCGCACCCGCCGCTGGACGACGTGCGCGTGCGGCGCGCGGTCGCGATGGGGATCGACCGCGCGCGCATCATGCGCGACCTCGACGGCGAGCTGTGGGTGCCGGGCGAGAGCGACCGGCTGCCGGACCAGTTCGGCTACGATCCCGCGCTCGTGCAGCCGCGCTACGACCCGAGCGCCGCGGCACGCCTGCTCGACGCCGCCGGCTGGCGGCGCGGACCGGACGGCGTGCGCCGCAAGAACGGCCGCGCGCTCGCGCTCGACTTCGTCGCGACGACCGAGTCGAAGTCGACCGGGCGCTTCGGGCTGTTCGCGCAGCAAGACCTCGCCAAGCTCGGCGTGCGCGTCGACCTGAAGTCGTACAACTACAACGTCGTGTGGGCGTCGAAAGCCGACCACGGCATCTTTCAGAACGGGCGCTTCGACCTGACGTACTCCGGCTGGCAGCCCAACGGCGTCGCGGACCACTCGTACCTGTTCCGCTGCGACACGCGCCCGCCGAACGGCGACAACTTCGGCGGCATCTGCGATCCGGTGATCGAGCGCGCGGCGCGCGAGGAGCTGACCGCGACCGACCCCGCCCGCGAGGCGGCGGCCGACCGCGCGATCACACGGCGCCTGGTCGACCGCTCGTACCTGCTGTTTCTCGGCTTCAACCAGGAGGCGGTCGCCTATCGCGAGGGCCTGGAAGGCGTCGTCCCCGCGGTGAGCGGACTGCACCTGTGGAACGCCTGGGCGTGGCGCTGGCGCCGCGCGCCCGAACAGTAGCGGCACACCGCGGCGGGGAAGGGCCGCGGGTGACGACCGCGCCTCTCACCTACGGCTCGTACCTGCGGGTCCCCGAGCTGCTCGCGCTCCAGCAGCCGCTCAGCGATCCGCCGCACCACGACGAGCTGCTCTTCATCCTGATCCACCAGGTGTACGAGCTGTGGTTCAAGCAGACGCTGCACGAGCTCGACGCGGCGGTGCGCTTCCTGGACGGCGACGATCTGCTCAAGGTCGCGAAGGCGTTTCGCCGCATCCACGCGATCCAGCGCATCCTCGAGACGCAGGTCGACGTGCTTGAGACGATGACGCCGCAGGACTTCAACGCCTTTCGCGAGGGGCTGAACCCGGCCAGCGGCTTCCAGTCGGCGCAGTTCCGCGAAATCGAGTTCCGCTGCGGCTCGCGCATGCCCGAAGAGGCGCTGAAGCACCTCGACGTCACCCCGGCCGAGCGCGCGAACCTCGAGCGCCGCCTGCACGAGCCGACGCTCTACGACGCGCTCAAGGGACACCTCGCGCGGGCGGACTTCGACGTGACCTCTCACGACGCGCTGGTCGCCACGTTCAAGGAAATCTACGAGCACGAGGAGGCGCACTACGCGCTCTACCTGCTGCTGGAAGACTTGATCGAGTTCGACGAGCGCGTGCGGCTGTGGCGGGGCCGCCATGTCGTGATGGTGGAGCGGATGATCGGGATGAAGCCGGGGACCGGCGGATCGCTCGGCGTCTCGTACTTGCAGAAAACGCTGACGAAGCGGTTCTTCCCGGAGCTGTGGGAGGTCCGCACGGTGCTCGGCGGAAGCTCGCTCGCGTGACCGCCGCGACCTCGTCCGCAACGTCGAACGCCGTTTTGCCGCACGGAGTGCGCGCGCGCTTCGCCGGGCTGGACGTCAACACGTGGCTGGTCTCGCACTCGATGGGCGCCCCGCCGCTGGCCGCGCGCGACGCGCTCGTGCGCTATCACGCGCAGTGGGCCGACGGCGGCCCGGAAGGCGCCTGGCCCGCGTGGCTCGACGAAGCGCGCGCCGTCGCGGACGGGATCGGCGCGATCATCGGCGCGCCGGCCGGCTCGATGGCGCTCGCGCCGAACGTCAGCGTGCTGCAGTCCGCGCTCGCCTCGTCGCTCGACTTCCGTCCTTCGACAGGCTCGGGACAGGCCGGCCGCAACGAGATCGTGTACGAGGCATTGCAGTTTCCCTCGCTCACGTACGTGTGGACCGCCTGGGAACGAGCCGGGGCGAAAACCGTGCGCGTCCCGACCGATGACGGGCGCACGATCCCGACCGACCGGATCTGCTCCGCGATCACCGAGCGCACCGCCGTCGTCGTGCTCTCGCACGCGTACTACCAGAGCGGCGTCGTGATCGACGTCCCCGCGATCGCGGCGCGCGCCCATGAAGTCGGAGCGCTCGTCGTGCTCGACGCGTACCAGACGACCGGCACGTATCCGTGGGACGTCGCCGCGCTCGACGTCGACGTCGCGGTCGGCGGCTCGCACAAGTGGCTGTGCGGCGGTCCCGGCTGCGGCTGGATCTACGTGCGCCCCGCGCTGCACGAGACGTTCCGCCCGATGGTGACGGGCTGGTTCGCGCACCGCGACCCGTTCGCGTTCGAGCCGCCGCCGATCGACTACGCGACGGATGAGCGGCGCTGGGCGACCGGCACGCCGACGATCCCCGGCTACCTGGTTGCGAAAGCCGGCCACGACGTGATCCGCGAGATCGGCGTTCCGGCGATCCGCGCGCACAACGTCCGTCTGACGACGCGGCTGACCGAGGCGGCGCTCGAACGCGGCTGGCGCGTCAGCACCCCGCACGACGCGCGCCTGCGCACCGGCTGGGTCGGGATCGACGTTCCCGACGGCGCGCGCGTGCTGCACGAGCTTATCGCGCGGCGCATCTACGCCGACTACCGGCCCGGCTGCGGGCTGCGCGTCAGCGCGCACCACTACACGACGGACGAAGAGATCGAACGCTTCCTTACGACGATGGACGCCCTCGTGCACTAAGCGAGCACGCGTCGCTGGGGCGGTTCTGGGAAAGACGGCACTTGTCAGTCACTCAGCCAGACAGGAGCCTCCATCCATGCATCATTCCAGCCGGCTGATGCTCGCCGCGGCGGCCTTCGCGCTCGCGGCGACGAGCGCGGCGTTCGCGCAGACGTCCTCGCCGATGCCGATGTCGAGCCCCGCGACGGGCGTCATGACGGCGGCGCCGGCGCCTCCCACGAGCGTCCCGTCCTCGGGCACGAGCTCCGGAACGACCGCCCCGACGACCGCCCCCGCGACCTCCGCGCCGACGCCGGCGCCGACCGCGAGCGGCATGCGCAGCACCGACACCCCGAACGGCAACAACGGCAAGCACCTCGGCCAGATCAAGAAGATCAGATCCGGCTCGCTGACGCGCTCGCAGGTGCTCTACGGCGTCACGCACCAGCTGCAGGCCGCGAAGCAGCTCGCCAAGATGAAGACGATCAACTTCGACAACCTGCGCGTCTACAAACTGCCTTCCTCGCTGAAGTCGATGGTGAAGCTCAGCGACGCGGACTCCCGGGCGCTCACGCTCGCGCTCATCGGGAGCGGCGTGCAGGTCGCGCAAACCGATCCGAACCTGCCCTCGTCGAACGGCAGCAACTCGCCGATCCAGTACCTGCGCAACGTGCTGGCCAACATCAACGTGAGCAACGCGCTGAACAACCTGAACGTGCTCAACAACTCGAACGTCAACGTGAACGTCGCGCTCTCGAACGTGCTGAACAACAACAAGATCTCGATCGGCCAGGTCGTCGGCCTCTACATCGGCGGCGGCGGCATCATCACGACGATCACGAACTGACGCGCACGATGAAGACGAACTTCGCCCTGTATCTCACCGCGGCCGCGCTCGCCCTCGCACCGGCGAGCGCGCTCGCGCAGAGCGCCGCCCCCTCCGCCGCGCCGGCGACCCCGGCACCGATCGAGCCCGTGCCGCGCACGAGCCCGATGTCCGAGACGACCGCCGCCCCGTCGCCGGCAGCGACGTCCACCGCCACCATGGCGCCCTCGCCGGCCTCGTCCAGCACGCCGAAGACCAACAACGGCAAGCACCTGGGCCAGATCAAGAAGCTCCAGAGCGGCTCGCTCAGCCTCAAGGATCTGCGCTACGCGCTGACGCACCCGGTCCAGGAAGTCAACCAGGTCCGCAAGATGAAGACGGTCAGCTTCGACAAGCTCCGCGTCTACAGGCTCCCGACCAGCCTCAAGTCGATGCTGAAGGTCGGCGACGCCAACTCCGACATCCCGGTGCTCGTCCAGCTCGCCCCGAGCCTCGAGCTCGCGCAGTCGGTGCCCAGCACGAACGGCAGCAACTCCCCGATCGCGATCCTGCAGTACGCGCTGGCCAACATCAACGTCAGCAACGCGCTGAACAACGTCAGCGTCCTGAACAACTCGACCGTCAACGTCGGCGTGACGCTCGCCGACGTGCTGAACGGCAACAAGATCTCGATCGGCCAGGTCGCCGGGATCTTCGTCAACGGCCTCGGCGTCATCACCACGATCACGAAGTAGCCGGGGCCTTCTTCTTCGAAGCGCGGCTGCGCCGTCCGGCCAGCCGCGCTTCGAGCATCGCCCGGAACATCTCCGCGTTCCGCACCGCCTGCCCGCTGCGGTGGTTGTTGAAGAACGCCAGCGTCTCGCGCACCCCCGCCTCCGCGCGCAGGTCGCCGACCCGGTCCACCCACGGCTCGAGCTCCTCGGCGCTGTACAGATAGTCGTACCGAAGATCCGGCGTCTCGGGCCGCCACCACTGCTTCACGTTCCGCCCGTGGAAGCGCACGTACGCGATCCGGCTGGTCGCGTCGGCCGACTCGCGCAGCAGCTTCGAGAAGTGCGGCATGTCGACGTTGCACCACCCGATCCCGAGTTCCGCCAGCAGCTCCAGCGTCGCATGCGACTGCCAGTCCCGGTGCCGAAACTCCGCCACGAGCGGCAGTTCCGGCAGCGCCCGCCGCAGCGCGCGCAGGCGCTTCTCCGCGTTCGCCGACGGCTTGAAGCTGTTCGGGAACTGCATCAGCCCGCACGCCAGTTTCCCGCTCTCCGCCAGCGGCTCGAGCGCCGTCCGAAACTCGCGCACTTCACGCGGCAACACCGTCGCGTCGGCGGGCAGGTGCGTCGCCGCCCCCGGCAGCTTCACCGAGAACAGGAACCCTTTCGGAGTCCGTTCCGCCATCGACGCAAACGTCTTCGCCGACGGCACCCGGTAGTACGTGCTGTCGATCTCGACCGCCGCGAACTCGCGCGCATAGTATTCCAGCATGTCGCGCGGCTTCGTCCCCGGCGGATAGAACGGCCCGATCCAGTCCCGATAGCTATAGCCGCACGTCCCGACGCGAACTCCGGGCACGTCGTCGCGGACGCGTTTCTTGCCTTCGGCGAACATTCCGAGCTGCATCGTCTGCATCGTTCCCCGAATGCATGCGACCATCGCGCCGGAGGCGGGGGGCGTCACGCCCCCCGCCGCGCCCCGATCCCGATCCTACGACCCCGGCGGCTCCTGCAATCGCTCGCTCAAGATCCGCTGCGCCGCATGCAGCGTAGCGAACCGCTCCGCCGCACGAGCATAGATCTGCTCCGTGATCGCGTCGATCACTTCAGGAGACAGCTGCGGTGCATGCTCCGCGATCACGACCGGAATCGCATCACGAATCGAGCGCAGCGCGTCTTCGGTGGTCTCGGTGAGCTGCGCCGCGAGATCGTCGAGCGCTTTCGAGAGCCGCCCGGCAAGGCCGCGGCTGATCTCCTGCGTCGACTTCGCGAAGATCTCCGGCAACCCGTCGATCTGGCGCTGAAGCTGCTCCAGCGCCGCCCGCGAGACGAGCACCATCTCCTCGTTCGGTTCCATCACGGCTCTCTGACGTGCCGCGTGTCCTATTCCCTTTCGGCCACATTTCGGAAATTTGGCGGCAACGCGGCTTTGGTTCGCTCGTGGCATGGCCAAGCAAGCTTGGGACGTGCCAACGCTACGCAGCATCTTTACCCTCGACCATCCGCACTTCGTCTGCGAGCCGATGGTCGTCAAGATGGACGATCATCATTTCTGGGTGACCGGATGGATCCACACACGAAACGGCCAGAAAGCCGGTTCGTTCACACGACGTATCATTCGGCGAGACCTCGCCTGGGTGGCAATGCACGACGGCTTCGCGCTGGACCCGCCGTTCCGACGGCGCCGTATCGCGTACGAGCACTATAGGAAGGCGCTAAGGGCCTATCGCCGGCTGGGCTGCTATCGCGTCGAGTTGTTTGCGCAGGACCACGGCTCTTTCGTCTGGCCCCAGTTCGGCTTTCGGTATCGGTGGCAACGAGATCGCGATGACGTCGCTGCGATGCTCGATACGCTTCACCGTCGGAAGACGGGCAGAAGGCTGGACGCCGTTCCGGACCGCGAGTTCGGTATCGTGGGTTTCGAGTCGGCCGACGCCGGCCAGATCGGCGCCATTGCAGCCTGGACGGTTGCATCGCGCCACGAGAATGGTGCGCTCGAGATGATCCTAGACTTGCGCGATCCCGTGACACTGGCGTACTTGGTGGAACGTGGTATCTTTGATGCCAAGGAGATCTGATGAATCCTAAACAGCCGGGCGGCGGTAGCCCGAATCCACCTCGCGAGCTCGTCGTCGAAAGCGACATCAAGGTTAGCCGAAATGCGATCGAGGCGGCTGAGAAAGTGCTCGGACGGTCGCTGCGGTCCACCGTGCCGGTCTTGCCGCCCGACGTGCGCGATCAAGCCGAAACGGACTAAGAGTTGCCGGCGGGCTACGCGTTCGCGAGGAGGCGCGTCATTTCGTCCTGGATCGTGCCGTTGGTGGCCAGGATCGAGCCGGCGGCGATGTCGAGCGGGCCGCCTTCGATCGCGCGCGCGGCGCCGCCGGCTTCTTCGATCATCAGCGCGCCCGCGGCGACGTCCCACGGGCTGAGGTCCCACTCCCAGAAGCCGTCGTAGACACCCGCGGCCACGAAGGCCAGGTCGAGCGCGGCGCTGCCGTCGCGGCGCACGGCCTGCGCGCGGTCGGAGACGTGCGCGAAATAGCGGCCGTTGCGCGAGTAGCTGGCCGGGTTGAAGCCGGTGCAGACCATCGCGTCGGCGACGCGCGCCGTCGGCGAGACGCGCATCGGATTTCCGTTGCGCCACGCGCCGGCGCGGCGGCGCGCGGTGAAGAGCTCGCCCAGGACGGGCGCGTAGACCGCGCCGGCTTCGACGACGCCCGCGCGCTCGTAGGCGATCGAGACGCAGAACAGCGGGTAGCGGTGCGCGTAGTTCGTCGTGCCGTCGAGCGGGTCGACGATGAAGCGCTCGTCGCCCGTGCCGGCGTGCCGGCCCGTCTCCTCGCCCAGGGCCGTGGCGGTCGGGAACGCTTCACCGATCCGGCGCAGGATCAGCGCTTCGCTCGCGCGGTCGGCGTCGGTGACGAGATCGTGCGGGTGCTTTTCGCGCACGTCGCGCGGTTCGTCCAGCTTCTCGCGCAGCAGCGCTCCGGCGTCCTGCGCGAGCTGGGTGATGAAGGCGAGCGGGTCCAGCGTGGTCGTCCTCGGAAGGCTCGGTGAAAGGCTCACCTTCCGGGCGGCGCCACCGCGTCCTCGCGGCCGTCGCCGGCTGCGCTACGGCAGGGTGACGTAGAGGTTGTACTGCACCACCGCGGTGTACGTGCCGGCGGGCTGGGTATTCGGGACGACGAGCGTCAGGTCGATGCAGCGCTGCTGGCTCTGGTTCGCGACGCCGGTCCAGGTCGTCTCGCCCGGCGGGCCGGAGTTGTTGTACGGCGTGAACGTGGGCGCGAGCGACGGCACGGCCCACGACAGATAGCTCGTCATCGAGTAGTTCTCGATCGGGAACGTTCCGCTGTTCGAGCCGCTCGTCTTCGAGGTGTTGTAGCCCCAGTCGAGCAGCTTGTAGCTGTTCGTGTAGAACGTGAACACCTCGAACACGCACGAGAGCGTCGTCGTGCCGTAGCCGGCGTTGATGGTGTTCGTGTGCGGGATGATCCGCAGGAAGTTCGCGTTCGGGTCGGGCTTCGCGACGAACTGCACGGGAACCGGCGTCGGCTGCGCCGTCGACTGCGCGATCTGCACCGCGCCGCCGGGCGCGACGTCCCAGGCGGCGCCGGAAGAGGCGATCTGCAGCGGCGCGAACGGGTCGGCGAGCTGCTGCGCGACCTGCGCCGGAGCCGGCGCGGACGGCGGCGCGGCGTCGTGCTGCAGGAAGCCGACCGGCGCCGGGCTCGGCGTCACGACGACCGTGACGATCAGCTCCTTGTACGCCTTCTGCGCCTGCAGCGCGTCGGCTTGCGAGACGACGCACAGCGCGGTCAGAACCGCCAAGCCGAACAGTGCAAATACGTTGCGGCGTCTCAATTTCCGATCACCGTGTAGACGATGTAGAGGTTGAACTGGCTGGCCGGAACGGTGCCCGCCAGGCGGAGCTGGTAGTCGAAGCCCTGCGTGACGTTGCCGGCGCTCGGGCTGGACCACACGACCGACATCGGCGACGGGACACCGCCGACCGGCGAGTAGTCGATCCCGCCCGAGCCGCCCGCGATCGCGTTCCCGTTGGTGCGGTTGAACGACGTCGCGGGCGAGAACGCCGTGTTCCCGGTATTGGACAGCAGCCAGTACAGCGTCTGGAAGATCGGGTACGTCGCGGGCGCCGGCACCGGGTTGCTGCCGTTGAAGTCCGTCGCGCCCTCGCCGTACACGACGAAGCCGGCGCTGTCGTTCGTCTGCACCTTGATCTGCGCCGCGTACTTGTAGAGGTACTGGTAGCCGACGACGACGTTGCCGAAGTCCACCGTGCCGCCGTTGGCGACCGCGTTCGGGCCGGGGGCCGGGGTCGAGCCGCTGCCGAGGCCACCGGTCGGGCCGAAGCCGCTCGCGTAGTTCGGGATGATCTGCGCCTTGACGGTCGGCAGGATCTTGTAGTTCAGCTGGGCCGAGCCGGTGAACGCCGCGCACGCCGGCTGGGGCGGCATCAGAGCCGCCGTCAGGACCAGGGCTGCGGCCGCGGCCGCGATCGCTCGCATCGTCGTCAGTTCGCGATCAGCGTGTAGGTGAGCGTGACCGTCGTCGTGGTGTTGTTGTTCACCGACAGCGGGTTGACCGTCACGCGGTAGTTCATGATGTTGTCGATCGGCTGTTTGCGCACCGTTCCGGTCCAGCTCGACAGCGCCAGGTTCCCCGCGGTCGGGATCACCGTGCCCGGCGCGACCGTCACGTTCTGCGTGTACGTGCCGCCGGCCGGGTGCGAGGACGCGGTCGAGTCGATCCAGGTGCTGAGCTGACCGCTCGAGGTGCCGGGATTGACGTCGGCCGAGACCGACAGGCTCCAGCCGTTGGTCGAGTCGGTGTAGACCGACGCCGCCAGCGAGTTGTTCACGGTCACGGTACCGGTGATGTTGTTCAGGTTGATCAGCGGGTAGGTGCCGGCGCTGGAGAAGGTGCAGGTCGTGCAGCCGATCGCGCTCGGCGCCGAGCCGCCGAACAGCGCCGGGCTGTACGTCGCGCTCGGCCACGTGCCGGTCGGAACCTGGATCGTCAGGCGCGCGTCGTTCACGATGCGGATCGTGTTCGAGGAGGCGTAGATCGGGAGCGTGTTCGCGTTGCCCGCCGTGCGCGGGTCGGGCGGGGTCGTGTTGCCGGTCGCGACGGCCGCGTCGAACTTGAACGTCGAGTTGACGTCGTACGGGTTCTTCGCGTACATGAAGATGTCGAGGTTCTGGCCGACCGCGAGATTGCAGCCCGACAGGCGCAGCAGACCCGACGTGCCGGGCGTGCCGTTGACCGCCTGCGTCAGCGAGTTGATCCCGCTGCCGCTGCACTGGGCGCCGGCCGCGCCCGCGCCGTAGACGAAGATCGAGGTCTGGTCGACCGACCACGGGCTCGTCGTGTCGAAGAGCTGGCCCGACGTGTTGGCCCACGGGATCGACAGGCTGACGTCGGTGATCGTCGTCGAGCCGTTGTTGTGCAGCTCGTAGACGTAGGCGTTACCTTCGTTGAAGTCGGACCACGAGCCCACGATCGGCTGGCTTCCGAACGGCACGCTCTGGATCGGTGCGACCGGCGGGTGCGAGGGCGTGGGCGTGTAGCCGCCGACGAAGGTGAAGCTCGTCTGCGCGGTCGTGTTCGCGACGACCAGGTTCGGGATCTGCGAGCCCGTCGCGTTCACCACGCCGCCGCCGTTCGCGCCCACCACCGTCCAGTTGATCGGGTAGGTGTTCACCGCCGGCGCGGCCGCGTAGTTGAAGTTGATCGTCAGCGTTCCGCCCGGCGGCAGCGCGCTGGTGTCGGTCGTCCCGGCGCACGGCGTGGAGGCCTGCGTCGCCTGGTTCGGCGCGGTCGACACCGCGCACAGCGAGACCAGCCACTGGCCCGCGGTGCCGGTCGCCGTCGCGTTCCAGGTCGCGCCGTTCGACGCCGTCACCGACGTGACGGTCGGGTAGTTGGCGCCGCCCGCCGGCGGCACGGTGATCAGCAGCTGGCTGACGTAGTCGGGGTTCGGGTCCAGACCGGTCGAGGTGTTGATGAACTTGAAGGACCAGTTCTGGTTCGCCAGCGCCGGCACCACGACCGGCGTGGTCGAGGCCGACATCAGCTGCGGGTCGAGCGAGAACACGCCGAGCTCCGTCGAGTCGATATTGTTCGTGCCCGCGACGGCGTTCGTCAGCCCCGCGACCGGAGCGATCGCAAACGCCGCGCCGGCGGCGTACCCGTTCAAGTCGCGGTTGTTCGCGGTCGCCGAGATCTCTTGGAACGGGAACGCCGAGAGCAGGATCGGCATCTTGATCACGAAGGTCGCGGTCTTGCCCGTCGGCAGACCGGCCGCTTTCGCCGTCGCCACGATGGTGAACGCGTTCGGCCCGAGCTGCGCGTCGGAGCTCGCGCCGGCGGCGGCGTTGCCGTTCTGCGTGTAGATCTTGTAGTTCGCCGACTGGTTGACCCCGTTCACCGTCGCGGACTGGACCGCCGGCGTCAGGACGTTCGGATCGACGGTCGCGGGCATCTCGAACTCGAAGTAGTAGATCGTCCGCGGTCCGTTGTTGGTCACGTTGATCGTGAGCGGGTAGTAGCTCCCGGCCGGGAAGCCGCTGTTCGCCGGCGCCGCATGCGTGCCCGAGCGGTACATCATCTGCTTGTAGCGCGGCGTCCCGAGCTGTCCGGTGCTCTGGTAGCCGCCGACCTGCCAGGAATACGTCGCTTCGGTGTTCGTGCCGACGACGCCCGAGCCGTACACGGGCAGCCCGTTCGTCGCGGTGTTGTCCATCGTGGCGTTGTAGCCGCTCGGCGCGATCCCGTGCAGCGGCGTGATCTGCGTCTGCAGCAGGCAGACCGTCGCGCAGCTTCCGGTCGCCACGCCGACCGTGTACGGGATGGCCAGCGTCGCGTTCGCCGCGAGCGACTGTCCCGCGACGTTCGGCGTGATGCTGAGCTGCGTCGCGCTGACGCGCGTGACGTTCCACTGCTGGCCCTGCGAGTCGAACGCGCACACCTGGGTCACCGGCGCGCAGCCGGCCTGCGGCGCCTGCAGGTTCAGCTGCACCACGTTGCCGCTGTCGCTGCGGATCGTGATCGCCTTGATCGGGTCGCCGTTCCAGGTGCCGAACAGCGTGCCGGCGCTGTTGCGCAGCGTCGCGGTGACGGGAGTCGGCGCGCCGGCGGCGAGCGCGTTCACGTATGCGCCGGCCGGGTTCGTCCACTGGAACGTCCCGGCGTACGACACGACGGTGAACGACTTCGAGCCGACGACCGCGCCGGCGGTCGTGTCGTAGAGCTGGGCGGTGTAGACGTTCGGCGCGAACGGGATTTGGGTCGCCCCGAACGACGTGTAGTTCGTCGCGTTGATCGGAAATGCGACCTGCTGCGGCCCGCTCGACGTCCCGGCCGCCGTGAACTGGGACGGCAGCGAGAAGAACTGCGGCGCGCCGAAGCGCGGGCTCACGTCGGTGGTCGTCGAGCTCAGCACGACGCCGTTCGCGTTGCTCACCGTGATCCGGTAGACGTGGCCGTTCACCAGCCCGGACGTGATGTTGTAGATCAAGCCCGTCACGGACTGCTCCGCGGCGGCGGCGCCCGGCGCGCCGAGCAAACCGTCGGTGGCGAAGGTGTCGTTGAGGTTCGTGCCGTTGCCCAGCCCCTGGTTGTACGGCACCAGCGGCCCCCACGTCACCGACGACGGGTTGACCGAGATCTGCTGGGTCGAGATCAGGTCGTTCGTGGTGGCGTCGTAGAGCTGGACCGTCTGCGTGCCGAGGCTGTTGGCGCCGCCGGCCGGCGTCGTGTACTGGCCGGTCAGCGTCTGGTTCGTCGGCAGCGTCCCGATCGCGCCGAGCGTGAAGCACGTGCCGTTGTTCCAGTTCTGCGCACCGGCCGGGACCACGCCGACGCACGGGAGCCCGTTCCCCGACGTGTTCACGAAGCCGAGCGCGTAGAAATGCGCGGCGTTGAGCCCGCTGGCCGAGACGTAGACGGTCCCGCCCGAGGTGAAATCGTTGGCCTTCGTGGTGAAGCCCGGGTCGGAGTACGTCGAGAAGTTCAGCGTGCCCAGCACGACGGAGTACGCGACCGCCTCGTAGGCGTTGGTCGCCGTGTTCTGCACGGCGATCGCCCACACGCCGGAGTACGCCGCGTCGGTCGTGCCGGTTCGGGTCGGGCCGATGCCGGTGACCGGGTCGGGCGACGCCGCCAGCGGCGTCGAGAGCGTGAGCTGCGCGTACCAGGGCGTCTCCTGGCCGCCGATCATCTGCAGGCACCGGCCCGTCGCGTCGGTGGTGAACGTCGAGCGATAGGTGCCGGGGGCGGCGCTGTAGTCGCGCGTCTGGACGCTGTACGCCGTCCCGTCGGGCGGGAACACCAAGTAGCGGTACGTCGTCGACGCCTGCAGGTTCTGGCACAGCCAGAAGACGTTCGCGCCGTACGAGAGCGTCTGGTCGTCGAGATACGGGACGTTCGACGTGCCGGTCAGCACGATGGTGCCGCCGCTCGCGGAGCGCTTCCAGCGCACGCGGTGCTTGAGCAGGTCGGTCAGCTTCGGAATGTCGGGGCGCGGGCCGCGATAGGCCACCAGCCGCGTGGAGTTCATGCGCATCGACGCCGGCAGCCGCGCGAGCGCGGACAGCTCGCTCCCGCCGGGCACCGCGGACGACCGCTTCGCGCCCTGCGCCGGGCGCGACTGGTCGCCGAACGGCAGCGGAGGCGGCGTCGGCGCCGACGTCGAGCTGCGAGCTCCGCCGACCGTGCGCTGCGACGACTGTGCCGTCTGCTGCGCCAGGGCGGCGAAACCGCCGGCGCCGAGCACGGCGGCGGCGACGATGGCGATGAGCGCCAGCGTTCGCGTCAGGTGATGCATGAAGTCTCCGGAATCCGTTCCGTTGCTGCTGCGGGAGCGTGCGCGTCAGCGCACGGTGATGTTCGCTTGGCCGGCGACCAGGTTCGGGCCGCCGTAGTCGACGAGCGCGACGACGGAGTACGAGCCGGGTGCGAGTTTCTTTCCGACCGCGTCGATCAGCCGTTTGCCGGACCGCTCGACGAGCATTCCCTGCGGGAACGGAACGCGGTCGACGACGCTGCCGCCTTGCTTGATCTCGACTCGGCCGCTGAGGTACACGTGCGCGTTGCCGGTGTTGTGGAAGCCGACCAGGTAGTGCTGGCCGTCGCCCAGCGACTGCGCCTTGACGTCGTCGACCTCACCGCCGATGTGCGTCGTCTCGGGGATCAGCACGTAGATCTTCGAGGCGATCCGCTCCACGACGGAGAGCCCGCCGCCTTTTCGGGTCGGGCGCGTCGTGAAGAACACCAGGTTGCTGTACTCGCCGGCCGCGCTCGCCGGAACGTCGACCGAGAACCGCACTTGCGTGAACGAGCCCGGCTCGAGATCGAACTCTCGCGGGTTGATGGAGATGGTCTTCGAGAGCGAGTACGGCGATTTGCCCGGCGGGGCGAACGCGTAGTTGCCGGTCGGCCCGACCGCGTAGTCCGAGAGCGAGGCCACGATGTGCACCGCGGCGCTGCTGGTGTTGCGGACCGTGATCGGGAACGTCTCCTGCTTGCCGGGCTGCGTCGACAGCTCGTACTTCGCGGGAGAGACGTCGACGGAGATGTCCGCCGACGAGGGAGCGGTGAACGCCAGCCCGAGGACTGCGATCGTTCCGAGGGTTCGAAGCAGACGCATACGCATCACCTTCATAATCTCGGCCGCTCCGCTTGTCGACTTCACTCGTCCGCCCGGCGAGGCGAGCTTAACGCGGAACGACGGCGAACGTGATGACCGACGTCGCCGCGCCCGAAGCCGCACTGCCGTTCACGTTCATCTGGACGTCTTGGCCCATGTACTTGAACGTCGTGCCGCTCAGGCCGCCGCTGCCGGCGTAGATGTTCGCCCCGCCCGCGGTGTAGACGGTCGAGGTCGGGTTGGCCGTGACGTTGGTCGTCACGCCCGCCGGTGCGCCGGCGGCGCCGAAGCCCGTGCCGGCCGTCGTCGCGCCGAGCGCGCCGAGCAGGACGCCCGCGACCGCGTTGACGGTCGGGCAGGCCGCGCCGGTGTACGCGGCCGGGTTGCCGGACGCGCCCGAGGCGCTGGGAAGCGCGGCCAGCGTGTTCGCCGCGCCGAGCTTGAACACGCAGACGGCCGTGCCGGCCGGCGCGACGTCGAGGTACTCGTAGACGTCGATGCCGCTGGAGTCGTTCGACTGCACGCCGACCGAGATCGCGTTCTGGTAATAGCAGCCGGTGTAGCCGGCGCCGGGCGGCGTGATGCCGCCGAACGTCAGGGTCGCGTTCGCTCCTTCGGCGACCGCTGCGGAGCAGTTGCCCGCGGCCGAGGCGAGGATCGAGCCGGCCGTGGCGTTCTTGATGGAGCCGGTCGTCGGGTCGTAGTTGACCGCGATCGAGACCGCCGCCGTCGCGTTGACGGTGTACTTGAGCTGAGCAGAACCGTAGACCGTCGTCGCAGCCATGGTCGGGGCTGCCGAAGCGGTCGCGATCCCCAGCATGACCAGAGCAGCAACTGCTCTTTTCACGTTCGAATCCTTTCGAGTAAGGGACGCTGAGAGAAGAGGCGAGCACGCCCCTCCCTTGGTTGTTCGTCGGTTCGGCGGCCGTTCTTTAAGCGCTCGCCCTGGGCGCCGGGCGACTTAACGGAGACTTAGCGGGTAGCTCTGCCCACGCTTGGTCACCAGGCTGCCCGAGTAGGGGAAGCCCTTCCGCCACAGCCGCATGTCGAACGTGAACAGGTGCCCGCTCGGCTTGGGCAGCAGAACCTTGTAGCCGTCCTCCATCACGACCGCGTCGCCTTCCTCGACGGGCGCCATCGACTTCAGGCTGACCCGCATCGTGTGGCCGGCCTCCGGGTTGCGCGGGGTGAACCGGATCAGGAACAGCGGGATGCGGGGGTCCACCGGGACCAGCGAGGTCGCGTCGGTGACGTCCTTGCGGTGCGCCGTCACGCTGAGCGCGTAGTCGCCCTTCGTCAGCGCCGGGACGACGACGGAGCCCGTCCAGAAGCCGAGGTGCGGGTCGAGGTGCAGCGGGAAGCCGCCGAAGACGTCGCTCTCGACGACCAGCTCCTTGACGTCCTTGGCGCCGGTCCGCGCGATCACGCGCAGCACGCCGCCGGGCGGGACCGCGGCCGGGTCGGTGCTGACCTGGATCGGCTGGCGCCGGCCGTCGCTGAACGTGTAGACGACCTGCTTTGCGCCGGCGCCCAGCTTGAAGATGACGCCGGCCAGCGAGGCGCCGCCCTCGACCGCGATCGGCCCCTCCGGCCCGGACAGGACGCTCAGGCCGTCGGGGATCGTGTCGGGGTCGACCGAGAGCGTGTACGAGCCGGGCGGCATGTTGTCGAGGATGAACGCGCCGTCGTCGTCGGTGATGACGGCGTGCTCGCCGGGCTGCGCGACGACGTACACGTTCTTGAGCCCGGCGAGCTGGCCGAAGCCGCCGTCGGCCGGCGCCATGACGGTGCCGGCGATCGAGCCCAGCGGCGTCGCGACGAAGTTCAGCGGGGTAGAGGTGCCCGGCGTGACGGTGACCGTCTTCTTCTTGTCGCCGACGAAGGCCACGGTGCTGGGCAGCGTCGACTCGACGATCTCGACCGTGTGCGCGCCGGCGCTCAGCCGCCCGATCGCGTAGTGCCCGTCGGGCGTGGTCGTGACCGCCTGGATCCCGTCGACCGCGATCCCGACGTTGGCGAGGCCGCGCTTGTGGCCCGCCGCGTCGGCCGCGATCACCGTCCCGCCGACGCCGGCGAAGTTCCCGACCGCGAACGAGACCGTCGTCGTCTGCCCGCCCTGGACGTTCAGCGTCTGGTACTCGCGGTCGGTGATCAGCCCGGGCTGGACCGTCGCGGGGTCGAGCCGCACGACGTGCGTCCCCTGCGGCACGAACCTGAACTCGAACTCACCGTTGGCGTCGGTGCGCTGCGTGATCCGCCCGTCGAGCACGACCAGCACGTTGTTGTAGCCCTTGATCGCCGGCGCGTTGGCGGCGAACGGCGTGGTCGACGGCGAGTACGTCACGACGCCGCGGATGACCGCGGGGAGATTGGGGTTCGCGCGGCCCGTGCTCGCGCGCGGCTGGCCGAAGCCGAACGGCCCGACCAGCGAGGCCTGGAACGCGGTGCCGCTCCCGCCGCCCAGCCCGGTCTGCTTGAACGCGCTGCCGCTGACCTGGACCGCGACGACGCTCGAGAGCCGGCGGACGAGCCCGACCGTCGTCTCGGTCAGCTTCGTCACGATCCCGTTGTTGGCCGACGTCTGCACCGTCTGGGTGATCTGCGCGTCCAGCTTCTTGCCCAGCGAGCGGCGGTACGAGAACGACTGCGCCAGCGCGTCGCCGGTGCTGTCGCCGCCGCTGAGCGCGCTGCGCGAGAACTGGTACGCCGCGGTGCCGCCGAAGAGCGGGCGGCTGACGCCGACCGCGAGCTGGCGCTGCGCGGCCGAGCCGTTGCCGCCGGCGACCGAGCTGGTCTGGTAGCTCTCGAACAGGCCGAGCTTGCCGAGCGACTCGTTCAGCGTGATCCCGGCGGTGCGCTGGAGCGACGAGCCGCCGTCGGAATGGCTGCCGTCGAGCCCGGCGACGTACTGCACGCCGAGGTGCGCCCAGCTCCGGCCGCCCGAGAGCGTGACCCGGTTCTGGTGCAGCACGCCGCCGTCGAACTTGTCGTCGGTGTGCCCGAAGTTCAGGTTGACGTCGCCGAAGCGCTCGGAGTGGCGGCGCAGCGACAGGTCGCCGCTGAAGCCGCCGTCGAGCGTCCCGGTCAGCGTCTGGAAGCCGGCCGGGTCGAAGCGCAGGCCGAGGCTCGCGTTCGAATTCGCGCCCTGGAGGTCGGCGTGGAACGCGGCGGCGAGCTGCGCGCCGTCGCGCACGTTGCCGATCCCGTGGTTCGAGGCGACGGCGACCTCGGTGTCGGTCGAGAGCTTGGTGCCGTAGCGGCGGTAGCCGACGTCGGTGATCGACTGGTGCCCGCCGCCTTGTTCGGATGCGCCGTAGTACTGCGCCGCGGAGAGGTAGCCGCCCAGCGCGTTCCAGCTCCGGCGCAGCCCGTAGATACGGTAGGTCGTGCTGTCGGTCTGCTGCGCGGTCGAGACCAGGTACGAGACGTCGCCGTTGCGGACCGGGACCGCGAGGCTGATGCCGCGCGCGAAGCCGCCGATCTGGAGCTGGCTGTCGCTGGGGCCGGTGACCTGGCCGTAGGTCAGGCCGTACTTCGGCGTCCGGTAGCCGACGATCAGCGAGCCGGCCGCCAGCGACCCCGCGCCGTAGCCGAACGCGCTCGAGACGGAGACCGAGCTCTGCTCGGTGCGGCGCTCGGCGACCATCGAGAGCGCGGTCGAGTAGTTGTCGGCCGCGACCGCCGTCCCGTTCCGGCTGGCGCGGTTGAGCCCGAGCTGGTACGTTCCGTCGCCTTTGAGCACGATCGGGCCCTGGCCGAACCAGCCCCGGCGGCGCGGCGGCGCCGAGACCGACGGCACGGGCAACGCCCCCGGCATGGCGACCGCGGCCGTCGCCGGCGTCGGACTCGGCGCGGGGGCCGGCGCATCGACGGCGAGGCGCGGCGCGGCGAACGGCAGGTGAAGCCGGACCGCCAGGAGCGGAGCCGCGCGGAGCGCCGTGTCGGACGTGAGGCACAGGGCCGAAGCGGTCAGGCACGCGGCGCCCGCGACCGCGACGACGCGGCGCAGACGAAGACGCACACCCGTACCATCGGCGCGCTCCGGACGCCCCTGTAGCGCGCAGGTTCACTTTCGGTTAACTCGCCGTCCGGTTAAGTCCGCGGACCGCGAGTGCCGATAGCGGAAGCAAGGGGCTCACGCCCCGTGCCCAGGGACGGGCTGCTTCCACGGAGGGAAGACGCACCACCAGCATGGACGTTCGAGGTCTGAGCGATCTCGCGCTGAGCGCGGGATTGAAAACACAGCGATCGCTGGGGGACGACACTCGTCGTCTCGCTTCCGGTTTGCGCGTGAACACGGCGGCGGACGATCCGAGCGGGCTCGCGATCGCGTCTTCGCTCGCGGTGAAGGTCGCCGGCCTCGACCAGGGCGTGCACGAGATCCAGAACGCCGGCAACGCGCTCTCGGTCGCCGAAGGCGCGATGAGCTCGATCTCGCAGATCCTCCAGCGCATGCGCGCGCTGGTCGTCGAGGCGCGCAGCGATCTGCTCAGCACCTCCGACCGCGACGACCTGCAGTCCGAGCTGAACCAGCTGCGGCTCGAGATCGACCGCATCGCGCAGAACACCTCGTTCAACGGGCGCGCGCTGCTCGACGGCAGCGCGTCGAGCCAGGCGCCGCTGCCGACGCGCGGGATGCTGGTGACGAACCCGGACGCCAGCGGCGGCGGGCAGATCATCGACACCAGCGTCGATCCGGCCAGTCCCTACATCGCGCCGAACGCGCCGCAGATGGCGCAGCTCGTCAGCGTCGACTCGTACGATCCGGTCAGCGACTCGCTGAACGTGACCTTCACGCTCGGCAGCCAGGACGACACCTTCGGCCCCGAGCAGACGATCACGCTGCAGGTTCCGAACGGCTCGAACACGCCGAGCGGCTTCGTCCCGCCGTCGGTCGGCAACCCGACGTTCGTGCAGCAGTCGCAGGGCGGCCTCGGCCCGAACGTGCTCGGCTTCAACATCGGCACGCTCACGCCGGCGGACGTCGGCAAGACCGGGCTGCTCGTCACCCTGCCGGCGCAGCAGAAGGCGCAGGGCTCGAGCCTGTACGTCAACAGCGGCGACGCGGAGGGCGCGGTGATCGCGGTCGACATCCAGGGGCTGAGCGCGGTCAACCTCGGCGTCAACCAGGTGCTGCTCGGCGACGACCTGGAGAACCAGGCCGCCGAGTACCGCATCGACTACGCGATCACGACGCTGGGCGGCGCACGCGCGCAGGTCGGCGCGCAGGCCGTCTCGCTGCAGATGGCGGCCAACGGCGGGAACGTCGCCAGCGTGAACACGCAGGCCTCGGAGAGCGCGATTCGCGACCTCGACATGGGCTCGGCGGTCACCTCGTTCACCCGCGACCAGATCCAGAACCAGTTCCAGAACCAGCTCGTCGCCGACGCCGACAAGCTCTCCCAGATCTACGCGACCCTGGTCGCCGACGCGATCGTCCGGTAACCGCGGCCCGATAACTGCCGAAAACCCTCGTAAGCAGACTTCGAGGGGGATTTCCGCATGCTCCAAGGTCGCGCGGGCGCGCTCGCGCTCGCCATGACGCTCGCCGCCGGGTGCGGCTCCGCCGGCTCCGCGCCGCCCGCGCCGCCGGCCGCGGCGCAGCCGCAGTCCGGTCCGAACGTTCCGCCCGAGTCGTCGGCCGCGCGCTACATCCTGGCGAACGCCGGCGGCGCGAGCCGGGCGCCGCAGCGCTTCGACGGTGACGACGACGAGGACGACGGCGGCTTCGGGACGCTCCGGCTGCCGGTGATCCGGCCGTGCGGCAACGGCACCTACGCGACCGACTGCGCGGCGTGGTCGTGGACCGGCACCGGGGGCGGCGGCACGCGCGGGGCGGTGCGGGCACCGCAATCGGTGGGCGCCGGCACGCCGCCGATCCTGAGCTTCTGCCGCGACGGCGCGAGCATGCCGCTCGCCTTCACGCCGTCCGCGCCCGTCCTCGCCTCGGGCCCGAGCGTCTTCGCGCTGAGCTACACCGGTACGAAATCGCCGCCGATCGTGACCTTCGCGACGCGCTGGTGGAACGTCGCGCTCCAAGGGACCTTCACCAGCACCTCGACGAGCGCGCCCGCGATCTCGTTCACGCCCACGCTCACGAACGGCGCCTCGCGCGGCTGGCTCGTCTTCTTCACCTGGAGCTGGCCGGCCGACGTCCTGCTCGTGCCGTACGCGATCAACGAGATCCAGCTCGACGCCGGATCGTCGCCGCTGGCCGTGCCGCGCGGCGGCTCGGCGACGCTCGACGCCTTCGACTGCCTCAGCCGGACGATCAGCGCGAAGCGGGTGGGCTCGGGCTTCGGCTTCAGCAGCGACCTGCACGCCGCGTCGGCGACGTCGGCGGGGAGCGAGCTGCGCGCGCCCGTCTTCGGCGGCTCGAACCCGGACGGGTTCGTCTCCCTCAGCGACGACCGCGGGGCGCGCTCGACGACGCAGGTCCTCGCGGCGCCCTCGCCCACGCCCGGACCGCCCGGAAACCGCTGAACGCGAAAGGCCGCCCGGGTGGGCGGCCTTTTCTCAGCGTGCGACGGAGACCGCGGACTCGCGCTCGGGCGGGGGCGGGATCGGCGAGATGACGCTGTTCTGCTGCGGGTCGTAGTGCCGGCCCGGCGCCCCGTTCAGGACCTGGAAGACGACGTACTCGTGCGGCTTGCCGGGATGCCGCCCGTCCGGCCCGAGGCCCTGGCCGTCGTAGACGACCAAGCTCGCCTTGCCGTCGTCGCCGCTCGCCAGGGCGTAGCGCAGCCGCGGACGGAGACCGGCCGGGGCCGCTTTCAGGGCGGCGTCGAGCGCGGCGCGGCGCTCCTGGTCGAGAGGGATCGCGCCGGGCTTGCCCGCGCTCGCGACCGGCGCGTTCACCGGACCGCTCGGGGCAGGCGCAGCGGCGGCCGGGGCGGCCTGCGCGGCGGCGGCCGGAGCGGCGGCGGGCTCGGTCAGCGAGGTCTTGGAGGCTCCGCACGCGCACAGCAGCGCCGCCGCGGCGGCGCCGGCGGCGAGGCGGAGGGAGAGGCTCGGGAGGATCGGATTCATCAGCGGCACCGTCCTTAGTGATCGGCGGCTTGACGCCCGAGCGTACACTTGAAGGTGGATTTCCTCGTTAGGTGAGGCGTCCACACGCAGATACGCCGCTGCCCGGAAAGGTCGAGAGACCCCGACGTGGTCGAACAGGCTCCGCCGAATCAAGGCGGCGCCCAACGCGGCTGAGCCCGCCCGAACTCCGGTTCGCGCGAGCTCGATGGCGTGTGGTGCTGAAGCTCGACGTTGAGGACGGACCCGGCACCGCGGGAGCGTGCCGGAATCGCCAGCGCGCCGAGCGGCCGGACGGGGAAGATACCCGGACCGGTCTTTGTTTTTTGAGAGAGGGGGTGAGAGACCCGATGGCGACCGCGACGGCGTTCCACGAAGGCTTCGTCTCCGAATTCATCGGCCGCCCGGCGGCGGTCGAGCGCGACGGCGCGCGCGAGACGGTCGGCAAGATCGCCGACTTCGTGGTCGAGCACCCCGAGGACACGTTTCCGCGCATCGACGCGATCATCGTGAAGACGCGCTACGGCGAGCTGGCCGCGCCGATCGCCGAGGTCGCGGCGCTCGACCCGAGCGGCGTCGTGCTGACCACCGCCCCGAAGATCGTCCGCCCGCCCGACGACGAGGCGCTGTACCTGGTCGAGGACCTCTTCGACAAGCAGATCGTCGACGTCGACGGCCGCAAGGTCGTGCGCATCAACGACATCGAGGTCGCGCGCACCGGCGGCGCGTTGCGCGTCGTCGCCGCCGACGTCGGCGTCGGCGGGCTGCTGCGCCGGCTCGGCGCGGCGAAGCTGGTCCCCGGCCTGGTCGACAAGATTCCGCGCTCGCTGATCGCGTGGGACAACGTCGCGCCGCTGCACGATCTCAACCCGACGCAGATCAGGCTGTCGGTCAGCGAGAACCGGCTCGCGCGCCTGCACCCGAGCGAGCTCGCCGACATCATCAGCGAGCTGTCGGCGCAGGACGCCGCGCGCGTGGTGCGCTCGCTCGACGACGAGCGCGCGGCCGACGCGCTCGAGCACCTCGACGCCGACGTGCAGCGCTCGATCATCGACGACCTCGGCACCGAGCGCGCCGCCGACATCATCGAGGAGATGGACTCCGACGACGCGGCCGACCTGCTCGGCGATCTTCCGGAGGAGCGCCAGGAAGAGCTGCTGCGCGAGATGGACGCGGAGACCGCGGACGACCTGCGCGAGCTGGTGGCGTACGACGAGGACACGGCCGGCGGTCTGATGACGACCGACTATTTCTGGATCTACCCGCACCGCACGGTGTCGGCGACGATCGCGAAGATCCGCCAGATCGCGCCCGAGACCGAGTTCATCTACTATCTGTACGTCACCGACCAGTCGGAGAAGCTGCTCGGCGTGCTGTCGCTGCGCACGCTGCTGCTCAGCGCGCCCGACGCGACGATCCACACGATCATGGACACCGATCTGATCTCGGTGCGCCCCGACACGTCGGCCGAGGACGTCGCGGGGACGATCGCGCGCTACGATTTGCTGGCGTGTCCGGTCACCGACGAGCACGGGAAGATGCTCGGCATCGTGACGGTCGACGACGCGATCGACGCGATCATCCCCGAGCGCTTGACCAAACAGCTGCCGCGCTTCACGAAGCGCGCGCAGCGACGACGCGCGGAAGCGGCGAGCTAGGCGGTCCCAGCGTGCGACGCTCGTGGCGACTGCTGCTCGCCGTGTTCGCCGTGCTCGGGCCCGGCTTCGTCACGGCCTCCGCCGGC
>Ga0066662_10000248_pt1 | contig 23565 bp, 24 predicted proteins | sample GraSoiAngelo_111_FD_133939 | JGI IMG/M metagenome (GOLD analysis project Ga0066662, IMG submission 133939) | Grasslands soil microbial communities from the Angelo Coastal Reserve, California, USA - 14_0903_12_40cm | ecosystem: Environmental > Terrestrial > Soil > Grasslands | place: USA...
AAGTGGAAAGTTTAAGGAAGATGATAGCTCTGCGGATCTTGCGAGCCAACCATGGTTGGGAAGATTACTGGAGCAACGTGCATCAGCAAGCTGCATAGCTGACTCGCACTTTTAATTACACCCGTGCTGGATTGACTTCTGCCGATGGATTGGCTAGGATACCTTCCATGCTTTCGCTGATCCACCGCCATCACCATCATCACCACATGGCGAACGTGCCGGCGGAGGCCTGTAACAGTTAATACAGCGCAATCATAAGATTGAAAGCCCGCCAGACACAACATGGCGGGCTTTTCTGCGTTTGCGCAAACCATGAGGGGAACATGCAAATCGATTTTGCCAAGATGGATGGCCTGGCTCCAGCCATTGTCCAGGAAGATACGACCGGCGAGGTGCTGATGGTCGGCTTCATGAATTCTGAGGCTTTCGAAAAGACCATAGAGACCGGGTACGTCACGTTTTATTCCCGCACGCGGCAGAAGCTGTGGATGAAGGGCGAGACGTCAGGCAATCGCCTGCGGGTCATCTCAGCGCTCACCGACTGCGACCGCGACACCGTATTGTTTCGGGTCCATGTAGAAGGCGACGGACTGGTTTGCCACACGGGGACGAAATCGTGCTTCACAGAACCGGTGGAGATCAAGAAAGCAGAGGTGGGCCGATGAAGCTGCGCGTAGGAATTCCCAAAGGAAGCCTGCAGGAAGCGACCATTGCCCTGCTCAAGCGTGCAGGCTTGAACGTCTACACCAGCAGCCGCTCGTATTTTGCCAATACCGACGATCCGGAAATCGAGTGCATGCTGATCCGGGCGCAGGAGATGGCGCGCTACGTGGAGCATGGCGTCCTCGACTGCGGACTTACAGGCAAAGACTGGGTAATCGAAAGCGGCCTTGAGGTAGTGACAGCCGCCGAGTTGGTATATGCCAAGCAGAGCCTGGGTACGGTGCGGTGGGTACTGGCAGTGCCGGAAGACTCCGGCTTTAACAAGCCTGAAGACCTTGCAGGCAAGATCATCGCTACCGAACTTGTGAACGTCACCAGAAATTACTTCTCCAGCCGAAATATCCCCGTAAAAGTAGAGTTCTCATGGGGGGCGACCGAAGTTAAGCCGCCCACTCTGGCTGATGCCATTGTAGAAATCACTGAGACCGGCAGTTCATTGCGGGCCAATCGCCTGCGCATTATGGAAACCGTGCTGGAATCGAGCACACAACTCATTGCCAACAAAAAAGCCTGGGCAGAGACCGAGAAGCGCCAGAAGGTAGAAAACCTGGGCCTGATGCTGTGTGGCGCCATTTATGCACAGGGACGGGTGGGACTGATGCTCAACGTCCGGCAACCAGATCTGCAAGGCGTACTTGCCGTGCTGCCGGCTCTGCAAAAACCCACAGTTTCAACACTGAGTGACAGTGACTGGGTAGCGGTGAACACCATCATTGAAGAAAGCACTGCATGGAAGATCATGCCCAAGCTCAAAGCAGCAAAAGCCGAAGGGATTGTGGAATATCCGCTGAATAAGGTGGTGCTGTAATGGCGCGGCCGGCGATACGCATTCTGGCCGACAGACGCGCCGAGGCTTTTGTGCGCAAGATGGAGCAGCGCGGAGCAACGGACCTGGCGCGAGTGGAAAAACCGGTGCAACGCATTGTGGAGGACGTCCGCAAAAATGGGGATGCTGCCCTGCGCCGTTATGCGGAGAAGTGGGATGGGCTGGCGCCGAAGCAATCTTTGCGCGCTTCTGAGAAGGAACTGAAGCAGGCTTGGAATTCCGTTTCTGCTGAGTTCCGCACAGCACTGAAGACAGCAGCAGGCAACATTCGCCGTTATTGTGAATGGCAGAAGCCGCAGGAGTGGGAACGCTCATCGCAGGCAGGTGTGAAAGTTGGGCAGGTGGTTCGCCCATTGCAATCGGCAGGATGTTACGTGCCGGGCGGACGTTACCCTCTGCCCTCGACCATGCTGATGACTGTAATTCCAGCGCAGGTCGCGGGAGTGGAGAAGGTTCGGGTAGTCTCTCCGCGTCCAGCGAAAGAAACTCTGGCTGCTGCTCATTTCCTGGACGTGAAGGAGTTTTACCGCATGGGCGGCGCACAGGCGATTGCCGCGCTGGCTTATGGGACAAAGAGTGTTCCCAAAGTCGACAAGATCGTTGGGCCGGGAAACCTGTATGTAACGGCAGCCAAGAAGATGGTGGCTTTTGACTGCTCCATTGATTTCCTCGCCGGGCCTACAGAAGTGGTCATTGTGAGTCACAGCGGAGATGCTCGATTCATCGCCGCTGACCTGGTGGCCCAGGCAGAGCATGATCCTGATGCTTTGGCTATATTTATTACGACAAGGAAGGATCTGGCAAATTCAGTCGCGGATGAAATTCAGAAAGCAGCAGCGGGAAATAACATAGCGAAGACTTCCCTGGCCGGGAATGGAGCCATTCTGCTGGCAAGCTCACGCGAGCAGGCGCTGGAATTTGCCAACCGTATTGCACCGGAGCACATCACTGTGGATGAAGAAGATCAGCAACTGGTGCGGAATGCAGGTTCCATCTTTGTGGGTGACTATTCGCCCCAGGCTGCCGGCGACTATGCAGCCGGACCCAATCACGTTTTGCCTACGGGAGCAGCGGCACGCTTCCGGGGCGGATTAAGTGTCATGGATTTCGTGAAGCTCATCTCCATCCAGCAGCTTTCCCGCGGTGGCCTGAGTACAATTGCTCCGGCGGTGGTAACACTGGCCGAAGCTGAAGGCCTGAAGGCCCATGCCGAATCTATACGAGTGAGGTGTACCCATGCTTAAAGCCCGCAAGTGCGTACGAGAGATGCGCGAGTACCATTCACCGCTGAGCGCACCGGCAACCGAGTTGCGCCTGGACATGAATGAGAACACCACCGGGTGCTCACCGCGAGTGCTGGCCAAAATTCGCAGCCTGGATGCCAAGCTGCTTGCGCTTTATCCCCGGCGCGAGTACGGCGAAAGACTGGTGGCTGATTTTCTCGGCATCAATCCTTCTGAGGCGATGCTTACGAATGGCGCCGACGAAGGCATCGATCTCCTGTGCCGGGCTTATCTGGATAACAATGACGAATTGGTCCTGGTTGTACCTACGTTCGGCATGTATGAAGTCTTTTCTCAAGGCTCGGCAGCAAAGGTCGCGCGTGTGGCAGCGGGACCGGAATTCGGTTTTCCCGTGGACAAAGTAGTCGATGCAATCACGCCGCGCACGCGAATGATCATTATCTGCAACCCAAATAATCCTACGGGAACAGTCATCGAACGGGCGGACATTCTGCGAGTCCTGGAAGCGGCGCCTGATGCGGCGGTGCTGGTGGATGAAGCCTATTTCGAGTTCTACGGCAAAACCATGATGGACCAGATCGGGAAAGTTCCGAATTTGTTCATTGCGCGCACCTTCTCCAAAGTATACGGACTGGCGGGACTGAGGCTGGGTGTACTGGCTGGGGCGACAGAGCAGATTTCGGTTTTGAAGCGCATGGCTTCACCTTTCAACATCAACGCTTTTGCCATTGAATGCGTGGCGGAAGCGCTGGCCGACCGTGAATCGGTTGACGCTTATGTTCAGCAGGTAAGCAGGACGCGCGAGTGGCTGCGGAAACAATTGGAAGCTCTGGGCGTGAAATGCTGGCCCAGCGCGGCCAATTTCATCCTGGCGAATTTCGGCGCTTCGAAGAATAACGTGCTGACCGCGATGGGGCAAAAAGGTATTGCCTTGCGCGACCGCCCGGATTGCGAAGGGTGCATTCGCATCACGATTGGAACCCAACAGGAAATGGAACGCGTAGTACGGGAGTTACAGCAGATACTCGCCGGAAAACCCGAAGTGCAGCAGGTGGCTGGATGAGAAAGGCCAGGCTCAACCGCTCCACCACGGAGACAGACATTCAGCTTGCACTCACGATCGAAGGGCGGGGCCAGTATGAAGTGTCCACGGGAATCCGGTTCTTCGACCACATGCTGGAGTTGTTTGCGCGACATGGAGCATTTGACCTGAAGCTGAAAGCAAAAGGCGACCTGGATGTAGACCAGCATCACACGGTAGAAGACGTGGGAATTGCGTTGGGAGAAGCATTCCATAGCGCCCTGGGTGACAAGCGGGGAATCATGCGGGCCGGATATTTTGTCATGCCGATGGACGAGACCCTGGGACTGGCGGCGGTGGACTTCAGCGGCCGCGCAGCCGCGGTGGTCAACACGCAGGTGAAGACGCGAGTAGTAGGCGATTTGCAGTCAGAGCTGGTCTATGACTTCTTTGAAGGCTTTGCGCGGGGAGCGCGAGCCAACGTACATATCAAGGTGCTTTATGGCCGCTCCAACCACCACAAAATCGAATCGGTTTTTAAGGCATTTGCGCGGGCGCTGCGCGTCGCCTGCTCTCGCGATAAGCAATTGGCAACGATGCTGCCCAGTACCAAAGGACTCCTATGATCGCGATTGTAGACTACGGAGCGGGCAACATCCGTTCGGTCAAAAAGGCCCTGGAGCACCTTGGAGTTGAGGCGCAGGTCACGGCTGATCCGCAGGTCATTGCAGCAGCAGAAAAAATCGTCATGCCGGGGGTAGGACACTTCTGCCGTTGCGACGTGCTCAACAAAAATCTGCGTGAATCTATTCTGGGCGCCATCTCTCGTGGAGTTCCCTTCCTGGGAATCTGTGTCGGCATGCAATGGCTGTTCGGGGGCAGCACGGAGGCGCCGGAGACCTGCGGGGCCAATCTTTTCCCCGGTGAATGTTCGCGCTTCCCGGCTGAGGTGAAATCGCCGCACGTAGGCTGGAACCGCATTCACATCCACAATGGATCCAAACTGATGCGCGGCGTGGAGAACGGCGCTTTTGTCTACTACACTCATTCCTACCGAGCACCTGTCGTCACTGAGACAATTGCCAGCACAGAATACGGGGGCGTATTCTCCGCAGCGGTGGAGAATGGGAACGTGTTCGGCGTGCAATTTCATCCTGAAAAATCGGGGCCGACGGGGCTGAAGATCCTCGAAAACTTCTGTGGCCTCTGAGCAACTCACAAAACGGATCATTGCCTGCCTGGACGTGGATGCCGGGCGCGTGGTGAAAGGCGTGCAGTTCCAGCAACTCCGTGATGCCGGTGATCCGGCGGAGCTGGCGCTGCTGCATGCTGAGGCCGGGGCCGATGAAATCGTGCTGTTGGATATTACAGCGACCTCAGAAGGACGTAAGACCCTGGTGGATACCGTGCGCCGGGCAGCAAAGCATCTGTTTATTCCTTTTACTGTGGGCGGCGGAATCCGCAGTCTGCAAGATGCAGGCAGCATCTTCGATGCGGGCGCAGACAAGATCACTATTAATTCGGCGGCATTGGCGAATCCTGCTCTGATCGAAGAAATTGCCAGCCGGTTCGGCTCGCAGGCGGTAATTGTAGCGATAGATGTCAAGCGCGGGGAGGCAGATGCGCCGGAGGCGGAAGTCTGTGTGGCCGGAGGACGGAAGCCAACCGGCAGAAAGACGCTGGAGTGGGCTCGCGAAGCAGAACGACGCGGAGCAGGTGAGATTCTGCTGACATCGATGGATCGGGATGGCACCAAACTAGGTTTCGATTGCGAGCTAACCGCAGCCGTGGCTGAAACTGTATCCATTCCCGTGATTGCTTCCGGAGGCGCGGGCAACGCTACCCATTTTGTCGAGGTTTTCCAGCACGGCAAAGCTGATGCGGCTCTGGCAGCATCCATCTTTCATTTCGGCACTCATGCCGTGGCCGAGCTTAAGCAGACGCTTCTCCAGGCAGGAATTCCCATGAGGTGGCCATGTTGATTCCTTCGATTGACCTGATGGGCGGGAAGATTGTGCAACTGGTGCAGGGAGAGAAGAAGGCACTGGAGTTCGACGATTTCAATTATTGGATCAAGAATTTTTCCGAATATCCTCTGGTGCAATTGATCGATCTGGATGCGGCGATGGGCAGCGGCAGCAATCATGAACTTATCGCGATGATTACAAAGCAACTGCCGTGCCAGGTTGGCGGTGGCATTCGCAGCCTTGAGCGGGCAAAGGAATTACTCGCCGCAGGAGCAAAGCGGGTCATATTCGGGTCTTCCCTGCTGAAGGATGGGGAGATCAACGCTTCGCTGGCCCAGCAATGCTCTGCGGCATTAGGCGCGGAGCGGCTGACTTTCGCTATTGATTCCCGCAATGGCAAAATATCCATCCGAGGATGGAAAGAAAATACTGCCGTTGATCCTTTCATGATGATCGACGCTTTACAGTCTTATTGCAGCGCGTTTCTTTATACGCACATTGATACTGAAGGAACCATGAGCGGTTTTCCCCTGGAAGTAGCGCGGAAGCTGCGGCAGGCGACCACCAAACAAATGATCGTGGCTGGAGGCATTTGTTCCACGGAAGAAGTACAGGCGCTGGGTGACATGGGAATTGATGCGGTGGTGGGGATGGCGATCTATACGGGAAAAATCAGTAGTTAGTCTTTAGTACTTAGGAAAATCGGTGACTTTACAACCAGTCTTGATGTAATCAGAGATATGCGTGGTAACCGTTGCAAATGGCTGGCCGCTTTCTGAAGAAGAATATGGCGTTCTCGATGAGTTTCTGGCAAGCCTTGAGCATGGTGAACCAATGACTCTCGAAGAACTTGACGGTTTCTTTTGTGCATTAGTTGCAGGCCCTGAGCTAGTCCCTCCCAGCGAATTCCTGCCCGAAGTCTTTGGCGGCGACATTCCGGAATTCAAAGATATGGAAGAAGCCCGGCGGATCACTGACCTGCTCATGCGCCATTGGAATGGCATTGCAGATACTCTTGCGAAAGACGAAATCTACTTGCCTTACGTATACCAGCAAGAGGATGAATCAACCCCTGCTAATGAGTGGGCCTGCGGATTTATGACGGGCACCACGATGCGTCATGATTCGTGGTCTAAACTCATCAACGACGAGGATCATGGTGGAGTCATACTTCCCATGATGATTCTGTATCATGAGCATGATCCGGACCTGGAAATGCGGCCGGGGCCAATCACCCCAGAGCAACGGAAAGATTTGCTAGCTTATATGGCGGTGGGCACACTTAAAATTTATCACTACTTCAAAGCCGACAGGGAAGCCCACAAAAGTCCATTTGAATATGATCCAGTGAAGCGCGGTCCCAAGATCGGACTGAATGAACCTTGTCCATGCGGGTCAGGCAAAAAGTATAAACGGTGCTGCGGCGCATCATAATGACAGGAGACAGTGCCGAGCACCGTCTCTACGGCACATTATTTAATTTATTCATATCTCAGGGCAATCATGGGATCAACGCGGGAGGCGCGGCGAGCTGGAATCAGGCAGGCCAGAAGCGCAACCAGTACCAAGAGTGCTGCGGTGCTAAGAAAACTAGGCGCATCGAAGATCCCGATTCCATAGAGCAGTGAATTCATCAGATATGCCGCGAGACATGAAAGTGCAAGACCGGCAACAACTCCGACGGCAACCATCATCATGCCTGTACTAATGACCATGCCTATAACGTCGCGTCTCTGCGCACCTAAGGCCATGCGCAAGCCAAGTTCACGCGTACGCTGGCTCACTGAATACGACATAACGCCGTAAGTTCCCATGGCAGCCAGGATAAGCGCCAGCAGTCCGAAGCCGCCGAGCAGTTCCGCGCCCAGCTTGGGCGCAGCCAGCGATTGATCCAACAGCTCATTCACAGTAATCACACGATTCAGTGGAACGGTGGGGTCTATGGACTTCAGCGCACTGGCGATGGTATTGACTGCGGCATTGGGTTCACCTTTGGTGTGCACCCATAGAAACACTGCAGCAGTGAACTGCTGCTTGAGCGGGAAGTAAATCATGGGTTTGGGTGGCTCACCCAGTGTCAGGTACTTGGCATTATTCACCAGTCCGACTACGGTCACATCCCACGTGGTAAGAAGAAAATGGAGATGCTTGCCTAGCGGTTCTTCTCCGGGCCAGAACTGCTGGGCGGCGGCCTGGTTAATGACGGCTACGAGTGAACCCTTTGTATCGTCCTGATCGGTAAAATCACGGCCGCGCAAAAGGCTCATTCCGGACGCGGAGAAAAAACCGGGCTTCACCACAAAAATGGGCGTCTGTTTCCCATTGCGCGGATCGGACATATCCGCGCCATCGGTGAAGGTAGTGCGTTCAATACCGCCATTGAAAGGCGCGTGATCAGAAATTCCAGCGTTGGTAATCATGGGAAGCGCGCGCACGCGGTCCAAGGCATCCTGGAAGAACTGTTCCGCCTTAGGCTGTGGAAAGCGTTGAGCGGCAAGATTGATGAACATGGTGAGTTCATGTTTGACTTCGAAGCCAGGATTGATGTCCTGGGCATTCCGCAAACTGTGAATGAACAGGCCGGCTCCAACCAGAGCGATGAGCGAAAGAGTGACCTGCACCATGACCAGAACACCACGCAATCCGTACCAGCGTGTGCTTCCGGCGGATGAGTCAGTGCGGTCGCGGAGCACGGTCAAGCGCTCCGTTCTCGAGGACTGCAAAGCAGGCATGAGGCCGCAGACCAATGTGGCGAAAAACGAGATGCCGAGCGAGTAGAGCAGAACTTTGCCATCGATGCTGAAGTCAAGGTTTCGAGGCACACCGTTGGGTAAAAGTTTTGTGATCAGCGCACGAGCCCCAAAGGCACATAGTGTGCCCAGCACGCCCGCCAGCAACGCGAGCAGAAAACTTTCAGTCAGAAGCTGGCGGATCAGCCGGTTGCGGGAAGCACCCATGGAAAGGCGAATGGCAATTTCGCGCTGACGCTGAGCGCCGCGCGCCAGCAGCAAGTTGGCTACATTGGCGCAGGCAATCAATAACACCAACCCCACAATGGCGCTCATGACGACTCCCGCCTTTACCCAGGCGCCACGCTGCTGCAAGGGAACAACGGTGTCGTCGATTGGCATCAGGAGCACACCACGGCCGCCATTCTCCTTGGGGTATTCGCGCATTAATTCGTCATTTAATTTGCCCATGGACAGTTCGGCCTGGCGAAAACTCACGCCAGGCTTCAGGCGGCCAACCAGAAAGGTCATGCGCGCGCCGCGTTGATTAAACCAGTCTTTCAGAATGCCGGTGAGGATCTGCTCGTGCATGGCTATGGGAATGAAGACATCAGGACTGCCCATGGTGCCAAGATCATGAAAATCAGGTGGAGCAATGCCGACGACGTGATAGTCCTGCGCACCAACACGGATCGCCTGTCCCAGTATCTTTGGATCACCGCCGAATTGGGTCTTCCATAGCGCATTGCTGATCACAGCTACCGGACGAGCGCCCGGCGAGCCGTCCTCGTCAGCCTGGAAGCCACGCCCCAAAACGGGCTGCACACCCATGATGTCAAAAAAATTGCCGTTGACCAGCAGGGCGAAGACATTGGTTTCCTTGCCGGAGATGACCAGATTGGAACCGGTGGGAATGAGGACAGACAGACCCGTGAAAACATCATTTTTCTCACGGTAGTCGCGAGCATTGAGATAAGAGATGGGAAGAAACTGCTGTTGCGTAGCTCCCCGGTTAGAGGCGCTGGAAAACACCGTAATCACACGGCCAGAATCGGTTACCGGAACGACGTGCAGAAACACCGCCTTCACGATGGTGAAGATGGTAGTGTTCGCGCCGATTCCCAGGGTCAATGAGAGCACGGCAACCAGAGTGAAGCCCGGCTTTTTCACCAGCATGCGAGCGGCAAACTTCAGGTCTTGAAGAAAGGTGTCCATGTTTTCCCTTAAACACGCGAGTCTGTACGGAAGAGACACTTAAAAGAGAGACGATTTTTAAAGAAATTGGTTAGCGTCTCAGCACCGGAATTGGAGCATTTATCCATTACAGCTTCACACTGATTGCCAACCCGTCGCGAAGAGGCACGATGGTGGTGAAGAACTCGGGCATGGCATACAGGCGCTGGTTGAATTCCTGAATGGCGCGGGTGGACTCCTCCTGGGGCTGCTGCTGGGTCACGCGTCCGCTCCAGATAACGTTGTCGGTGATAAACAAGCCTCCCCGGCGCAGGCGTGAAGGGACCAGATCCAGCACGCGGGGATAATACTCTTTATCCACATCATTGAAGATGATGTCGAACTCCTGCTGCTGGGCGGCAAGCAACTGGAGAGCATCGCCGACATGAACGCGAATGCGACCTTCAATTCCGGCACGTTTGAAATACTGGCGAGCTTCAGCGGCATTCTTCTGATCACCGTCAGTGTAGAAGACCTCACCGGCTTCACCAACGGCGCGCGCCCACCAGATGGTGGAGTAGCCTACGGCAGAGCCCATTTCGAAGATGCTCTTGGCATTCAACAGCCGCGCATACTGATAGAGCAGCCGCCCAACCGCGGGACCGACGATCGGGATATCGCGCTTCTCTGCCTCTCGTTCGATTTCCTGCAGGACCGCATCACGCTCCGGCAGAATCTCGTAGATGTAGCGCTCGATTTCGGGAGCACAGAGGGTATGCATCAGGAAATGGTTTCCCCAGGCTTCATGGTAATCAATTCAGTGTTTAAGCCAGCTTCCTTGAGTTTGCGGCCAAACTCGTCCGGAGTGCCGGTAAGCGCCGGGAACGTGCCGTAATGCATGGGAATCACGGCTTTGGGCTTCAGTAAACGGCAGGCATACGCAGCTTCCAGCGGCCCCATAGTAAACAGGTCGCCAATGGGCAGCATGGCAAGATCAGGCTGATAGAGTTCATGAATGATTGCCATATCTCCAAAAACATTGGTGTCACCGGCGTGATAGATCCTGAGGCCATTCTCAAAATGAACTACATAGCCACAGGGCTCACCACCATTCAAAGCCTGAGTGCCGTCTTCAATCGTGCTGGAATGATTGGCGCTCACCATAGTGACTTTGATATCACCAACCTGCTGGGTGCCACCTTTATTCATTGGAGCAATATGCTTTGCGCCCTTCTTGTTGATCCACGAGCAAAACTCGTAGATGCCAACCACTTTAGGATCGTGTTTGCGGGCAAGATCGGCGGCATCGCCAATATGGTCGCTGTGGCCATGAGTGCAGAGCATCACATCGAGCTTGTCGATCTTCTTTTTGTCTCCCGGCGTGGCCGGATTACCGGCGATCCAGGGATCGATGATGACTTTTTTGCCAGCGGGTGTGTCAATCAGAAAAGTAGCATGTCCGAGCCATGTAATCTTGATTCCATTGAGATTCATTGCGAGCTTTCCTAACCATGGATTTTGATGAGGTCACTTCCCCGAAAAATCCTTCCAGCCACGGTAGCCGCCCATGAGAGACATTACATTCCTGAATCCCATGCGCTGCAGCATATAGGCCGCCAATGCCGAGCGGCTGCCGCCGCCACAGTAGCAGACGATTTTCTTGTCTTTATCGGTGGTGACCTGGTCAATGTTCAATTCCAGGACACCACGCGGAATGGGCACCGCTCCCGGAATCATGCCTTGCGCCGAATCATCTTTCTCGCGCACATCGATCAGTACAAAATCCTCACCGGATTGCTGCATCTGCTTCAGCTTCTCCTGGCCGATCTCATGAATTTCCTTTTTGACTTTGTCAACCAGGCGCTTGAATTCCGGCATGGGCATGGGGCGGTCTCTCCGGGTGAAAAGAAAATTCTAGCTGTTCAATGGCAAAGGATGCAAAGAAGCATTCAGCTACTACTCATTCCCGTTTACCTCATGTGAAATCCGGGCAGACGCGCTTTCGGATTTACCGGCATAAGGATGCAAGGAAGAAAAATTATGGATCACAGCAGCCATGAATTGTGTGGAGGCGGAGTTCGTCCGCCTCCACAGGCAGATGTGGAGAATCTATTGCCCGGGTTCGGGCGGGGTCAGCGGCGGAAGACCATGTGATGTACGCCAATCGTTGATCAACTGCATGGTTTCTGTATTTTTCGTTTGATCAAAGTCGATGAGGTTCTTGATATTGGCGGTTACGTCAGGACCAAGTTCCTGGATCTTCTTAACAGCCAGGGTGTCTTCCAGCGCAATTTCACCCAGGATGATCAGCAAAGTTCCACCTTTGGTGATGGCAACACTTGCTTTATTGAAAATGTGTAAAGCAGTTTTCGATGGGCTCATTTCAACACTCCTACCTGTTTCAGCAGACTGACCAGGCCGCCACTGGCATCATTGATGCCCTGCAGTTCGGCAACCAGTTCCGCTGCGTTCTGTTTGTTCTTGATTCCAGCGTTTCCCGAGGTAATTAATTTGTTCACTGACGCCGTTATGGAATCAGTCAGGCTTTTGATTTTGTCAGATTGCGAAGAAGCCGCCGCCTGTCCCTGGCTCAAGATGTTGTCCAGTTCGTTTTTTACCGCTGCAATATGGAATTGCTCGGTAGTGATGGCCTCGGTGGTGCCTGTATCCAGCACCCCGGCATTATTTGCGGCAATGACTCCTTTAGCCAAGCCGTTGTTAAAGATTCCCAACTCTGCATTCGCTACCAGCACCTTTTCCCATGGCGTGACCGGAATTGGCGACTTATTGCCGTTTGCATCAACCCGGTGTGGCGCGCAGGAGGCAACCAGTAACAGAACCATGGTGAGCGATAGGCCTGCACACAATTTCCTCATCGTGCTCTCTCCTTTATTTTAGGTATTTTTAGATGAAACCGAAACTTTATACGTGAAGAACGTAGGGAATCAAACTTATCTAAATGAAATTTGCCAAATCGGATGCAAAGAGCAGCCCAGCCGCGCGCCTCCGCATTCTTTGTGAGAAAATTCCAGACATGCTAAAACCGCTCCTTACCCGTGAACAAATTGCCAACCGGGTTGCCGAAATAGGGCAACAGATCACACAGGAGTTTGAAGGGCAGTCCATCGTGCTCATCGGTGTGCTTAAGGGCGCATGTCTTTTCCTCAGCGACCTGGCCCGGCAGATCAAGCTGGATGCCACGTTTGATTTCATTGCGGTTTCCAGTTATGGAGCCGCCAAACAAAGCGCCGGCGAAGTGCAGCTAATCAAGGATGTAACGACTCCGCTGCAGCACAAGAATGTCATACTGGTTGAAGACATTCTGGATACCGGACTGACACTTAGCTTCCTGAAAAAGATCTTCTCTGCACGGCAACCCCAGACCCTGAAGACCGCAGCGCTGCTGGACAAGACATCACGCCGCATGGTGCCGGTACAAGCCGACTACGTGGGCTTCCAGATTCCGGACGAATTCGTGGTCGGGTACGGGCTTGACTATGCGGAACGCTATCGTAATCTTCCCGACATCTGCATATTTGCTGATGATTTTGCCAAGTAGTGTTACAATCCGCGTAGATGTCACAGGCGATTTTCGAGTCCCAGGCACAGGTACGGAGCTGGCAATCCGTTGCCGGCGTGATCGACCATACACTTCTGAAATCTGAAGCCAGCCGGGAGCAAATCACAAAATTAAGCGAAGAAGCCATGCAGTACGGCTTTGCCGCTGTTTGCGTCAACCCCTGCTGGATCAGTCTGGTAACTTCCCTGGTGCACGGCACAGCGGTGAAGGTGGCGACCACCATCGGCTTTCCCCTGGGAGCAAATTCCACGAATGTGAAGCGCTTTGAAACGGCTGAAGCGATCCGGCTGGGCGCACAGGAAATAGATATGGTCATGAACATCGGGGCGCTGAAATCAGGGAATCGCCGCCTGCTGCAGAACGAAATTGCAGCCGTGGTTGAGATCGCCCACGCCCACGGGGCGATTGTTAAAGTGATTCTTGAAACTCCACTCCTCACGCTGGAGGAGAAAATCCTGAGCTGTGAACTGTCCCTGGCGGCCAAAGCCGATTTCGTCAAAACAGCCACGGGTTTCATGGGCAGCGCCACTGTAGATGACATCATTCTCATGCGCGGCGTTGTGGGCGAAAGGGCGCGGGTGAAGGCCTCCGGCGGAATCCGCAACGCCTCGGCTGCCATCGCCATGCTGGAAGCCGGAGCAGACCGGCTGGGCGCCAGCAGCAGCGTAACCATTGTGAAAGAGCTGGGAGCCAGTTAGCACTCAGCCGTCAGCACTCAGCATTCAGCCCCTAAATACTTTGGTGAACCGCAAAAGCCTCCAACCGGAAACTCAATCTTTTGCCGCTGATGAACGCTGATGAATCTTTGATCTTTTGATATTCACCCCCTATCAAAACAAATAAACTGCTTCGTAGGTAGAGGCAAAATCTGCCGTCACTGATCGCAATCAAGGCGGAGTGCTGAATACTGTCCAGGCTGGGTGCCATTCCACAGCGCCGTGCTTTATCATGGTTGATTGGAACCTATCGCTATAACTCCGGCCCCTCCGCGTGTGGATGTTGAGTCTCTGCTGGTAGAAGTTGCTGACGTACTCAACACCACGCTGGACCTCGATACCCTGCTTCAGCGTGTGGCTGAAGTGGTAAAGCGCGTCATCGATTACGAGATTTTTTCCATCCTGCTGCTCAATGAGCGCGCCCAGGAGCTGCGCTTTCGTTTTCAGATCGGCTACGAGCCAGACTTTGTTGCCAAGACCCGTGTAAAAGTTGGCGAAGGCGTGACTGGCCGCGCAGTGAAGGAACGCCAGCCTGTACTGGTGAATGATGTAACCAAGGAGCGGCATTATATTGAAGCCGTCCCCCGGGTGCGCTCGGAGCTGGCGGTGCCGCTGATCACCAAAAACCGGGTGATCGGCGTGATCGATATTGAGGCGCCGCAGCCGGGTTATTTCAAAGAAGAACACGCTCGCCTGCTCATGCTGATCGCATCGCGTATTGCGGTAAGCATCGAGAATGCCCGGCTGTATTCACGCGTGGTACGGCAGGCCGGCACGCTGGCGCTGCTCAATGAAATCAGCCGCGAACTTACTTCCATCCTCAACCTCGATCAACTGCTCAAACGCGTGGGCGATCTGCTGCTCAAGCTCATTGATTACCAGATGTTCTCGATCCTGCTGCTGGATGAGACCAGGCAGAAGTTGGCCCACCGTTTCTCAGTGCGCTTCAAAGAGAGCATTCAACTGAAGCATGACATCCCTCTGGGTCAGGGCCTGGTCGGGACCGCAGCCGCGCAGAAAAAAGTTGTGCTGGCCGCAGATGTGACCAGGGATCCGCGTTACATCAAGCTGAATCCTGAAACGCGCTCTGAACTCTGCGTGCCTCTTATTTACAAAGACCAGGTCATCGGCGTGCTTGACCTGGAGCATACCCGGCGCGGCTATTTCACTGAGGACCATGTCCGTACCATGAACACGCTGGCTGCCCAGATTGCCATCGCTATTGAGAATGCCCGGCTCTATGAGCGGCTGACCCGGGAAGAGCAGCGGCTGGAACGTGATCTCTCCATGGCGCGCGAGGTGCAGCATCATCTGCTGCCGCCCTCCTGCCCGGTGTTGCCGGGGGCTGATCTGGCAGCCAGGTTCAACCCCGCAACCGCCATTGGCGGGGATATGTACGATTTCCTCGAATACAAATCGCCGCGCACCTTCATCGTGGTAGGCGACGTAAGCGGCAAGGGCGCTCCTGCCGCGCTTTATGCGGCCCTGGTCAGTGGAATCCTGCGCAGCATGGCGCCCGGCGAACCCACTCCGGCGCAGATGCAGAATGCCGTAAACCACTCCCTGAACAAGCGGCGTCTGGCCGCGCAATTCGTGGTTCTTACCTGCGCGCTTTGGGATGACGAAAAGCGCATCATGCGTGTATCCAATTCCGGGTTGCCGCGCCCCATCTATTGTCACGAAGGCCACGCCCATATGATTGAAGCTGCCGGCCTGCCGCTGGGGATGTTCGAGGACGTGACCTATGATGAAATCACCATCAAAGCCTCCTCCGGCGACGTGTTTGTCTTTTTCAGTGACGGCATTGTGGATGCCAGCAATCTTCACGATGAACAGTTCGGGCGCGTGCGCATCGAAAAGACCATCAGCAAACATTCCGATCAGAGTGCCCAGCAGATTGTGGATGCTCTGTTTGAAGCGGCCAATAAATTCTCTGAAGGCGCCCCGGTGTTCGATGATCAGACGGTGGTAGTGCTGAAAGTCAAATAAGCTCCTGGCTCTTGGCTATTAGTTCTTACTTTAGGATGAACATCGCTCTGTAAGGACTTCAACGAATAGCCCGCAACGCGGGCGAAAACAGGTTATACCGGTTTAGCAAATACACTATTTCACAAACCGGTATAGCCCGGTGCGTAAGCGCCGGGGAATGATGCAACTAACCGCATCCCGAGCCCCGTAGGGGCGACACAATCCCCACAACCGGGGCGGCTGTGCCCCACGGTTTATCATTGTGCCGTGAGATTGCTCTTTTCTACGCTCTTTTACATCATCATTGTTCCGTGCATACTTGCCCAGAACCAGAATGTGCCGGGGGCAGGCAATGCTCTTGCCGCTGAAATCAGCGGTAAATCTAAGATGGTCCAATCCGCTTATCGATTCCTGCAGGAGCAAGCGCGCAGCATTCACGACCCAGCCTTGCGCAAACAAACGCTGGATGCCATCAGCGATCCGCAAGACTGTATCCGGCATCGGGCGCTTTTGTCTGATGCGGACAAAGACCGCATTCTCCATGCACTGATTGCCGCCGGTTTGCTTGCTGCACACGATGATGCTGCCTTTCCCGGTGGCTTGAAAGCGGGTGTCTTTCCAGCGGTGATCCACGATGGCAGCCAGTGTCCGCTTCCGCCGCAATCATTTTCCTCTGCTCCGGGCAGCTATTTTGGCGGGCACCACTCCTATCCGGGAGGGCTCGCCCTGCATGAGGCATTCAATGAGACAGCCGCCCATGATCTGGCCAGGAACTACCAACATCGCTATGGATCGGTTTCGATGGATCATGACATTGTGATAGCCGCGCCCATCTGGCACGACTGGGCCAAGATATTTGTCTTCCAGTGGAACCAAGATGGCGCTGAATTCCCGGAACTGGAGTTTGGCGGCGACCGGTCCAAAACCGGTGGCCATCATATTCTCGGCCTGGCGGAAACCATGAAGCGCGGCTTCAGCCCGGCTCTGGTCATTACCCAGGCATGCGCACATTCTGCCCCTTCCCAGGACAATGAATTCAAGGTTGTGAACTGGCTGCGGGCCGCCGCCATCATCGCGCAGATTGATCCGGTCGAAAAGGGTTACCTCATGCGCGACTCCCATGAAAATTTTCGCCTGCCTGCCCTGCGGAAGTCCGGCGAATTGAATTTGCAGGACACAAACCTGCTGCTGGAGTACACCATCCACAATCTTTCAGACAGTGATTTTGTTTTCACGGCGCCCGCGGCCAAAACCGCCGATGAGATCCTGCGGCAGCTTGCGCCTGAATTCGGTTTCAATCCCGCCGATACGGCGAATTACAACAATCGTTTTCGAAATCCGGTGTTGAGCAACCTTACGGCAGAAAGACTGGTCATGATCTACAGTGCTCAGGGCATGCAAGGCATCAAGAAAGCCATCCCCCGGCCAGCACCTTAAAATTACCGCAGTCGGACATGGGACTAACGTCCCACCCAGAAAACATGAAAATTGCGCTTCGGGTTAAGGTATCCACCGTAAGCACCCAGCTATTTTTAGGGCAGAGGACGCAGAGGGCGCAGAAAAACAAAAGCTAAGAGCTAAGAGCTATTTGCCATTTGCCATTTGCTTCTTTACATTGACTGCGTGGATACACCTGCACTGGATATTCTTGCTATTGCCGCGCATCGTGATGATGTGGAGCAGACCTGTGGCGGCACGCTGCTCAAGATGGCCCAGCAGGGCCGCAGAACCGGCATCCTCGATCTCACCCAGGGTGAGATGGGAACACGAGGGACGGCTGCCGATCGCGCCCGCGAAGCCGCTGAAGCTGCCCGGATTTTGAAGGTCAGCTACCGCCATGCCCTTGATATTCCCGACGGCCGGGTGGAAAACACCCACGAAAACCGGGTGAAGATCGTGCGGATCATCCGCCAACAGCGCCCGCGCGTGGTGATTCTGCCCTATTGGCAGGGTCGCCATCCCGATCATTACAATTCCGCCACGCTCGGTTATGAAGCCTGCTTCCTGGCAGGCCTGAGCAAACTGAGTGAAGTCTCCCTCCCGCCGCACCGTCCGTTCAAGATTGTGTATGCGTCGCTTTATTACGATGTCCGCCCCAGCTTCGTTGTCGATATTACTCAACAGTTCGAAGCCCGCATGCAATCGATATTTGCTTACCAGTCGCAATATCATGACCAGCAGGCTGGCAGCAGCGACTTCCCTGCCTTCCATGAAATCCGCGAGCGCGTGGCTACCATGGCCGGCTTCTATGGACTGCTCGCAGGCGTGAAATATGCCGAGCCCTTCGTGCAGAAAGAAGTTGGGATGGTAGAAGATTTGCTGATGCTGCCGGTGAAGTCGATTTAGCTAAGAGCTTTTGGCTATAGGCTCTTGGCTTTTGGCTCTTGGGTAAACGACCAATCACGCTTCACTGCAAGATGTAAGTTATGACCATTACATATTTGTGCGCACGACGAGACAAAAGCTAAAAGCCAATAGCTAAAGCTAAGAGCAATACCTATCTTCTTCTCATTCCTCTTCTTCCCAGGCTGATGGGTTTTTCTTCCTCGCTGCCATCGCCCACGATCTGGCTCCAGCGGGTCATGGCGGTAGCGGCGTCGAGTCCCTGCACCGCCTCCTGAGCTCGCATCAGGGCAGACTTCCTGGCCGGTTCCGGCAACGAGAGGCAAATATATTTCAGGCAGTCACGCAGGTGGTTATCTTTGTCCACAATTCTTTCGGTTGGATTTCTGTGAACCAACTGCGCTGACGATAACTCTTCGCGCCTCGCCCGCCGCAGCTCCCACAGCAGATTAGGACAACCATCGTTATGCAATCCATAGAGCGGCCGCTGAATATCTCGCTTGTGCCGCGGACAGACAATCTTCAGCGCCGGCTCGCGCCTTTCCAGATCGATCCAGTGGGAGAGAATACGCTCCATGCCCAGGTTCTCATTGTTGCGCGGGGCAGGAGTGAGATTGGCCAGGCCTTCTTCCGCATATAATTCAGAGATGGCCTTGAATGATCCATCCCCCTGTGCATGTGTCTGGTAAAAGATGGAAGGATCGGCCAGCACTTCAGCCTGCACAAAGCCCCGCAGATTTTCCAGGTTCTGGCAGTGCTGCCGGGGACTGAGTCCCGGCTGGTAATATTCGGCCAGCATATAAAGATTGCCGTCGAAATCCACGCAGCCGACCAGCGCGGCTGTGGGATTGGCTTTGCCATGATCGAATCCGGCAATCAGCTTCCAGTGCGGCGATGGCCGGAACTGCGGGCTATCGATGATGATGCTGTCTCCCCAGCGTTCCAGCACCCCCGCAAAAAGGCGCTCCCCGCCGCCGGCTTCATGGATAATCTCCTGCTCGCGATCCCAAGCTCCCTGGGTGCTGTATTTCCTGCGTTCCTGCTCCACCCACTGCGGGCCACGCTCCGGATCGGCAGAATAGTGCAACCGCAGGACGGGCGTGCCTGATTGGGTGTGGCGGATTAAAAGACCCTTAGGAAGATGGAGAGCAGCCCCTTGGTTTTTAGACATTGGAGTTGTCACTTTTGTGTTAAAGCTCCCGTAAATCCTGTCTTCTCTTTTACTTCCTTTTGTCCTTCGAGTCTTTTGCATTACTAACGTTCGAATTCTTCTCTGCTTGCGACCAATTCTCCCGCGCAGCCAAGGGCGCGGGCGGTCCATAGGGAGCAACACACCGCCAAATTCAATACACATCAACTACTTTTGCTTCCTCTGCGTCCTCTGCGGTTAAAAGGTTTTGGTTGTGGCTTCGCTACGCTGGGGTAAAAAACCACGAGACACCGCCGGAAGGTACATGTCCTTCAGTTCATGGTTCATGTGTCCAAAAGAAACCCCCAAAAAAGTTTGGCCTGGTATATCTTTCAGGGGTAGTTCGACTCTACTACTACAGCAGGCTCATCCGTCGACTGCTTACAAAAAGGACACAGACCCGGAAGCTGTGTCCTTTTTCCTTTCTAGCGCGATTACCTCAGGCGCGCGTTCTGGTTTTGAAAATTTCAAAAAATTCATGCCCCGGGCTATATCTTTAGGCGCCGTGCTGACTCTACTACTACAGCAGGCTCATCCGTCGACTGCTTACTAAAAGGACACAGACCCGGAAGCTGTGTCCTTTTTCTTTTTCCTGCTTCTCTCAGGCAAGCGGCTTGCAGTTTCGTGCACGCTGCTACTGCAAACTTCTTCATCTGTTCTGAAAACCGGAAATTTTGAGAATTTTATGATTCTTCCTTATATCTTTCGCTAGCATACGCACTCTACTTGTACAGCAGGCTCATCCGTCGACTGCTTACAAACAAGGACACAGACCCGGAAGCTGTGTCCTTTCCTTTTTTATCAGCGGGTTTCTCTAAATACACGTAAGGGTGGGCTGTAGTCATACCGCTGAAGTTGCGGCAGTTGAATTTTTCACTGGCCTTTATCGTTATCTATAACGTATTCTTGTCGCCTCATCACCCTATAAAGAAAGCCGCACCCCCGTCAGGAGGAACATGCCTGTAGAAAAGGTCACCCGCTGCCCATCATGTGGCGGCCGTGGCAAAGACCTGAACAGCAAGACCTGTGTCCTGTGCAAAGGCGCCGGAGAAGTCTCGGTGTACCCGGCAAAAAAGAAGCCGTCTTCCGGCCCCCGGCCAAAGTCGGTCGTATCCTGATCGCCTAGTCCTGTCTTGCCCGCCATTTTTTGGGGTAAGGAATATTTGCATTACCCCGGAGAATGCAGCGCCACCCAGCCGCAGCCAAAACCTTGCCACTGGCCACAGAAAAAGCTTTTGATTGTTAATCCCACCGGTTCTTCATGAATGAATTCTCATCCGGGTTGCCTGTTCACCCAATGATTTCATTACTTCTGTAACTTTGGTGATTGGCCTTTCGGTGCCATACTCCAACTTACCTACTGATGAGGACAGATGTACTGATGAAACGACCCCGTGAGCAAAGAACCCTGATGAAACTTTCCGTGCGCCTCTGGGGCATGGATACGGCTGGAAAGCTGTTCAGTCTTGAAGCCTTTACCCTGGATATCACCCCTCGCGGTGCCCGTATCGAAGGCATCACCTGTTTTCTCCAGCGCGGAGCAATCATTGGCATTGAATGCAAACAAAGCCGTGCTCGCTTCCGCGTTGCCTGGGTAGGCCAGCCCGGCACAGACCTCCATGGACAAATAGGCGTTCACTGTGTCGAACCCGGCAAATACATCTGGGGAGTGCCCCTGCAGCGCAGGATGGAAGACGACGCGCTCCTCCCTTCATACGCGCTCGTTGCCAGTTGATGGCTGAAAACAATCTTTAAATTTTAAATAAGGACAACTTGCATATGACTCCCAGGAATGTGCTCGCGAGTTCCACCAAGGCTGGTTCCGGAAACGATCTCCGCTCTTCTGCGCGCCACAAAATCAATGTTCACCTGAAGATCACCACCACCCTGCACGGCGCCCGGAAACTCATTCCCGCCTATGCCCTCAACCTGAGCGACTCCGGTCTTTCTGCATTCATTCCCGCGGAACTTCCTCCCGGCCACACCGTCGAGATCGAGTTTTCCCTGCCCCGCTCCCAAAATGTCTTGGCCCGCGCTGTGGTCCGTGCCATCAACAGATTTCACTATGGGCTGGAATTCATCAAACTCGAAGATGCCGTGAAAGAGCAGCTTCGTGCGCTCGCTCTCACCTGTGAGCAAACCGCCTGACCTATCCGGCTCTGCTGAAAACTCCCGACTTTGGTGGATTTTCTAAATCGATGGAAGCCCCGGACTTCTAGTGCATTTTCAGCTTTGGTGTAGACCATCATTCGTGAGACGTGTAACAGGGCATGACTTTAGTCGTGCCGAAAAGCTAATAGAAACTGGGCTTTAGCCCCTGCTGCTGCGTCCTCTTGACGAATGTGGGTCTACATTAACCCCGAAAATGCTCTAGTGCTCTGACCATGTGATCTTTGGGACATAGCCAGCGAAGCTGGCTTCTTCTAGCCCACAGCGCAAGCTGTGGGTAGAGAAAACAGACAAGGAACAGAGCTGGCGAAGCCAGCGCCATAGCTGTAATTCGAAGAGCGGTTACTTCCGTCAGGGTAGTACATTTGTAGCCTTTATCGCCACATGAAAATGATCTAATCTATATTTGCGCGCACTTGAATCCTGGCAGCGTTATTTCCACGGTACCGAGCGCCGCCAGGATTCCTCTATCGCTTTTCCTGGGAAGGAGAAAGCCGCCCGTTTCTATTTGTGCGGTGTTGTCATAAATGGGTACTATGGTCACTATAAAGCTACGAATTACCTGCGTAATTTTGCTTCTTCCTGTTTCAGTGCGAAACTTAGCCTATGCCGAAACCTATTCTTAAGCGTAGGACATCTTCCGGTAAGAATTCGAAAACCCATCTCAAAGTTGCAGCCGTAATCAACGCCGTCACCAGGCTTGTTCCTGGCCGCAGGAAAAGTGCCGGCCAAGGTGGAATCACCGCCTATATTCCTAACCGCCTCCGGGTAGGTAATCCGGTAATCATCGAGCTCACCTTCCCGCGTTCCGGACAGACCTTTGCCATGCAGGGCAGCGTGCGCTCCATTGAACGGTGCCCGGCTGCTGCTCCGGCTTTGCATGAGGCCTGCGCCGTCGTCCCTTAATTTGCCGTAATCGATCAGCGTCCATCCCTTTCATCAGCGTAATCAGCCGTAAGGCAACTACTTTCTTACCTCTGCGTCCTCTGCGTCCTCTGCCCTAAAAATAGCTGGGTGCTTACGGTGGATACCTTAACCCGAAGCGCAATTTTCATGTTTTCTGGGTGGGACGTTAGTCCCATGTCCGACTGCGGTAAAAGCCTTTGGTTGTGGCTTCGCTATCGCCGATATCGCATCCGGTGCACAAACACCCCTCTCCTCCCTAGAGTGACCGGCTTCTCTTCTTCCCGGAACACACTCGGCAACATGTGCCCGTAGTGTGCCATGAAGCTCGTCATATCCAGCCCTCCGGTAAGCTTCTGCAACTGCTCCTGGATCGTCCCTGTCGCCGGCTCTGGCATTGACAATACGAGATATTTGAGTGCATCGCGTAGGTGATTATCTTTATCGACTATTTTTTCCGTGGGGTTCCGGGTCACCAGTTGTGCTGCTGTCAGTTCCTGCCTTCTCGCCCGCCGCAGCTCCCACAACAGGTTCGGGCAACCGTCATTGTGCAATCCATAAATCGGCCTCTGTATGTCGCGCTTGTGTCTTGGGCAGACAATTCTCAGCGTGGGCTGTCGTCGGTCCAGGTTCAGCCAGTGCGCCTGAATTCTCTCCATTCCCAGCAGTTCATTGTTTTCCGGTGATGGATAGAGGTTCGCAATCCCCTCCTCTGCGTACAGCTCTGAAATCGCCTTGAACGATCCATCCCCCTGCGTCTGGCTCTTGTAGAACATCGATGGGTCCGCGACTATTTCCGCCTGCATGAATCCTTGTAATCGCTGTAACTGTATCGCGTGCTGCTTGGGGCTCATTCCCGGCTGGTAGTATTCCGCCAGCAGATAAATATTCCCGTCTCCATCCACGCAGCCCACCAGCGCTGCCGTAGGATTCGCCTTCCCATGATCGAATCCCCCGATATATTTCCAGTAGGGTGAAGGCTGGAATTGCGGACTATCGATAATGATCTTGTCG
>Ga0066662_10000250_pt1 | contig 23514 bp, 23 predicted proteins | sample GraSoiAngelo_111_FD_133939 | JGI IMG/M metagenome (GOLD analysis project Ga0066662, IMG submission 133939) | Grasslands soil microbial communities from the Angelo Coastal Reserve, California, USA - 14_0903_12_40cm | ecosystem: Environmental > Terrestrial > Soil > Grasslands | place: USA...
AATCGGCCCCGAGCGTCCGCCGCCACAGCGTGTCGTTGCGCTTGGACACCGCGTCTTCCGTGACGTACAGCAGCGTCGCGTTGTCGCTCGCCCACACGACTTCGTCGACGCGCTCCGCGCGGTCGGGCAGCGTCGTGCCGCTGCGCAGGTCCTTGACGGCCAGCGTGTACTGCCGGTACCCGGTTTCGTCGAACGTGTACGCCAGCTTGGCGTCGTCGTCGCTGACGACGAGCGAGCCGATCGCGAAATACTTCTTGCCGGCACCGAGCACGTTCGGGTCGAGCATCACCTCTTCGGGCGCGTCCATCGACCCGCGTTTGCGCGCGTACACCGGGTACTGTTTGCCGGCTTCCGTGCGCGTGTAGTACCAATAGTCGCCGCGGCGGTACGGCACGCTCAAGTCCGTCTGCTTGATGTGGCCGAGCATCTCGTCGTACAGCCGCTGCTGCAACGCCTCGGTCGGCTTCATCATCGCAGTGGTGTACGCGTTCTCCGCTTGGAGGTAGCTCAGCACCTCCGGCTTGTCTTTGCCGCGCAGCCATGCGTACTCGTCCACCCGCCGGTCGCCGTGCAGCGTCGACGCGACGGGGATCTTCGTCGCCATGGGCGGCGCGGGCGCGCTCTGCGCGGCGGCCGGAGCGGCGAACGCGGCAAACGCCAAACCGGCGAAAAGGAAGACGGTGAACGAACGAGACGGCATGCGGAAGTTGTCCCTTCACGGCGCGGCGAATCCTGCGAGGCGTGCGGGGCCGCATCCCGAACCCGCTCGCCATGAGCGACGGGAACGTCACCGAACGCGCGCGCGCGGTGCTGGCGCGCATCGCCGCGCTGGACGCGGAGCTGCGCTGTTACGTCGCGGTCGACGACGCGGCCGTGCTGCGCGATGCGGCGCGCCTCGACGCGATCGATCCCGCCGCGCGCGGCGCGCTGCACGGCTGGACGCTCGCGGTCAAGGACATCATCGACGTCGCCGGGTTGCCCACGCGCGCGGGCTCGTCGTTCTTCCGGCGCGATCCCGAGCGCGACGCACCAGCCGTCGCGGCGCTGCGCGCTGCCGGCGCGCTCGTGATCGGCAAGACGAACACGCACGAGTTCGCGTGGGGCATCACCACCGAGAACCCGCACTTCGGGCGCACGGCGAATCCGTGGGATCCGGCGCGCACCGTCGGCGGCTCGAGCGGCGGTTCCGCGGCAGCCGTCGCGGCCGGGCTCGCCGACATTGCGCTCGGCAGCGACACGCTGGGCTCGATTCGCATCCCGGCCGCGCTGAACGGCATCTCCGGCGTGCGACCGGCGACCGGCGCGCTCTCGCTCGACGGCATCTTCCCGCTCGCCCTCGGACTCGACACCGTCGGACCGTTCGCGCGCGATCTCGACACGGTGCGGCGCACGTACGACGTGCTCGCCGGCAGCGCGACGCCGAGCGTCACGGTGCGGCGCGTGTGCAGGCTGCGCGGCGGCCGCTGGGACACGGTCGACGCGCCGGTGACCGCGGCGCTCGATGCGGCGACCGAGGTACTGCGCGCGAACGGCATCGACATCGACGACGTGACGTGGTGGGACGACGAGCTCATCGGCGCGGTCGCCGTGATCCAGCAGCGCGCGGCCGCGCGCGTGCACGAGCCGTATTTCGTGGAACACGGCGCGGAATACGGTGAAGACGTTCGCGCCCGCGTCGCGCACGCGCGCACGCTGAAGGCGGACGACGAAGACGCTGCGCGCGCCGTCGTCGCGCGCGCACGATCGTCATGGAACGCGGCGACGTCCCGCTACGGCGTCGCGCTCGCGCCGTCCGCAGGCGCCGAAGCGCCGGTCGCGCCCGTGCCGAAGACGTTCCGCGACGAGACGATCCCGCTCGTCACGCCGGCGAGCGCGTTCGGGCTTCCGGCCGCAGCCGTTCCGATCGGCTTCGGTCCCGCCGGGATGCCGCTGGGCATGCAGATCATCGCGGCCGGTGGTGACATCGCATCGGCGTTCGCGGTGGGCGGCGTGTTTCAGCAGCATACCGATTGGCACGCGCGCCGCCCGCCCGCGGCGACGGCGACGATCGTTTAGTCGGCGCTGCGGACGGTTTCGCGCGCGAACGCGGCGCCGACCGCTTTGCCCGCGTCGACCACCGCTTCGCGGCCGCGCGCGAACAAGCCGATGAACGAGAAGAACGCGTGGATCATGCCGTCGTACACGCGCAGCTCCACCGGCACGCCGTCCGCTCGCAAGCGCTCCGCGTACGCGACGCCGACGTCGTGCAGCGGGTCGCACTCCGCGAGCACGATCGTCGCGGGCGGCAGCCCGCGCAGCGACTCCGCGCGGGCCGCGCATACCGACGTGAGCTCCGCGAGCTCCGGGCGCGGCACGTAGCAGCTCCAATAGAACGCGATGCGCTCGGCGGTGAGAAAATGCCCTTCGCCGTAGGCGCGGTAGGATTCGGTGCCCTCGATCTCCGCGACCGCCGGGTACACGAGCAGCTGGTGCGCGATCGCCGGCCCGTGCGCGTCGCGGGCGTGGAGCGCGACGCTGGCGGCGAGGCCGCCGCCCGCGCTGTCGCCGCCGATCGCGAGCCGGCCCGGTTCGGCGCCGAGCTGCGCGGCGTGCGCGGCGAGCCATTCCGTCGCCGCGTACGCGTCCTCGAACGGCGCGGGCGCGGGAAACTCCGGCGCGCGGCGGTAGTCGACGGACGCGACGACGCATCCGCTGGATTGCGTCAGCTGGCGGCACACGGCATCGTAGCTGTCACGGCTGCCGTTCACCCAGCCGCCGCCGTGATAGTACACGAACAGCGGGCGCGGCCCGTCGGCGCCTTCGGGCGTGTACACGCGAACCGGGATCGGCCCGCGCGGCCCGGGCGCTTCCACCTCGGAGACGCGAGCGACCGCGACGGGCGGCCCGCCGAGCCGCGTGAACGACTCCTCGAAGAGCGCGCGCGCTTCCGCGAGCGGCATGTCGGCCATCGCGGGGCGGTTCAGCCCGGCGATGTAGTCGAGAAAGGCGCGCGCCTGCGGGTCCAGCATCCCGCGCGCTTTTCGCGCACCGGGACCGCTTCCTACCGGAACGACGGGGCGACGAGAGCGAGCCCCGCCAGCGAGAGCTCGGCGAGCGCGCAGCGGCAGTCGTTGATGCCCAGGCTCACGACGAGCCGGTCGCCGTCCAGCACGTGGCCCGCCGGAAACAACGACCACGGCGGGTTCGCGTGGCCGGCGTGGGGGAGCGGCCAGCCGCCGCTGCCGCTCAGGATCGGCGCCGCGCTGATGCGCTGCAGCGCGAACGGCGGCTCACCCGCGAAGACCGCAGCGAGGACGTGATAGACGCGCGTCGCACCGGACGTCGTGAACGAGTGCAGCAGCGTGAGAAAACGGCCGTCCGGCATGCGCTGCGGCGGCGTCCCGCCGGACATCACGCCGTAGTCCCACCGCGGCGCGCGGCCTGCGCCGCCGACCGCGTCGCAACGCCCGGCATCGTCGATGCGGACGAGCTCCCAGCGCCACGGCGCGTACAGCGCGTGCAGCGCGCCGCGAGATTCGAAGAACGTCCAGTTCTTCTCGAGCCCGTCGCGGCGGTTGCGCCCGTAGTCCGGGGCGATCGCGTCGCCGCGCCACACGCCGCCTTCCTCGCGCAGCTCGGCGTACATCTGCTGCGCGAAGAAATCGGCGCCGGTGCGCGCGTGCGTGAACGAAAGCCACAGCTTCTCGCGGAACACGAACAGGCGCGGATCCTCGCAGTGCGTGCCCGCGCCGGCGTGCGACAACGCGACGAGCGCGTTCGAGCGGGGGCGGCACGTGCCGCGGTCGAGCTCCGCGATCGCGATGCGATGCGGACCGCCGTCCGGCGGCTCCAGCCGGTACGCCATCAGCAGCCGGCCGCCGTACGCGCAGATCGCGTTGTTGTACGCGCGTTTGCCGGGCGCCAGCGCGGCGGGGTCCACGAGGGTCAGGGAGGCCGTCATGCGCTCTCGAGCTCAGGAGCGAACAAAATCGCCCGAAGTGGGCATGATCGGGACATGGACAACGAGACGCAGGTCACCCAGACCAAAGAGACCACGACGGAGACGAAGACGGTCAAGCAAGAGATACCGGAGCCCGAGCACCACACGACGACCATCACGACGACACACACCGAAGGCTGATGGCGCAGCTGCGGCGCGCTCGCGCGCAGCGCGACGAGCGCGCCGCTACGGCTTGCCGTACTGCGCGGTGAGGTAGTCGACGATCGCGGGGACCGCGTCGTCGGGGATCGGCGCGCCGTAGACGTTCTTCATCTTCGTCACCTCGGCGGTCCACTGCGCTTTGCTCAGCACCGGCTGCGTCGACACGTACGCCGACGAGTGGCAGGTGAGACAATTCGCTTGCGCCGCGCCGACGCCGGCGCCCGGTTTGAACGCCATGCCGGCGTCGCCCGGCAGCGAGATCGTCGCTTTGCCGCGCGGCGGCGCGGTTTTCGGCGCGGCGAGCGCCGTCGCGCCGAACGCGGCGGCGCAGGCCAGGGCGAAGATCGTCGTGCGCTTCGTCATCCTACGGTCACCTTGTACGTCTCGATCGCGTTGCGGAGATATCCGCTGGGATTCCAGCCGGCCGCGCTCTGCTGCACGGCGCCGTCGACGGCGGTGGCGCGCACGGCGAGCGTGTACGCCGTGCCCGCGCGCGCGTCGAACGAGCCGCGCCAGCGCCGGAAGCTGTACTTGCCGTAGTCTTTTTCCAGCGCGGCGTCGCGCCACGTCGCGCCGTTGTCGGACGAGATCTCCACGCGCTTGATCCCGCTGCCGCCGTCGAATGCGATCCCGCGCAACTCGACCGGCCCGGCGGCCAGCTTCGCGCCGGCGGCGAGGCTCGTGACGAACGAGCGCACGCGCAATCGGTTGATCGGGATCGTCGGAAAACCGGTCGAACCCGGCGCGACGCTGTTGTCGGGCGTGTCGGGGATGCGGTATGCCGTCTTCATCCAGAAGTTGTCGTCGGTGTGGTCGAGCACCGTGATCGCCGAGAGCATCTTCACCCAGTACGTGGAGTACCAGCCCGGCACGATCAAGCGCACGGGATAACCGTTGAGCACCGGCAGCGGCGCGCCGTTCATCGCGTACGCGACGATGATGTCGTCGCCGCGCGCGACGTTGACGTCGAGCGACTTGCGAAAGTCGGGCGTCGCCGGAAAGATGCCGCGGTCGAGGCCGTCGAACTGCACCTGCTTCGCCATCGCCTTGAGCCCCGCGCGGTCGAGCACGTCGCGCAGGCGCACGCCGGTCCACAGCGCGTTGCCCATCGCGCCGTTCTCCCACTGCCCGCCCGGCACGCGCGGCGCCGACAGCCCGCGCGAGTTGCCCGAGCACTGGTTCACCGCCGTGACCTCGACTTGCGGCATGCTCGCGAGATCGTCGAGCGACAGCGACAGCGCCCGGTTGACCTCGCCCGTCACCGCGATGCGGTGCGCCGTCGCGTCCACTTCTTGCGGGATGACCGGCAGATGCCAGCGCACGAAGAACGCGTCGTTGGGCGTGTAGACGCCTTGGTCGAAGATCGTGAACGGCGTCTCGAGCTGCGGCGGGCGCGGCGTCAGCACGATCAGCGGGCGCTTCTGCGGAAATGCCAACAACGGGCGCTCGCCGTTCGCGAACGGCAGCTGCACCGCGTCCGCGAGCGCTCGCGCGGGCAGCGCGCCCGCGGCGACCGCCGCGCCTGCGCCGGCGAGAAAACGACGACGACCGAAATCCATGGGAGGCGCTTCCTCGCCCGCGATTTTCATCCCGCCTTCAAGCAAGGACCCGCGCCCGGGGGTACGGTGCTCGCATGAGGATACGTACGCTGGCCGTTCCGCTGCTCGCGCTCGTCACCGCGGGTGCGCTCGGAAGCAGCTCCGTCGGCGAGACCACGGCAGCCGATCCCGGGATCCACAAGATCGAGCACGTGATCGTCATCATGCAAGAGAACCGCTCGTACGACACCTATTTCGGCACGTATCCCGGCGGCGACGGCATCCCGGCCGGCGTGTGCCTTCCCGCTCCCGGCGGCGGCGCGTGTCAGCGGCCGTATCACAACGCGAACGACGTCAACGGCGGCGGCCCGCACGGCGAGCGCAACGCCGTCGCCGATATCGACGGCGGCAAGATGGACGGTTTCCTGACGCAGGCCAAGCGCGGGCGGCGCGGCTGCACCGATCCGGACAACCCGGCGTGCACGAACTCGCGCAACGCCGACGTGCTGGGCTGGCACGACGCGCGCGAGATCCCGAACTACTGGCGCTACGCGCAAGCGTTCGTGCTGCAGGACCGCATGTTCGAGCCGAATGCGTCGTGGAGTCTCCCCGAGCACTTGTTCCAGGTGTCGGAGTGGTCGGCGCTGTGCACGCGCCACGACGATCCGTCGAGCTGCACGAACGCGCTGCAGTCGCCGGGCCGCCCGCCGGATTTCGGCAACCGGCGCCGCGCCGCGCGCGCAACGCGCGAGGCGCCGATCTACGCGTGGACCGATCTGACGTACCTGCTGCACAAGAACCACGTCAGCTGGGCGTACTACGTCGTCGCGGGGCGCGAGCCGGACTGCGAGAACGACGAAGCAGTGTCGTGCGTCGCGCCGAAGCAGAACGCGAAGACGCCCGGCATCTGGAACCCGCTGCCGTACTTCGATACCGTCAAAGCCGACGGCGAGCTGGGCAACGTTCGCTCCGTCGCCGACTTCTACGCCGCCGCGAAGAACGGTACGCTGCCGGCGGTCGCGTGGCTCGCGCCCTCGAACGCCGTCAGCGAGCACCCGCCGGGCGCGCTCAGCGCGGGACAAGCCTACGTCACCAGCGTCGTCAACGCCGTGATGCGCTCACCGCAGTGGAAGAGCACCGCGATCTTCTTGGCGTGGGACGACTGGGGCGGCTTCTACGACCACGTCGCGCCGCCGCGCGTCGACGAGAACGGCTACGGCCTGCGCGTCCCCGGCCTCGTCATCTCACCGTACGCGAAAGCGGGTTTCGTCGACCACCAAGTGCTCAGCTTCGATGCGTACGTGAAGTTCATCGAGGACGACTTCCTCAGCGGCGCGCGCCTCGATCCGAAGACCGACGGCCGGCCCGACCCGCGGCCCGACGTGCGCGAGAACGCGCCCGCGCTCGGCGAGCTCAGCCGCGACTTCGACTTCACGCAGCGCCCGCGCGCGCCGCTGATCTTGCCGGTGCGGCCCACGCCGGGTCCCGCATCGCGCTGAGCGCGCGCGTTACGACGTCAAGCGCCGCGGATCGCCGAGCACGGTGAGCACGATCGTGTTCGCCGCGTAGATGGGGTCGAGGATCTGCATCAAACGCGCGAGGTCCGCGTTGTGCAGGCGCACGCCGCCGTCGCCGCGCGTGAGCCGCTGGTACGGTGCGAGCGGGTCTTCCGGCGGCATCGCGCGCGGCAGGCTCGCGCCGCCGCCGCGGATCGCGATCGCCGAGCGGTTCCACTGGGCGAGGCCGCCGACGGCGCCGGGCATGCGCGCGATCTCGACGGTCGCGCCGCGCAGCGTCGCGCGCCCCGCGTTGACGAGGACCTGCAACGCGGCCGTGTCGAGGTCGTCGACGTAGACCAAGCCCGGCCCGTCATCGGGCGTCGGAGGGTCGTGCGCGCTCTGGCCGATCAGCCGGTAATGGCCCGGAGCGATCGGGAATCCCGGGCCGTACGGGGCGCGCGTGCCGCCGCCGGCCGCATCGCCGGTCGCGGGGACCGCGTGCCACAGGCGACCGTCCGGACCGAAGATCGCCAGCCGTTCGGAGCGCCGTTCGAACACGGCGTGGATCATCGGTCCGGTCCGCCTCGTGAACACCCCACGAGGCGGACGTTGTCCGGCCGAGGGCCCGAAAACCTCTATATTATACTATCGCAGCACCATCTTCGATGGTACTACCGTACTAGTCGAAGAACGTGCCCGTTACGCGACAGCGGTCGCCGGCTGCTTGGCGACCGGCGGCGCCACCGTCAGCGGCGTGTGCTCGACGACGTCGAGGACGGGGCGGTCGGCGCACGCCAGCGACAGATACCGGCCGTTTTCTTCGTACATCAGCCGCTTGCCGACGAGATCGTCCATGAGCTCCGTCACGTGCTCCGGCGTTACGCCGCCGTCCTCGAGCTGGGCGTGAAGCGCCCGCACCACTTCGGCGACCGTCTTGCCGTCGTCGCACGCCAGATAGACGGCGGCGGAGATACCGTTGAGCGTCAGGTCGCGCGCGGGCAGGCCGGCGCGCCGGTCGCGGATCTTGACGAAGCCGACCCCGCGCGAGTACCGCAGCGACGAGTGCGCGGCGCCGAAACGCCCGTTCGGCGCCCAGTATTCCGCAAGCCGTGCCTGGAGCTTGCGGTAGACGCCCTCGGACGCGATGCGGTCGGTACGATAGCGGAACTCGTACGCGATCTCCGGCAGGAGCTCGCGGTCGACCGGGTAGACGAGCTCGTAGAAACGCGCCGGACCGGCGACCTCGATCCCGAACTCTTCGTGCCGGTCGAAGTACGGGCTGAAGCGCTCCAGGAACAGCCGCGACATCCCCGGCGCTTCCAGATGCGTGAGGGACGGCACGATCTCCGCCATCCGCTCGTAGTCCTCATCCGTCTCGCCGGGGAAACCGTAGAGCAAGTTCCATGAGATCCGGATGCCGTATTCCCGCGCCCATTTGAGCAGCCGGATGTTCTGCAGGGCCGTGATCCCTTTGTCCATCAGCTTGAGGACGTGCGAGCTGAGGCTCTCGATGCCGGGCTGAATCCAGTGCACGCCCGCGTCGCGGAGCATCTGCACGTGCTCCTTCTTCAAGTTCGCCTTGATCTCGTAGAAGAACGTGTAGTCCGTGCCCTGTTCGCGGCCCGCCTTGAGCCACGGCAGCAGGCTCTTGAAATACCGCATGTCGAGGATGTTGTCGACGGGCTGGAACGACGTGCGCTTGTGGTGGCGCGAGAGCGCGAGGATCTCGGCGGCGAACACGTCGGGCGCCTTGCTGCGGAACGCGATCGACGAGCCGTTGAGCCCGCAGAACGTGCAATGGTGCTTCTCGCCCCACCAGCATCCGCGCGAGCTCTCCACCGGAAGCGTGATCGCGTAGTCGAGCGTGCTGCGGAGCTTCGTCCGTTCGAGCGTGCTGAAATATTCGTCGTAGTCGGGGGTCGGAACGTCGGCCATGCTCACCGCGGCGCTGGGCGGCGCATCATTCGCCTTGGTGGCGCCGTCTTCGCGGTACACCAGTCCGGGGACGCTCGAAAACTCTTGCTCGCCGCGTATGCAGCTCAGCAGCGCGGGCAGCGCGTACTCCGCCTCGCCGCGCACGATGTAGTCGACCTGCGGAAACGCCTTGTGCAGGCCGATCCCCATCGGCCCGTCGCAGTTCGCCCCGCCGAACACGATCGCGAGCGCGGGATCGCGCTGCTTCAAGCGCTTCGCGAGGTTGAGCGACGGGATGTTCTGGTTGAACGTGGTGCTGAAGCCGACCACCGACGGGCGATCCGCGAGGACGCGGTCGACGCACGCGTCGAGAAACGCCGAGACGTGCGGGCGGATCTTCAGCGCGAGCGCGACCAGCTGTCCGCCGTCACGGCCTTTGATCGAGTCGAGAAAGGCCTGATCGTACTCGGCAGTCGGCTCGTGAAACGGCGGCAGCGAGAACAGCCAGTCGCCCACGCCCGTCTGCCACGCGACCTCGGAGATGGTCCCGTACTCGGCGACGGTGATGCGCTGTTCTTCGGACAGCTCGGCCGTCCGGTCGAGCAGAAACTTCATGAAGTCGACGTACAGCGAAAGCGGCTGCACCGGGTACCCCGCGCGGCGCACGATCGACGTGACGGTCCCGAGCTGGATCGACGGAAGGTTCAGATACGGCCACGGCATCGAGACGAGCGTGACACGGGTCGATTGCAGATCCATGACGGCGTGCTCCTGATCGTTGAGAGGCGCCGTCATGCCGGGACGGCTTGTGAGAGATCGACGGTGATGTCGATGCGCGGTAACGTTTGCGGGCGATGGGTCACGAACACGACGGTCGTGTCCGGCGCGTGCTCGTCGAGGCCGTGCAAGATGGCCGCCTCGGTCGAGGCGTCGAGTGCGCTGGTGGCCTCGTCGAGGATGAGGATGTCCGGCCGCGCGACCAGCGCGCGCGCGATCGCGAGCCGCTGCATCTCTCCGCCGGACAGCCGTGCGCGCGTGCTGCCGACGACGGTGTCGAGCCCCGCCGGCTGCGCATCGACGATGCCTTGCGCTCGCGCCACGGCGAGCGCCTTGCGCAGCTCGTCGTCGTTCGCGCCCGGGTTGAACATCGTGAGGTTCTCGCGCAGCGACCGCGTGAAGAGAAAGCTCTGCTGCGCGACGAGGTGCACCATCCGGCGGTGCGCGTCCAGCGCGATGCGCTCGAACGGCACACCGCCCAGCGACAGCGCTCCGCCCGTCGGCTGCTCGAACCGCGCGAGCAGCGACGCGAGCGTCGTCTTGCCGCAGCCGCTCGGGCCAACGAACGCGACGCGCGAGCCGGCCGGTATCGCGAACGACGACGGTTCCACGATCGTGCGCCCGTCCACCTCGTAGGTGAGGTCGCGAGCGACGAGGTCGGGCGCGGCGGTCGCGACGGTCCCGCCGTCGCGCTCGTGGGGCTCGGAGAGCACTTCGTTGATGCGCGCGAGCACCGCTTTGAGCGTCGCGAGCTGCAGCTTGAGATTCGAAAGCTGGCCGACGGGCGCGTACAGGCGGCCCTGCAAGCTCAGGAACGCCACGAGCGTCCCCAGCGACGTGTAGCCGTGATACGTCGACCACGCGCCGAAGACGAGGATCAGCGCCGGCCCGATCCCCGCGACGACCGTGAGGACGCTTTGCAGGGTGCGCACGAGCAGCGCGGCGCGCAAGCGCGCCCGCATCATGTCGCGAAACGCCTCCCGAAAGCGCGTCTCCTCGTCCGCGTAGCGCCCGGCGCCCTTGATGATCGAGACGCCGCCGGTGCTCAGCGTCTCGTTCGTGAGCGAAGCCAGGCGGTCGTGCGCGGCGATCAACTGCATCCGCAGGCGCGCGAGCGGCCCGCTCGCCGGCGCCGACGCGAGCGCCCACAACGGGACCGTGATGACGGCGACCAGCGTGAGACGCCAGTCGGCGAAGAACATCACCGCGATGGTGACGGCGAACGACACCAGCGAGGCCGCGGTCGGCTCGAGCGAACCGACCACCGCCCCCGTGAGCGTGTCGACGTCGGAGTCGACGCGGTTCATCATCTCGCCGGCGGCCTTCGCGCGAAAGAACTTCATCGGGAGCCGCAACAGCTGTCCGTAGATGCGCGCTCGCGCGTCGCGCCCGAAACGCTCGCCGGCGAGCGAGACCAAGTAGCCTTCGACCGCACCCAGGAACCCGGACAGGATGATCGCGCCGAGCATGAGCAGCGCGAACCGTGTCGCGGCCGGAAGATCGCGCGCCGGCAGCGATTCCACCACCCGTCCGCCCAGAAAGGCGGGCGCGAGCGACAGCAGCCCGTTCGCGCAGACGAGCAGGACCACGGCGATGACGATCCAGCGCTGATTGACGAGGATCAGCCGGATCGGTTGCAGCTTCCCGTGGCTCATCGCACGGTCGCCTGTTGCGCGAAGCGCAGCTGGTCGAGCACGGCGCCGCAGGCGTGCATGTACATCTCTTCTTCCACTGACGATATCCCCGAGCGGTTACAGTGCATGTGCAGCAGCGCGCGAAGCGCGGACGTCGCCGCCGCCGGCGTCGCGCGTTCGACGATCGCCGACGCCTCGCGGAACAGCGCCGTTCCGGCAGGATCGGCCGCGTTGCGCAGCGGCCGGACCTCGAACGCGGACTTGATGATGGCCCACCATTCCGGGCTCAAGCGCGGCCGGCGGCCCATGCGTTCGCGCAGCCACTTCGCCGCGGGCTCCGCGCCGCCGAGCATCCCGATCGCGAAATCGGCGAGCGACGACAGGAGAAACGGTTCGCGCCGCGCGAGCCGGCCCGCGCGCAGCTCGCCGAGCACGCTCACGCTGTCGAGGTGGAACACGCGCTCGGCGTAGTCGATGCAGTCGACGCCGCCGTACCGCTCCACCTCGCGGTTGTACGTGGGGATCGTGAGCCGGCTGACCGTCCCGTCCGCGGCAAGCGCGCCGAACTGCGCGACGGCTTCGGTGAGCAGCTGCGTCTCACAGCCCGCTCGCGCTTTCAAACGGAACCGGATGTGGTGGTCGGGGTCGACGTAGCGCAGGAAATGCACGAGCTCTGCCAGCTCGCGGAACCGCGGGAGCAGCGGCAGCACGCGCGACTCGAGCACGTAATCGGCGCGCGTGTTGCCGACGTACAGCTGAAACGCAGCCCAGTCGCTGCCGGGCGGACGCAGGTACGTGGCGCGCGCGACGGGGAGCGTGAGCTCGCGGACCGATGCGGCGCCCGCATCCGCAGGCTCGCCCTGAACCTTGAACGACAGCGCCGCTTCGGTGACGTAGGGAGCGCCCGAGCCGCCGGTGGCGGCGGCGTTGAGGATTCCGTACGGCTCTTCCAAATCGACGGCGCGGCGCGCGGGCTTCGACGCTTCTTGCCGCAGCAGCGCACGGCACGCAGGCTGATCGAGATCCAAGAAAAGCCGGTTGTCGTTTTCGCGCAAGTAGACGAAGCGCGGCACGCGGTAGCGCTCGCGCAGCGCGAGCAGCTCCTCGTCGGTCGCGGTCGCGACCGTGCGAGCGGGCCACCGCCAGTTGGCGAGCGAGAGGACGACGCCGCCGCGCGTCACGCGCGGGCGGCGCGGCAAGCCGCTCGCGATGCGGCCCCAGTGGAACGATGCGCCGGGGGCCTGCGCGAGCGAATCGATGAACAAGTCGAGCCGCGACGCGATGGCGGGGTTGAGCATGTGCGACGCCGCCACGCGGATCTCGCAGCCGCGCGACCGCGAACGCAGATAGATTCGGCCGCGCGACTCGCCGACGAGCACGTCGTCGAGCGCGATCTCGGCGTCCGGATCGCGGCCGCCCGCGACCCCGCAGAGGATGCGCGCGCGCCCCAGGCCCGGCCGCACCGCGACGTTCGCGCCGCGGCGGGCATACGGATAGCTCACGAGCTCGGCGTGGATCACGTCGTCGCGCCGCTCGAGCGCGTTGGTCTGCTCCGCGACGATCGCTTCGAGGTCGGGGACCATGTCCAGAAAACGCGCCGTCGAGCGGTATGCGCCGCGGTGCACTCCGCCCACGACCGCGGGGACGATCGCACCCGCGCCGTCGCGTCCCAACAGGGCGATGACCTCGACGCCCTCGGGCACCGGGTTGGGCGACCGGGGCCGCAAGCGTTCCACCAGCGCATCGGTCAGCTCGACCGAATCGTCGCCGCGCATCTCCGCAGCCCACGCGATCTCCGCCAGAACGTCGTCGCGCGAGCCGCCGTCGCGCGACGTCGCTTCGTTGACGGCGTCCTCGAATCGCAAACCCTCCGACGAGTCGAGGAGCTCCAGCAGCGGGACCTCGCGCCCTTCGTTGTAGCGCTCGCGGAACACGTTCGAGAGGACCGCGGCCGCGACGTGCCGCGGCGCGATCGCCATCAGGACGCCGATCGCATCCGCGATCTTCGCCGGCGCATCGCCGAGAGAACCGTGGGCCGTTCGCACCGCGTCGACCTGGACCGGCGGTTCGCCGCTCCCGAGAACGGACGCGGCCCGGCGCGCTTGCGCGGTGGCGGCGATCGCTTCGGCGACGCCGGCGTCGTCTGCCGCTTGCAACGACGCGCGCAGCTCGGCGAATGCGTCGCCGCTCGCGGGGTGCACGCGCCGCAGCACCTGCTCCGCCGTACCGAACGGGTCGTCGATGGGCCCGATGCGTAGCTCGGACACGAGCACGCCCAGCTCGCACATTTTCGCGACGAACGTGATCGACGTCTGGCGGTCGACGTTCAGCTTCGCGGAGACCGCGGATGCGAGCTCCTCGGCGGTGATGCCGGGCGTACACGCCGCGAGCAGCACGTCGATGGCTTCGGTGCGGTTCAACGACGTCGGCACGGCGATGATCCCGGATGCCCGGCCCACCAGCGCGATGCGCGTTCGCATGTAGTCGGCCACCTCGAGCCGGCCGCACATCTCGTACACGAGACCCGACCGCCACAGGCGCAGGTTCGCGAAGATCTCCGGGTTGCGTTCCAGCGACCGCAGCATCTCGGCGAGCCAGCCCGAATCGGGCCGCGTGCGGCGCTGCAGCGTTTCGCCGACCTCGATCGCGGGCGCCGCGCCGTCCTCGGCAAGGAACGCGACGCCGCTGCACGCGGCGAGCGGCGTGCAGCGCGTCGAGCAGCGCAGCACGTACGCGAGCGCCGGCAGCGCCGCCGAGTGCGACGTGTCGCAGGGCTCGTGCGAGAGCCACTCGTCGATCCCGTGCGCGAGCGACTCGCTCGCATGCCGCAGCGTCGCGACCATGTCGGGACGCTCGCGCAGCAGCGCGTACAGCTCCGCGATGCAGTCGGCCGCGCCGTACAGCCGGTCGGCGACGTCGCGCGAAAAGGCGGGGCTTCGAACCAGCACGCCGGGCAGCGGTTCGTACCGCGCCATCGGCTTACGCTGTGGCGACGCGGACGCGGCCATTACGCAGATCTCCCAGCTTGCGAAGGTAGTCTTGCTTGCGTGGTTCCAGCGGCGGGCGGTCGAGCGCGTCGAGCGCCGCATCCACGTGCTCGCGCTTGGCCGGACCCGACAGGACGACGTCCACGTCGTTGCGGTCGAGCGCGAACCGGTAGAGCTCCGCCTCGTCGGGGACGTGCTTCCCCGCGGGAAGGCCGGGCGGCGCGCTCGCGAGCGGTGCGCCCGACACGTGCTGCGTGTTGAAGACGACGGTCCCCGGACGGCGCGGCAACGCCGCAAGCGCCGGCGCGATGTCGTTCTCCGCGCCGCGGTGCGCGATGTTGTACCGGTACATCAGTACGTCGAGCTGCTCGTGCCCCGCGATCTCGGCGGCTAGCGCGCGGTCGTGCGTCGACACGCCGATGTAGCGCGCATAGCCGCGCGAGCGCAGCTCGGCGCCGACCTCGCGCACGGTCCGAAAGAACGAGTCGAGATTTTTGCGGGTCGCCTCGTTGCGCATGATCCGATCCGTCGCGTCGAGCAGCGGCACCGGCTGGTTGATGCGGGTCATCCAGCCCCATTGGAACACGTCGAGGTAATCGGCGCCCCACGACATCATGTGGTCCGCGACAATGCCCGGCAGCTTCTCCGCATCGTTGACGTACGAGCAGCCGACCAGCACGATGTCGTCGCGGCGAGCGCTTCCGCGCCGCACGGTGCGCCGGATCCCGCCCCAGGAGCGGCGGTACGCCGCGGCGTGCATGTCCGACGACGTGAAGATGTAGTTCACGCCGCGCGAGATCGCGTACTGCAAGTCGGCGTTGTTGATGCCGTTGCCGCAGCCGATGCCGATGCGCGTGACTTCGAGATCGGTGCGGCCCAAACGGACGCGTCTTGCCGTGTTGGGCGTTTCCGCGGGCGCCGCTTCGGCGGCCACGGCAAGCTCACTCATCGAGCAATCCGCATCTGTACGCGCACGCAACGAGGTGAGCTCGAGATCGTGCATTGAACTTGACGTAAAGAAGGCGGATATATCCTTCGACCGTCGGCTTGCTGCGGTTGATCGCGACCGCGATCTCCTTGCTCTGCAAGCCCTCGGCGAGCGCCGCGATGACGCTTTGTTCCAAGCCGGACAGCGCCGGGGCGAGATTCCGAATTGAGTCTCTCATCATTCCCCCACACCAAGAAGAAATACATCCGTCTTATAGGAGTTGAAGACCACGGAAATCGCAGCTGCTCTAAAGCCGCTCGATCACCATTTGGACACGGGTATTGGTACTTACCTTCGGGATCATCACTTCTGATGTTTCAAACGTACTATTGCGCTGCGGCGCGCTTCATCAGTGCTTCGGCTCCGGTTTCACGGTGTACAGCCCGACGCGCGGCGCGTAGTTGAACGCAGGCGCGGGGACCCCGTCGAGGGATTGTTTTTCGAGCTCCGACTTCGCCGCGGCGGCGATGACGCCGCAGCTGAACATCGAGATCAGCGCGCCGGTATCGTTCGAAGCGAGCACGTACCAGGAGTTCTCACCCTGCCCGTGCCGCGTGATCGTCCAGTCCGCGGTTGTTCCGGAGTCCGGATTCGGCGTGGCGAAATACGTTTCGAGCTGCCCCATCAGCCGCGTCGCGATAGGCTTGATGTCGGCGATGCACACGTCGTCCGGCGCGAGCCGGAACGGCTTCGCCGGCGGCGCCGGCGGCAGCGCGTAGGTCCGGAACTTTTGCGTGAACCCCGGGGGCGGCGCGATGGGGATGATGTAGAATCCGACCGCCGGCGAAAAGAAGACCTTCTGCTGCGTGAGGTCGATCGCGGTCGGCACGAAGACACCGTGCTCCTTCCCTTCATCCGCGGACCCGACGTGCAGGTGCACGCACGACGTAAGCGCGAGGCCGGCATCGAGATACCGCGTCTGCAGCGCGATCGTATATGCTTTCGCCGTCGCGGAGTAGCGGAAGTCCCAGCCCGGCAGCGTGGGCATCGGCACGGGCGAGGTGTCCTCGACGTGGCCGACGGCGTTGAGCCGCGCGACGACGGGTTGCAGCTGCGCGATGATCTTGTCCGTCGTCTTGCGCAGGTTGTCCGTGCACGCGGCGCCCTCGTTGCGCTCGAACGGATCGCTCGGCGTGCGGTCGGGGAAGCGCGTGAACATGAAGCCGGGCGGCCCGCCGGCGGCTTCCTGGCGCTTCGCGGCCTCCGCGAGCTGCGTCGTCTGGCGGCGTTGCGCCGCGCCGGTGGCGAAACGGTACGTCAAGGTGACGCTGCGCGGACGGTTGGGGCGCGCGATCCCCGTGATGCTGTGGCCGTCGACCGTCGTGCGCGCGAGCGCGTCCGCGGGGCTGGAGAAAAAACCGGCGTGCGCGTTGAACGCGTTGGAGATCAGCAGCGTCGCGTTGCCGCGCTGGAACGAGCGCGCGATTGCGGCGTCGACGACCCAGTGGGCCGGCAGGTCCGCGGCGTTGTTCGAGCCGAGGTAGCGCGCGTTCGCCATGACATCCAGCGATCCGGGCGCCGCGCCGGTCGCATAGAGCAGCACGTTGCCGCGCAGCGGCGCGACGCCGTACATCTGACGACCGGACGGCGAGAGCGAGAGGCCGTTCGCGACGCGCGGGTCGGACGACGTGAAGCGCACGCTCGTGGCGTCGAGCGACGATTGCAGCACGAGCCGCCGGCCGAGCGGGACGGAGACGAAGCCGCGCGCGCCGGCGTACCGCAGCGTATCGGTGCGCAGCGGCGTGAGAAAATAGAGATTTTGCAAATCGAACGGCTGCGAGCCGCCGCAGTAGTCCGCCGACTGGTAGATCGCGCGCGCGGCGTCGACGTAGCCCGACGATGCGAAATCCGGGTACGCGGTGCCGTTCACGAGAACGTTGAGCACCGCGCCGCGCAGCATCTCGTCGTATGCCTGCACGTTGAAGCGCACGTTGCGTATGCGGCGCTGCCAACCCGCCCGCAGCGACGTGACCGTGGCGGATTGCGTGCCGGCGTCGGCGGGATCGAAGCCCGTCGCGGTCTGCGACGCGCAGTTGATCGCAAGCCCCGCCGGGGTCGGCGGCGTGCCGACGGAGCGCGGCGGGTTCGCGGCCGACGTGACGTCCGCGTTGAACGTGAGGCTTTGGTCCGCGCTCGGCAAGCCGGTCGCGTGGATCCCGGCGGACGCGGTCGCCGGCGACTGCGAGGTCGACGCCCAGCCCGCGAGCAGGTCGAACGACCACTTCGGCGACGCGCGGTACCGATCGGCCAGCGTCAGCGCGCGGTACGAGTTCGGCACGTCGCTGCTGACGCTGAACGTCTGATCGCTGACGGCGGTATGTTGCCGCGAGCTCAGCAGGGTCGCCTGCGCCGTCACCGCGTGGCGTATCCCCGGCGCGAGCTGCAGGCTGAACGTGCCGCCCATGTTCTCGGTGCGCGCCTTCTGATCGTACGGAGCCGACACGCCGGCGACGATGCGGTGCGACATGTCGAGATTCTGCTGCGAGGTGGAGTGGAACAGCGTGATCTGCGCCGAGGACGACCCGAACGCGAAGCTATCGCCCACCGACGCCAGCGCGAAGTTTCCGGAGTACACGTTGCCGGGGCCGTAGCCGCACGGAACCGCGTTGACCGCCTGCGTGCACGTGAGCGCCGCGTCGTGCGACGACGTGAGCACCGTGGCCACGAGATCGTGGGCGCCGAGGCGATAGCGGAACTTCGCAAGATCGCCGCGGATCGCCGTCACGTCGTCGTGCGCGTAATCCAAACCGCTCGCATCGAGGTACCGGCTGTCGTCGAGACCGCCGACGACCTGGCGCGACACGTGCTGGAGCGCGATGCCGACCTTCCCGCTCGTGCCCTGCTCGCTGATCGAGAAGAACGAGCTGTCGAATCGCGAGAGCGCGCCCGCGACCCGCGTCGACCACCGCAGCGTGGGCTCGAGCGTCCGGTAGTTGACCGAACCCGCGCTCGAGCCCGCGCTCGGGCCGAACGACACGGACGCGCCGGTGAACAGGTCGCTCGAGATCTGCCGCAGGTCGCTCGCGACACCCGGCACGTTGAGCGGAAGGCCGTCGACGGTCGCGAGCGTCTGCGAAGGCGAGTGCCCTTCGAGCGAGATGAACTGCGCGGCGCCGGGGCTGTCGTCGTGCGCGAGCTCGACCCCGCCGAGCTTGCCGAGCGCGTCCGGTAAGGTCTCCGACACGCGGCGCAGCGCGCTCGTCTCCTCGATCGACGTCGAGCTCACGGCCTCGGAGCGCACGCTGACGGACCCGATGACCTTGAGGACGTTCTTCTTCACGAGCCGCACGCGCACGGTCACGGTTTGGTCGCCCGCGACCTCGAATGCGTCGCTGTTCGCCGTGACGTACCCGCCGCGCACGACGCGCGCGTGGTAGACGCCGTCGGGGATCGCGTAGAAGCTCGTCTGTCCTTTCGCATCGCCGTAGTCGCTCGTCGAAAGCGGTCCCGAAAGCGAGACGAGCGCCGTGAGCGGCGCGCCGCTGCCCGCATCCACCACGTCGACGAGGATGTGACCGGATCCGTCGCCGGCTACCGCCGGTATGGAGCTACCAAGGACCGCGATTGCTAAGGCAATCGCGGTGACGATGCGGTTCATAAGGAAGTACCCGGCTTCGCTATGGGATGGTGATGATAAGGTTCAGGCGAGGTTCAGAGACGTTCGGTGAGGTTCAGCTGCGGCGGAGCAACCAGATCGCGGCGACGACGACGACCATGCCGGCGCTCGCGAAGCGGTAGTAGTTCGCCCAGTACTCGGAGTCGTACGAATGTCCGAAATTCCCCGCGCGGTACGCGCTTTGAACCGGCGCGGGCAGGCGCGTGAGGAACGAGGCCGTGAGCTTCCCGAACCCGCGCGGGAAGCAGAAGATCGACAAACCGATGACGATGATGGCCAGGCAGACCAAGTTCATTGGATGCGCTCCCTTACGCGGGCGGATGGGCGTTATCGTTGTCATATGTGTTCCAAGATGCGGCTCGGTGCGGTCCATTGCGCGCCGCGAATCGGTTCGCGGTGCGCGCCGGCAAAAGGAAAGCGCACCGGGATGCCGTGAGGCACCGGTGCGACGGTTTCGACGTGGCAATGGAGGTGCGGGATCGACGAGCTCCCGGAATTACCGACCAACCCCAACGGCGTGCCCGCGACGACGTGCTGAGATTTCGTGACGGCGACCGACCCGCGCTGGAGGTGACAGACCATCACGTCCTTGTCACCCGCGCGAATCGTCACGTGATTTCCGAACGGCGATACGCCGCTGGGCGCCGGGGCGTACACGGGGTTGTCTTCGACTCCGTCGAGAGCGTCGACGACGATCCCGGCAACCGGGGCGACGACGCCGGCGGCGGCAGCGGGCGGGTCGGGTTCGAGATCGATGGCGTAGCGCTGCCGGCGGTGATAGTAATGGTGGTTTTCGGCGAACGATCTGCCGCCCCAAACGACTCTGAACGGTACGTCCAGCGGGACCGCTTCGAAGTCGAGCGCGGCGCCGGCGAATCGCGCTTCCGGTTGACCGAAACCATATCCGGCGACGAACCGGCGGATCGTGCCGTCCGCCTGCCACTGCGCGTACACGAGCGCCGTCGCTTCCGGGCCGCTGATTTCGTAGAATTCGTCCTCGATCCAGCGCGCTCGGCGCGGCGCGCCCGTGTCGTACCATGAAAACGGCTGCGGCGTCACGTCGATGAGCTGCTCGAAGACCGCGAGCGCCTTGCTCGCGAGCTGCGGCCCGCCCGCGAGCCGGCTGCCGTCGGAAGCGCGGTCGAACCCGACCGACGCAGCGGACGTGACGATGCCGACGTACAGCCGCTCATCGCCGCCGCTGCGCGCACGCAGGGGGATGAGGTTCTCGAATCCGCATAATTCGCCGGCCGGCGTGATGACTGCATCCTCACCGACGAGGCGTTGCAATGCGGCCGCGGCGATCCCGAGGCGCGACGTGCGGACCATCCGTCCGAACCCGGTTACGCCGTCAGCGTTCCGGCCTGAGGAGAAAGTCCCAGACTTTTCCGTCTTTGGTCAAGCCGAACGACAACCCGAGCGTGGCCTGATGCGTGACGAGCCGGTAGACCTGCACGGCCCCGCGTTCGGACGGAATCTGGCCGCGGAACTCCCACTTCGGTTCACCGAGCGCCGACAGCTGCGACGACACCGTCTTGACGAGATCGTCGTTGAGCGCCTTGTTGAGCGTGTCGTCGACCTTCGCTCGGTCGATGCTGCCGGCGCGGAGCTGCCGGTAGAAATCCTTGGCGCGTGCGGTGATCCCCGCATCTTCCTTGCTCGACATCTTCACCTCGGCCGCAGGCGCGGACGCCGTCGCCGGGCTCGGACCCTGGGCATTCGACCGTATTGGAGACGTGAGCAAGCCGCCCACTATCAAAATGAACGCTAACGTTCTCATGTTCGTCACACCTTTCGAAACGAAACTGCGCGGCAGATTCGCGATGCCGAGGGAGGAGTCCTCGCTCGCCGGCCGAGCGAGGACCCGTTTTCATTAGTAGGCGGCGGCGTCCAGCTCGTAGGCTGCATCCCACGAGACGCTGGCGCTGACGCTAGCCGAAAGGCTGATGCTGATCGACGGCGGATACGAGATGCTGACCGTGCCGCTGATCGAGATGGTGACGCTGAGCGTCACTTTCATTGCCTCGTCTTCGGCGGTACCACCGTCGAAGACCATGGACTCAGGCGTCGCCAGGTCCACCACGACGAGATCCAGCTCGTCCAAGAGCCGGTTGGGATGTGGTTGGGTCGCGATCAAGGGAGTTCTCCTCTCCAGGCAAGACGGCACGGCTCAAAAGGGCCGAACCATAAGCGTACGACACGAACTTTTTTCTGGCTCACCCGCGTCGCTGCGCGACACACACCGATGTTCATTCGCGCCGCGCATCGCGCACCTTTCGAAAATTCCGGCGCGCACCGGCAAGTATCGATCATCACTAATGACGATTGCGCTACCGCACTACTGCGCGTTGCCCGGCCCGCACGATAGCCGTACAATGCAAAAAGAGAATCCGCTTCGGGGCGCTTGCGCGACACACCACCCGAAGCGGATTCTCTTCTTTTTGCTGTACAAGAGAATGATATGGTTCTAGTCCGCGGCCGGCTGCGCGATGGTGGGCGTCACGGTGATCGTGATCGTGATCGAGGGCGGAACAGGCCCCGTTGCGTCGGTCGTCGTCGTCAAGACCGTCGGGTCCGCGCCGGCGCTGCCGCCTTCGATGAGCAGCGAGCTCGCGTCGGCGACGACGATGTCCAAATCGTCGAGCAACGTGTTGGGATCGGGCATTACGAGCATGAGGTCACTCCGCGAGGGCTTCCTCGGCGTACGTGATCGTGATCGTGAACGGAAGCGTCGGCGGCATGGGGAGCGTGATAGAAAACGGAAGCGTGATCGTGAAGATCGTGGGATCCGGCGCGTCGGCGCTCCCGCCTTCGAGGACGACCGGATTGACGTCGACCACGACGATGTCGAGATCGTCGACGAGGCTGTTGGGCTCGGATACGAACATGGGCTGCTCCTATGACGTGGCTAGCGCGACTGGCGCGTTCTTTCTGTCGTCGTCGCGCGCGTACTTCTCGCAACCGTACTTCTGATGACGACAAGTACGCGCGCGCCGCAGCGGTTCACTCCGCGACGAGCTCCTCTTCGGCAAGGGTGATCGTGAACGGAAGCGTGATCGTGAACGGATACGTGATCGTGATCGGATACGTCGGCGGCAGCGGGACCGTGATGGTGACGGTGATATAGGACGTGCTGTCGTCGCCGCTGCCGCCTTCGACGGCGAGCGGGTTCGCTTCGACCACGACGATGTCGAGGTCGTCGACGAGGCTATTGGGTTGGTCCAATACGAACATGGGCTGCTCCTAAACGTGGCTTAGCGCGACTGGCGCGTTCTTTCTGCGCCGTCGCGCGCGCACTTTCTCGCAACCATACTTTTGATGACGACAAGTACGCGCGTGCCGCGCCGCGGCCGTTCAGTCAGCCACGAGCTCCTCTTCGGCAAGGGTGATCGTGAACGGAAGCGTGATCGTGATCGTCGGATACGTGATCGTGATCGGATACGTGATCGTGATCGGCAGCGTGATGGTGACGGTGACATTGGACGTGCTGTCGTCGCCGCTGCCGCCTTCGAGGGCAAGCGGGTTGGCGTCGACCACGACGATGTCGAGGTCGTCGACGAGGCTGTTGCGCTCGTTGTTCACCAACATGACGGCCTCAGTCCACGACCTCGGTCATCGTAATGGTGACCGAGGCCGGAAGCGTGATCGTGATCGGTTGCGGATACGTGATCGTGACCGTGAACGGAAGCGTGATGGTGAAGGGGATCGTGACGTCCGTCTCCGCCACATCGCCGCTTCCGCCTTCGATGACGTGCGGGCCGGCGTCGACCACGACGATGTCGAGATCCGCGACCAGGCTGTTGGATTCGGCCAATGCGAACATATGCTGCTCCTGAGCGTAGCTAGCGCGACTGACAGCCCGTTCTCCGGCGCCGCGTGCGGCGCTTCTCGCGACCGCACTACTGATGACGACAAGTGCTTCGCATGCTTGCAAGCGTGCGCGGCGTCGTCGGCCGCCGCTGATCACGACGTGCCCGCGACGATCCCCATCGCGGCGCACTTCGACACGAGGGCCGAACGCGTCCGAACGTCCATCACTTCGTAGACGCGGCGCGTCTGGTTGCGGATCGTGTTCTTGCTGCGCCCGAACCGGTCGGCGATCTCCGCGGTCGAACGGCCTTCGCAAATCGCGAGCATCACGCGGTGCTCGGCCGGGCTGAGCTGCTCGACCCCGCGCGCGCGCTCGGCGAGCGCGGCGTGGCGGCGCCGCAGCCACGAGCGGGGCACGACGCGCGTCAGCTCGTCGACGCGCTGCAGGGCGTCGTCGCCCGGCGCGATCTCCGCGATGGCGAGCAGCGCGACGGCTTCGTCGAAGCGGTCGCCGAGCCGGCGCCACACCGCGACGGCCGCGCGCAGCCGTTTGAGCGCTTCGCCCGTGTCGCCGCGCGCGCGCGCGAGCGCGGCGCGCGCGACGTCCTCG
>Ga0066662_10000252_pt1 | contig 23504 bp, 23 predicted proteins | sample GraSoiAngelo_111_FD_133939 | JGI IMG/M metagenome (GOLD analysis project Ga0066662, IMG submission 133939) | Grasslands soil microbial communities from the Angelo Coastal Reserve, California, USA - 14_0903_12_40cm | ecosystem: Environmental > Terrestrial > Soil > Grasslands | place: USA...
AGCGCCCGAATAGCAAACGACTACCCTGAAAGCTTGAAGAATTGCTCGGAAGAAAACTGAAGACTATCCGGGGCGATGCGCGATATTAGTCCAGAAGAAAGATGAAAGCAAGAAAAGATAGGAGGCAGGTGCGAGTCGAGCAGGAAAGAAAGAGCGCCGCTAATTCATCCTGCCAACTGCTCCTGCCTGCTGTTCTTTGAAGTCCGCAATCGGAAGCTCTGCAAGAGACTCATCAACCCAATGTATCCGTAGCCGAAGAAGAAGAGAGAGAGAAAGGGAAGCGTGCCATAGAGCCGCATCTCGACGGCGTACATGATTGCCAAAAGGAAATAAATGGAGAAGGCCAACTCAAGCAGCGGCAACCATCCGCGCTTACGCTTATATTTTTTGCGCTTCCAAGTCTCGTCTCGCTGCTCTTCTACTCGATACTTGGGCGTGCGAACAAACTCAGTCTTATAACCTATCAAAGCTTCGATCACTGCGCGCGCGTTCGAGAAAGCAAGGCCAATGCCTAGCGCCATCACGAGCGGCAGATGTAGAAGTCTCGGCGTCCTTCTCTTATCCAGGTACCAGACGCCCGTGCCGTAGAAGAAGAGAACGGAAACCGTAGAGAAGAAGAGCAGCGGCACGTCGAACATCATCAGTTGATAGAAGCCCTGGTTGTAGCGGACCAGCAGAAGCGGAAATTGCAGAAGGCTCACCAAAATCATGAGCGGGTAACTGATGTTGCCCGTCAGCCGGAAGAACATTTCAAGCTTGACGCGCAGAGGCAATGGCGCTGCCCAGATTCTGCGAAGCATCTTCAGGCCAACTTGCATGACGCCCTTGGCCCAACGTCGCTGCTGAGCTTTGAAGGCGTTTATCTCAACGGGAATCTCAGACGGGGCGTCTTCGTCCAGTAAGTAAATGAATCGCCAGCCCATCAGTTGCGCGCGGAAAGAGAGGTCCGTGTCCTCCGTCAAAGTGTCGTGCTGCCAGCCGCCGCTCATCTCAATGGCTCGCCTGCGCCAGATGCCCGCCGTGCCGTTGAAGTTGAAGAAGCCGCCGGTCCGGTTGCGAACAGTCTGTTCGACTACGAAGTGGCCGTCGAGCATTATGGTCTGCAAGCGCGTCAGAAGATTGTAGTCGCCGTTGATGTGCGACCAGCGCATCTGCGCGCAGCCCACAAGCGGGTCAGTGAAGAAATGTGCGAGCTTGCGAAGGCAATCAGGTTTCGGAACAAAGTCCGCGTCGAAGATTGCGACCAGTTCGCCTCGCGCAGTCTTCAAACCGTTTTCCAGTGCGCCCGCTTTGAAGCCCGTGCGGTCCGTGCGATGTATGTAGTGGATGTCAAAGCCCGCGCGCTTGTAATGCTCTACAGTGTTCGCGGCGAGTTTCACAGTCTCGTCCGTAGAATCGTCTAACACCTGAATCTCAAGACGCTCGCGCGGATAATCAATCTCTGTCACAGCTTTCAGGAGACGCTCTACGACGTACATCTCGTTGAAGAGCGGAAGCTGTATGGTGATCGTAGGCAATTCCTCTTCGCTGAAATATCCTGCGGGCTGCGGCGCGAGTTTTCTGTAGCGCCAGAAATCTATGACCTGCTTGATGCGATAGCCGCCGTAGATTGCGAGTATGGTAAGCACGCTGAAATATAGCGTCAGGACTGTCCAATCGAAGCCATCGAGCCGGTAGAGCGGGCTTATGTTGAAGTCTGTCTTGGCGACCAACTCGCAGATGTTAGGAAAGCGAGCGCAGGTATTGTCTGCGAGCGAGAACAGGGCGAGCGAAAGAAGAGACATCACGTTGAAAAGCGGGAGTCAGAAGTCAGGAGTCAGAATCCAGAAGGGATAAAACTAAGAAGCGTTCTGGTCTTCTTCTAACATCTGCTCTATCAAAAGCCACAAAAACCAGCAGCGCAAACGACGCGCTGTCGACCAGTTAAGACGCTGATTGTAACCCAGAGGATGCACATAAGAAAGGTAAAAGGAAAAAGGTAAAAGCAAGAAGGAAAGACGAAAGACTTGCTCTTTGTCTTTACTTTTACCTTCTACCTTTTTCCTTTTGCCTTTCTTACGTCTCTGGTCCGTAGCTGGCGGGCGGCGGCGGTGGAGGCGCGTAGCCTCCTCCAGCGCCGGGCGTGCCGCCGAAATATGGCGGTGGTGGTGGGCCAGCGTCCGTTTTACGTTTCTCAAAGATCGGAACGCCGACAAGGCCACCGATTAGCGCGAAGATGACTGTGATGAGCAGGCTCAGCAATGTTCCCCAGGAGAAGACCGCGTAAAAGAATTGCTCCGTGAATGGAACATTCGCCAACTGCTCAATCTGATGTCTATATTCATCGGCTCTCTGCGGGTCCATACGTTCCATAAGACCGGCTATAAGTTTCAATTCAGGATAGCCCGTAAGGATTGTCAGCGGAAGTCCGACGACTATCTCGACTATCATTCCAATCGCACCGGCAATCGCGCCAATCATTGCGCCTTCGCCAACGTTCACTGGAGTCAGTGATTTTTTGATGTAGAGGTAGGAAGCCAATGCGCCGCCGAGAACAACCCACATGCAACAAGCTACGTTGCCAAGCCGCACGTAAGGGATTCCTGACAGAAGCCCTATCAGCACGCCGCCGATGATTGCCGATCTCCACTTGTTATCCATAACGGTTCACGCCTTCACGAGGGAAGTTTACGATGAATGCTTGAAGATAATCCGGCTCATGTCTATTAAGCCGGGCACGACATAAAATGCAGTCACGCCTCCGAGAAGCGCTCCCGTTATGAAGCGCGATAGGTGCGTGTTCTCAACTATGCCGAAAAAGCCGAGCGCGAAATCAATCGCTGTGGGCACAAGAGCAAGAAGCAGCCACTTGCGCGCTGGCGCATCCACGCGATTCAGTGATCGCACGAGCGGATAAAAGAGCACGCCCGCTGCAAATCCGAAATAGATTCCAGTGCAACGCGCGCAGACTGCGAACGGATGACCGTCAATGTAAAAGGAGCGCTCAGCTATCTGGTGGCAGAATTTGCCGAATGATGTGTAGATAATGAGCGCGGTCGAACTATATCCATAAGCCTCTGCTACAGGCGCGATGATAATCATGCTCACGAAAAGGAGCGTCAACGTCGCCAGAATCAACCATACAATCACGCAACGAAGCGCGGAGGGATGAGGGCGTAGGGATGAAAAGAGATGATGAATGCTGGATGGCGAACGATGAACTGAAAGCGGATCGTCTCTCATTCCGCATTCCGCGTTCATCATTCCGAGTTTTACTTCATCCCTCATCCCTCATCCCTCCGCCCTAAAATCTGATGACTGCGTCCGGGCCACCCTCTACGTGGACCGTGTCAACGAAGCGTATGTGATGGGAGTCGGTTGTCATCACGAGCGAGTGCGTGCGTTTTCCTGAGCCGAAGAAGCGAACGCCACGAAGCAGCGCACCGTCCGTGACGCCCGTCGCGGCGAAGATAATCTTCTTGCCGGGCGCAAGGTCGTTCGTGTCGTACACTTTATCAGGGTCCGTGATGCCCATCTCTCGGAGTCTCGCAAGGACCTCTTCCTGCGCTGGCACCTTGTCACGATCTACTCCCAAACGCTCAGGATCGAAAACGAGTTTCGCCTGAATCTCTCCGTTCAGACACTTCATGGCGGCAGCCGTTATGACGCCTTCGGGCGCGCCGCCAATTCCCATCAGCGCGTGAATGTTTGTGCCTGCGACTGCTGCGGAGATGCCAGCCGAAAGGTCGCCGTCTGAGATTAAGCGAATGCGCGCTCCTGCTGCACGAACGTCGTCGATCAACTTCTTGTGGCGCGAGCGCTCCAGCGTTATCACAGTCAGGTCTTCTATGTCGCGCCCTAAACGTCGAGCGATGTTCTTCAGATTCTCTTTGACGGGCGCTTCGATGTTGACAGAGCCGCGACACGATGGACCGACGACTATCTTATCCATGTAGATGTCAGGCGCGTTCAGGAGTCCGCCGCGTTCTGCTGCGGCGAGCACTGCGATGGCGTTATTTGCTCCGAGCGCGCAGAGGTTTGTGCCTTCGAGTGGATCAACGGCAATATCAACTTCCGGGAATGAGGCGCGCACCTCTTCGCTTGCGCTGCGGCCTCCGACCTCTTCGCCAATGTAGAGCATGGGCGCTTCGTCGCGCTCGCCTTCGCCAATGACTATGCGACCGCGCATGGGCACTGTGTCCATCACCTCGCGCATGGCTTCGACCGCGACCTGGTCCGAATACTTACGGTCGCCCTGACCCATCGTGCGCGCGGCTGCAATCGCTGCGGCTTCGCACACGCGCAGGAAATCCAAAGACAACTCGCGCTCTGTTCTCAGTTCGTATCCCATTACGATTTCGCTCCTGAAGATGAAGTGCGACCCTCGAACCTTGGGACTCATTTGATCGCACTTTGCAAGAGATAAGAAATGCGCTCGTATAGTATCACGGGCGTGCGAGCTTTTTGTAGAGCCGGATTGCAGCAATCCATCTTCCTTTATGCTCGAAAAACTTTTAACCGGCATGACGGCAAAATTGTTCTAACTAATCGTATTGCCCCTGTAATTCGAGGCGGGCTGATGAAGCTCAATCCTGAAAAGCAACTCTCCTGAAAAAAACGTTGAAGGGAAAATCATGGCGACGATCAAGAGACTCATAATCATTCTGTTCATCTCCTCGCTCACTGCTTCCGTCTCAGCGCAAAGTTTAGAGCGAGGGCAGGCGCAGAGTTGGAATCCCGCAAGAACATGGGTCTTCGCCGTTGGCATTCTGGAATTCGAGCATGGAGACTCTTGGGACTCTTTTCCGAAAGAGGGGCGCAAGGATGCGGAGCTTGTGGACTTCTTCAGACAATCGGGCGTCCCACGCGATCAGATTCTTTTTATCAAAGACAGAGAGGCCACAAAGGATCGAATCGAGCGCGCTATGGCTCGCTTTCTTGCGAAGGCAAATGAAGGCGACATGCTAATTTTCTACTACACGGGTCACGGCGCTCAGGATGACGACACGGGCAAAATCTATTTCGCAAGCTACGACGCTGACGATGATCTAGCTAGAACCGCATGGTCCGTTCCTTCAATCTTCAACACCATCGAACGAAACTTCAGAGGCTCGCGCGCTCTGGTCATAGCCGACTGCTGCTATTCTGGCGCGCTCGCGGATGAAGCCGCGAGGCGCAAGACTTCAATCTCTTACGCGGTGCTAACGTCCGCACGCGCCGACTCGCTCTCGACAGCCGAATGGACATTTACGGATGCTCTGCTTCGAGGACTTAGAGGCAGCGCAAAACTTGATCGCAACCGGGACGGAGAGATAGAGCTATCGGAGCTTGCACGCTACGAGAGGTCGCGCATGTGGTCTCAGGAAGAACAAGTTCCTGTGTTCAAGACAACCGGAGATTTCTCGCCTGAGATGATTCTGGCAGACGTTGCGAACCAGTCGAAATCGGCTTCGCGCATAAATGAGCGCGTCGAGGTCGAGTGGGAAGGCCAGTGGTATCCGGCGACGATACTTGAAGTTAAGGGAGCGAGATACAGGATTCATTACGCGGGCTATGGCTCGGAGTGGGACGAGTGGGTTGATGATTCCCGCCTTCGGACCACATCAAGGATAACGCCTGCGAACGGAAGATTGAGCCGGTATGAATCTTCGCACGCCTGATCGTTTGACTTATTCTGATAGTTAGCGTAGAAGCAATCCTTCAAAACCCTCGCTCCGTAACAAACTCCTCTAAGTGTGCGAATACGATTTCAATTTCACGGAATAGGAGAATGCATATGTCTTCAAGTATTGAGGCGCGAACTATCAACGAAGAGAAGCTGATGAATTTTCTAGGCAAGGTTGTGGGCGACTTTGGCGCAGCGTTGAGTTCGACGCTCGCTTACATCGGACAAAGATTGGGACTCTATCAAGCTATGGCTGGCGCAAAGCCCATGACGCCCGCGGAGCTTGCAGAGCGCACCGGAACTACTGAACGCTACGTGCGCGAGTGGTTGATTAATCAGGCGGCGGGCGGCTACGTCGAGTACGATCCTGAGAGCGAACGATATTCTCTTTCGCCTGAGCAGGCTGTGGCTCTGACGGACGAGGACAGCCCTTTCTACGTCGGCGGCGGCTTTTATGTAATCAAGGCCATGTCGCAGGCGCAGCCGCGCATCATGGATGCCTTTAAGAACGGCGGCGGAATGCTATGGGGCGAGCACGACCCGGACCTCTTCATAGGCACGGCGAAATTCTTTCGTCCGGGCTACACGGCGCACCTGGTCGCGGAGTGGATTCCTGCGTTGACAGGCATTGAAGAGAGGTTGAAAACAGGTGGCCGTGTAGCGGACGTTGGCTGCGGTCACGGAGCTTCTACAATCATCATGGCGAAGGCTTTTCCGAACTCGCGCTTCTACGGCTATGACAATCATGAAGCTTCAATTAAGCGAGCGCGTGAGGCTGCGAAGGAATCTGGCGTTGATGACCGCGTGACGTTTGAGGTGTCGAGCGCCGACAGCATCCCGGAAGTCGAAGGCGGCTACGATCTAATAGCCTTCTTCGATTGCCTGCACGACATGGGCGATCCCGTCGGGGCATGTAAGCGCGCATACGAAACGCTCGCCGAAGACGGAAGCGTGATGATTGTAGAGCCAATGGCAGGCGACACGGTCGAAGAGAATTTCCACGCAATCGGTAGAACATTCTCCGCCGCCTCAACGCTCTGCTGCACAGCCAACTCGTTAGCTTTGGGTGGTCCGGCGCTCGGAGCAATAGCGCCTGAAAAGGCTTTGCGCGAAACAGTCATGGCCGGGGGCTTCAAAGAGTTCAGACGCGCGACTGAAACTCCCTTCAACCGCGTGTTCGAGGCCAGACGTTAGAGGAAGAGTTCAAACTTCAGCTTGTGCGCCGACAGCACAAGCTGAAGTTTTGAACCTCTTAAATTCTCTGGATTGTGGTTCAGCATTATCACCTCTCAAGCCAACCGACCATCCTTCAGGCTCTCTTCGATCATCAAACAAGACGGCACGCATATTGCTGGTTAAGCCGTAGCACCGTGAGGTGTTGCATTACTCGGAAAGGAGAAGCGCGCTATGCAAAGAACTTTGTTGGACGAAGCCCCTGATTCGCAAAAACCTCAAGGAAACAGCCCCTTTCCGACTCCAAACATATCTACAAACGCAGACCTCGTAGGGCAGAGCTATCAGTGTCAGGATGCGCTCGTGCAGGTTGTGTCAATTGACCCGATGCGTCCAGAAAATTACGTCATTGTGCAGGATTTGGCTACAGAGAAGAGATGGAGCGCGCCTGCCGGCCTGATTCGTCATGCACTTGGAAACAGAAGACGACGAAAGAAAGCTGCCTGATAGAGAAAAAGAAATCATGAGTTTTAAGTTTTGGATTATTGCTTTTAACTCAAAACTCATAACTCAAAATTTATAATTATTCTTTCCTCTGCGGAATCTGGCGCGCGTTTCGTTCAGTATCAAGGAACGTGAGGTAACTTTTTATCGCTTCTCGTCGTATCATCAAAGGTGTGATCGCATTGGCAGGTCACACAGGCTATAAAAACTCAAAATTTAATGGGAGAGACCGACGATGCGTTATGCACTGCTTCTCTGCGCTCTGCTATTTACTGCGACGATGAGCGCGCGTGCCGATAAGATAAAAACGTCTGAAGACTTGATTCGGGCGATGCAACAGAAGTATGCGAAGTCCTGGTACAAGACTTTGACCTTTAAGCAGAAGACTACGGAGTTTCACGAGGACGGGACCAAGAAAGAGTCCACTTGGTACGAGGCGCTGGAAGTTCCGGGTCGCCTGCGAATTGATTTCGATCCTGTGACGGAAGGCAATGGCGTTCTGTTTGCCAACGACACGCTCTATCGTTTCAAAGATGGAGCGCAAGCCGATTCAAGACCCTTCGTTCATCCACTCCTTGTGCTTGGCTTCGACATATACTTCATGACATTCGATGACGTGATCAAAAAACTGAAGGACTTGAAGTTCGATCTCTCTACTTTGCGCGAAGACACCTGGCAGGGTCGCCCCGTTTATGTTGTCGGCGCGAAACAGGGAGATTTACATTCGCAGCAATTCTGGATTGACAAGAAGAATCTATACTTTGTGCGAATGCTTGGTCCGGCAGGAAAGGACGGGAAATTAACGCAGGAGACGCAGTTCAATAAATACTTCAAAGTGAAGGGCGGCGGCTGGGTCTCGCCCGAAGTCGTCTTCATGATTGACGGAAAACCGCGAACGACAGAAGAGTACACGGAAGTCCGCACGGACGTTCCGCTGGACGATAAACTTTTCGACCCGCAGTATTGGAAGACTGCGCATTGGAGATAGTTTGAACTCACTGCAGAGGCGCAGAGAAAAGAAAGTCTCTGCGTAATCTCAGCGACATCTCTGCGCCTCTGCGGTGAATTATTCGATGAATACTATCCTCATATTTTCAAACCGAACCACTACCACAATGCTCTGCTTTTGCTTTTCTACACAATAAAGATTTATCCTCTCAATTGAATCGTTACAATCAAGCGCGATATTGAGGTGAAACATAACTTGTTTCGCCCAAGATTCAATGTGATTCCGGCCAATCAGCCGGAGTCGCGCGTCTTCGATTTTTATGGAGGTAAAAAGATGGGATTCAATAGTTCATACACTGCAAAGCAGTTCGATCTATCTGGCTTGAACGGCATCTCAGACCAGACGCTTGAGATGCACTTCAAACTTTACGAGGGCTACGTCAAGGAGACGAACAAGCTGACTGCGAAGATTTCTGAATTTCTGGCGGATGGCAAGGTGGATCAGGAGGAGATGCCAGCCTACTCGGAACTGACGCGCCGACTCGGTTTCGAGTACAACGGAATGGTCCTGCACGAATACTACTTCAGCAACATGAAGAAGGGTTCGACGACAACTGACCCTGAGAAAAACTCAAGCTTTTTCCGCGCAGCCGAAACATCTTTCGGAAGCTACGACATTTGGAAAGCGGATTTCGTAGGCGTAGGCAAGATGCGCGGCGTCGGCTGGGCTATCTGCTACGAGAATCCTGAGAACGGGCGGCTGTCGAACCACTGGATAACGCTGCACGAGACGGGCAACGTAGCGGGCTTCGTGCCCGTTCTTGTGATGGATGTTTGGGAGCACGCCTTCATACTCGATTACAAACCTGCGGACCGCCCCAAGTACATAGAAGCCTTCTTCTCAAACATTGACTGGAATGCCGTTGAACAGAGGTTGAAGGCCGGAGGATTATCGCGCAAGACATCTGCGTGAAGAAGAATCGGTGAAGAATCCGTTCGTAGGCTAATCGAAAGGATTTCGGTTTTCGATTAAGCTCTCACTTGCTCAGTCTTCGCGGTTGCGCATAGTCAAGAACGACGAAGCGCAACCGCGAATCAGCTTTGGCTAAAGCGAGAGGGGTCGTCATCTGGCTTGTTTAGCCCCACATTTTTTCTGCAACTCTTGGTAGGCTAACTTAAAGCGTGTGGCTTCGGTTTCGGCTGCTGTGATTCTATCCGACGCTGTGGCTAAATCCTCTGTGGCGCGACCGAGTTTAGCATTCGCGGCGCTGAGTTCCTGTCTAGCACTATTGTATGTATCTGTAAGCCTACTCAGCCTCGCCGTGAGGTCTGCATCAGCCTGCTCCGCCTGCTGTTTCTCCGCCAACGCCTCATCCTTCGCACGCAAGGCAGCGTTCCTCTCTTCTTCAGCCTGTGCCTCTGCTACTTCAACTTGATGCTTATCTTGCTCTGCTTTCTCTTTCGCTTTCTGTGCTGCTTCCTTATCGCGTTCGGCCTCCTGCACACGGCTCTCAGCGATAGCCTCTTTCGTGCGTTTCGCATAGACGTACCAAGCTCCTGCGACGACCGCTAGAGCCAGCAACAGGCAGACGAAGGCCAGGCGATAAGCTTTTAATCTCTTCAAGCGTTCGGCCTCTGCCAGCTTGCGTCGCTCTGCTTCGGCAAGGCGCGCGACTCGTTGTCGCGTAATCCAGGGGACAAGGAATTCGCTGACGATGTCGTAAAAATATGTGTTGTAGCGACGCTCGCGCCTGACAAGTTTTGTGTCCTGAACGAGAGATGTCAGAGCGGCCTTCAGTTGTTCTTCAGGGATGCGTTCGTCTTCCCGGACCTGCGTAATCAGATCATATTCTGAGATGACGTTGCGCGTTCCAGAAGCCGTGACCATTCGGCTCAGGAGTGCAACGGCAGTGTCGCGCAAGCCGCCTAGTTGGTTGAGCGAGTCTGAAAGATAATCTTCCAAAAGTCCCTGCACGCCCTTCTCTTTGAAAAGCGCGTCGGGGTTGTCCGATTGCCAGAGCTTCAAGCAGGCTATCTGCACTTCCGACAAATTCAGCCGGTCCGTCTCGCTGCGCGCCTTGATTGCTTCTGCCAGATAGCTCGTTAAATCTTTAGACAACTCACGGCCAAAGTGGCCGGGAAATTTATCAAAAGAGCCGCGTATGATTTCGTGAAGAGCATCGGTCGTGGGCGGAGTCAATCTGAGATATTGGTCTGACAAATCCGGTCTCAATGCAAACAGTTTCGCAAGCTTCGCTAGGTAGTCTTCACGGAAGACGAAGAGCAGCTTTACGGGAAGCGCAGGGTCTCTGAGCAGGTCCAGCAGAACTTTGAGAAGCGAGCCTTGTGCTTCCTGTGCTTGCTTGATTGCATCGCCGCGCGGGGCTTCTTCAAACAGAGTGGAGAACTCTTCAAACTGGTCGAAGATAAGAAGGGGGCGCGCACCCTTCGGCAGTTCCTGAAGCCTTCGCTTTATGTCGGCTGCCGATAGAATTATGCGCGGCGTGCCGTCATCTTCCTTGACGAAATTCGACGGCAGGAACGGAGGCTTGCCGTCGCCTATGGTTGAGATGCGCTCGACTATTATCTCTTCATTGGGGCGCGGCTGTACGCGCAGGCGGTCCGGCGTAAATCCGTCTTCTATGATTGCCGGAATAAACCCTGCGTTAATCAGAGAAGATTTGCCTGAGCCTGAATCGCCGTAGAAGAGAACGCCGCGATAGACCGAGACGTAGCGCAGAAGCTTTCGCGTCTCTTCGCCACGTGCAAAGAAGATTGGCTGATCTACATAACGAAAAGACTCTATGCCGCGATAGGGCATGTCTGGAAGCGCGGTTACGGCGGCAACTGTCTCGACTTTCATTGTGGCATCTCCTCTCCTGTAATCATGCGGTAAAGGTTCGGCACAAAGGTCCACACGTCCTGCGCTATGAAACGGACGTAGCGGCGCTGGTTGTACCAGACATCCAGGATGAGCGGGTCTGGATAAAGGTCCACCGAATAAGTATCCGGGATGTTCGACGGGTCAATCTTCCAGCGCAGGGTTTTGAAGAGCAGGCGCAGGTTGTAATCCATCAGGCTGTAGCCAACGAAGAGTGTCGGACGCCGCGTGAAGAAATAGCTGAAGGTGAGCGGGATGGGATTGTAAGGAATCTTGTCGCTCATCCTCAACACGAATTGAATGTAGTCCTCATCCGTGATGACCATAGATTCAGGGCTTTGCACGTCGCCGTGAATCTTAACGACGAAGGGCTGGTCCGCCGCAGGGTCGCCCGGATACTCTTTCGTAGGCTCGTTGCCGTCCTTGTTATAGACGCTGACGAAGGGACGCTTCTCTGGTCCTAAAGGCTTGGGCATTCTGAGCGCGTCTTCAAAAAGTTGGTCGTAGTTGGTCGTAATGACCAGCGGAAAGTTCAGACGCGCAAGCGCTCGCACGACAGGCGAAGCTTTCTTGCCGTACATCACTGCGTTCTTGATTTCGTTGACCAGACTGTTGCGCCCAAGTTTTGTCTCGTAGTAAAGCGCAACTCTCTGTAGATTGCCTGTGCTGTCTTTTGGAAACTGTTCCGAGAAGCCGCTCTTGTCGGCAAGTGCCTGAGAGAAGGCGCGCCCCAGGGGAAGCCTCTGCTCTTCCGGGTAGGAATAGATTGATCCTTCGGGCGGCGGATAATGAACTCCAGCGCCTAAGAAAAGTATGCACTCTCCTTTACTCACTTTACTGGCGATCTCTGCAATCGCAGCTTGGTCGGCGGGTAATACCATAGCTTGTCTTTGCTCCAAAGGTGAAAGAACTGCTTCGGCGGCCTGACGGAATCTGTTAGTTACGCGAGTAAATCTCTCTACGGGCTTGAATGAGGTAACTAACTTGCAAAGGTTCAAAAATTGCCTGAACGCTTGACCTTCGCTTTATAAAACGCGATATAGATATAACAGAGTGACCAATCTCCGCAAGGTTTTTCTCGAAAGCTTATCTTGAATCATCGCTCGTCGTTTCTTTGCAATTCAGTTTATACTTGTCGCAAACGATTTTCAGATTAATCAGGAGAAAAGCGAATGAGACTGCTTAAGCCAATATTGCTGCTTTGCGCTGCTTCAATGCTCTCTACGTTGTTTGTCGGCTGCACTACGACAGACAACTCGAACTCTAACGCGACGGCTACGACAAACGTCTCGCCCCCGACGGCTTCGCCACAGCCTCAGACTTTGACGGTCGTCGAACGTCCGCAGAAGATCAAAGACCTGATGGCCGCGCGCGGCGAGCAGGATCAGGCAAAGCCTACGCTGAAATTCATAGAGCCGCACGACGGCCAAACCATCAACGGCTCAACCGTGAACCTGAAGCTCTCTTTGAGCGGAGACCTGAAAGGCTACAAGCCCATGAAAGACCCCGCTACGGGAACGGGCAATCACATTCACGTAATCTTAGACAACCAACCCTACGAGGCTTACTACAATCTCGATCAACCCTTCGAGCTTCGCAACGTATCGGAAGGCAAGCACACGCTCAGAGTCTTTCCTTCGCGCCCCTGGCACGAAAGCTTTAAGAACGAAGGCGCGTTTCAGATGGTCACGTTCACGGTCAAAGGTGGCGGCGATGCGTCAAAGCCCACGACGACCAACAGCGGTCAGAGAATGGCCGACAGCCAGAGCGCCGCGAATAAGACTGAGACCCCGCTGAAAAGCGCGAACTCGAACGCGGCTACCAACTCGAACGCCGCAGCGCCGCGCGAGGGCAAAGACATGGCCGGGGGGAATGCGAGCGACGTTGATATGAAGAAGCCGCTTCTGACCTACAGCCGCCCGAAAGGTGAATACAAGGGCGCGGACACGGAAGCGATAATGATTGACTTCTGGCTCTGGAACGCGAAGCTGCAAGGAGATGGAGGTGACTATCGCGTGCGATATTCAGTTGACGGTGGCGAAGCCAAGTACATAGACAAGTGGGAGCCTATCTGGTTGAAAGGCTGGACGCCGGGCAAGCACACAGTCAAGCTCGAACTCGTTGACAAAGATGGCAACGTCGTAGCCAACGGAGATTACAATTCGACTTCGAGAGATATAACTGTCACTCCGTAAGAGAAACGTGGAAGTAGGAACGCGGAACGATGAACTGAAAAGCTTCTATCTTTCATTCATCATTCACCGTTCCTACTTTATCGTTCCGCATTCATCGTTATCATCGCGCGGCCTCGCTTGCTGCGCTCAGACGCATTGAGTATCATCATCATCTGTCTCTCAAGGAATCGGTCGGACAAATACATGTTTGGGGCGGGCGACTGCGCGCCTCCCGTTTACCATCCAGGCCCACAGTTTCCGGCTTCGCATCGCCGCGAACAGGAGCAGAGCGGCGGGACTACAAAGCTTATAGCACGCGCGCCCTTCGGTCTGCGGCCTCGCAAGCGAAGAGGGCGCGCTTTGAAAGAGAGGTTCAAAAATGAAAGCACACTTGTTTAAGCTCTCAAGGTTTTCAATAGCAGTCGCAGCGCTGGCCGCCTTTTTCATAGTCGCGTCGGCAGCAGTGCTCGCGGCTTATGATAATAAGGACAACGCCGCGACCACTCCGCCCAAAGTCGGCGAGACTGCGCCCGATTTTCGACTGCCATATGCAACGCAGGAAGCGATTCACCTGAAGCCCGAAGAGTACATGGCGCTATCGAGTTTGCGCGGCAAGAATGTCATCCTTGCTTTCTATCCCGCCGATTGGTCCGGCGGCTGCACCAAAGAGGTCTGCACCTTGCGCGACACCTTCGCGGAGTTGTCGAAACTGAACGCGACGGTTCTCGGCGTCAGTGGCGATTACGTCTTCTCGCATCAGGAGTGGGCAAAGTTTCATAAACTCCAGTTCCCGCTCCTATCGGACCACGACCACAAGATCGCGCGCCTATACGGCAGCTACAACGAGACGGTCGGCTTCAACAATCGCACGGTCTTTCTGATAGACAAAGACGGTGTCGTGCGCTACAGCAACCTGCAATTCAAAGCGGGCGACGCGAACGATTACAGTAAGCTGAAAGAAGAGTTGGCGAAGCTGAATTAGAGCGGTCAAGCGTAGATGAAGTTAAGTCAGTACCGCCTGCGGTAGAGCGCGGGTAATCTCGAATAACCCGCCCGCTACCGCAGGCGGTACTGACAAGAGCGCTTATAGGAGCGGTCACATCCAATGGAGCAAGCTGTAACTCTAACATCTCCGCTTGACGAGATGCACAAACGTCTTGGCGCGAAGATGGAGGAAGAATCCAACCGTCTTCTTCCCGCTTCGTATGGTGACGTTGCGGCTGAGTACAAAGTGGTGCGTGAGGGCGGCGCAGGGCTTATAGATTTCTCTTCGCGCGGGCGTATAGAGGTCGCGGGCACGGAGGCTGAACAGTTCCTGAACGGTCTCGTCACAAACGATGTCAAAGCTCTGGAAGTGCAGGGTTGGATGCGCGCGGCGTTTCCAAACGCGCAGGGTCGGCTCATAGCGAGCGTGCGCGTGCTGCGGCTTTCAAGCGACCGCTTTCTCTTCGACACCGAAAGCTCAACGCACGAGCGCGTTCTGAAAACCCTGGAACGCTTCAAGCTCGCGGGAGATTTTCATGTCACGGATTTAACGAATGAAGTAGCGCACATCTCCGTCCAGGGCAAAGGCGCAACTCAAACGATTCGTGAGACGCTCGGAGAAGAAGCTGCGCAGGTTGAGCGCTTGCGCGTGGTCGAACTCAAGTGGCGCGACCACACGCTCCATCTGATACGCGCGACTCACACGGCGGAAGAAGGTTTCGATCTATTCGTCAATTCGGGCGACGCAATCGCTTTGTGGGATGCGCTCGTTGCGTCAGGCGCTCTACCTGTTGGCTTCGATGCGCTCGACATTCTACGCATAGAAGCCGGAATACCGCGCTACGGTGTGGACGTGGACGAGACGAACGTTGTGCTGGAAGCAGCAGGGGACGATGCCGTGAGCTTCACGAAGGGCTGCTACATAGGACAGGAAATCATTGCGCGCATACACTGGCGCGGTCACGTCGCAAAGAGACTCGCTGGCTTGAGCTTCGATGAGCAAGTAGAAGTGAGAAGCGGTGATCGAGTCAAATCAACAGACGATAAAGAGATAGGCCGCATAACTTCCGTAACCTTCTCGCCGAGCCTGAATTGTCACATTGCGCTCGCAATTATCAAATACGACTATCTAGCGCCCGGAACAACGGTGCGCGTCATCTATGGCGATGCGGAGCAGCTTTCTGCCCACGTCACAGAACTTCCTTTCGTGCGCGGCAGTTGGTACGAGGACGCGGAGCAGCAACGCGCCGAGAGCAACGCATGAGCGAGCAAAGGGAAGAGAGGAATGCTGCGACAAGCCCACGCGATCTCGATTTCGAGCAGGCGCGTCTTGCCTACTCAATCATAGAATCCCTCCTGGACCACACGCGCGTCATAAGCGACCTGATAGCTTTGATGGCACAGGTCCTGGACGAAGACACCATAAAGGCCGTAACGAACACCCCGCACTGGCAAGCCTACCTTGACAGCCGCCGCAGCTTGGAGCGTACACGCGATGATGTTGAGAAATTCGCGGGCATTATGAAGAAGCTATCTGGCGAAGAGAGAGATTAACGCCCGACCGCAAGCGACAATGCTTAGATGTACAAGCAAGCGACGATGAGAGACAAGCTAAGGACGGTCGGGTTGAGTTGTTAGGCGCGGCATGTCCCGAACATTTACCTTAGCCAACAACACGTCGCTCTGCCCGCCAAATCATCCAAGATGCGACAAAGAACCAAGCCACAGCAGCCAGCAATATTCCCACTACGAGCAATGGCGTATCTCTGCCTGTCGCCACATAGAAGCTCTTCGCTCCACCGGATGCTCCAATCACAGACAGCGACAACAGCGGCAGCCATTTAGATTTGCGAGTATCATGGCGATAATAATGCAAGTAGGCCACAAACAGAGCCAGAGACGTAGCTGTAGCCTCACAAGCAAGCATCCATTGATAAAAGATAAATCCGCCAAAGAGCAGGCTGAGTAAAAGAGATGCTACTCCAGCAATCATGAGGGCAGGGACTATCTTCTGTCTCCAGTTACCATTTCTCATAATATTATGCTTCGGCATTCAGGCGTTTCGAGTTAGCCATTCGACTCCGCGCCTAACGCTCGGATTAACGCGGCGCGAGGAGCCATGATAAGAAGTTAGTCTCGCAGATGAAAGATACGCTATTCGCGCCCCGGTTGAACGAGTTGTTAGGGTACAGAAGTTGTGGATCGCTTTCTGATTAAAAGAGCATCTAACAAGTCTCCCATTTCATTTGCTAACAGCATTATATCCTGAGGATCATAAATTTTTTACGCTTCCATTCACAACTCGGATAGTGGACATTCAAGCCACTAATCGGACATAATGAACGCTTTCAAGCGCGACTGGTTTTCTTAAGTATAGACCGAGGGACGCGCTCCCTTCTCTGTCCATTGGTCTGTCTCATGCTTCGCGCTTTTTTGTGGTGAGACTCTTTTTCCGTGAATCCCCTGCTGTCTCGCCGCCTATTTAACGAACAGAAAGGAATCACGCGCATCGTGGAGAATTTAATGCTCTACTCTATTTTAGGTATCTCTCTTTTACTGCTCGGACTTAAAAGCAAGAAGGTCTTGACAGGCTCTCATCAACACTCATTCGCTCTCCGGGCAAAGCGCAGCGCGTTTGCTCTAGTCGGCATCATTGGCGCTCTCCTCTTCAACTCAAAGTCCGCTCTAGCCGCTCCGACTGAAGCAGGCGGAGAAGCAGCATTGAAGTTGCCGGACCTCTCGGACGTAACATTCTTCGGCGGCTTCAACGGTCGCTCGCTTCTACTTGTGGGTCTTGTTGTCTGCTTTCTAGGCCTTCTCTTCGGGCTTGCAATCTACATGAACCTGAAGAAGCTGCCCGTGCATCGCTCCATGCGCGAAATCTCCGAACTGATCTACGCGACGTGCAAGACTTACCTTACAACACAGGGCAAATTCATACTTGTTCTATGGGTCTTCATAGCAGCAATCATAGTTCTATACTTCGGCGTTCTAGCGCCCGTGCCCGGCAAATCGCTCTCTGTAACGCTTCCCATCATCGTCGCTTTCAGTCTTGTCGGCATAGCGGGAAGCTACGGCGTCGCATGGTTCGGCATTCGCGTCAACACGTTCGCAAACTCTCGCACAGCTTTCGCAGGACTCGCGGGCAAGCCCTATCCGATCTACGCGATTCCGCTTCGCGCAGGCATGAGCATTGGCATGATGCTTATATCGGTAGAACTTCTAATCATGCTCTGCATACTGCTGTTTATTCCGGGCGACTACGCTGGCCCTTGCTTCATAGGCTTCGCAATCGGTGAATCTTTGGGTGCTGCCGCGCTTCGCATCGCTGGCGGAATCTTTACGAAGATCGCTGACATCGGCTCTGACCTGATGAAGATTGTCTTCAAGATTAAAGAGGATGACGCGCGCAACCCAGGCGTGATTGCCGACTGCACGGGCGATAACGCTGGCGATTCAGTTGGTCCGTCGGCTGACGGCTTCGAGACTTACGGCGTGACGGGCGTTGCGCTCATCACGTTCATACTTCTGGCAGTGCCTTCCGTGACCGTTCGGATTCAACTGCTCGTATGGATTTTCGTGATGCGTATCATGATGATTATAGCGAGCGCCGTTTCATATTTCGTCAACGAAGCTATCGCAAAGGCGCGTTACGCTAATAAGGACGTGATGAACTTTGAAGCGCCCTTGACATCGCTCGTCTGGATAACGTCTATCATCTCTGTTGCGCTGACCTACGCAGTATCTTATCTGGTCATTCCTGACCTTGCTGGCGACACAACGCAGTGGTGGAAGCTTGCAACGATCATCTCCTGCGGCACGCTAGCCGGAGCTATCATTCCAGAACTCGTCAAGGTCTTCACTTCGACAGAATCTAGCCACGTCAGCGAAGTCGTCACGTCGTCGAAAGAGGGCGGCGCGTCGCTCAACATTCTTTCTGGCCTCGTCGCCGGAAATTTTTCGGCCTACTGGTTAGGCATTAGCATAGTCGCTCTGATGAGCGTTGCTTTCCTCGTGAGCACTCAAGGACTCGGCCTTCTCATGGTATCCACAGCAACTGTCACGGTCGCGCCCGTCTTCGCCTTCGGCCTCGTGGCCTTTGGTTTCCTCGGCATGGGGCCTGTGACGATTGCCGTTGACTCTTACGGTCCGGTGACGGATAACGCGCAGTCTGTTTATGAACTCTCGCTCATAGAGCAAGTCCCCGATATCGAAGCGGAAGTTAAGCGTGATTTCAACATGGATATAAACTTCGAGCGCGCCAAACATCTCTTGGAAGAGAACGACGGCGCGGGCAACACGTTCAAGGCTACGGCTAAACCTGTGTTAATTGGAACGGCTGTCGTTGGTGCTACGACGATGATCTTCTCAATTATCATGGCGCTGACCAATGGATTGAAGGACACAGAGGCGATCAGCAATCTTTCAATCCTACACGCGCCGTTCGTTCTCGGACTGATTACGGGTGGAGCTATAATCTACTGGTTCACGGGCGCTTCGACGCAAGCCGTCACTACGGGAGCTTACCGCGCGGTCGAGTTCATCAAGGCCAACATTAGATTGGAAGGAGTCGAGAAGGCTTCGGTCGAAGATAGCAAGAAGGTCGTTCAGATATGCACGCAGTATGCGCAAAAAGGGATGTTCAATATCTTCCTGACGGTCTTCTTCTCAACGCTCGCATTCGCATTCGTAGAGCCTTACTTCTTCATAGGCTACCTGATTTCAATCGCGGTCTTCGGACTCTATCAGGCGATCTTCATGGCGAACGCCGGAGGCGCTTGGGACAATGCGAAGAAGGTCGTAGAGGTTGAATTGAAAGCGAAGGGCACGCCCTTGCACGATGCTACGGTTGTAGGCGACACCGTTGGCGATCCTTTCAAAGATACTTCGTCGGTTGCGCTTAATCCTGTAATCAAGTTTACGACGCTCTTCGGACTGCTCGCAGTAGAGTTAGCGGTAAGCTTAACGGCGCGCAACGGCGATGCAACCTTGACGCACATCTTGGCCGCAATCTTCTTCCTCGTCTCGCTCTTCTTCGTCTGGCGTTCCTTCCACGGGATGCGTATCGGCAAAGAGGCGCGCATAGAAGTCGCGGGCGAGATGGGAACTGACACAGAAGGTTTAGTCAAATCTTAATGAAAGGCAGAATACAGGAGTCAGAAGGGGATAAGGCCGCAAACCCATTTTTTCTTTTCTTCTAACTCCTGACTCCTGTATTCTGAATTCTGCTTTTACCATGAACGCTTCATACACAAAAGCTGAAACGTTGACGAGCGTTGCGCTCGCGCCGCTAGACCTATTACGCTCCGCCGCTCTGGTCATAGGCTTCAGTCTTCTAATTGCGCTTTCCGCGCAGGTTGCCATTCCGCTTCCCTGGACGCCAGTGCCTATAACACTGCAAACCTTCGCGGTTCTTCTGTCAGGCGCGCTTCTTGGATCGCGCCTGGGGACGCTTGCGATGATAGCTTACTTAATCGAAGGCGCGGGCGGGCTTCCATTCTTCGCTGCGGGCGGAAGCGGCGTAGCGCATCTATTGTTCAGCCCCACGAGCGGTTATCTTTTGTCATACCCTTTGGCAGCGTTCCTCGTCGGGCTGCTTGCTGAGCGCGGGTGGGACAGACGATTTTTGACTGCTGCGGCTGCGATGGCGCTTGGCTCAATTCTGATTTTGCTGAGCGGCTGGGCGTGGCTCTCTCGCTTCGTCAACGCTTCGGCTGCGTTTCAAGCCGGAGTCGCGCCGTTTCTCATCGGAGACGTTGTCAAGATTGTGTTCGCGGCGGCAGTGCTTCCATCAGGCTGGGCTATCTTGCGCAAATCTTCACGCAGAAGTTAGCTGATTACTGAATGAGCTTATAGGGCAGCAGGCAGAAGAGCAGAACGCTTTTAGCTACTCCTGTCTGCTGCTTTTGCTTCCTGTTCTTACGCAATCTCTTCTCCTTATCTATTGCACATGACCGAAAACGGTTATAGTATAGCCTCGCTTTAAGCTCCTCTTTAGTTCTCGTTACCCGGGTCAAACTAGATTTACTTACCGACCAAAAGAAGTTTAGCTATATATCAACTCGACCTAAAAAGGGATGATCAGGTATGCAAAGAAGCAAGGTTGTTTCGCTCCTAATCCTTATCGCTCTCGCGTTCATTTCATGCAGCAAGGAAGGAGCATCTTCGCCTACGGATGCTTATAAATCATTCTCGCAGGCTGCGCAGAAGCGAGATGCAGCCGCGATGAAAAAGCTCGTAGCCAGTAGCTTTTTAGACAGAGCGCAGAGCAGGGCTAAGAGCAAGAACCAATCTGTAGATGATTACCTTGTCGCTTCCGCCGAAGACTACGCTAATTTCGAGGGCGAGCCGCGCAACGAACAGGTGAAGGGCGACTCGGCGACGCTGGACGTTAAAGTTAAAGAGGCCAGTGGCGGCGGTTGGATCACTCTTAGCTTCGTTAAAGAGGGTGGCTGGAAAATCATCCCCGACGAGATGAGGCCCGCTAAAAATGGTCCTTGAATTACATAGTTTAGAGAAAGGGTAAAGCGATGACGAGAAGATTGCTTCCATTGATTCTCTGCTTCGCCCTGCTTCTGTTTTCAATCACGCACGGGCGAAGCTATGAAGCTTCTACAAAGTTTCGCACCGGCGCGAATGAGTTAAGTTTTGTAGATGAGAACACAGCTACTTTAGCGCTACCGAAACAGAAAGGCTCGTGGCTCATAGAGATAAGCAGGAGCGGCGGGATGAGGCCGGTCAAAGAGACAGTTCAACTAAACTCAATCAAAGAGATCGGCGTCGCGTCCGAAGCGTTAAGAAATGGTCAGACCACAGTCACCTGCTCTCGCAAGGAGAAGCTTTCCGAAAGAGATTTTCTAAAGATCAAAGCCGCGATCACATCCGCTAAACCTTCGGCGTGGGGGACTGACTATTCTGACCCGAAACATCCAATCTGCTGCGATCAACCCTCGACCCACATAAAACTCTCACTGCGCGATGACAAAGGTAAAGAGCAGGATTACAGCACGTCATGGTATCCGGGCAGCTACAACCTTGTGCCCACGGACCTCAAAGCTTTGGAGACTTTCATTCAACCGCTCTGGAATGCTGTCGAAGATCGCTGCGATAAATAGTTTTTTATTAAACGCGAAAGCGTGTGAAGCGAAACAAATAAAACAGGGGAGGCACAAGTCTCATGTCAGATCAAGCACTCGACCCGGCGCAACTGCGAACAAAGGGAATGGAACGTCTTCGCTCAGGAGAATATCCAGAATCTATTGCGCGCGATCTTGCGAAGCAGGGTCTTCCCCCGACGGAACTTGAAAGTCTTTTCCGCGATGCCGCAAGCCAGCAGCGACGACGCGGGATGTTCAGAATCGTCGCAGGCGCGGTGCTTCTGCTTATCACGATCATTATCGTATGGGGAATCAGGGAAGCAGGCTACACCGTTTATGGTCCGGGACTCTTGATAGGACTTTTTGTCGCGGCCAACGGGATACTGAAAATAAAAAACAGCGGCGAGATAGCCCGTGCTATTCCGGCAGCAGGACGCTAGTGCCGCTCAAAAAAAAGGAGAAACCGAAAGATGATGACAGAACCTGTAACATACACTTTGACCCAGGGGTTGTCTAAGACCACTATGACGCTCACAGATGATCGCTTCATCTCTCAAGGGCCTATGCAGAACGTTGACATTCCGCTCTCGGCCTTACGCCACTTCTGCGTAGCGCCCGTCAAGATGGATGCCCTCAATGCGATGGCCGCCAAATACGACTCGCAGCTAGTGATCTCCTGGAGCGACAGCGGCAAGGTTAGTTCAAAGAAGCTCTACGTCAAACAGAGCGAGCCTTCATTTCAGCAGCTATTGGCGGCGCTACAGCAGAAGCGACCTGACGCGAGCCTTCTGCATCTCCCGCCGGGAGAAGCACAGAAGCAGATGGGCGTGACGAGCACCAACAAGCTCGCATGGATAATCGGCATAGGAATTGTGGTCCTGATTTTAATAGTGGTGGCAATCCTCGGCCTCACCGGAACTTTCTCAAGCTAACTCTTTAGCTTGAGTTCAGCCCTGTTTTGGCCGCAACTGAATTCTGACAAAGTTTGACGAACTGCGATAGACTACGGCAGTCTTATCGTAGTTCGTCAGATTTTTTTGATTCAAGGTTTCCGCTAAATAAAATAATCATGTACGTGATTAAAGTGCGCTCGCGTGCGCGCGAAGAGTTGGTCGAGTTTACAGACGAGGTTCGACGGAAGCTGAAAGAGTCAGGCATGTCATCCGGCATCTGCGTGCTCTACGTTCAGCACACGACAGCAGGATTGACCGTCAACGAGAACGCAGACCCGGATGTGCCGCGCGACATGCTGCACGCACTTAGAACTTTGATTCCGCAACATGGCATGGGCTTTCGACATGGCGAAGAGAACTCTGATGCCCACATCAAAGCGAGCGTGGTAGGATCGAGCGTCACCGTTCCCTTCCACGACGGTGAACTGCTTCTGGGACGCTGGCAGGGAATCTTCCTCTGCGAATTCGACGGTGGGCGCGAACGCAAGGTGATTATGATGATTCGATGATGGAAGAATTGTTTGAACCACAGAGGACACAGGGAACACAGAGGGAAGATTAGAAATTAGCGAGATAGCATATTTAAGTTTTCAGATTTCTTATTTGATTTTGCTCTCCTCTGTGCCCTCTGTGGTTAATACAGATGAATCTGCATAGGCCCGCTGTTTACGACCGCTTCGCAGCCAACTACGACAAGCTCATCGCACCGCTTGAGCGAAGGGTTCTAGCGCGCTGGCGCAAAGAGACTCTTGAATCGCTTCCAGAAGAGAGCCGCATTTTAGAGATAGGCGCGGGCACAGGCTTGAACTTTCCCTTCTATCCACACGGCGCGCACGGCGTTGCAAGCGAACTGAGTTGCGAGATGTTGAAGATAGCGCGAGGCAAAGCCAAGCCTGCTCATGTTCATCTGGTTCAAGCGGGCGCAGAGCAGCTTCCCTTCCCGGATGCTTCGTTCGACGCAGCCTTCGCAACGTTAGTCTTCTGCTCTGTCTCTTCGCCTCAAAAATCTTTCGCCGAACTGCGCCGGGTGGTACGTCCCGGCGGAACAGTTGCGCTGCTTGAGCACGTCCGCCCGAAAGGTGTCTTAGGATTTCTCTTCGACGCGCTGAGCATCCTGACGGTTGCGCTCTTTGAGGACCATTTTAA
>Ga0066662_10000255_pt1 | contig 23380 bp, 23 predicted proteins | sample GraSoiAngelo_111_FD_133939 | JGI IMG/M metagenome (GOLD analysis project Ga0066662, IMG submission 133939) | Grasslands soil microbial communities from the Angelo Coastal Reserve, California, USA - 14_0903_12_40cm | ecosystem: Environmental > Terrestrial > Soil > Grasslands | place: USA...
GACTCCATAACTTTCGATCCGCACAAATGGATGTTCGTTCCCTTCGCCTGCGGCGCAGTGCTAGTGCGCGGCGGAGGGCGCGTTCTCCGAGATGCGTTTGACATTACGCCTGAATATTTGAGCGAAGAGCGCGGAGGCGAAGATGTTGAATACGATTTCTTTCGCTACGGACAACTCGGCACGCGCCGTTTCAACGCGCTGAAAATCTGGATGGCTCTGAAATTCATGGGCACGCGCGGCTACGCCGAAGTTATTGAGCGACAGATAGAGTTGGCGAATTATCTAGCCGCTTGCATTGACAATCTAAAAGATTTCGAGCGCGTGGGCGAAGTCGAAACTGCCGTCTGCTGTTTCCGTTTTCTTCCCCTTGAAGTGCGACGACTCGACGACGCGACGCAGGATTCGATTCAGAAGAAGCTTCAGCAGAGAGTCGAGCGCAGCCGCGAGGCTTGGATTTCTACGACCGTGCTGAAGTCGCGCCGCGCCCTTCGCGTCAACATCAACAGCTTCTTAACAGAGCGTCGCCACATAGATAATCTGGTAGAATTATTAAAGCGAGAGAGCCGTAGGCTCGTTGAGGAAGGAAAGTAATATGAGTTTCACTAAAGCTTCAAAGTTGATTTTTGCAATGGCCGTAATGCTCACGGCATTTCCCAATTCATCTGAAACAAAAGCGCAATCGCCGGGCGTGCGCTCTTTGCCTGCGATTCGCACGCGCGAAGAGTTCGATTCTATCTCGCGCAACTATGATGCGGACACGCCCTATCCGCTTCCGCACGTTCTCTTCGTCATTGATCGCAAGGACAATAATAAAATCTATTACATCAATGCCAAGCGCTACACCTTTCACAAAGATTTCGTCAACAGCACATATCTATCGCTTGAGCGCGGGCAGGATTTCTATCAGAACAATTACATAAACCCTAACCGCCGCTTCATACTCGGCACGCTCGCCTACCAGACTCCGGTCAAGCGTTGGACATTTGAATTTTGGGAAGGCGATCAAATCCCCGCAGAGCTAATAAAGCTCACTGCCGACATACTCGGCAAAACTTTCTTCGCGCCGGTCGCTTACAAACCGAACTCTACTCGTCAGGAAGAACTCTCCGCATCAATCGAAGGTTTACAACGCGTTCTTCAAAGAGACATCTCGAAGGAGCAGGACTATCAACCTTTGAACGTCACGAAGGGAATCGGTCGCATACACATTATAGAAAAGCTGGACGACCATGTTGAGATAGGCTCGAACGAGATTCTTATCCTGAACGAAGTCCCGGTCACGCTCCCGCCCGTCGCCGGAATCATAACTACGAAACCTTCTACTCCGCTTTCGCACATTAACCTGCTTGCGAAATCCTGGGGCGTGCCGAACGCTTACATACGAAACGCGCAGGATGTCTTCAAGCAGTTCGACGGCTGGTGGGTTGTGTTTGAGACGAAGAAAGATTCCTACGCGATCAAGCGCGCTGACCTTAAAGCTCTGGATGAATATCAGAAGCGAGAAATCCAGCAGCTTAATTCCATGAAGACGCGCTTCAATCTCTCCGTCACAAAGCTCGCTGGTTTGAACGAGCAGCGCGCAGAGTCTGTCCTCGCTTACGGAACTAAGTCTGCCAACCTTGGCGAAGTGATGCACTATAGTCTCAAGGGTTTCGTCGTGCCCAACGGCTTCACGATTCCTTTCTACTACTACGACCAGTTCATCAAAGAGAACAAGATTGACGACACTATCTATGAACTGCTAGACGACAAGAAGTTCGTGCATGACCCGGCCTATCGCCGCGAGAAACTTACTGAACTCAGAGAGCGAATCAAGCAGGGAAAGATGAGCGACGGGCTTCGCGCTGAAGTCTTGCGCCGCTATCACGCGGAATTTGCCGGAAAGGGCGTTTTCGTCAGAAGCTCTACGAACAGCGAGGACCTTCCGAACTTCAACGGCGCAGGTCTTTACACAACCATGCCGAACGTCAAAGGCGATGCCGAGTTGATTGATGCTATCAAGTCTGTCTGGTCTTCGGTCTGGAATTTTGAGGCATATGAAGCGCGCGAGCGAGCAGGCATTGACCACACCAAAGTCTTCATGGCCGTTCTTATTCAAGAGGGCATCAATTCGGAAAGCTCAGGCGTGATGATAACCACAGACCCTTACGACAAAGAGGACCGCGATGCTATCTACATCAGCGCAAAGCGCGGTCTTGGAATAAAAGTCGTCGAAGGCAAAAAGATTGCAGAGCAGATTGTCTATCACACGCGCGGCGATTCCGTTCAGGTCCTGACGCGCTCGGAAGAAGACAGCCTTCTAACGTTTGACGAGAAGGGCGGAGTAAAAGAGATTCCTATAACGGGCGAGCGCGCCGTTTTGACTGATGATGTGATACGCCGTCTGGTTCGCGCAGCCGACGAAATCAAGCGCGTATTCGGTAACCGCGACCAGGACATAGAATGGGCTTACATGAAAGGCCAACTCTACATTGTTCAATCTCGCCCCTACATCGCGGGAAGTTGATTGAAGTTAAATGAGCGATAAATTTTTCGTTGATAACGTTCTTTCAGGTCGCGTCGCTTTCGTAACAGGCGGAGGGACGGGTATCACAGGCGGCGTTGCTGGCGCTCTCGCAGAAAGCGGCGCGGCGGTGGCTCTTGTCAGCCGCAAGTTGGAGCATCTTGAACCTGCAGCTGAAGCTATTCGCGCTCGCGGCGGTGAAGCGATGGCTGTTGCGGCTGACGTGCGAAATATAGAAGAGGTTGAAAAGGCCATTGCCGCAACCACTGAGCGATTCGGAAAGATTGACCTGGTGGTGAACGGCGCGGCGGGAAACTTTCTGTGTCCAGCAGAAGAGTTGTCGTCGAACGGATTCGGCACAGTCGTTGACATTGATTTGAAAGGAACATTCAACGTCTGTCGCGCGGCTTTCAATGAGTTGAAAAGGAATCGCGGGCAGATTCTAAACATCAGCGCGACGCTTCATTATGTCGGCACCCCTTTGCAGTTGCATGTCTCAGCAGCCAAAGCTGGCGTTGACGCTCTCACACGTCATCTCGCGGTCGAATGGGGGCGCTACGGCATTCGAGTCAATGCAATTGCTCCCGGTCCGATTGAAGATACTGAAGGCATGTCGCGGCTCGTGCCGCTCGAAGTAAAGGAGAAGCTGCGACGCAACATACCGCTTGGCCGCTTCGGGCGAATCAAGGACATAGAGCAGGCTGCTATCTTTCTCTGTTCAGACGCCGCGAGTTTTATCAACGGCGCTATCCTGGTTGTTGACGGAGGTCAATGGCTATCCTCCGGGCGAATGCTCGGCGGATAAGAATCAGGAGGCCGAGAGCAGTAGGCGGTAGGCAGTAAAATCAGAACGCTTTTAGTCCCTCTCGGCCAACTGCCTCTGCTCTCGGCCTACTATGATTTCAGTCCGTCGGCGATGTACAGAGTGGAGAAGAGCGCACCTTTCTTCTTCCATTCTTAATTGAACAAATCATGCTTAATCTACAACCGGCAACGTTTGAGGATTTCCTGCGCGAGGCGAAGCGCGGCAACGTTGTGCCTGTTGTAAGAAGCGTGCTGGCGGATTTGCAGACGCCTGTGGGCGCATTTCTTCGCTTGGCCGAAGGCGCGCGTTACGCATTCCTGCTCGAATCAATCGAGGGCGGCGAGCGCGTTGCGCGCTACTCTTTCTTGGGCGCGAATCCTGAGATGGTTGTGCGCGGTGTGGGCAACGACACGCTGGTTGAGAGAGATGGAAAGTGGAAGATGCACAAGAATGTTCGCGCGACTCATTTTGCGCGCGAGTATTTCCGTGAACGTAAGCTTGCAAGACGCGGTAGCCTTGCTCCACTTTCGGGCGGCGCTGTTGGCTATCTTGCTTACGAAGCCGCGCGATGGTTCGAGCCTGTTCTTGAGAAAGAGTACGGCGATAATCTTGATACTGATGATGCCGTGTGGATGTTCTACCGAAACGTGTTAGCGTTTGACCGCGTGCGACAGACGATAGAGATTACTTCGGTTGTTTTAACTGAAGAGGCTCAGGGGAACACGGACCGCTTGCGCAAGCTTTACGAAAAAGCGATTGAAGAGACCGCGCGCATCGAAGAGCTTTTATTGAAGAGCATAACTCCGCCTGCACATCGAACCGAGCATAAAGCAGAGCGAGCGTCGTTTGAATCGAACTGGACGCGGAAAGGTTTCGAGGATGCTGTGCGAAAGGTTCAGGAATATATAGCTGCGGGCGATTGCTATCAGGTTGTGCTGTCGCAGCGGTTTAATAAAAAAGTCGCAGCCGACCCAGTAAGTATTTATCGTGCGCTTCGCGCGACGAACCCTTCGCCTTACATGTACTTCTTTCAGTTAGGCGACGAAGCGATAATCGGCGCATCGCCCGAAATGCTGGTGCGCTGCCGTGGACAGCGCCTTGATTATCGTCCGATTGCGGGCACGCAAAGGCGCGGCGCAACAGAGGCTGAGGACTGGTTGCTCGGCGAAGAGATGCGTACAGACGAGAAGGAAGTCGCAGAGCACATGATGCTGGTTGATCTGGGCCGAAATGATTTGGGAAGAGTCGCAGACTACGGCTCTGTAGAAGTTGAAGACCTTATGATCGTCGAGCGCTACTCGCATGTTCAGCATCTCGTGACGAGTCTGCGCGCTCGCCTGCGCGACGCGCTTGATCGCTTCGACGCGCTCGCCTCCTGCTTTCCTGCTGGAACGGTCACGGGCGCGCCCAAGGTTCGCGCGATGCAGATCATACGCGAGCTTGAGCCTGAGGCGCGCGGCGTCTATGCTGGCGCGATTTGTTACATGGATTACGCGCAGAATCTTGATTCGTGCATAGCGATTCGCACAATCGTGATGCGAAATGGCAGAGCCTTCGTGCAGGCGGGCGCGGGACTCGTCGCGGATTCCGTGCCTGAGCGCGAGTATGAAGAGACTATAAACAAGGCGCGCGCACTGTTTCGCGCAATCGAGATGGCCGAGAAGGGAATATGAAAGGCAGGGATGAGGGCAGAGGGATGAGGGATGAAAGAGGGAGGCTGATGCTCGTTGCTGTTGCATCTGTGTGTTTCTTTGCGTTTTCTATTGCTGTGTGTGCGCAGAATGTTCAGGAGCAGCCGAAGAAGAGTAATGAGCGACCCGCTGCTTCTGCATCTCAGTCGCCTGAGCCTTTCGACGGGGCGAGTGCGGAGAAGATGGCGAAGCAGTGCGTCAAGCTTGAGACCGATGCGGGAGTGATAGAGATAGAGATGCTAGCAGAGGCCGCGCCGGAAAACGCGCGAAACTTTCTGAACCTCGCCGCGACAGGCTTGTACGACACTACGACTTTCAGCCGCGTCGTCAAAGACTTTGTGATTCAGGGCGGCAATCTTGCTACTGGAGGGAAGTGGAATTTTGAGACGGCAAAGCGCGCTGCGCGAAAAGTGCCTGACGAGCCAAGCTACATCAAGCACGAGCGAGGGATAGTCTCTATGGCAAGGCCGGACGAGCCGAACAGCGCGACCACACATTTTTTCATACTCATGCGGGAAGCTTCGCAGCTAGACGGAAAGTTCTCGGCCTTCCGTCGCGTTAAGAGTGGGATGGATGTGGTGGATGCTATAAATCATGCGCCCGTAGAAGGCGAGAAGCCCGTCAAGACTGTGCAGATCAAAAAGGCTACTGTTGAAGAATGTGAGAAGAAGCCTTTGTGAGTTAAAGGGCTGCGTATTTTTTTCTGAGATAAAATCTATCAACTAAAATAAGCAGCGTAAGCAGAAGTGTTGTAGCGGCGGACAGTAAACAGAACTGGCAGAAGGCGTGCAATACAAAAGCTTGAAGGATGAAGAGCCAGATTGAAAAAGCAAACATCAGAAGGATTACATAAAAGAGAAGTGAGCGTGCGCGCGTGCTGCCGAAAGCCGCGAGGGTCGAAAGGCTAAAGACTATGAAATAGGCGAGCGCGCCGAGTGCCGCGAGAGGAATGTTGCCGATGGTTGCGTAAGGGCTATTAAGAACCTGCTCGCAATTGCTGGTTAAAGTGCAGGGGACAATACCGCCCGTGTAATGCTTGACCGTCAGGTAGATTGAATCCGCGAGACCAATGAGCGAGAGCAGAGTCGTCAGAATCAGTAAATAAATTCCGCGACCAGTCGGTGGAGTCTTAATCTCTCTCTTCTGATTGTCGGTCCGAGTCTTTGAATTGATTGCACTCATCTACTTTTTCTTGCCAAGCATGTAATCGAGCGCCATGCGCAGGCCATCATCCGTCATCACTTCGGGTTTTAACTGGCGACCGTTTATGAAGACCGTAGGCGTGCCCTGAACGCCCAACGATTTTCCACGCTCAATATCCGTATCCACACGAGACTTAACTTCATAACCATCCAGGTCGCGCGTGAAGCGATCAACGTCCAATCCAAGCATTCGCGCGTATTGAATGAAGACCGGGCGCGCGTCTTCTGCTACGGACCAGCTAAGCTGATTCTGGTAGAGCATGTCGTGCATCTCCCAGAAATGTCCCTGAAGAGCAGCGGCCTCGGCTGCGTGCGCGGCCAACTCCGCGTGCTTGTGCACGGTTTGAAGCGGGAACTGGTGAAAGACGAAACGGACCTGATCGCCGTAATCTTTTTCCAAAGTCTTCAACTCAGGGTAGAGCGCGCCGCAAGGCGGACATTGATAATCGCCGTACTCGTCCAAAGTGACTTTGGCGTTCGGGCCGCCACGCGCGTGCGGATTATCAGGAGGGAGTTGAACGGGCGGCGTCGCCGCTGGCGTCTGTGTTGCTTGCGCCACTTGGGAAGGCGAAGCCTGTGGAGTTGATTGCGCGAACTGTTGCCCGGCAGGCTGCTCCTGCGCCTGCTTTGAAGATTTCCAGAGCGCCATGCCCGCCACGACCGCTATGATTAAAACTCCGGCAATGATTAGGAAGGGAAGGTAACGTTTCATCTCAGGTGATTGTTATAACGAGTTATGAATTGTGAATTTTGAGTTTTGAATTGAAGGCAGTAATTCAAAACTCAAACCTTATAACTCATAACTTCTTTTTAGTCTCCTTAGTTTCTGATTCTGCGAAATCTTAAAAAGAAATTTCCCGCGAAGATATTTATACCAAGAGTAGGTGGAAATGATGAAACTCAGGCGACCATTTTATAGCAACCAGCGCATCATCGCACGAAGTGGTTAGAGAAGCGCGCGAACGACTAAGTATCGAACAAGTAAGAAAGATTTTCGATTGCTCGCATCAAAGCCGGCAGGCTTCGAGTCCGATAACGTCCCCTGCATTCGTCATCTCTTAAAAAGTGAATCAGCCGATAGTGCTGTCGTCAATTAGCTCCGGCCAACTCTCCTCATCTAACCTCTCCGCGTCTTTAAGCAGCGTTTCCGCATTGCGTAGATTTTCAATGAGCATTGCGCGCTCGCGCTCCATGTCTGCGACGCGGCGCTTGAGTTGGCGTGTTTTAGTCTCAAGAGCCATCAGATAGATAAACTCTATTGCCGCCAGACACGCAAGAGCAAAAGCAAAGATGAAAGCCAGATAGACCATGATAAAGATGAAACGGATCAGACAACACTGATCTATTGTGTGTATTGAAGAGATAGCATCAATCTCTTCTCAAACTTTCTCAATTCAATTAGCAACGTTCGCTTAAAACCATAACCCTCTTTCAAGTTTGGTCCGAAGCCGTCTTCACTTGTTAAGCCATATAACCTCTGCGTCACGTTCGCTGACAATCTTCCAGCCGGAGTCCGTATTTCTCCAGATCAACTCTTGAATCACCTCGCCGCTTTCCGAACGCTGCCCCGTAAATCTCCATGTTTTGTGAAAGCGCATCGTAGCATTCCGCCCGTCCGCGTCAATTCGTATCTCTGGAGAATTAACGCGCACGTCAATTGAGTTGATCTCGGCGAACAGACGCTCTTTTTCGGTGCGAACCTCCTGTTGTGGCTCGTCGCGCTTTGTGTAAAAGACGGTCAGCACGGGAGCGTAAAAAGAGATTAACTTATTCATGTCGCGCGCGTTCGTAGCCGAAACCCATTCGTTGAGCGCCGTAGCCAACTTTTCATGCGCGTCCGCTAGCGTTGGTTTTGAATTCGCGTAGCTATTTGAATTCGACGGCTTCGTGTTGTCTGAAGATTCTTTATTGTTTACGACGCCAGGAATTTGAGTGGCCTCAACAGCAGACTCCTTCGTCACGGCAGCAGAGTTATTATTCGTGCCTGCTATGGGCGAAGTCCGCACATACCAGATGGCGGCTGCGACGACTGCAAGAAGCAGGAAAGCCGCTGCGTAGATGAGCGACGGCCTCTTTACAAATCTGGACTGTGCAGACTCCTGAGCATTATCAACGCGAGCGGGGACGGCGCTGACGTGCGTTTCCGCATCATCCGTGTCACTTGCGCTCTCTGCCGCTGCGACGGTAGGTTGCTCATCAAGCTTCTCATCCAGATTCGATGCGCGCACAGTCAAAACTTCAGGTTGCATCGCTGCATAGCCTTGAACGGAAGGATCATTGCGCTCGTCTGAAGAATGCTCAGCCGTTGGCTCGCCCGCGCGATGCGTTATCTTAGAGGTGGCGGCTATAACATTCGTCCTTCCGCCTGCGCTCTCATTCAAAGTCAAAGTTTGTTGTCCGTGTCTCTCGTAATCTTCAGTTTGCAGAGACGAAGTGGAAAACTCCTTTAACCTTTCTGAGAACTCCGCTGCCGTCGCCGGACGCTTCTCAGGGTCTTTATCAAGAGATTGACGGACGAGTTGTTCAAGCTCCATAGGAATGTCGGCGCGAGACTCTTTCAACTGCGGCGGCGCTTCCTGAATATGCTTAATTGCGATTGCTGTAGCAGAAGGAGCGTCGAAGGGCGGGTGACCCGCCAGCATCTCGAAGAGGATTACGGCCATGCTGTAAATGTCTGAGCGCTCGTCTGTTCTATGGCCTGAGCATTGTTCGGGAGACATGTAGCGCGGCGTACCGATTAGAGTGCCGCTTGCCGTTAGTGCGCCGCTCGTTGTCGAATATTCTTTGAGCTTCGCCACGCCGAAGTCAACGACTTTAGCTTGCAATCTTCCCTCGTGGTCGCGCGACAGTATGATGTTCTGGGGCTTCAGGTCTCTGTGAACTATGTCGCGGCGATGGGCTGCTTCGATTCCATCTGCGACTTGTCTTCCAATCTCTGCCGCTTCGCTAACATCTAGCTGGCCTGCTGCGTCCATATATTCGCGCAGCGTCTGACCCTCTACCATCTCCATGACTATGTACGCGCCGCCGTCCGCGAGCACGCCGTAATCATAAGTGTCTGCGACGTTCGGATGATTTAGACGAGCAGCAGCGCGAGCTTCGCGGCGGAATCTTTCCATAGCGGCTGCGTCGGCTGTGAAGTCTGGCAGAAGCAGCTTGATTGCAATGGGGCGGTCCAAATCCAGATGCGTGCCAATGTAAACAGCGCCCATCCCGCCGCGTCCCAGAAGGCGGTCCAACTGATATTTATTTGCAACCATGCGCGTGCCGTGGCGCGAAGGGACGAGCGCGGCCTTGTCGCTCGGACAGGAATCCTCCGCGTCCTCGTAGCATCGCAAACAGATGGGACAGAGCTTCATTTGCTTAAAGTCGCTGCTCTGGAAATTCGCGCTCGGCCTGCGTCAGTTAAAGATGTAGGGGGTGAAAAAGTTTTTCGCAGCGCCTTCTTATCCGAAAAAGATTTCTGCGACATTGTATATCTCTTCATCTAATCGTTTGAGTTCGCTGACGGCTTCTTCAAGAGGAACGGTTACGATCTCGTTGGCGCGTATAGCGGCCATTTGACCCCACTGTTCAGCTTGAATCATCTCGTAGGCTTTGACGCCGAAGCGTGTTGCCAGAACGCGGTCGAAAGGGGAAGGAGAGCCGCCGCGCTGAACGTAGCCTAGCTTTGTAACGCGAGTTTCAATCCCTGTGCAGTCCTCTATCTCTTGCGCGAGTGCAGTGCCTATGCCGCCCAGGCGGTCATGACGAAAAATCTGCTCGCGCACTTCATCAATTAAAAAATTTTCCTCCTCGTGCGGGTGCGCGTCCTCCGCCACGACTACGATTGAGAATGCTCGCCCTTGCTCCTCACGATGCTTCAGCAACTCGCAGACGCGAGAGATTCTGAAAGGATGTTCAGGCACAAGCACAACGTCTGCGCCGCCAGCTATGCCACCGTAAGCAGCTATCCAACCCGTGTGGCGACCCATGACCTCAACGACCATCACGCGGTGGTGCGACTCAGCAGTTGAATGCAACCTGTCAACAGCGTCTGTCACGACGCCAACGGCAGTATCGAAGCCGAATGTAAAATCCGTGCCTCGAATATCGTTGTCGATTGTTTTTGGGATACCGACGAGCGGAAGATTGTGATCGCGCCAGATGTCCAGCGCGGCAGAGAGCGTGCCTTCGCCGCCTACGACTACTAAGCCTTCAAGACCGAACCTTTGCCAGTTTTTTTTGACGCGAGCTAAAGTATCAGGGCTGTCCAGAGGGTTAAGACGCGACGTTCCAAGAATAGTTCCGCCGCGCGGCAGGATGCCCGTTACGGCAGAGCGCGTCAGAGGCTCAACGTCGCCTTCGGCCAATCCACGCCAGCCGTTTTTTACGCCTACCACCTCTGCGCCGTCAGCCACGGCGCGTCTAACGACTGCGCGAATGACTGCATTCAATCCCGGACAATCACCACCCGCAGTTAAAATCCCTATGCGCTTTTTCATCACTACAATCTGGAATAAAGTTCCGGCAAATTTACAGTCAAAGACGCCTAAGAATATTTACGGACTCCTTCTCAGCAGAAAGGAGTCCTAAAGTCTCTTCGTTGCGTTTGTCTTTTAGCGCTTCTATAATCGCGCGACCCGGTGCAGCCTGTCAAATTTGATGTCGGCGAGCGCGGGCGAGCGATTAAAGTTGCTCGCAAGGCGGAGACTCTGTTCGTGCAAGTTAATAGTAAGCCTCTGATTTTAAGCATAGAGACGGCGACGCGCGCAGGGAGTCTTGCCCTGGCGCGCGGCACAGAACTGCTTGCCTCTTATGTGGGCGATGCGGGAAGCTCACATTCGACGCATCTGCTTGAAGAGATAGAGAAGATGCTTGACGAAGCTGGTGTAACTCTCGCTGACATGGATGCGTTTTCAGTTGCAGCCGGACCAGGAAGTTTCACAGGATTGCGCATAGGGCTTGCGACCGTTAAATCGTTTGCAGCGACGCTCAATCGTCCCTGCGTTGGAATCCAGACTCTTCATGCGGTTGCTCACAGCGCAGGAGAATCAGATGCAACAATCGCCCTTCTTCCAGCAGGACGCGGCGAGGTGTTCGCGCAAAGGTTTGCGGTCACAGAGGTAGGCATTGTGCAGCCCTTTGAATCTCCTGCACACATAGGGCCGGGCAGCTTGCTTGATAAAGTAGTTTCCATTCGCAGGTTGAAATGGGCAGGCGAAGGGGCGCAGATTTATCTGGAGGAGATTAAAGCTCGCGCACTCGCGGAAGGCATTGACTTTGAGATGACGATGGGCAAGGCTGAAGCGATCAACGTTGATAGATGGGTTCTGGTGAAAGGAACTGAAGCTTTGGCCGCCAGTGTTGCCAGACTTGCGCTTGCGAGCGCGCCGTTCGATGATACTCATACACCGCAGAACCTGCGTGCCATTTATGTACGTCCGTCGGATGCTGAAATAAACAAGCGATGTTAAGTGTAAATAGTTCTGCACTACGAGGCTCTCAAAGGGATTTCAAAATCTCTCGCATGACTGAGCACGACCTGTTGGAGGTCGTGGAGATTGAAGAGGCAAGCGGGCTGAGCCTTTGGGGCTGGGAGGCTTACCACTCAGAGTTGATGCAGCGAAGCGACACTCTGATGTTTGTTGCGCGGAATTTGAATAAGAATAATCTTCGGTCCGGGCGAATTGCAGGGTTCATCGCCTCACGTCTGGTAGCCGACGAGCTTCACGTCAATAACGTGGCGGTCCGAAATGAATTCCGCCGATTGGGAATAGGAAGAGCGCTGCTTGAAACTGTGATAAAAGAAGGAGCGCGTCGCGGCTCGCGCCACGCTTTCCTTGAAGTGCGTGCGAGCAACCGTGCGGCGCAGGCGCTCTATGGGCGGTGCGGATTCAGCGGCGCAGGGCTGCGAAAAAACTACTATTCAGACCCAAGGGAAGATGCGCTGGTGATGAGCCGCGAGGTTTGAAGTTCAGCTTGATATGTTCGCGCCTTTTGAGCTAACATTTTCAAAAATAGCGCCGGTGTTATTCCATTCGAACAGCATCGGTTTTGAGTAATTGGCCGACCAATAAATCCTTAAGGAGGACTTTCCGCTATGGAAATTACCAACACGGACAGCTTAAAAGAGCAACTGATAATGAACGACCCGGAGTTCCGCGAACTGGCGCGAGAGCACGGTCGTTATGAAGAACGCTTAAGCGAGTTGTCCGCGCTCACTTACCCCAGCGAAGAGGAGCAGTTGGAGGAGACTACATTAAAGAAGAAGAAATTAGCCATTAAAGATCAGATGCATTCCATGATGTTGCAGTACCAGAAAAGACAGGAGTCCGGTCACTAAAAGCTCGGAAGCGAAGAGATTAGATTTTTCCCGCACAGAGCGGCGTCAAGAAAGAACGGGGGCGCGAGATTAAAGAGGAAGCGCCCCCGTTTCCTACAATATGCGAGTTGTAAAATGATTTAGCTAGTGAGCTATAAAACCGTTAGAGAGATAAAAGTGGCGCGCGAAGGTCTTCCATATATTTTGATTCCGCTTCTGCTGGCAATCATCCCGCTTGTCTTGGGCTACTGGCCCGTCTCAATTCTACTGTTCCTGCTATCCGGTTTCATGGCCTTCTTCTTTCGTGACCCGCGACGCAGAGCGCCATCTGAGATGGGAGTGATCGTCGCGCCAGCCGATGGCCGAGTGACGCGCGTGCAACCTCTCTCACCCGAAGACGAAAAGTCGCCCTGGGTAGTGAGTATCTTCCTTTCGCCATTGGACGTGCACATAAATCGCTCCCCGATAGCGGGGACTGTAACGGATATAACCTACACGCAGGGAAAGTTTTTAATGGCGACGAAAGAGCAGGCAAGTCTTGTCAACGAGCAGAACGCGCTTACCATTCGCAGCGAAGATGCGACGGTCGTGTGCAAGCAGATTGCAGGAGTGCTTGCGCGCAGAATAGTCTGCTGGAAGCGCGCTGGAGATTTCGTGGCATTGGGCGAGCGATTCGGTCTGATTAAATTCAGTTCGAGAACGGACCTGATAATGCCGCACGGCGTTCAATTAGAAGTGCGCAAAGGAATGCGCGTCAAAGGCGGCGTCACGATTATAGGGAGGATCGCTTAATGGCAAGCGCATCTCGCCTACAGGCCGAAAAAGAGACGGGTGATCGCCCTAGTCGGCGCGGGATAAAAAAAGGTCTATACCTGATACCGTCCGCTTTTACCGCCGCGAATATAAGCATGGGCTTCTATGCAGTGATGGCCGCGTTGCGCGGATTCCAACTCATCAATAGCGGGGCGGCTTCTGATCTTCAGCGCGCCGCAGAGTTTTTTGATAACGCGGCGAAGGCAATCTGCTGGGCCTGGTTGTTCGACATACTGGACGGTCGAATAGCGCGAATGACGAAGACAACTACGGAGATAGGCTTGCAGCTTGATTCTCTGGCTGACGTGCTGACGTTCGGCATAGCGCCTTCTGTTTTAGCTTACGCATGGGGGTACGGGCCTGCGTTCGCTGAAGGAAGCTGGGAGCATAAGCTCGGCTGGTTTCTTTCATTCATGTATTTGATATGCGGAGCGTTTCGTTTGGCGCGATTCAATGTTCAGGCTTCGCGTCCGCGCATAATGGCGGAGGGATTAGCCAAGGTTGATAAAAAGAGTTTCGTGGGATTGCCGATTCCATCTGCGGCTGTTCTTATAGCGGCAATTATTCATTTCTCTCCGAGGCCGCTCATTCAATACCAGCCCAAGTATCTTGCACTTTACAGCGGTCTAATGATGGCGCTCGTCGGAAGCCTGGGCGCTTTGATGATTAGCACAATACGCTACTCTAGTTTTAAGACGGTCGGAACGAGTGGTCGCAGCACGCGCCTTGCGCTTCTTTTTATCGCCGCCGTTGGTATGCTTATCTATCTATTCTCTGAATACGTATTGCTGATAATAGTAGCTGTCTATGTTCTACATGGGCCAATTTTGCGGCTTGGAAGTCTATTCCGAAAACGAAGCCCTAAAGAGTCTCAGTGAGAAATCTTTAACGCTTACTCAGTTGGGATGCGCGAAAGCAAGCAATCCATGAGTTGTTGTAAGAAAAAGCAGATTGCCGGCGGCGACGGCTGATGCCGTCAATTCATTGTCTTCACCAATTGGAAGATTGTTTAGTTGCTTGCCGCTCTTCAAATCTAAAACCACCCCTGCGGGACTGGACAGAGGAGTAAAGAGAACTCCGTCCGGCACGATCAAAGGTTCTGTTACGACTCTACCAGCCAACTGGCGTTTCCATAAACTGTCGCCATTACTGTAGGAAAGGGAATAGGCGAAATTGTCAAAGGATGCTACAAGCAGGCCGTCCGGACCTTCTGCGACCGTTTCAACGCCAGCGCCCGTTCGCCTGCGCCAGCGCAAGCCCCCGTCATCTTGTCTAACAGCATAGATGTAACCATCAGCCGAGCCGAAATAGACCAGATCGTTCGAGACTACGACACTGCCGCGAACAGCGCCCCGCGTCCGATAACGCCAGTAAATCTTTCCCGTGGTCTTATCTAAAGAGAAGAGGTAGCCATCTTCGCTGCCTATGTATAGCCTGGAGCCGAATATGATTGGATGGGAAGCGAAAGGTGCAGAGTGCTGCAATGTCCAGACAATATCGCCTGTCTGCTTTTTAACAGCATACACTCGCCCGTCGCTCGATCCGCCGTATAGATTCGCCTCGCTGGATATAAGAGTGCCACGTATCGGCATCGGGAGTGTACGCATCCATAGAGTGATGCCTCCTTCTCGGCCAAGCGCGCGCAAAGCCCCTCTCGCGTGAACATCTGTCTTTTGGTCTCCAATCGTTTGAGATGCAATGTACACACCAAACTCATCCGCAGCAGGCGAAGATGATAGCTCACCGCCAAGATCAGTTTTCCAAGTCAAGCGCCCGTCCGACGCGTTCAGGGAGACAAGCAGCCCGGAAGTCAGCGGTAGGTAGATGCGATCAACATCAGTTGCCGGTCTTAGGTTTGTTGTGAAATCAGTTGGATAAGTCCATTTCACGACCAGAGGTTTAGAGAGAGCGACCTGCAAGCCTTTCCCTTGAGGAACTTTTGCAGGGATTATCGCGCCATCTAAGAGAAGCGGAATTATGGCTAAAAGAAAAAAAGTCCACCTATGACCGTGAGAAATTTTTTCGCGCATCCTTGTAATCTAAGCACCTTGATCCCTTTATATAGCTGACCTCAAAAATTATAGATTGTTACGTTGCGGGTTTGCTCGTATAATTTCAACTTCTTGGCAGACAACTTTGTTCAGACGTTCGACATACTCATGGAGTTTACTTTATTGCCTGAAAAAAAAGAGCACGAAACTATCATAGTTCTTGACTTTGGCTCACAATACACACAGCTAATAGCGCGCAGGGTAAGGGAAGCCGGCGTCTATTGCGAAATATTGCCATTCAATGCGCCCGCTGAATTGATATGTTCGAAAAAACCGGCAGGGCTAATACTCTCTGGAGGTCCTGCCTCGGTATATAACGAAGACGCGCCACGACCCACAGGAGATATCCTTGAGAGGGTGGATTGCCCGGTTCTTGGGATTTGCTATGGCTTGCAGGTGTTGGCATTCGATCTGGGGGGAGAGGTCAAACCTTCACAGAATCGCGAATATGGCTATGCCCGCCTGAAAATCATAAAGCAGGATAGCCCTCTTTTTGCTGGCCTTCCGTCTGAGATGGATGTGTGGATGAGTCACGGCGATCATGTTACTGTAGCGCCGCCGGGATTTACGATAACTGCCCAAACTCCAGATGCGCTTAATGCGTTCGAGGATTTAAGCAAACGCATATACGGGCTTCAATTTCATCCAGAGGTTGCGCACACTCCACTCGGTTCACAAGTGTTACGGAATTTTCTTATGCGCGTATGTGGTTGCAGTGGAAACTGGTCGCCCCTTGCTGTTATTAAAGAGCAGGTTGAGCAAATTCAGGAGCTTGTAGGGGGGCAGGAGAAGGTCATTTGTGGTATTTCGGGAGGTGTGGATTCATCGGTGGCCGCAGCTATTGTAAATCGGGCCCTAGGGAAGCGTCAGGTATGCATATTTATTAATAACGGGCTATTACGTGAGGGAGAATTTGAGCTGGTCTCATCGCTTTTGAAACAGAGCATGAAGCTGAATTTGTTAGCGGTTCGCGCAGAGTCGCTGTTCCTGAAGGCATTAAAAGGTGTTATCGATCCGGAGTTGAAGAGAAAAGCCATAGGTCGCACATTTATAGAGATTTTTGAACAAAAGGCAAGGGAACTGGGCGATGTCCGATTTCTTGTTCAAGGAACGCTCTACCCGGATGTGATTGAGTCGGTCTCTGTGCGCGGACCATCTGCTGTTATAAAGAGCCACCATAATGTAGGCGGATTGCCGGAGAATATGAATCTGCGACTGATTGAGCCGTTGCGAGAACTGTTTAAGGATGAGGTAAGATTAATTGGATCTGAGTTAGGTGTTCCAGATAAGATTCTGAAAAGACATCCATTTCCAGGCCCAGGTTTAGCTGTACGAGTTATTGGTGAAGTAACGGAAGAAAATGTTAGCCTTCTTCAGGCAGCAGACATGATTATTGATGAGGAGCTTCGTTTAGCGGATCTATATAATTCGGTATGGCAAGCTTTCCCCGTTCTATTACCGATTTCAACCGTGGGAGTGATGGGGGACGAGCGTACGTATGAACGTGTTATTGCTATTCGCGCCGTGACCAGCATTGATGGGATGACTGCAGACTGGGCGCGTCTTCCACATGACACATTGGCTCGAATCTCAACCCGGCTTGTCTCGGAAATTAGAGGAATAAACCGTGTGGTCTATGATATAAGTTCAAAACCACCCAGCACGATAGAATGGGAATAGATGCTCTTCTCTACATTGGTTTCGACCTCTTTTGGAAGATCATTATGGTTGAAAAAAGAATTTCTATTGACTCATTTAGGAAAGCTTAAAAGTTGGCCGACCACAAAAGTAGAATCGTTATAAGCAACTGCTTATACTATTAAGCAGTTGCTTGAAGCAGGGATCGGCTGAGATTTCATGGCAATTCGAAGTCTATGGCGTTTAATGCCCTTAAGTTCGTTTGGTAGAATTAAGTGCTCCGGCGGTAGTCTAATGTCAGAGAAAAAGGATCAAGACCCTTTGCGAATTGCTGAAAATGATAAGTCGGCTTTTGAGCGGGTTCAGTTGGCCAGGCATGGAGATAGACCTCATACGATAGATTTTATATCCAGATTGTTTAAGGATTTTGTGGAGCTTCACGGCGACAGAAGGTTCGCTGACGACCCGGCTGTCATATGTGGATTAGCAACTTTTCATGAAGTTCCTGTCGTCGTCGTCGGCCACCAAAAGGGAAGAGATACGAAACAGCGTCAATTTAGGAATTTTGGAATGCCGAAACCGGAAGGTTATAGGAAGGCTTTACGTTGTATGCAAATGGCTGCAAAGTTCGGGCGGCCTGTTCTTTCCTTTATAGATACGCCGGGAGCATATCCCGGTATTGATGCAGAAGAGAGAGGTCAGGCCGAGGCTATAGCCTTTAATTTAAGGGAAATGGCTAAGCTACCTGTCCCCATCCTTATTACCATAATAGGAGAGGGCGGATCAGGGGGCGCGCTTGCCATTGGTCTAGGCGATCAGGTATTAATGCTTGAGAATGCGATTTATTCCGTAATATCCCCAGAAGGTTGTGCTGCGATTCTTTGGAAAGACGCCGGAAAAGCAGAGCAGGCCGCGGCCAGCTTAAGACTTACTGCTGACGACTTGTTTAGAAATGGGGTGGTTGATTTGGTTGTAAAAGAACCATCCGAAGGGGCGCACATGGACCATGACATGGCCGCACAATTACTTGACACGGCTCTTAAAGAGAAACTCTTTCAATTAATTGCTAACCCCCAGCAGTCACCAGTCACCGGAAGGTATGAAAAACTTCAGAAGTTTGGAGAGTGGGGAATTGCGACAAAGTAGATTTAATGGTCCGCCCGTCGTAAGTGCAGAGCTGTTCAGAAGGGAATATCGTCATCTGAAAGTTCAGGCTCATTAGACATCTGCCCGCCCCCTGCTGCTGCTCTTTGAGGTACGCTCTGTTCATCTCCACGACTGCTGCCAATAAAATGTATATCCGTAGCGTTGACTTCCAAGCTCTGGCGCTTATTACCGTCCCTGTCTGTATATTCTTCTAAACGTAAGCGTCCTTCAATGTAAACTGGACGACCCTTGGTCAGGTATTGGGATGCGGTTTCAGCTTGTCTTCCCCAAAGAGTCACGCGAAACCAGGTCGTTATATCCTGAGTTTCGCCTGAACGGTCTTTGCGTTTTTCATTAGTAGCAACTGTAAAGCTACAAACAGGTGTTCCCTGTGGCGTATAACGCAGCTCTGGGTCTCTGCCTAAATTTCCGACCAAAATAATTTTATTAAATGACATATGATCTAATTCTCCGTAGTTAGAATTGGAAGGCTTAAAACAAAAAGATACTACTCGTGCCTGGAAGGCTGGTCAAGGGATAATTGCCTCAATTGTCAATCGAATCAATTAACCTTTTAAGGAGCTGATGCGAAGCAATGATAAGCGCAAAGGAATCCTTGTGATTGCTTATTTTGCTTCTGAAACCAGCAATCTGGCGCGGCATTATCCCTTCAAAAGAAGTCTAACCAAAAGCCGCTTTTTCTGCTACACTCATGCTCCAATAGTTTTTATTAATTGGGGGAGCTTTGGAGACAAACGTTTATATTGAAACAATGGGTTGTCAGATGAATGTGGCCGATTCAGAGCGGGCTGCAACCAATCTGCATAATGCGGGCTATGCTATATCTGATTCCACTCAATCGGCGGATGTGATCATCTTTAATACCTGTTCAGTTCGCGCTCGTGCCGCTGAAAAGGTATTCGCGCGAATTAGAGATGTTAGAAGATTTCGGAATGGGCGAAAGCCGATCATTGGTGTGATGGGCTGTGTTGCACAGCTAGAAGGTGAGAATCTACTTGAAGATTCTACGTCAATAGATTTTGCTATCGGCACTGGAGCGTTAGAGCGCATCCCTTCAATAGTTAAAGAAGTTCTTGAAGGGCAGGGCAAGGCACTGGACTTGGGTGAAAGAGTAGAGAGTGAGGCTTCAGGGGTTTCAGCATCTTTTCGACATTCACCTTATGTTGCTTTTGTTCCCATCATCGAAGGCTGCAACAAGTTCTGTACCTATTGCATTGTTCCTTATTCAAGAGGGCGCGAAAAGAGTCGAGTTGCCGCAGAGATAGTTGAGGAAGTGAGCAGGTTGCGTGGGGAAGGTTTCCGGGAAATACATCTGATTGGTCAAAATGTGAACAGCTACAGGCCCAGAACGGATTCTGGTCTTGAGAGTATTGGGGGTGCCACACAGTTCTCTAAATTATTAAGGGTGGTTGCAGCAACTGGAATAGAGCGTATTAAGTTTACGACTTCATTCCCGCGCGATCTACATCCTGACATTGTTTCTGCGATTGACGAGAATGAAAATCTTTGTAACTGGGTGCATTTGCCTATGCAGTCCGGCAGCAATCGTGTTTTGCGCGCCATGAGAAGGGGGTATAAGGTCGAAGACTATATAAAACGTGTGGAGGCGATTAAAAGCGCCAAGCGGCGCATAGCATTAACGAGCGACATCATCGTTGGTTTTCCCGGTGAGACTGTTAAAGAGTTCGATGAGACAATAAATCTAGTTAAATATTGTCGCTATGATAGTCTGTATATCTTTAAGTATTCAGAAAGACCTGGCACGCCCGCCGCAAGTCTGGAAGATAATATCTCCGAGCAAGAGAAGACTGCCAGATTCCTGGAGTTAGAGAAGGTACAAAAGGGAATTCAGAGATCGGTGCTTGAAGAGTATGTGGGGGGTGAAGTGCGTGTACTTGTGGAAGGAAAGAGCGCAAAAACTCCGCTTGACATGAGAGGGCATTCCACCTGCCACAAGGTTGTAAATTTTCCAGGCGATATTTCTCTAGCAGGACAGGAAGTGATAGTTCGGATTACTGAGGCTAAGGTAAATAGCTTGTATGGAGGGTTGGTAAAAGGGCTGTAAATCTTTAAGGTAATAATTAAGGTGTTGATATGGAAATAGAAGTGAAAATTAGAGCTTTAATGATGGACCCGAACAGTGGAACGCCTATAATAATTCTAAAAGATGTAGATAGCGAAACAATGCTGCCGATCTGGGTGGGCGCTTATGAAGCCAACGCCATAGCTCTTGAGATTGAGAAAGTTGCCCCGCAGCGACCTATGACTCATGATTTGTTAAGGAACTTGATCGTTGAGATGGGCGCGAGCGTTGTCCGTGTGATCGTAACCGAATTACGCGATAATACTTTTTTCGCTGTAATCGAACTTCGGACCAGTGAAGGTGCTAAGCTTCTGTTAGATTCGCGCCCTTCCGATGCTATAGCGCTTGCACTGCGGGCCGATTGCCCCATATATGTTGACATGGATGTGATTCGCGCATCGCGCAACGCTGCTTCAAGCGATCAAGACATTGCAAGCGAAGGTGATCAGACGGATGAAGATGAGTGGCCGGACGTAATCGGCGAGGTTGGCGATCTTCCTATGTAGATTCTCCAGTGGATCTACTTGAATATGTTTGTGCAATTGTAGATTCCCTTTATGGTCATTGCAATAGCAAATCAGAAAGGCGGGGTGGGGAAGACCACTACCGCTATAAATCTAGCAGCGGCTTTCGCCAGGCGCGGTCAGCGAGTTTTGCTACTGGACTTAGACCCTCAAGCTAATAGTTCAATCTCATTTCTGGACCCTGACACAATTGAATTCTCGGCCTATGACCTATTGATGGATGGTCTGGGTGGATCAAATCAGATTATATATAAAACAAGTCTGAGTGGATTAGATATTATTCCGGCGCGAATCAGCCTAGCGAAGATAGAGGCCAAGTTAGTTGGAGATTTCGACGCCCCCTTCCGCCTTAAGGACAGACTAGAGCCACTGCGCGCGCTCTATGATATGTTAATCATAGATACGCCGCCTACCCTCGGATTAATTACAGTAAATGCGCTGGTAGCTGCAACGCATGTCCTAATTCCTATTCAATCCTCTTTTTTTGCTTTAGAGGGAACTGACGACCTTTTAGAGACGATAGAGAAGGTTAAAACACGACCTAATCCGAATTTACAGGTGTTAGGAGTACTTGTCACGTTACACGATAAGAGAACGACTCTAGCGCGCGAGGTCTATGAGCGTATTCGCGCCGTTTTTGGTCCGAAGATGTTCGAGACGGTAATTACCAAGAGCGTTCGGCTGGAGGAGTCTCCAGCCTACAAGGAGTCGATTTTTACGTTTGCGCCAAATTCATCCGGCGCGAGTGAGTATGCAAAACTTTGCGAAGAGGTGATTAGCCGTGTCTAAGAGAGGGCTTCCAGTCGGGTTACGCATGAGACATGATGCGCATTACGTGGAGGAGCTGGCGCAGCATCGCCCTGCTCCTATTGGCAGGATGATTGCGCTGGATAAGTTAGACCCCAACCCGGATCAGCCGCGTGTTGAGATTGGCGATTTGAATGAGCTAACCTCTTCGATCAAGGAGAAGGGGATTCTAGAGCCTCTACTGGTAAAACCTTCAAGATTAAGCGGGCGCTGGATGATAATCGCTGGAGAGCGCCGCTGGCGCGCAGCGCGTGAGGCCGGCATTCGAGAGATTCCATGCATAGAGATGGACGTCGATGATCGGGCCGTAGCAGAAATAGCCCTGATTGAAAATATGCAGCGTAAGGATTTGACTCCATGGGAGGAGGCCGATGGACTTAGAGCGCTTTGCGAGCGGTTTGGCTACACGCATGAGGAGGTAGCGCGCAAAGTAGGGAAAAGCCGCAGCTCAATAACGGAAGCGCTCTCTATAGCTACATTGCCAGAGGGTATTCGTGAAAGATGTCGGCGCGCCGACATCACTTCAAAATCCCTGCTTCTGGAGATCGTTCGCCAGCCTGACGATGACTCCATGCGAAGAATGGCTGATGAGATAGTACTCAAAGGATTGACGCGCGATGATGCCAGGGCTTCCAGACGTGCATATCAGGAGAAGGGGAAGGCCACGCCGAAGCCTTATGTGTTTCAGTATCAGTCTCCTGGCAAGGAGTTCAAGCTGGAGATTCATTTTCGGCGGTCAAATGTTGAGGCGGTTGACCTTGTGTCGGCACTTCAAGATGTTATCAAAGAGTTGAAGGCAAAGTAATCTGAAACTCTAAAGTAGTTTGTTAAGCTCTTGTCTCAAAGCAGGCGTTGCCTGCGATAAGCTTAAAGGTTCAATCCAATAAGTTGATGCCCTCTGCATTCTAACCGGCCCGCTTCCTTTTCCTCTCCTGTGTTGCCCGTTTTTGAAGCGAGCGTCCCCATTTTTCGAGCGTAGGCTGGATCGGTTTAAATAGGCGTGATCGGACTGTATGTTGATGCTCGTGCCAAATCCGTAAATATTTTTCGGTGTAGGATCGAACAGCCGGCTCGATCTGTCCGCGTTTGATGGAATGTCTGAGGGTCAGGTAGTAGTGCTGCCCAACTAATGAGTATATAATTGCCGCAAGGTTACCTTTGAAGGAGAGGCGGGGGATAATACGTTTCGTAAACGGCCTCATTTTAGGAATTAGAACACCTGTGGCGACCTCTATCCATGCCGATTTTGTTCCTTGCTTGGGGTGATATAAACCTGGCAGGTCTGCCTGCTGAAGATTCTTGACTCTTGGGTCATTAATCGCCTCAACCAATTTTATTCTTTCAAGGCCTCTGAGATGCTCGCGCGGGAGCGCTTCCAGAATTCCGTTAATCCAACTTTCAGTCTTTCGTGGTATTTTGGCTTCAACTGGTAGCTCAATCTTAATCATAGTATAAAAGTCCCCTGATATAATTAACGGCTTGATAATGTAGGTTATCGAAAGAGAAGCGTCAAGTTAATAGTCAATAATAGGATAACTATTCAGGTAGTAGAAGCAAGTTTTATAGAGTAAAAGGGAAGCGGCTTGCCAGAGCTAAGACGCGCTCGAGCAAGTAGGCAGAGAATGTCCCTGCTTGCGAGCGGTTGAAAGTTAGCTTCGCACTCGACAAAAGCTGCGAGCGCCATCAGGCGTTCTGAAGCAGCCAGATGAACGACTGTTCTTTGAGGCATCACTTGGTTGTCGTGCCTTTCGCAGAAAGTGGATTGAGCTGGTCAGCACGCCTAGTCAGCCGA
>Ga0066662_10000256_pt1 | contig 23330 bp, 24 predicted proteins | sample GraSoiAngelo_111_FD_133939 | JGI IMG/M metagenome (GOLD analysis project Ga0066662, IMG submission 133939) | Grasslands soil microbial communities from the Angelo Coastal Reserve, California, USA - 14_0903_12_40cm | ecosystem: Environmental > Terrestrial > Soil > Grasslands | place: USA...
CCGCCCCCGTCGACCTGCCAGGCGATGTCGACCGGGCCGTCGCCGACGACCTGGTATGCGATGTACGCGCCGTCTGCGGCCCTCGCATAGCGGGGATCCGGGAGTTCCATCCGCACCGCCGGGGTTGGTGGGGTATCGCGGCGAGTGTACGCCGTCGCTGTCCCCGTCGTCAGCGACTCGCGCGATCGACATGCCGGTCTCCCGGAATGCGCGTTGCGGGGATGTCGCGATTGCCTATCAGGCCAGCGATGGGATCCAGGGCGTGCCCGGGGAGCTGCAGCTCTCCAGCGTGAGGGCGGTCTGGCTACTTCTGCGCATTGAGGTCGACCGCGGCGCGGATCAGCGCCTTGAAGGCCTCGGCGTCCACCTGCTCGCCCTCGCGTATGTCGATCGCGCGCCGCGCGTTCCCGTCGAGGCTCGAGTTGAAGAGCTTGGCCGGGTCGTCCAGCGAGGCGCCCTTCATGAAGGTCAGCTTGACGACCTCCTTGTACGACTCGCCCGTGCAGATGATGCCGTTGTGCGACCAGACCGGTGTGCCCGGGCTGGTGGCCTTCGCCCACTTCCACTCCTCGACGACGTCGGGATCGGCCTCGTGGATGAGCCCGCGCATCCGGCTCAGCGTCTCGCCGCGCCAGTCGCCGAGGCCGGCGATCCGCTCGTCGATCTGCTCGGATGCGGTTCTGTCGGTTGAGTCGGTTGCCATGGCGTCCTCCTGTCGGCGATCTGCTCTCTCGAGCTTAGCCGGGCAGTCGCCGGCTGCGCATCCTGACATCCGCCGAGGTGGCATATCGTCTCGCCATGGACGCCGAGTCCATCTCGACAACGCCGGCACGGCACCTCCGCCTGCTGTATCCCGGCGCACGCGGCTTGCCCGACCGAGCTCCGCCATACGCCCGCGGTAAGGTCGTTAGGTGAATCCGGAAACGCGCTACCTGCAGACCGCTGACGGCGTCTATATCGCCTACCAGGTCGCAGGCTCCGGCCCCGTCGACGTGGCGGTCGACTTCCACATGTTCGCCGGTAACGTCGACCTGATCTGGGAGGAGCCCGATTGGGGCCCGGTGCTGGCGGGGCTCGCGGAGTTCGCGCGCGTGATCCTGCACGATCGGCGAGGGACGGGCGCGTCGAGCCGCAACGTGCCGCCGCCGAACCTCGAGACGCGCGCCGCCGATCTGCTCGCGGTGCTGGATGAGGTCGGGTCGCAGACGCCCATCCTGGTCGCGGCCGCATCCACCGGCGCAATGCACGCCCTGTTTGCGGCGATGCACCCCGAGCGCGTCTCGGCGCTGTTCTGGAACTACCCGCGCCCACGGCTGGCGTGGGATCCGGAGTACCCCTGGGGGCAGCGCCCCGAGGACTTCGAGGCAGAGATCGTGGCCGGGCGGCAGTGGGGGACGACCGAGTACACCCGCGAGATCGCGCTGTCGCGCGCGGCACAGCGCGCGGGCGTGCCGCACGAACAGCGGCACACGCTGACGGTGGACGAGGATCTCGTTCGCCTGTACGCGCGGATCAACCGCAACACCGCAACGCCGGACGTGGCTGAGGCACTGACGCGGATCGCCTGGCAGACGGACGTCCGGCAGATCCTCCCGAGCGTGCAGGCGCCCGCTGCGCTGCTGGTCGGCGAGGCTGACAGTCCGTCGCAGCGTGCCGAGGCTGACTACGTGGCATCGCTGATGCCCAACGCAACCGTCCACGTGCTGTCAGGGCGCGCCGGGCTGAACATTCCTGCCCAGCTTCAGATCATCCGCGATCTGGCGGGCGTCGAACAGCCGCGGGAGGAGCCCTCGACGGTGCTTGCGACCGTGCTGTTCACCGACCTCGTCGAGTCGACGCAGCGGCAGGCCGCCATCGGCGACCGGGCCTGGCGCGATCTTCTCCTCGCCCATCACGCCGCCGTCCGCGAGGCGCTCGCGCGGTGGGACGGCACGGAGCACGACACCGCCGGAGACAGCTTCTTCTCCAGCTTCGTCGGGCCCGCCCGGGCGATTCACTGCGCTCGCGAGATCGGGGAGCGGGTTTCGGCGCTCGGCCTGCAGACGCGCGCGGCCGTGCACATCGGCGAGTGCGAGGTGATCGATGGGAAGCCGGGCGGCATCGCGGTGAACATCGCCGCGCGCATCCTGGGCACCGCCGGGGGTGGGGAGGTGGTGGTGACCCAGACCGTGAAGGATCTGGTCGCCGGTAGCGGCTTTCGGTTCGAGGATCGCGGCGAGCAGGAGCTGAAGGGTGTGCCCGACCGCTGGCGAACGTTCGTGGTGGCGCCTGGATCCTGAAGGCGCGTCCCCGCCCGGAGGGAGAGCATGCCGGAGGCTCACGGGAGCGACGACCGCATCGTCGCGCCGAGCGGCGTTCGCATCCGCCTCGGCGTTGGGCTGGTCGTGCTGTCCTGGCTTCCGGTCGCGCAACTCGTGATCGCGCTCAACTCGTTGTCCGGTTCGGAGGCCGACAAGGTGCGGCTGGGGATCTGGGGCGTTCAGATCCTGGTCGGGATCGTCGGCGTTGCGGTCGCCGGACGGCCGACCGTCGATGTCGTCAAGCGGGTCGGATGGCGTCGAGCGCCGCGGGTGCTCTGGAGCCTGCTGTGGCGGGGCGAGATCGGGCCGGCGGCTACAGGAACCTGACGGCCGTGCCGGCCGCTGCCCCGGCGATGGTGAAGAGGCCGATCGAGAACAGGGCATAGCTGACGGACGCGAGCGCGACGCGGCGCGAGCCGAGCGGCCGGCCACCGATCGATCGCCCCAGCGTGACGGCGACGATCGCGCAGGTCAGCGCCGCGGCGGCGGCGAAGTGCGCGTCCGAGTCGCTCGAGATCCACCGCGTGGCTGCTTGCCCGAACCGCGTCGGCCGTACCTTGTCCAGTTGCCGCTCGACGCGGCTACCGCTGCTGCCGTTCGCCCAGCTGCTCCACGCCCCGTCGATCCAGCGGCATGCCGCCAGATTGATCGGGATCACCACCGCCAGCCCCGCGAGGAAGACGATCAGCGGGTTCCAGGTCGCGGCGAGGGCCGCGACCGGCAGGCCGACCACGTAGCCGTCCGCGAGCCAGTACGCCACGATGGCGCCGGCGGCCATGGATGTATGACCCGCGTTTGCGTGCTGGTCCGCCACGCGACAGGTATCGGGACGTAGCGCCCGCGTCCTGAGGCCGGACCTCCGACGAGGATGGGCCCGCCTGCCGGCGGGCCCATCCGTCGTTCACGCATACCGCCTAACGGCGCAGAGTGCTTAGTTGCTCTGCAGGCACCCCAGGCCCGTGACGAGGAAGTCGTTGTTGCTGAACTCCTCCTGGGTCATGTAGTGGTGCTGGTTGATCACCTGGTTGTAGTAGTGACCCGCCGTGCCGCGCGGAGTGCCGTACACGTAGGCGCACTCGTCGCCGTTCTCACAGCCGGCTGCGTCGTACCAGCCGGTCGACACGTCGGGATCGGTGATCGCCTCCATGATCTCGTGGCTCGTGGGGCTGATCTCGACATCGGCATCGACGTTGCCGTTCGGCGACTGGATTGCGCCGAAGGCCACGTGAGCGTCGCTGCCGCATGTGTAAGCGACCGTCTGCAGCGGCGAGTGGTAGATCGGGTAGGACATGTTCGCGTAGATCATGCGATTGGGCGCCATGGTGTGGTAGGCGCAGTACCCAGCCGTCTTCTCGTGGTTGATCGTGCAGGCCTGGTTGTTCTGCTTCAGCGACGAGGTCGAACCGGGCAGGAAGCACGTCTCGACGTGCTTTGCGATGAACAGCACGTAGATATGCGAGATGTTCACCGGCAGATTGTGCGAGCTGACCACGCTTGCCGTCTCCGCCTGCACCTGTGCGTCGTCGATGCAGGAGTCGTAGCCGGAGCCGTCCGGGTAGATCCCGGTCCTGTCCTTGCTGGCCAGCGTGCAGCCGTTCGCAGGCAGCGGGTTCGTGTCGTCGATCGGAGTGCCGGCACGGATCTGGTAGTTGATGTACCCGTTCGTGCCGAAGTACTCGGTCAGCGTCGAGTACACGTTCGTGTGCTTCCCGCTGTCATGGGCAACGTCGGTGAGGTACCTGGAGATCAGGCTCTCGTACCCGCTGTCCATCGGGTGGCCGGCCGGGTGCCAGAAGATCGGCGTCACGACCACCGGGCCGGTCGTCGTGGTTCCCATGACCGGGCCGTTGTGCCAGATCAGAGGAGGGCTGCCGTTGGCGGCGTTGTCAGTGTTGACGCAGCCGAGATCGACTGGAGTCGAGCGGATGATCCCCCCGAAGTGCCCGGACCGTGGTGATGCCCCCGCCTTTGCCGTGCACGCGTTGGATGCGGCAAGCGCGGAGGCACCGCCGGCGCCGGCGACCCCCATGCACATCACCAGCGACAGGACCACGAACGCGCGAACGCGCACGTACCGATTCATCTATTCCCCCATGTTCAGGTCGTCGGTGGCCCCGCGCCACCGGATCGAGAACGAGTCTCCGCACGTCCAGCCACGCTGTCAAGGATCTTCCGTCACATGGCGAGGCCCTGTTGAAGCGCTACGGCATTGACTTCTCGCGCGATCAGCGGGATGCTCGACGTGCGAGCCGGGCGGGTCGACGCCAGCGCGTCAATCTGGAGGGCGGGGTCATGAGGGGTCGTCTGCGGGGTGTGTGGCTGCGTGGCGTGGGAGCCGCGCTCGTCGCTGCGACGCTGGTCGCCGCCATCCCCGCCGCATCGGCCGCGCAGCGCGCCCCTGGGGCTGCGGTGGAGTGGGCCGGGTTCGGTGAGAACGCCCAGCACACCGCTTTGGTATGGACTCGCGCGCAGCCGTTTCATCGCATCCGTTGGCGGGCGAAGGTCGACCGCTCTCCGGATCTGCAGTTCGGGGAGCTGCTGATCCACTACGGCTCTCCGATGATCACCGCGGCCAACACGGTGCTCGTTCCCACCCGGGTCAGCGACACGGCCGGGTTCCGGGTCGTCGCGTATTCCGGGGCTACCGGCGCACGCCGCTGGTCGTTTCGCACCGACTATCGCTCGCCGGTCGGTACCGGTGGGCCCGCTGTATGGACGCCGCCATTGCCGGCCGCGCTGACGCCGCGCACGACCCTGGCCGTCGCCGGCGCCGGCGGAACGGTGTTCCTCCGCGAGCACGCCAACCGGACGACGGGCACGGTGCGGCGGCTGGTCTTCTACGGCGCCGCCCAGTGGCGTGGCCATCGCGCGCTCTACGACCAGGCGGTGCAGATCTCGACGCCGCTGACGGTCGGGCCCGACGGCTCGCTCTACTTCGGCTTCAGCGTCAGCGGTGAGACCCCTGCGCACCTGTCCAGCGGCGTCGCACGGATCGATGCACGGGGGCGTGCCACCTGGATCAGCGCGTCCGCAGCGGCCGGAGGCAAGCCGACGGTCAACGGCGTCGCGCTGAACTGCGCGCCTGCACTGTCGCATTCGGGCAAGACCGTCTACATCACGGTCACGAGCCCCCGGCGGGGCGTCCTGGTTGGGCTCGACGCCGTTACGCTGCAGCCGAAGTACCACGTGCTCCTGAAGGACCCGGCCAGCGGGAAGCCGGCCTGGATCTCGCCGAGCTCGTCCGCGTCGCCGACGGTCGGGCCGGACGGCGACGTCTACTACGGGGTGCTCGAGAATCCGTTCCCGAGCCATGACGACCGCGGCTGGTTGCTGCACTACAACCCGACCCTGACGCAGACCAAGACGCCGGGGTCATTCGGCTGGGACAGCACGGTGTCCGTGCTGCCCGCGCGGGCGGTGCCGACGTACCACGGCAGCTCGCCCTACCTGCTGGTCTCGAAGTACAACAACTACATGTTCATTGGACCGCACGGAGATGGCCGCAACCGTGTCGCGGTGCTTGACCCGCGGGCGAGCCAACAGGACCCCTACGCCGACACGCGCGTGATGAAGGCGGTGCAGACCGTGCTGTCACCGGTGCACGTCCCGGGCCAGCCGGCCGGCTCGCGCTATGAGTGGTGCATCAACTCCGCTGTCGTTGATGCTGCCGACGGCTCGGTGATCGTCAATAGCGAGGACGGGATCCTGTATCGCTGGGATCTCGCCAGCAACACCCTGAAGCAGCAGATCCGGCTGAACGGCCCGCGCCCTGAGGCGTACACGCCGACCCTGATTGGCCCCGACGGCACGGTCTACGCGATCAACAACGCCACCCTGTACGCGATCGGGCGGTAGGCCCCGTCCCACCGCGGCTCAGCCTTGCGTCCGCTATTGATCGCACGACCGGTGTGTGAGAACACTATGGCCGTCATGGATCGATCGGTGCCCGAGACACGGTACGCCAAGACGTTGGATGGCGGATACATCGCGTACAAGGTGCTGGGCGGGGGGCAGATCGACATCGCCATCGTCGGGTCGATCGCCACGAACATCGAGCTGTTCATGGAGTTCGAACCTGCAGCGAGATCATGGTTCGATCTCGCGGCCAGCGCGCGCGTGACGCTGCATGACCGGCGGGGGACGGGTCTCTCCGACGACATGGGAGGCCTGCCCAACCTGGAGACACGGGCCGCCGATCTGCTGGCCGTCCTGGACGCGGCAGGGCAGCGCCGCCCATTCCTGCTCGCGGCGGGCGACGGAGGGATGGCTGCAGCACTGTTCGCCGCGACGCACCCCGATCGCGTATCGGGCCTGATCTGGTTCCAGGCCGCCGCGCGGTCGGTCGCCGGGGATGGGTGGCCGCACGGGCGCGACCCGCATGATGTCGACGAACTGGCTGCCGCCGCCGAGACCGGCTGGGGATCCGCGGCGTTCGTCACGCAGATGTATCCCGGCATGGCGGTGGACGAACAGGCCGTGGAGTTCCTCGCTCGAATGCAACGGCATGCTTGCGGGCCGGCCACCGCGGTCCGGTTCATCCAGCTCCTGAACGAGTACGACGTGCGGGACGTCCTGCCGACGCTTCGGCTCCCCGTCCTGATCGTCGCACCCGAGGCCATGCCGGGGGACTTGCTCCACCAGCAGGCGGAGGCGACCGCCGACCTCATCGAGGGAGCCGTGTTCCGACAGCTGCCGGCCGAAGCCCGGAGGCTGTGGCACCCGTCGGTGATCACCCAAACGCGATCGTTCGTCGGCATCGAGCATCCGCCTCCCGAGATCGACACCGTGCTCGCAACCGTGCTGTTCTCGGACATCGTGGGCTCGACCGACCACCAGGCGAGGCTGGGCGACCGCGCGTGGAAGGAGCTCGTCGAGCAGCATCATGCAATCGTGCGCCGATCCCTGGATCGCTGGAGGGGCGGCGAGATCGACACCGCGGGCGACGGTTTCTTCGCAAGGTTCGACGGGCCGGCGCGCGCAATCCGCTGCGCGCTCGAGATTTCGGAACGAATACGCGAGCTTGGGATGCAGGTCCGGGCCGGCGTCCACACCGGCGAGTGCGAGCTGATCGACGGAAAGATCGGCGGCATCACCGTCAGCATCGGCGCCCGCGTCGCCTCGAGCGCCCGCCCCTCCGAGGTACTCGTCTCGCAGACGGTCAAGGATCTTGTCGCCGGGTCAGGCTTGGCCTTCGAGTCTCGGGGACACCACCGGCTCAAGGGGGTGCCCGACTCGTGGCAGTTGTATGCGGCGACGAATCGAGGCGCGGGCGGCGCAGGATGAAGAACGGTGCAGCGTCAGAGAACGGCGCGATGGCCGGCCGTGCGGCCTGCCTAGCGGCCTGGTTTGGCCGGCTTCACAGGTGATGGGCTGAGCGGGAGGCGCCGGACGGTTGGTTCGGGCGGCCGCCCTTGGGCGGCGAGTTCGTCAGCGACCTGCTCGGCGCGGGACCGGAGGGGAGGAATCGGCCGGTTCGGCGGTGCGGCGGGGTCGCTCTGATCGCTCACGATGGGTGATCCTAGGCCGAGTCGTCGGAGCGTGCGGGCTCGTTGACCATGGCACGCGCGCGCGCCGGTTTCGGAGCCCTCACTCTGCAGGCCTTGCAATAGCGCTCCTCGTCGTCCTGCAGCGGCCGGTAGCACAGCTCGCATGGGCGAGGCTGCCCGCGGCGACCAGGGGGCCTGCCCGGCCTACCGTTCAACGCAGCCGTTCCTGCTCAGCTCGAAGCGGGCCCTCATCAGCTTGCCTGCAGGTGCCGCCAGCGATCGGCCTCGTCGATGATGTGTTCTTCGCCGGTGTTGCTGTCGATGACGATCACCCCGCACGAGCCGGAGGCCAGAAGCCGGATGGCGCTGACGCGAAACCGCTGCTGGGTGCCGGAGATGCGCTCGGCAAGCACCCGCGCGTCATAGCTGGTCATGCCGGTGGCCGTCTGGGTTGGGGCCGCACTCGGTGCCTGGGCAGACCGGCGCGGCTGGAACTGTGCGCCGGTGGCGCGTGGTCGGCGACGGGCCATCAGGCGCGTCCCGCTCGACCGGGCGCCGCGCCATCGCGAGGTTCGGCATGGGCATCCATCGCATTCCTCTCATGAGCGGCACCGTGCGGTGCCGTGTTGGCTGAGGGCGGCGGGCTGCGTGGAAGCCGAACTCGGTATGGCACCAAGCGGCAGGCGTCCCCTTCGGACACTACGACTGTAGCAGCATGGTAGGCCTCCCCGGCCGGCCGGTCGCGCCGGGACGCGACCTGCTAGGGTCCTGCGCGCAAGACGAACGCTCGACGGTTGCGCAACCCGTGCCTCCCGACACGTTCCCACGTTACGGGAGAGGAGGGATTTGATTGGCAACCGGAACCGTGAAGTGGTTCAACGACGCCAAGGGCTACGGATTCATCGCGCCGGATGACGGCGAGAAGGATCTGTTCGTCCACCACAGCGAGATCGTGGCCGACGGCTACAAGAGCCTGCCCGAAGGGGCCAAGGTGTCGTACGAACCGCGCCAGGGCCAGAAGGGCCCTGAAGCGACGCGCGTCGAAACCGTCGCCTGACAGAAGCGCGTCTCCGGCAGGATGCGGTCGCTACCGCATCCGCATCTTGCCGGAGAGACCGCGTATGTGTCGATCTCTCGCAGTGTGGCCGACAGCGCGCCCACGCGCTCGAAGCAGCTAGCGACCCCGTGGAGCCGAGCGGCCGGCCGGCGCGTTCCACGAACGCCGGCCGGCCACTCGCCTACGGAAGGGCTGTCGCCGGGACCGTGTAGCCGTCCACGTAGAGGTCGACGCTGTCCTGCTGCCCGCTCGAGTCCACGACGTGGAAGCTGAGGCCCGACGTGGCGTGGATGGCGAGCCCTGCGGGGAACTGCATCTCACCGTTGCCGGGCGTCAGCAGTATCTCTGCGACCGCCGGCGCGCCGCATCCCGTGTTGGCAGAGATCCACGCCGTGTCGCCGGAAGCAGCGCTTCCCGCGTCGACGGTGTAGCGCAGGTCGGTTATGACCATCGCCTTGCCGGACGGCGGCGTTGCCAGCGACGTGCAGGACGACGAGGCCGTGCCCGCATAGCCCGCTTCGAAGGTCACGGAGTTGGAAGGGTCGGACGGCGCGACGAACAGCTGCCTCTCCTTCGAGACCTGTGCGACGGTCGTACCGTTCGTCCCCACGATCTGCGTCACCGTCGCCGTTGCATAGGCGATGCCCGGTGCCAGCATCGCGGCGACGATGAGACCGCCCGCGATCCACGCGCCGGTCGGAATGGAGCGCTTCATTGCCCGTCCCCCTTTGCGGTTCGGCGCAACCCCCTTGGCTGCGCGAGTGCGCGCAATCGTGGCATTCCGGACATGCGAAGTCCAGGGTTCCGGGGGCGCGAGCGGGGTTCAGCCGCGGATGCGGCCAGGCCGCAGCGGGCGCGCGTGAACGCTGATCTTCTCGAGCCCGCGTGTCAGCGCCTTGACGTCGGCATCGGTGAGGTGCTCGGAGAAGTGTCGGTGGATGCCGTCACGGTGGTGTCGGCGAGCGCGCTCGAGCGTGGCCGTGCCCTTCTCGGTGGGAAGGACGAGGATCGAACGGCGGTCGTTCGGGGGGCGGATGCGCTGGACGAGGCCGGCCTGCTCCATGCGATCGATGACGCGGGTGAAGCCGCTCTTGCTGTAGAGGATGCGATCGGCCAGCTCGGTCATCTGGATGCCGTCGGGTGACTCCTCGGTGTGGACGAGCACGTCGTACCAGCGCTGCGGGATGCCGACTGCGTCCTGTAGCTCGGCGTCGAGCACGTCCAGCAGCGCCATCGCGCTTTCGAAGAAGAGGCGCCAGCAGCGCAGCCGGTCGGGGGTGGGACTTGACATAGATGATTCCATGTGGGAATGTCCTATCTGCAACAGTCTCTTTCAGTACTGTTGCAGATCCTACCAAAATCGGAAGGAGTGTGGCATGGCTACCACCACCGCGAACCGCGCGCAGGCCGGGTACGCGCTCGCCTCCAACGAGGGCGAGGCGTTCTGGCTGCTCGGCATGCTGCAGACGATCAAGATCGGCAGGGAGGACACCGCCGGCGCGTATGGCCTGCTCGAGATCGTCGTGCCGGAGGGCGTCGGCTCGCCCTGGCACGTGCATCCCGAGGAGGACGAGTGGTTCTACGTGCTCGAGGGCAACATGACCTTCTGGGTCGCCGACACGCAGATCCCCATGGAGGCCGGATCATTCGCCTTCGGGCCCAAGGGAGTGCCTCACACGTTCTATGCCGACGCCGGCGGCGCCAAGGCCCTGGTCGGGTTCGCGCCCATGCAGTTCGAAGGATTCCAGCGAGAGGTCGGCCAGCCGGCCCCCGAACGCGTGCTACCGCCGCCCATGGACGGCCCCCCCGACATGGCACGACTGATCCCGATCGCACAGCGAAACGGCTTCGAGATCCTCGGCCCGCCAGGCCCACCGCCCGGACGCTGAGGCGTCCAATGGCATAGGGCGAGCGCGCCCGCCAGCTGAGTGGATGAGACGAACCGACTTGGGCTGCCGTCCGAATGGGGGGTCTTGCCGGGTTCGCCGGTGGGGTCTACTCAGGAGGTAGGACATGCCGGATGACGTCCAGAAGTACGTGGGCCGAGCGATCGACGAGGCGCATTCCGGGTTGCCGGCTGCGACGCGTCGTCAGATGATCGCCGGGGCGGGGGCGACGCTCGCGGGGATGGGGTTGATGGGCGCGTTGCCGGCGCTGGCATCGGCCTCGACGCGTCGTGACAACTCGACCAAGAACATCTTGACGGTTGCCGCGACGGCAGAGGTGCTCGCCACGATCGTGAACACCATCGGGTATCGCCGTGGCCTCGGCGGTGACGCGGTCACCCAGCGGAACATCGCGGCGGCGGCGCGAGAGGAGCTCGTCCACTACAACGTGCTGCATTCGGTTGGGGCACGGCCGGCGACGAAGAAGATCTGGGTTCCCGACTCCGTGTTTGCAAACCGGACGAACTTCCTCAGCACGCTCGAGGTCGGTGATCAGATCTTCGTCAACGCGTACCTGATCGGCACCAAGCACTTCGCCGCGCAGAGGAACGCCGCCTACGCGGTCATCACCGCGGAGTTCATGGGCGTCGAGGCGGTGCACCGGGCGCTGGCGCGTCAGTCGCTGGGAAAGCTCGGAAACGATCGCGTCTTCATGAAGTTCGACCAGAAGGAGACCGCGCCCGGTTCGCCGATCCCGGGGCTGCGCGGCTTCGAGGACATCCTTGTCGCCGTGAAGCAGCTCGAGGCGGCAGGGTTCGGCTTCGGTGAGCCCGGCGCCAAGCCGGGACGCTTCTACTACTTCGACGAGGTGAAGAAGCGCACGCCGACCGATCCCGACCTCAACACCTTCACGCCTGACGCCAGCTAACGACGCGGCTCCTGGCCGCCGGCGCTGAGCCGCCGGCCGCCACCGCGTCCCTCGGAAGGAGATCGAAATGCCTGACGTTTCACCGATTCAGCTGATCATCGTCATGATCATCGCCCTGGTCGTGCTCGGCCCCAAGCGGCTGCCCGAGATGGGTAAGTCACTTGGCAAGGGGATCCGGGAGTTCAAGAGCTCCGTAAGCGGCGACGACCATCCCGACCTGCCCCGAGCCCTGCCCGGCGTGGCTGCAGAAGCGGGTCACGGCTCCACACCGGCCGAGCGCGCCGGAGTCGAGGCCTGACGATGCGCCGGCACCGCCGCGTACAGCCATCGGAGGAGCTGACGCTGGTCGACCACTTGGACGAGCTGCGCGCTCGCTTGGTGGTTGTACTGGCGGTGCTGGCCGTCGCCGTCTCGATCTGCTTCTGGCAGTCCGGCGCGATCCTGAACGCGCTCGCGGCTCCGTTGCCCTCACACCACGGCCACACCTACAGGTTTCTGGTCACCAACCCACTCGACGGCATCATGACCTCGATCTCGATCGCCATCTACGGCGGCCTGATGCTGACCATGCCGATCGCCACCTACCAGCTCTACGCATACCTGATACCGGCGGTCGATGAGCGCCATCACCGATCGATGCGGCCACTCGTGCTGATGATCCCGACCCTGTTCATCGTCGGAGTCGTCTTCGCCTGGTACCTCGTGGTGCCACCGGCGCTCGGCTTCCTGCTCGGCTTCAACAGCCAGGCGTTCACGGTGCAGCTGCGGGCAAAGGACTACATCCAGTTCGTGATGCTGAGCCTGCTGGCCATGGGCGTGGTGTTCGAGATGCCTGCCGTGATGCTCGTGCTTGCCCGGCTGGGGCTCATGAGCTCAGCCCTCATGCGCCGGCATTGGCGAATCTCGATCGTCGTGCTCGCCGTGGTGGCGATGCTGCTCCCCGGCGTGGACCCGATCTCCTTCATCATCGAGTTCGTCCCGCTGCTACTGCTGTACGCCCTGTCCTACCTGATCGTTCGAGCCGTGGAACGACGCGGCTCCGCGACGCTTTCAACCGGAGTGTGAGGAAGCGGGCCCGCCTCGGCCAAAGCCAAATCGACTGAACACGATGCCCAACCATGTTCCAGGCGGGTTTCGCTGTGACACGGCGAATGGAGACTCGCAGTGATGTGCCGTTTGACTTCTCCGCCAGACCGGTGAGCGCGCCACGGCTTGGTGAGCTTCCCGGCACGGCGGAGGCGCGCTATCTACCCCGATTTCACTGGGAGTTGCTGGTCTGCGGCACGCGTGGGCACGAGCTGGTCGGAACCGACGCTGCGGAGCTTCGCCCACAGGATGCTGCACTGGCCCGAGAGATCAACGGGGAGCGGTGGTACCGATGTCTTCGCTGCGACTCGTGGTTACCTCTGGCGCCGCCCAACGCGCCGCGCCGCGACACGATCCCTGTTCGAAGCGAGATCGAGCTGCCACGGCGAGGCAAGGCGCTTCGCGACCGGATCGTGTTGCGGCTGATCGCTCTCGATCGAGCCTTCCACTTTCTCCTCCTCGGCCTGCTCGGCGCGGGCATCCTGCTGTTCGCCCACGACAGGACAGCGCTTCGCCACGACTACTACAGTTTCCTGACGCGATGGCAGGCGGCCGGCGGCGGCCCTGTTCAGACCCATCACATCACGCTGCTGCGCGACCTGAACCGGCTCTTCTCGTTGTCCACCACCGACCTCTACCTGCTCGGACTCGCCGTCAGCGGCTACGCCATCCTGGAAGCAACCGAGGCGATCGGGTTGTGGTGGCAGAAACGGTGGGCCGAGTACCTCACCTTCCTGGCGACCGTCGTCTTTCTGCCGATTGAGATCTACGAGCTCACCGAGCGCATCACGTGGCTTCGCATCGTCGCCTTGATCGTCAACGTGGCGATAGCCGGCTACCTGCTCTTTGCCAAACGACTGTTTGGCCTGCGCGGTGGCGCGCAAGCCGATCACGCCGCCCGCGAACGCGATTCAGGATGGTCGGCGATCGACGCCGCGACGCCACCCTGACCATCGACTAGGTGCCGTCGACCGGCTTGCGACGAACCGCTATGGACGTGGCCCGGGCCGTAGAATTGCCTGATGACGGTCTGTGAGCAGTGTGGCACCGAGAATCCGGACGGCTTCCGGTTCTGCGGGCGCTGCGCCGCCCCGCTCGAACCCTCCACTGGGCAGGAGCGGCGGGAGAGGCGCGTCGTGTCCATCCTGATGGCCGATCTGCAGGGCTTCACGAGCCGCTCCGAGCGGCTGGACGTAGAGGACGTGGACGAGTTCCTCGCGCCGTACCGAAGTCGGCTGCGGCGAGCGGTGGAGAGTGCGGGAGGCGTGGTGTCGGATTTCGCAGGGGATGGGATGATGGCGGTGTTTGGCGCGCCGGTAGCGCATGAGGATGACGCGGAGCGCGCGGTGCGCACGGCGATCGCGATCCGAGACTGGTTCCTCGACCCAGACTCCTCCGCCCAACAGGCGGATCTGCACGTCCGGCTTGGCGTGACCAGCGGCGAGGTGCTGGTAACGCTCACCGGCGACCAGGTGCGAGCGACAGGGGATGTGGTGAACACGGCCGCCCGGTTGGAGGCTGCAGCGCCGCCCGACGGGGTGCTGGTGGATGTGTGGACGCACCGCGCGACGAGTCGCGCGATCCGCTACGACGACGCCGAGCCAGTCACCGCGAAGGGGAAGGCAAAGCCGGTCGCAGCTTGGGTTGCGGTGAATCCGGTATCGGTGCTGCCCGAGCAGCAGCGCGATCGGTTGCCACTGGTGGGGCGCGAGACCGAGGCCAGCCTGCTGCGCCAGTCGCTTGACCGAGCGCGCGCGGAGCCGTCCACGCAACTGGTGTCGGTGATCGGCGAGCCAGGAATCGGCAAGAGCCGCCTGATCGATGAACTCTTCACCTACATCGATGAGCTGCCGGAGTTGGTGACGGTGCGGCGCGGCCGCTCGTTGGCCTACGGGGAGGCCGTCCCTTCCTGGGCGCTAAGCGAGATCGTCAAGGCACAGGCGGGGATCCTCGATTCGGACTCCGCAGATGTGGCCAACGTCAAACTGACAGCGGCAGTGGCCGGTGTCGTCCCGGACAAGCGCGACCGTGAGTGGGTGACGCGGCACCTGCGCCCCCTGGTCGGTCTCGAGGCCCCGGAGAGCGGCGGCGATAGCGCGCACGAGGAGGCGTTCGCAGCGTGGCGCAGGTTCGTCGAGGCTCTGGCGGAGGATAGGACGACCGTGATCCTCTTCGAGGACATCCATTGGGCGGATGATGCCCTGCTCGACTTCATCGACCTGATCGCCGACCGCGCCGGTGCGATTCCGCTCCTCGTGGTTTGCACCGCGAGACCCGAGCTGTTCGAGCGGCGCGAGCACTGGGGAGGCGGCAAGATCAATGCACACACGATCTCACTCACCCCACTCTCAGACGAGGACACCTCCCGTCTCGTGCATGGCCTGCTTCACCAGGCGCTGCTGCCGGCCGAGGTACAGGCGACCCTGCTGGAGCGGGCGGAGGGCAATCCGCTGTATGCGCAGGAGTACGTCCGGATGCTCCAGGATCGCGGGATTCTGATCCGTGACGGCGGCAGGTGGGGCTTCTCGAGTGACGTGGTTGATCTGCCCGAATCGCTTCAGGGCATCATCGCCGCTCGCCTGGACACTCTCTCAGCCGACGAGAGAGGGTTCCTTCAGGACGCCGCCGTGGTAGGCAGGACCGCCTGGATCGGCGCGGTCAACGCCCTCACCGAGCGCACCACCTGGCAGGCCGAGGAGCTCCTGCACAACCTGGAGCGAAAGCAACTCGTGCATCGCGTCAGACGGAGCTCGATCCATGGCGATACGGAGTTTCAGTTCGGCCACGCATTGACCAAGGACGTTGCCTATAACCAGCTCCCTCGCAGTGAGCGAGGTCGCCGGCATCTGGCCGCTGCCAACTGGCTCGAGTCTCACGGCCGAGCGGAAGACCTGGCCGAGACGCTGGCCCACCACTACTCGGCTGCAAACTCACTCCTGCCGCCGACCTCGATCGGCCCCGAGATCGGCACCCGCATGCGACGCGCTTTCAGTGATGCGGGCGAACGGGCACTCGCTCTGTCCGCGTACCCCATGGCAGCCCGCTACTTCCAGGCCGCCCTCGACACGCACGCGGACGCCAACGCCGACGACGCCAGCCTCCGGCTCGGCCTCGGCCGGGCCTGGTTCGGCGTGGACGGCTCAGGTGACTCCGAGCTCAGGTCCGCGCTCGATGAAGCGACCAGCAACGGGGATTCCGAGACCGCCGCAGATGCGGCGCTCGCGCTACGCGTGAACGCCTGGTATCGCGGCGACAGCGCCGAAGCCGAGACATGGCTGAAGACGGCATTCGGTGTCCTGAAGGGCCGGCCTGACTCGCGCGCGAAGGCGCTCGCGCTAGCCGAGCTCTTTCGCTCCAATACTGCGTCAGGACACCCCGAGGAGACGATCCGGCTCGGGCCGGAGGCGCTGACGCTGGCCGAACGAGTCGGGCCCGAGTCGGTGCGGGCGCGGATCCTGATCTCGATCGGCACCTCACGCATCCGCCTCGGCGACCCGGAGGGCATCGAAGACATCCGTCGGGCGATCGACGTCGCGCAGGCAGCCGGCGCGCTCGAACAAGTGCACGCCGGTATGAATAATCTGAGCAGCGCCCAGCTCGTCTCAGGCGACCTCGCCGCGGCCGTATCGACCTATGAAGACCTGGTCGAGATGGTCGAGCGCACCGGTCGCGAGGTCGACCGGCGATGGGCGCGCGTCTCCCTCGCCAACCTCCGACTGGCGCAAGGCATGTGGGACGACGCCATCGACACGCTCGACCAGTTCATTGCAGAGTCCGAGTCAGGCACGCCGCACTATCTGGATGGAATCGCGTACTGCACCCGCGCACAAATCCGGATCGCACGTAACGACGTGACGAACGCGACCGCCGACACCGTACACGCCGTCGAACGCGGACGACAGGCTGACCTCCAGATCCTCGCGGCAACGCTCGCCCCACGGGCAGCCGTGCTGCTCGATATCGGCGAGGTGTTCGAGGCACGTTCGGCGCTCGATGAGCTGCTGGAACACGGCCCCGAGATCGGACGAACGGCCGACTTCAGCATCGTGGACCTGGCATGGACGGCCCACGACCTCGGACGCGTCTCCACGTTCCGCGACCTGCTGCTTGTTGCCACCCCATCGCCCTGGGTGGATGCGGCGCGCCTGATCGCAGACGACTCCGCGGACTCCGCCGCCGAGCTATTGACCCTGCTCGACTACATGCCCGGAGCAGCCTACGCCCACTTCCGGGCCGCCGAACAAGCCGTCAGCGACGGTCGAACTGGTGACGCCCGGGACCACCTGAACGCGGCCGCTTCCATCTATGCAGACCTCCGTGCGACCCGTTTCCAAGACCGGGTCGAGTCCGCCAGGGCGGCGCTCACCAGCTAGGGCCGCCACGGACGCACTTCGGCCCGCAACGTGCGTCCTAGGAATCCGCGGCTTGCTTGCGCGCCATCTCCTCGTACTCCTCGGCGGCGGCCTCCGCCGTCTCGACCTCGAACCACTCAGGGTGGGGATAGCCGGTCGAGCGCAGGGTCGTGGCAAAGGCGTCGGCGTCGAAGGCGCTGTTGCGCGGCTCCACGCCAGGCCCGAGGATCGTCCAAAACGCGCGGCCCGGGACGCCTTGATAGGGCATGCCGATGCTGCCGGCGTTGATCAACCGGTGGCCGGCAACCGACCGGTCGAACTGGACGTGGGTGTGCCCGGAGACGACGACCGCCTCGTCGACTCCGGCCAGCATCGGAGCCACCCGGTCGGGGTCCGAGACGGCCGTGACGATGTCCTCGTCGCTCCGAGGCGAGCCGTGGCAGAAGAGCACCGGTCCCAGGCCGCTGACGTTCATCCGGTCGGTCGGCGGCAGCATGGTCAGCCAGGCCACACGCTGCTCGTCCAGGCGCTCGGTCACCCACTCGCTCGGTTTTCGGTCGCAGTTGCCTCGGAGCCATCGAAGCGGGATGTCAATCGACTCCAACAGATCGAGCGTCTCCATGGGTTGCGGGCCCTCGGCGACATCGCCGCCGATCAGAATCGCATCCACGCCCGCCGAGGCAACATCGGCCAGCGCCGACTCGAGGGCCGGCACATTGCCGTGGATGTCGTAGAGCGCGGCGACCCGCATCCGGTGACCATACCCGTGCGGGGTGGACAGCGGTCTGCGTGGCCACGATGCCCGCATCTCCGAGTTGTTGCTCCCTATAACCAGCTCGCCACCGTCGGCCGGTGCTCAGGTCGGGCTGGTCACGGTCAACCTTCGCAACCCGCCCTTCTATGCGAACCACGGCTACGCCGTCGTGGCACACGGCACGGACGAGCCTTCGGGTGTCCGCAGGGGCGCGTCGTAGACTCTCTATCGTGGCTGACGACACGAAGTCGGGCGGCGTGGTCGCGCCCCTTAGCACGTGAATCGCGGCACTCCGCACCCTGACGCGCTGACAGCAGCCCAACTCGAACTGCTGCAGCGCATGTCGGAGCTCGACCCACCGCCGTGTGTGTTCGGCGGCTACGCCGAAGATGCCCTTCTCGCAGGGACGGTCACGCGCCCGCACGGCGACATTGACTGGCTTGTGTCACGCAGCGAGCTCGAGCTGCGACTGGCACAGGCGCGGCGACTCGGCTTCGCCGAGTTTGAGACATGGGGCGAGTCCGCGCCGGGCGAACCGTTCTATCTGTTCGCCCGAGGCGGGGATCTGAGCATCGACATTGGGATCACCGACGAAGCCGACGGGCGGATCCTGGGCCGAGTCTGGAAGGTCGCGTTCCAGGTCGAGGGGCGCGAGGGGCCGGCCGGATACCAGTTCGCACTTCCACAGGACACGTACACCCATCCCCTCGCCCAACTCAACGGGATCAAGGTGCGTGTCGCCTCCCCGCTCGCGCTCTACCAGATCCGGGCAGCGATTGCGTCCAAGGGATCCTTCGGACCGCTGTCCGCGCCTCAGCGCGCGAGCCTCGACAAGCTGCGCACGACCTTCTTCCCGGGACGCGGAGAGCAGGACCTCGCACCGACCATCGAACCGCTCCCCGAGCCGTAGCTGGCGCTTGCTCCACCGGGACACCGTGTGGTGGCCGACAGGGCGTTCGGCTCGCACCTCGTTCGAGGGCCCAACAGCCTTCCCGAAACCGGTTTGACGGGATTGAAGGGTAGGGCTCCGAAACATACGGATGCGTGATCGGGCTCAGCTGCGATCGAGGATCGCGGCATACGAGCCCGAGTCGGGCTGCGGAATGATCCGCGTCACGCGCCACCCCGTGGCTTGCACCAACCCGCGCATCTCTTCTTCCGAGACGATCAGGTAGTCGAACCAGGGCGAGGCAAGGCGGCCGTACCGAACGCGGAGTCGAAGCTGGCCGGACATCCGTCCGCGCGCGCGGTTGTGTTCCTGATATGCGAGATGGTCAGCATCCTGGGTGGTGTAGGGGTCATTGCTCGTGGCTACGACCCGATCGGCCATGCCGGCGAGCCGTCGTAGCATGTTCTTGGCGCGGTGGCGTGACCCGAACAGGCCGAAGTTGTGTCCCATCATGACGACTGTATGGAAACGCCCGAGGGTGGCGGAGACGTCGGTGAACGCCATCACCCTTGCATCCCGCACGCCCCTCCGAGTTGCCACCTCGACAGCACCCGGCGAGATGTCGATGGCGACCACCTCGTGGCCCCGCTGCTGGAGATGCAACGCTACCCGGCCCGCGCCACAACCCACGTCCAGCACACGGCCACGCACATACCGCATCGCTGCACGCTCACACCGGGGCCAGCGGCGAAACGGCGCGAAGTAGGCCCCCGGCCCGCCACTGGTGCCGATGAAACCGTCGTTCCGCTCAATGATCTCCACCGCCTCGACACCCTCGAGATAGTCAAGCACCTCGCGACCATACGCATCTCGCCCAACCGGCCACCGACTCCGTGCTTCGTCCACCATCACCGCGACTCTAGCCCCAAGGCGCGGCGATCGAATCCCGGCACTGTTCGACCCGGCGCAGTGTGCGCCGCAGGCCGTCGCCGCGAGCGCTCACCTCCCGCGACCGCATCTGTCGCGGGAGGTGAGCTCGGAGGGCTGGGTTGGTTCGACCTAGGAGGGTCGCACGCGTACGACGGTTCCGTCACAGCCGATCCAGATCGAGCCGCCTGCGGTTGCCAGCTCTCCGGCGCAGGGCATGTGGGAGCGGGCGAGCGGGTTCCCGGTGAGGGGATCGAGTCTGACCAGTGCGGCCGCCTTCGGTGAGAGTCCAGCCCCTGTGACAGATGTCCAGAGCGATCCGAGGCCGGCGCTGAGGCCGTAGGACGCGCCACCGGGGCTGGCACTGCCGGTTGCGAGCGTGACCGAGTCGATCGAGCGAAGGCCAATCGGCCCGCAACTACCACTCGCAATCCAGATCACCGAGGTAACGGCGATGTCGCCGCAGGGGGATGGGTCGGCGACCGTCGCTGTGACAGCGTTCGAGTTCGCGTCGATGCGCGCGACTTCGGAGAGGTTAGGGACTCCCACCCAGATCGAGCCACCAGCGGCAGCGATTGCCTGCGGACCGCAACAGGTTTGCGCCGCGCCGAGCGGACTCACGGCGACGGTCGCGTTGGTCGTCGGGTCGATTCGCGCCACCGATCCTGTGGGGTTACCGTGATGGTTGGCGACCCACACGGCTGTGGGTGTGACGGCGATGCCCTCCGGTGCGAGCCCGCCGGTGTTGATCGTGGCGGTGATCGTGTTGGTGGCCGGGTTGATCCGCTGCACCGTGTTATCGGTGAAGTTCGACACCCACACCGAGCCGTCACCGTAGGCGATGCTGTGGAAGAAACAACAGCCGACCGGGATCGAGTTCACCACCGCGTTGGTGGCCGGATCAATCCGCCGAAGCAGATCGTCCTCGCCGCTGACCACCCAGACCGACCCACCGCCGACCGCGATCGAGACAGGCCCGCCGCCGCCGGGAATTGTCGCCGACACCACACCTGCTGGCGGCAAGTCCGCCCCGTGTGCCACCGCGCCCCCTACAGACATCGCCACCACCAGAACAACGACAAGACCGAACAGCCTTCGCATGCTCAACCCCCGATCGTGATTGGTGGGGCGGGGACATCCAAAAGCCCACCCCGAAGCCAACGCCTCGTGGATTCTCCACCCTGTTGCCGGATGGGGTCAACCGGCCGTGGTCCACCCGGGAGGGTGAACCCGCGGCATGCTCACGCGTGCTCTTGCTCTCCATCGGGGGTACTGTCGGCCCGACCAGCGGTGCCACGTCCGTCGCGACACTGGCACCCAGTGTTCGAGACGCGCCGCCGGACTTCCTCACGCTTTCCCACCCGGCCCGGCGGCGAAGCGACTACGCGGCTTGGTGGAACTCGTATCCGCAGAATCGACACCTCCGCGCGGCCGCCTTGACATCCTCGGCGCAGTCGGGGCATACCTTGGATGAGCCCGACCCGTCCGATTGGGCGGGAGCGTTGAGCGCTTCCACGAAGTGCTGCGTGTCGCAGTAGGTGACGCCGGCTGTGAACGCTGTCCAAAGCATGTCCCGCTGTGTCTTCATTAGTCGCAGGCTGCCAGTCTGATCAAGCGCCCACCGGAAGCCTGCCCATAGGAACACTCTTCCGGAGATCCGGGCGCCGCGAGATCCCGCCCAGGTCGGCACCTTGTCGAAGAACGCTCGCAGAGCGATTTCGCCGAGGTGGCTCTCGTTCACGAAGTGCTGATCCGGCCCACCGTATTCCCTCAGCGATTTCCCGAGCGCTTCCAGGATGCGAGCTACACCGAGCGGCTCCTGCATGACCGACGCGCCCTTCTTGGCCATCGACAGCGCTGCGGCCGAACCCCATTCCGAGTGAGGGTTGGAACCTACGGTCCACTATTGCGGTGACGATGGCAGCAGTAATGGATCGTTTAGTCCACCAACAGCCAAAGTCTGCGCTGCTTTCCACGGCGCAGGTCGAGGGCCTCCTAGGCGGCGCGCTTGGCTATGCCGCCGGATGTGACGGTTACGGGAGTCAGCCGGCCCGGTTCGACCTCGGCACCGCGACCCGGCCCGTCGAGACCCGCTGGCTGGGGTCGGCGGGCGAGCGGCGCGAAGGCCGTCGCTGCTCCACCTCCCTGCGGTGCTGCTTGGCACCGCCGCAGAGACGGCGTCGCTGCGAGGCTCAGCGGCCGAGCGTGCTCGTGGTGCTGCTGAGGGTGGCGATGTGCGCGAGCATCACGTCGAGCGCCGCCGCGAGCGGTTCGGGGTCGCGCTGGACTTGAGCGAGCAGGAGGCCGCCTTCAAGCGCGGCAAGCAAGGCCAGCGCGAGCTGGTGCGGATCGGCCTCCGGTGGGAGTCGGCCGACGGCGTGCATACGCAGAAGACCGGCCATAATACTGGCCTCCCAGCGTTTGAAGGACGCTGCAACCACTGCCCTGGCTTCGGGGTCCGTCTCGGCTAGCGCGGAACCGAGCGAGCCGACCGGACAACCGCCACGCCCGTCCTTGTCGCGGGCGTGATCGACGATGAAGTCGCGCCACTCCTGTAGGCCATCGAGGCTGCTGAGGTCGAACTGCTCCTGCGTGCCGATCGCCCTTTCGGCCTGGCGCTCGATGACCGCGCGGATCAGCGCCGGCTTGTCCTCGAAGTAGTGGTAGAGCTGCGAGCTGCTCACGCGCGCACCGTCGCGCACCTCCTCGATCGTCGTGCCGGCAACGCCCTGCTCGAAGATCAGCTCTGCCGCGGCGTCGACGATCCGACCGCGTGTCGCCTCGCCTTTGCGCGTCAACCGCGGCCGATCAGAACTTCTCGAGGACATCAGCAGAAGTATACCCAGAATGGCTTTGACATTCCATATGACGTCTGCCATAGTGGATCGCAGAATCCATTTCAACAGGGCTCGGGGCGGCTAACGCCGGGAAGGCAAGCCGCCGTGCAGGCCAAGAAGATCGAGAGGGAACGTCCGATGAGCACACTCCCAGGAAAGACCGTGTTGATCACGGGCGCCAACGCCGGGATCGGCAAGGAGGTGGCCCGGCAACTGGCATCACGTCCCGAGATCGCTCGCGTCCACCTGGCCTGTCGGAACCAACAGCGGGCGAGCGCGGCGAAGGCCGAGCTCGAAGCACGGACCGGCCGTACCATCTTCGACATCGTTCTCATGGACGTTGCCGATCTGGACTCGGTCCGCGCCGGCCTGGCAGGCATCGACGGATCGATCGACGCGCTCGTCATGAACGCCGGTGTGATTGGACCGAATACGCTGGGCTTGACCGCTGACGGGGTCACGACCGTGTTCGCGACGAACGTTCTTGGCCACGTCGACCTCCTCGAGGGGCTCCTGGCCGAGGGGCGGCTTGGCGAGGTGGCGGTCTTCGCCGGAAGTGAAGCCGTCAGGGGTGTCCCGAAGCTGCGGATGAAGGGGCCATCGTTCGTTTCAACCTCAGCCGACGAACTCGCCACCGTCATCGACGGCAGCTACTTCGCCAATAGCAAGCCTGACTTCAACCTCGCCTTCGGGCAAGCCAAGTACTGAGGTTCCCCCGCTTCTCCGGACACTTTTAGGCTTGGCGGCCAAGCCGTCAGCCAGGAAGGAGTCGGAGAGATGCCTCAGCGGTTTCAGCGGCCATATCCGCCGGAGTTTCGGCGGGAGGCG
>Ga0066662_10000257_pt1 | contig 23162 bp, 28 predicted proteins | sample GraSoiAngelo_111_FD_133939 | JGI IMG/M metagenome (GOLD analysis project Ga0066662, IMG submission 133939) | Grasslands soil microbial communities from the Angelo Coastal Reserve, California, USA - 14_0903_12_40cm | ecosystem: Environmental > Terrestrial > Soil > Grasslands | place: USA...
CGACCTCTTTTGAGAAGATGAGTTGGCCGCGATCAAGGTCAAGGCTTGATACGTGACTAGGCAGCGTCGGAAATGTAAAACTCGTAGGCATATTAACTTGACCAATCGCTGTTAGGGCTTCCTAAGAACCTCGCGCGAAGCTCGACCGTCCCGCCGCCTGACCATGGCACAGCCACATCTCGTACATATCCTTGAATCACAATATTTCCATCAGCCGTCGCAGTCGTTGAAGGCCAACTTCCGCCCGATTGTCTTATCTGAACTTGAGTGGCATCAATGGCACTTTCGGGCAGACTCGTCGCTATATGAACTACAACGGTGTCCGACGTGCTCATCGTTGTATCAACCGTTACGGTCGGCGCGTCTAAGAGATAAGGCAGTCCAGGAGGCTCGACAATCGTTGATTGTATCCAGCGCGAGACGTGACCCATTGGACCTTTAAGCCGCAAATAGCCTCCGTTAATTATCGGGTAAAAAGGCGAACTCTTATCAATCAACAAATCTGCGCGCGGACCTCTGTATATAAAATTATCCGTCGTGCCGCCTGTGAAGTAGAATGGCGGTCCACCCGGAGCAACTACAGCGCCCGTCAAGTTCTCATATATCTCGTATTCCCCTCGCGCTTCGTCCGGGCTTGCGCCCCAATTCCAGCGACGATGATTCTGCGGTAAGGGGCTTGGAGCGCTGGGATCATACGCTCCCGCAGCATCCGAGTGTGGTTCGTAAATGAAAGATGGAATATCTTCAAAAGTTACGGTGCTTGGAGGTTCGCCAATCAAAGTGAAATTGACAGTGAGTGCTCCTGCAACATCACTCTTTCCGTAGAAAGATTCCGTAAGAATCTGAATCGTATAATCACCCGGCTTTAAGCCCATAAGCTCAAATGAACCTTGATTGTTCCCGTCCGGGAAGACAGGCCTATGCGCCTCAATATATTCAGTATCAGCCGAACCATGTGGCTTAACGAAGAATCTGGCGCGTTGCTCGCCAATAAACCCTCCGAAGTTGAATACGCCGTTCATCTGCGGCACCCATATGCCGTCATTGGACCAGAAGCCGCTTTCCGTTAATACGAGGGTGCTGGCAGGAGGAGGCGCAGCGGTCGAGTAGCGTAGCGTTGTCGGCAGCGGTATGACGTGTTGGCGTGCGCTGTCTCTATGCATTGAGCTTGCATAGCGACGCGCACGATTTATAGATACCTGCCACTGTGGACTGATTGAGATTGATTCAATGCGGGTTGTCACGTTCACGTGGCCGCCGGAGTCTGAGCTGCTCGCAATAATGTCATCTTCCTCTAACAGGAGCGCCTCGCCCGTCCAGGTTTTGAGTGCATTGAACCAATCGCCATCCCGGTATTTTGCAAGGGCAAGGTTGGAGAGGCGCGAAGCCTGATTCCAGTTATCAACGCCCGTAAGATCAAGCTCCATAGAGTTCTCTTGGCCTACGAGCGCTTGGTGCACGGGATCATTTACCTTGAAAGGCGTGAGCGCAAAATCATTCTTCGCATCCCTGAACTGGCCTGTAATCTGGTTTATGCTTGTCTGTTCACTGCCCAAGGGGAAGTTATAAGTATTGGTGAGAATGTTGGCGCGCGTGAGTGCGGCCTGCGCGAGAATAGATGCGCCCTGTGTGTTATCGGCAAAACTCATCGCCACGCGCAGCACCTCTTCGGCTGTTGAGTTGAAGGGAGGCGACGGAGCATTGTCTTTCGACGGCAGACCATTCATCGTGAAGCCGGAGCTTCCGTCTGTGTCAGTTGCAAACAGGAGAACTGGTGAACCAGGGGACTCAGACATATAAATACTCGCGTGCTCCACGCCCGAAGGTAGAGCGCCGATAGCGCCGACATGTATTGCCTGATTATCTGAGATGGTCAGACTCGCCAGGGGCGATAGCGTGGTCTCGCCGACGGGGTTAACGAAGGTGTAGCCTACAAGATATGTCCCTGCTTTCATCGTACCCGAAGCAGCGGTGAGAACAGGCGCGCTTGCCGGTGAAGAAGTTGCTGCTTTATGGGCAAAGGCGAGCGGAGCTACGACTAGCACGCCCCACTTCGCCTTTATGGTCACGACGGCACCAGCGGCAGACGCATCAATGAAGCGCGCGATTCGTGTTTCGGCGAGCATGGCCTGCACGAGCATAAGGGCAGCGGACGCGAGTGTGTCATCGGAAGTCAACTGATAGCCCGCAGTGATGCCGTTTATCGTGATGGATACACTTCCTCCCGCTCCAGCTACGCCGGAGAGCGTCACGGTCGCGCTCGCCTGGTGCGTCGCATCTCCGCCTGCGAGGGTTGCGCCGGAGGCCGCAGCGCCCACGCCTACAGAGGCGACAGCGAGCGTGATCGCATTTGCATCGGTAGTCCATTCGAAAGAGAGCGGAAAGCGAACTTCGGATTCAATGCTGCCCGGATAGCCTATAAGGATGCGCTGTGAGAGATCATATGCCCACGCCGTTACATCATCGATAGGAATTCTCGTCGCGCCTGCGGCAATATCTGTGCGCAGCAGCCCATTGTCTCCGACATCCTCCATCCTGATTTCAAGCCGCCCTGAGGCGTTCATTATGTGATAGCCCCTGAAGGCCTGGTAGAGCGTCTTAAAGAGATAATCGTAGGCCTTCACGCGGTCGGAAACCGGCGCATTGAAGTTGTAGCGCACGCGAAGAAAGCTTTGTACCGTGAAGACAGTAGGAATATCCGGTGGGTCACTATCGCCTGGGTCCCAGAAACCATCAGGGTCTTGTTCAAGAAGCACCGGGTCAGATACATCCTCGCCCAAGCGGTAGCGGCGCATCTGTAGCGCGTTCAGAATGCCGGTTGAACGAAAGCGAGCCAAGCTCGCGGCGGAAGAAGTAACGATGATCTGCTCACCATTAGTCCTGTCAATCACGGGTGCGTCGCATTTTTGTGCAGTGCGAATGTTCGCGGCATCTTCAATGAGCGCGGCGCGTATGCCCATGAACTTCGTCAGGATGAAGCGCGTGATATGCACGGGATTATCTGACCACTTCCACGCGGTCTCGTCTTCCATCGAAGCATAAACACCTGCGCCATCCGGCAGAGCTATTTTACGACCCTTTATAATCGCAGTTATCTCAGGGACGACCGCTGCCGTTTCCGGCCTCTCGCCTGTGGACCCTGCCGAAATACCAGCCGTGTGTGAGAAAACTCCCGCTGTAGGAAACTGTATCCAGCCTGATGCATTCGTCCCTGTTCCGCCTTTGTCTCCGAGATGAATTTCAGGCGGGGCTGGCGGTGTCGCGAAAGAATTAAGAGGGTCGGATATTCCTTGAGTGCGTGATTTTATATTGATGATCGCGTCAATCGGACCATTACATGCCGCCATGTTGTAAATAATGTAGAGGCCTCGATCAAGCCAGAGAAACGGCGTGAGCGGCATTTGGCAGCGCCCGAACACTTCCGGTAGTGGGTTGCCGTAGGGTGTCGCATCCACGCCGGAATATTGGTAGGTCGTATAAACAGTATTCGTTTTACCAAACAGCCTGCCGAAGAAGCTTGTGGATGGTACTTTAGATGGTTGAGTGAACTCGGCGTGCGGCAAATTGACAAAGCGATATCCCTCATACTCCGGGTCAGACGGGTCACGCCCTAGCGAGTCATATGCGAGAAAACTGCGCGGCGGCATCTGCTGATTCAGGTTGCCGATTTCGGTTGTGGCGTCCAAGCTGAATTCGCCATTGTTGATGGTGCTGGGCTTTCCTGCTCGCCCTACAATGAGAATGGCGCTCTGGCCTGTGATGTCGCGCTCGACATAGCGAATCACGAGCCACATCCCTTCGATCTGCTGAGTCTGCGCCCAAAATGCTAGGTAGCGGTCAGAATCCACATTCGAGAAAGTGACAGAGACCGTGTTGGCTTGCTGCCCGCGCACCTTCTGAATCGTTCCGCGCGAGACCACTTTGCGCATATAGACTTCGCCGCCGTAGGAGATGTCTATGGCCGCGAAGCGTTGGACGGCCTGCGCTGGGTCAAAACCGCCTCCCGCCGGCGGCGTATAGTCATGAGCATAAAATTCAAAAAGGTCGCACGGCTTTCTGACCGGATTAGGATCATCCGGGTCGTAAATATTACGAAGTCTATTTAATAGCTGTACGCCTACTTTTTGCATCTCGTCAGTTGAAACTCAAAATATTTTAAGTGAGCTATACCTCATGGCCTCTTAATGAGTTTTATCGTTATCGTGTGCAAACTCTGGCCCGCCGCTGGTTCAGCCACGCACGTTAAACCATTCTTATCGAACTGCACGCCCGCGAGTGTCCCATCGTTTAAGGGCGTGAAAGAGAAGCTTATAAGTGAACCTAAATTCGGGTTGTAGCGCGCGCTCTGTGCAAGACTGCGGAAAAGATCGCGCTCCGTTGTCAGATAGTGCTGATACTTAACATACCATCGACGTATGGGCGTATCCGCAAGCGATAGAAAATCTTTCCCACCATCCTGATAATCACCACCCTCAATGCCCGGCCACTCTGGTTCTAATTCGTAATATTCGGTGGGCGGATAGGTCGTAAGACTCGGATAGACGAGAGCCATCAGACTTTACCTCCATCTGTGGTGACAACAAGGCGTGTATTGCCGTTGATCAACCAGTCCTTAACAAAATGCTGCGCAACAATTCCGTCTTTAAGTCCAAGTTCCACGCGATAGGTCACGACGGGCTGGCTGCCGACTCTATCAGCAACTATTTCTGAAGGCGTGCCGGATGATGTGGAACTGCTGCCTGCCGGACCGGTACCACCTCCTGCTCCTGCGCCTGTCGTAGCGTTTGAATCGCGCGGCGCGATAGCCCGGCCCGCAACGGCGGTGCCGAATGCGATGCTTGCCATCAGAGCCGCAGCCGCGAACCACTGCGAAGCCGGGCCATAAATGGCTGCGCCCCAAGGAGTGAGCGCGGCGATGCCATATGCTGTGAAGAGTATGGCCTGTGCCGCAGCTTGCTCCGCTACGCCGGCGAGAACAGAAGCCACGAGCTTTTGTATCGCGTGGTCACCAAGGTTCGCACCTGACGCCCAAGCGCCGACCATCTGACCTATTCCAGAAGCTAAACTATGAAAGGCATCTAATCCCGACTGTTTAAGCTCACCAAAGGCTTTCTTTAGCGGGTCGAATTTCTTCGGCATATCCGGCGGTAACATGCCGCCCATCAACCGATCCATCTCCTTATTAAAATTTTTCAGAGCCTCTGATTGGTCATCAAGAATCGGAAGTTCCGGCATCTTCAAAGTCGGAACAGTGAAATTCTCCAAAGCCGCAGTAAGATTTAATTTTTCTATCCCCTTTCCTGTTTTCTCTATATCAAGCAGCAACGCATTCATCTGTAAAAGCTTTGTATTAACACCTGCAAATGACACGCCCGCTTTATCTGCTGCCTCTATCTGCTCTAGCAGGATGTCATAGTTGCTCTTTTCGCTCCCCGTTAACCTCTTAACCGCCTCATCCTGATTCGTTATAAACTTGGTAAACTCTTCCGTAGCGCTCTGCGTATCCTTCAGCTTGTTAACTTCCACCACCCACTGATCTGCTAATTTCGCAGCCGCAAGAATTTGGTCTCGTGTACGGTCTGAGAGTCCTTTGAACTTAGGGTCTGCTAGAGCCGCCTCTGCTCCTGCAAGGTAAGTCTGGTGCTGAAGTGAAGCCAATTCACCCTGCGCCCGTTTTGCCTGTTCAACCAAGTTCTTGAACATGTCGAGGCCATAATCTTCCGGTCCTTCAACCTTCTCTTCTTTAGGTGCACGAGTTGTGCGTGTGCGCCCTGCCCCACCCTTTGTGGTTTTAGCCGCGCGCATTACCGCCTTCCACGTCTCATTTGACATCTCAGCGTTTGGATACGCGCCGCCCTTGATGTCTTCCGGCGCAGGCAGTAGTCCGCCTAATGCTTTTCCTGCTTGGCCTGCAAGTCCGGCAGCACTTGCTTTAGCTGCCGTGTCGTAAATTACGCCAAGAGTGTTTTTTAGATTTTCAGCAAAGGCTAGTATTGGCGCAGATAGTAATAGATTGACTAAATCAACGACTAAGCGAAGCGTCTCAACTACAGCCTGTAGTAGTCCGATGATGATCTTCAACGCCGGAGCAAGTGTTTCTAGCAAATCACGGCCTAGAGCGAGTGCGGATTGCCCGGTCTGTTTAAGTGAGTCTCTAAATTCATCGGCGGCTTTAGCTGTCTCCGTAGAAATTAGAGTCCCCATCTGACGATACTTTTCAATAGCGCCGTCTAGATCGCCGTGCATCTCTTTGAGGACGCCCAAAACATCTTTACCGGAGCGTCCGAAGAGTTGCATGGCAATGGCGGTCTGCTCTTCACTTTCAGGCATCTTTGAAAGGACTTCAAATACTTGACGTAAGGCTTTCTCATTATCTGAGGTGTCAACGTTTAGACTCTTGAAAAGCGCGGACATCTGCTTTTGCCCTTCGCGCGCCTTCTCCATATTTTTATCAAAAATTCCGAGTGAAGCTGAGAGATTTGTAATGCTGCTGCCAGAGGTTTCGGCAGCATTTTTAAGGGCGCTTAGAGTTTCGACTGATAGATTGACTTTGGTGTGGAGATCGTAGAGTTGTGCGGCGGCTTGATTGAGCTTTTCAGTAAAGTAGAAGACTGCCGAAGCTGCTCCTATCCATATTGATGCTGTGCCAGCAAGCCCAGATACAACGCTACCAAATGATGAAGCCTCTTGTGATGCTGTGGTTAGTGCTGATGATGTATTTTTGATTGACTGTGACGCGCCTAAAGCCACTCTCTCAGCGCTTGCTATAGCCTTCTCTGATTCGGCTATAAGAACATCTGTGGCACTTCTTAGGTCGGCAGTATATTTACCGTAAGAAGAGCTTAGCTCTGCCTGAAGCCGCGCTTCTCCTGCTTTTATAGAAGAATTCGCGTTTGCAAAGTCTGCGCCTACCAGACTTGAGTCGCCGCGAATTCTAAAAATTACATCTACTTCGTTTGCCGCCATAAAATAAAACGGCGGCTGATCTACAAGACGCTTTTAACGCCAAGAACAGCCGCAAATAAATTCGTTCGAGCCTCGTCCCTCTTCTGCTCTATTTCTTCCTCTTTAATCCAGAGAATCCACGCCGCCGCGCTATCAAAATCATAACCAATTGCATCATCACAAAGCTCTAGGCGACGGCTTGGTGTCGTACCAAACGCCCTCGCAGTAATAGCCAGACTGAGAAGGTGCAAGCCATCCTCCGCTATCACGAAAGGAGTGGAGCGCACCGACGCTCATCTCTCCATTTTCAGTTCTGACCGGAATATCTGGACAGCCATCCAACTGCCATTGAAGAGCAGCTTTAACTACTTCAGGGAAAGATAAGAAAAACTCTGCATAATCCAACTCATCATCGGCGAGCAGTCTTCCTTTACGCATTTCTTCTGTTGAGAATCTTGGTTCATCCATCATCGAACAGAAGGCAATGGCTTGAAATCGTAAATAACTTTCCAACTCTTCCGGTGTTAGATCGCTTTTCTTTTTCTCTGTGCTTTTGCCTTGCGCGGCAGCAAACATAGCTGTCGACAAATACTGAGGAAGCTTTCCTGCTTGTGCCCAATCAATTAGATGGAGGCGGTGCGCTCTACCTTCAAAGCCTTCAAAATAAACGGGCACAACTTGAGTTTGAGCTTCGCGCTCTGCTCTTTTTTGAGCGGCTTTCTCTTTCCACTTTTTAGCTAAATCTGATGCGCTCATAAACTTTCAAATCCTCGCTCTCTGTGCTAGCTCTGAATATTCATCGCGGCCAATTTGTCTCCCCCTGCCCGTGAATCAACACTTTGAGCCTTGAACTGGAAGGGGCTACTCGCCAGCTTCTGTGCGTCGATGTCGAACTCAACGCCCGCCATGTTAAGAGCTTTGTAAAGTTGCACGCTGATATACTTACCAGGGGCTTCTGGCTGCTGCCAGACCAGGACCACCGAGAATGTTGGCGGTACGCCACCCTTGCCGCCCATCTGGATGAGCGTTGAGCCTGTTAAGGAGACGGTTGTCGAACCGGCCATCATGGCAGCGAGCTTGGCAGCGTTTTGAAGCTCCATCCACGCACCCGAAATCATCACCTCTTCCTGCTGTAAGAGCTGGCGGAAGGAGTTTGGACTCTCATTCGATTTCCCTTCAAAGAAGGTCTCCTTATAGGCCCACTTGGCACCAGCTTCGAGCTTACCCATAAATATCGCGCTAGGGTTCGTCGTCGCGTCGAGCGAGCCATCTGAATGCAATACAACGGCTGCGCCCGCACTCGGCACTGAGGCCTTGATCCAAACCTCAGCTGGTCCTTGTGGCACGTCTACGCCCGTGTAGGGCCGGGATGTTCCGGTTGTCGGCATAAAATCTCTCCTTTAATCGATGGCTTTTATTGACACCAAACCTTATTGCTCGTCCTGTTCTTGCTCGCCCTCTGTGTCGATTGTGACGCTTACTCCGACACCAGTTCTGCCATGCGCGGCCTGTAGCTTTGGAAGCGTGCGATCCCTTTCGGCAATGTGGGTAATAAGTTCGACCTGAGTCTCCGGCTCTGTAACTTCTGCTACTTGCTTCTCGTCGATGATGCGCAGGCAAGTTTTGCGTGCTTCATCCGGCAAAAGTGCGATGTTCAGGTCGGGCCGGTAATTGCGCTCAACCGCAGGGTCGAAGAACAAGCGGCCTCGTCTGGCCTCCAAAGTTATGGGGTCGACGATGTCGCCTTCGATTCGCGCGATGGCTTCATATTTTGCAATCCCTTCGCGCACGCCGAACTCACGAATCAGCCCCTCGAAAGTGACGGCCATGCGAGCGCCCGTCTCAGGGTGCACACCCGGATGAGGCTTGCCATCATTATCAAAACCGGGCTGCCCTTTTTTATCTATACTCATTATCAACCTCCGCGTTTTATCTGTTTGTTGACTCGCCATAATTGGCGACCACTTTCAAGCCTTTGACTGCGCGACCGAACATCTTGTTCTCTTTGAACCAGACATAACGTCCCTGCCGCAGTTGCACGAAAGCCAGCGAGCGGTTCGTTATGTCTTTGAAAAGATCATCCCTCGCGGCAGACCAGAGGACATTCAGAACTGCGCGCTTGTAGCGAATGACATCAAGAGTTATCTTCGCCAAATCCTCGTTGGGCGGCGTGCAGATCGTAATGTCGAGCCGATTTTCTTCGTTAAGCGTTGATCTGTCCTTTGTCTCGACCGAGTCGTCCTGGTCCGGCTGCACGATTATTAAAGGGAACGCCGGGTCAGGTTTTTCTGCCTGTAGATACTCCTCAAAATCCGGCAGAAGATAAGCCGATGGATTGCCGCCGTAGTAGGTCGCAAGATCCACGGATTGAAGAGCCAACTCCTGTGGAATGTCGCGCTTTAAGATTCTGAGCACGTTGTTCCAGAAAGGCTCAATTCCCTGATATTTGAGTCGCCTTTGGTAGCTCATTCGAGTTCAAAGATCGATGTTTGAATAAAGCCTCCGAGAAAGCCTAGCTCTGTGACATACTCTCGCGCGTAAGTGACGATTTTGTCCGCCATGCGATTGATCACTTCTGGATTAGGCTGCTTCGGTATGGGCGCTCGCTCCGGCCTCTTCCCCGAAGGTTCCATATGAAAACCTCCATATGGTACGCTTGAGCCGAAGATTAACTCGTCGGGCGAAATCTCCGAGATCGAATCGGGCGCACCTTCCTGACCCAGACTGAGATAAAGTCTGTCAGTGAAGCGAAGTGTCAAAAGATATGCGACGCTTCCAAGAGCTTTCAGCTTTCTTTCAAGTGTGCTCTCAGCGTCTTCGGGCCAAGAGCCTTCTCCGCGAGAACCGAACCAGTCGCGCTCCATGTAGAGGAACTCTTTATGGAGGGCTTCACCGAGACCTGCACCGAAGTCTGAGAAGGGGTTCTTCGAAGCGCGCATCACCTGCTGAAGCGCCGCCCCTAGCCTTTCATCTTCGACCGTTACTCTAAAGAGCATTTAAGTTCTCTCTCTCAACACATCGTCGAGCATTCTCGTTGAACCTTTAATCACCCACTGTCGAGGTTCAATTAGTGGCGGCTGCACCCCATCATCCGGTATGTGCAGAAGTAAACCGCCGAAAGACATCCTTCTAGCCTTATTAAGAAGATCGGCTGTAACAATCGATTGCTCAGCGATGAAGACTGTATAATCAACAGCATTGCCTTGTGATACATACCAGCCCGATTGCACTTCAAGGATCGGCTGTTGATTCTCGCCCTTATTGTATTCAAAGAACTGGAGCGTGCCTGCCGGTCCAAGTAGGGCACGCTGCGCGTCGAACTTTATCGCCAATACGTCTGATTGTTTGATCACGCTAGGACAATCGCCCTCTTTTGAGCGTATCTGTTGGCAACCTCTTTCACCCTGTCGGGCACGCCAGCTTTTAGCTGTGGGCTTTTATCCAAGTCGAGGATGCGCTGAGCCAGCGCATCCTTTGATCTATAGAGTATGGTGGTAAGTTCGAGCACCACTTCCTTCACGTCTTCGGGCGTGGCAGCAAACCCCCACTTGGCCGTGATTGTTATGGGCAGCCCTTGTGGAAACCCCTTGCCCAAACCGAGCGGCGCGCTCACCGGCCCCTCGTAATAATCATAAGGGTAGTAGGGGGCGCGAAGGCCGGAGGCATCGCTTCGGATCAACCACTGCTGGCCCAGTTCGTCCGTGACCTCAGAATAGTTCGGTACCTGGTAGCCCGAGGGCACAGTCACTTGAGTGAGCGACCCTGCCACGTAAACCGGCAGTCGCAGGTAGTTCGTGCCGTCACCGGCAACTACTGCCTGCGTTGAGCTGCCGTCCGTCGCCTTGAAGTACCCGGGCGCGCGCTGCGCGACCATGTCAAAGATCCTTGATGACCTCAGAAGCATGTTCGTTAAGACTGGATCGTCCTTAGGGTCATATGGCATCACGTAGGACCACTCAGGCGGCGTGTGGTTCTTATCGCGCAGGTCATCAAGTGAGGCATACGCCGGTATAGACATCGGTCCGCCTTACTCGATCTTATCAACAGGCTGATCCGTCTGGTCAGTTGGCTTACCGGTCCCCTGGTCCACCGGCGGCGGATGCACAAGCGCGTCCGTCACAGGATCGGCTTCGCCTCCTGCGTTGTCCTTCTCGACTTCGCCAGAACTAGCTCTTTCCTTTTCGCTTTCTGACGGGCTGGACGAAGATGTCTCACCCTTGTCAACCAGACTAAAATTCTTCTCGTGCGCGTCCACGTGTCCGCCGAAGGGACCGACGCCTGCCTCAAGCGCGTTCTGCGGAGACGGAGACTGCTCCTCGCCAAGCGCATCAACCTCAACCTCCCTGGCAGCCTTTTGTGCTGCCGGGTTCGGGCGCGAATAGATGTCAGATTGCCTTGACATCGCTTCAGCCGTCGCTTGGTTCGCCTCCGGCGCGACGCCGTGAGAGATGCCGCCGCGCCGCGTGCCCGGCGGCAAGATTCCGTCGCGCTCCATCGCCTCATAATCGGCTTCGGTCTGACGACGAATCTTTGCCGAGAGCGTGTGCTCCTGCGCCTCTTCGTCAGGAATGAGACCCGTCAGGCCGTGGCGATCCGCAACCTTCTGGTCAATGCGCCCGCCTTTGGCTACGAGAAGTTTATGAGCATTCACATTGCCCTCTTCGACAATGTTGTTGTTTACGTCAACGTAGTAGTTCTTATCGGCTATCGGCATTTTGCTTTCTCCTCTTCCGGCTTGAATTCCAAGCGCCTTTGTCTCTTAAAATGTTTTAAGAGACGCGACTCGCGTCAGGTCGCAAAATAGTCAACAACTACGGGGCTTCCATTGAGCGCAGAATTAAGCTGCACGGTATTGCCTGAAAGATTCACGGCGTCAACCGCCACAGTCGGACGCGTAGCCTCTCTCACGCCGTTCAAGTAAGCCTGGTTGATAGTGTCGCGCTTTAAGCGCGTGCCGAGGCCAAGCTTCGAGCCGGTTCCGATTGCTGTCGAAACGCCTGTGCCGTTTGCCGGAATGACGATGCTCGTGATGGTGGCAAACGCTTTAGAGCCAACAACGGTGCCGTTCGCTCCTGCTGTGAAGGCTGGCAGGGTCTCGCTGATCGCTTTGCCCTCAGCGTCCGTTCCATTAACGACCACCTGAACGGCAGTGACATTTGCGCCCGTGCCTGTGGTCGTGGCCGTCACATTGCGCGGTACATCCGGGTTGGTGATGCCCGTCGAGATAGTCTGCTGCGCGCCGTTGTCGGCGACTGCCGCGTGAATCGCAGTGGCCGACGAAGCGGCGGGGCTTCCCAAGGAGATGCCACCCGTATTCATGCGGAATGCGTTCTCAATCGTGTTACCGAGTTGCGGCTTACCCATCACTGCTCTCCTTTAACTTTCAAACATGAGAGGTCTAAAACTTTGACCCCTCATGATCTGAGCAACAATCAACCTCTGGCGTTAGAACGTGACTGTGCAGAAGGCTGAAGCGCGGTAGATCAAAAGCGCCTCGCGCGTCTCGCACCTGAGCGTCTGCTGGTTGCGGATAAAATCATCGTTGACCCAGCCGATCTGCACTCTCGCCATCATGCGCCGCGCAATCTGGCTGTATAGGCGAAAATCGCCCGTCAAGGCCGTGCCCTGCGGCATCGCAACCGTCTGTACAATCGGCAAGCCCCAGAGTCTCTCTGGCCCGGCGGTCGAAGGATCGCCAAAGATGTAGCTTCCGATGGTCGTCTGCACGAGCCGGATCGTGGTCCAGTCATTCGGGTTCATCACGACACCCGACGGATTGGCGAACCCAACTGTTCTAACCTTCGTCATCGCCTTGAAGACCGCATCCACGTAGGGATCGCTTCCGCGCACCTGCGCGAGAACGCCTGTCTTCGTCAGGAAGCCTTGCATGTCAGGGGATGTGCCCGTGCCGGCCAGATACTGATTCTCTTCTGCAAGGTCAAGCATGAAGAGCAGACGCTGGTCAACGAGCGCGCGAAGCTGCGGCACGTCGTCGAGTTGCTGCTCTGTGACGGTGATGTAGTGCGCCACTACTTCCACGCTCTGCGAGCGACGGGTAAAGCCCAGACTTGAATTCGGCTTGACCGCGCCTTCGGCAACACTTGTTGCGGCGTTCGTAAACGTCGTCTCCTCGACGTAATAAATCGTATGCGACTGCGTGTCGAAACTCGGGATGAGATCGGCAATCACAGTCTGGCGCACTGGGTACGCGACCAGTCGCACATCAGGGCTGATCGGCGGCGGATAGCCTGCCGCCGTCGTGATCGGCGCTTTGATCGCATAGTCCGGGTTGATGTGTACGGCTGATTTCAGGGAATTAACCGAGACGTTCTCGAACTCCTCCTGAAACTTCGTACTGATTGAGAAGCCTTCCTGCTTCGCAGCCTTATAGCCGTCGCTCTCCGTAAAGAGCGTGCCGAGGCTTTTCCCGCGGGCTGCGCCGCCCAACTGATCAACCTCCTGCGGCTGCGGAAAGAGCGTCACAGGATCGTTCAGCTTCTTTAAGGTCTCCTCGCGCGTACTGCGTAGAGACTTCACAGCCGAGTCATCTTCGATCATGCGCTCAAGCGATTTCTGAGCTTCGCCCAGGATTTCATTCGCCTTATAAACCCGCTTGCGCTCGTCTTCCTCAAAGTCGTATCGGTCGCCGACCTTGCGCTCAGTCCACACCTTTTCCATCTCAGTGGTCTTCGTGGCGATGAAGGTTGCGAGGTCTTTAGCGGATTTGGCCTGACTCTCCCAGCCTGTGACATCCGGGATCGGATTCTGATACTTAGGCATAAATTTTCTCCTATTGAACCTGCGAGCTAATGGTTCGGGTTCTCAGTCGCTGGAAATCTGCACGCAAAGACTCGTCATCCACGCTCTTCATATGCGCATCGGAAGTTCCGACCGTCACCTCTTTGTTATCCGTTCCCGCGGGGATCAGATTGAGCAGGCCCTTGCGGACATCTCTCAAAGAGGATTCGACCGTTTTGATCTTGTCGTGCGCACGTCGGAGCTTTTCCTGATTGGCCGTGCTGATCGCGCGGCCTGCTTTGACGCGGATTTCTTGAATTGATTGGGCACGCTCTGACCAGTCTGAAACCAGGCTGGCGAGCGCGGTAACTTTCAAAGCGTACCCTTCAACAGCGGCAAGCACCGTTTCGGAGTGGTCGGCGAATTTTAGCCCGTCAGGCAGGCTCGTGAACTTCCTGAGAGACTTCGCCGCGTCTCCCTCGACCCCCTCGTCATCATCTGCGAAGACGGAGGCCCAGATTCTTTTCTTAAACTCATCAAATAAGAGATTGAACTGTTTCTCTAAATCGTAACCATCGGGCAGGCGGCTCTCTTCCCAGTATTCTTCCATGCACTGGAGCCGCCAGACGGCAGATGTGAAAATGTCAGTTAAAAAATAGAGTCCTTCAGTGCGCTCTTCGAATATATCTTCAAAGAGCGCCTTGATGGTTTTCCGCCCTTCAGCCTTTTGTGTAGTCAATTCGCTGAAGGCTTTGAGCGAGACGACGCGATTCTGATATTCAGCCGGGCAGGGCGTGAGGCTTCCTTCAGCGATGATCCAACGCTTGATCTCGCCATCTTTAGTTTTGCGCACTGTATGAGCAGGCGCGCCAGAGGAGAAGCCGAGCTTGCCCGCCACAACCAACTCATGCACTTTGGCCTCGTACTTATCCGCGAGGTCGAGTACCACTTCGGCGAAGATGCCGATATCATCCTTCGTCGTCTTCAAAGACTTGAAGATGTGATCGGTCAACTCCTGCGGCACATCGGGAAGCGGCAGCATGTGATGAAACAGGCAATCAACGCCGTTTCCATCGTGCGCGCCGAAGTAGGTGTTCTTGGTAAAATGTTCGCCGTCGAGGTCCTTTGAGTCGAAGCGCACGAGATAGCTACCGACGCGGCCACTATCGTCCAGCGCCTTGACTGCTTCTCCGATGTAGATCAACTCGTCGCGTTCCATGTCCACGCCAGGCAAAAGAAAAAAGCCGCCAATCTCAGCGACCCAGAAGGGCTGCTCTAAATTGGCGGCTTCAGAAGAAACCTTGATGCGCGAGCATCAATGATCGCGCTTTGTCGGACTATCCTATATCAGAATTATTTTCAGATTGCAACAACTTTTTATTCGGACGATGTTCTTCCGGGTTCAAACAGATGTAGTAATCGCACTTGCGACACAAGCCATAGAGGCCGTCGTGAGGACAAACGGTAGATACATATTCATCGTCGAAAGCATCGCCACATTTTTCGCAAGTAACAATCATATAGATTTAACTATTCTTCTAAGCATTTAATCTTACCTAGAATCTTCGCAGGTTGAATCGGGATTACCATTTTACCATTCACAATTCGCGCGGCCTCTAAGTCTAACTGCGGCTCTTCAACAAGCAGAATCTGACCGGAACGAATATCGTCTCTAACGATGACGGGGAAACCGAAAATCTTTTCTCTTATTTCAGCCATTGCTAATCATCCCATTCCATCCAGTGTCATCAAGAAATTCCGGCCAATCAATCTCGTCGCTTTCAGCTTGAGTGGGTTGCGCTGGCAATAACTCCAGGAAGAAGAACCGATCCGCGACGGCGCGAATGCGCGTGAGCCTGAATTGTCCGAGCAGAGTGGTGCGCCCCTCATCATCAGTGTCAGTTAAGAAGAACCTGTCACCATCCTGATCGTATCCGAGCACGCCTTCGAAGTAAGACATCTCATCGCCGCTCGGAATCGCAATGAGCACGCGCGTGCCCACAAGCTGCATGACGCGCGCCTTAAATTGGTTGATCTGCTCGCCTGCGGTTTTCATTCAACCTGCCTTCGATCTCTCGCTCGATACGCTCGACGATCTCCCTGAGCGTGGAGTTGTTCGCCTGCTTCAGATAGATGTCTATCAAAGCTTTCATGGGCCGCACATTCGCGTGCAGTTGCTTATCATGATAGCACTTCCAGACCAGAAGGCCATTGACAATTATAGCTGCGTCGCGCGGGCATTCGGCGCAAGCGAGAGCTTTGGACGGAACGTCGCGCGTTGAAATTGAGAGTTCAAGATTTACTTCATTGGCGCTCACAAAGTTTCGTCCTCTTGTTTTGCCTCTGCCTTATGATCGCCGTTTCTTTGCTCTTCGACGCCGACGATCATCTCGTACATCTGCCGCGTGATCTGCATCGCAAACTTGATGTTGTAGGAGGGGTTCTCTCGCGTCATAGCCGCCAGGTACACGACCGGATGAACATCAATCACAGCGTTCGCGCCTCGCAAATGCGCTTGTGGCGGCTGCTCGCCCGGAGCAACGATATTGGTCGCCGGACGCTCTACCCATTCGGCGTAGATAAAGAAGTAGCTTTTTTGTAGCGGGTTGCTCATTTTCTCACACCAATCAAATCGGCCAAGCCCATCTGACCATCACTGCCTTTATCGGACTTGCTCTCTTAAAACATTTTAAGAGAGACGATTATTTTGTATTCGCTGGCGGTGGTGGCGTTGGTCTCACTTTATCCCTGCCCGTCGCCATACGAGCCTTGACAGCAGCCATTTGCGCTTCCAGGCGTTTCAACTCCTCTTCGTCCCCGTATCTCTCAGGATGCAGGAATTTGTCAGCCTCCCGCCTTCCGATGTCCGTTGCGCGCCCCTTGTTGCCGCCCTTCTCCATATAGATGCCGACGACATATGGAGTCTCGTTTTCGGCTTCCTTGAACTCTTCGCTTTCAATCAACTCAAATACACTCTTCTTCTTCTTTGGGTCATTCGAAGGCGATACATAATGCACGAACTTTTGAAACTCCTTCGGTTCAGTGCGTGTGATTATCAATTCGCCCTTGTTAGGCACTAGAATCTGAATGTTCATTTATTCTCCTTCACTTCTCTGTTTGGTCTTGAACCTTTTTCTTCTGAGCTTCTTTGGCTGGAACTACTTTGGTCTCCGCGCTCGGATCAGGCATTTCCGTGACGTGTGCTCCCTGCAACAACTCCATGTCGGGTGAAATCAATGAGATTCCGCGCGGGACACAGAAGACATCATCGGCCTCTATATTGCTTAGATCAGACGATCCTTTGTCGGTCGCGGCGCGCGCCTCCCCACGCATCCATACGCCAGAGGTAAAAAGAAATCCCGCACGCTTGGCCGTATCGTCCTTGTTCTCCTGAAGCGCGTTGACATCTGAGGTGTCATGGCCGACGTGTCGGCTGGGAGGCTCATGATAGTCACGCTCCAGGACCTGCACCGTCAGTTCTTCACCGATGTCAGTCCAGAGAGGCTTGACGACATTATCGTAAGATTGCGTCGCCGCCTCTTTGAAATTGTTATATGTCGAGCGGTCCATGCCAGCACCAAAGGGCACGACCGCCGGGTGAATTCCGGTGACGGCGCAGAGACGCTCTTCGGGAATACGCCTCAGATCGCGCAGCGCCATCTTGTCCGGGTCGAAGGCGAGGAGTTTTATGTCGACAGCGTCGGTGAGAACCAGTGGCTCGCCGCGGCGATCTCCCTGAGTTTTAAGTAGCGCCTGCTCTTTGATTCTAAGAGCATCAATCTCCGTGACGTTGCCGGCATCCGATAATTTAGGAATGATGACCCAGGGTGGAACGCCTGCATTTTTGACGAGCGCGGCTGTATAGTTCGCCGCCTCGCTATCTGAGAAGATTTCGCGCAAGACCGATTTCATGTTCGCCAGGCCGACGCGCGGATTCAGGGGATCAATCCCGTTGCGAAGGTGAAAAACATCATCGACTCTCAGGTGATAGGTATTGCCATCCACCAGATAAACATAGTGTGTGATGAAAGCCGATGGATTACTCCTATCCCAGCCCGGAGCCATCATGAAGTGCGGGATATACCAGTATTGCACCACGTCGCCGAAGATATTTCTGAGCTTCACCAGATAAGCATTGCCGTCAATGAGCCACGACAAAGCGACTGCCTTCCACATCGTTGCGCCGGAATAGAAAGGATTCGGTCGCCCGATTCGCTGCTGTAGGTCGTGGCCGGGCACGATCTTCGCGGATTTCTTGTCCTGACCTTCGGTTACTTCTCTGACGACTACGGGAGCCTGCGCTATAGCCGTGCCGAGCCAGCGTGCCAGCGCAATCACGAGCGAGGAGTTCGTCAACTGTCCAACAGCCGCGCCGTAATCTATGTTCGTGCCTGCAAAGGTTGCACCGGTGCTTCCGATCCAGCCCGGCATATATGAAAGAGGTGATCCGTAGCCTCCCGCGCCGGATGTTGCGATGCCGTTGTATTGCGAGAGCGTCGGGAACGGCAGCGCTTTGCGCGCACGCGATTCCTGATAGAGATGATCTGTGATTGAGTTCATGCGCGCTTCCTCAACACTACCTGCTCATATGTGGTCTGAATTTTCGGAACAAACCCTGCTTCGATAAAGACTGACCTCACCTGCCCTAAAAGCATCAGGAGCTTGACTGTGTTATTAATCGCAATGTCGTCCACGCCATTCGTGTAGAGGAGATTGCCTTGCGTGTCCGTTAATTGCATGGTCAACTGCCCTGTCTCTTCGTCGGCCTCGATGACATTCCTGACGAGTCTCAACTCGGCGGCCTCGCGCCTGAGAACGCGATCAATGAGCGACGGCTCGCGCCGGACGCGAACCAGCACTTCATAATTCTCAAAATCCTTTTCGCCCCGTGCGATTCTCAAACCCTTAGCCCGCTTTCTGATTAGAAAACTGCGTAGGCACTTCCGTTGAAAGAAGAACGGGCTGCAAGGGATTGTTAAAGGTCATCACCATCAAGTAGATGTACCCTTGCTCTACGATCTGCCTCTTCTCGCTTTCAGATAGTTCCCATCTCGTCAGGATGATGCCTTCCGCATTCCTCACAGCCGGAAGCGGCTGATACTCTGGTTGGTCTTTCGCGTAAATAACTTCTGGGTGATCCGCGACTGGAATAACAGGGCTTGTTGGTTTCATAAGCTTCTCCCTTAATAAGCAGTCAACACTCGGCGTTTTGTCATGACGCCGTAGCGCAGCATGTCGTACTCATCATCGCCGCCATCTCCGTTCTGATCTGCATTAACTTTCAAAACATCTTCAGGGTCTGATGGGTCATGCACCATCCTCTTCATCGCAGCGATGGTCCGCGGGCAGGTCTTGAAAATGTGCAGCCGCGCCTTGATCCCAAGTTCTTTATTGCCGAGCAGTTCTAACAATTCGCGTGCGCCTGCCACACGATCAAGCTGTGCGTGCACAAGGCTAAAACCGATCTCTTCGCCGGAGGCAGGGGTTTTGGCCTCCTTGTATTGCTGGGCTATAGTCTTTCCAGAGCTGTCTCCGCGCTTCTGAAAGACATCGTGCCCGGCTAAAACTCGCTTGATTCGGTAGTGGTCAACCTGTGCGCGATCAAGCTGCCTTCTTATCGCCATGCAGTGCTGTGGAACGAGCCAGCCGTTCTTGACATGCTCTGCGACTAAATAAATATCCCGTTCATATTGGGCAAAAGCGCCGAAGGCTGTGTTATGCGCAAAGCCGTGATCTAACGATCCCCACATGGGCCAGTCTTCTGGAATCTCGAAGGGGTCGCATGTGTGTAGATCATCATCCCATTCTTCAAAGAAGATACCCTCCGCTCCGACCCAGAGACCGTCGCGCAGCCTGGGCTTACGAACCCCCGTGAGCGCATTGAGCTTACTCATCGTGCGCTCGCCCTGCTCAGTCAAATTCCCCTCATCGTCAAATAATGAGGGATTATCTTCATGCCGCGAATAAAAGAGCTTTAGAGCTTCTCGCTTTAGTATCCAATGGTCTTCCACGCCCGGGTTACAGTCTCCGAAAAGCATAGGCGTCTTTGTTACGGCCCCGCGGCCCGTCGCGCGCGTGCCCAAGATTTCCCAATCCTCCACTTTCAGCTCTTCCGCCTGGTTTACATAGATGAAATCCCGCTCGCTGGAGAGCATCTTGTTCGGCTTGTCAAGGCCTCCTACCCAGAGCTTCGCGCCGTTGTCGTAGTCATACCACTCAGGCTTTTCACCGCCGTAAGCCTCTGCCGGCTTCTCTCCCAATTGCGAGCGCAATTCCTGGATGCGCTTATAGGTGACGAGTACACTGCCGGTGATGGAGACCTGAAGCTTGCGCGCGAGAATGGCCTGTGCTTTCGGCGTCTCGCGCAGTAGGCTGTCAAGGAGCCAGAGTGTCGCCCAGGTCTTGCCCGTTTCAGATGGTCCTGAAAGTATCCACTCGGGCCCGCGATAGCTTTGAACTTCCAGGTTAGCGCCACGAAAAACGGGCGGCCTTTTTCCGCCTTCCTCCTCTGCGCGCGCGCGTCGTCTGCGTTCAAGCTCTGCCGCGGCGCGAAGCTGCAAGGACGCGGGCAGGGTCTTCTCCGTTTGCGATGCGCTCAAGTTCATCATCTGTGCAGTTGGACAAATCCACCTTGAGGCTAGTGCTGCGCTCCTGCCACTCGCCTAACTCTATGGCGGCCTGTTTCTCGTGCTCGCGTAGTTCCTTTAGAAGACTTGTGTCAACCATGTAGACTTCCACGCGCTCGAAATCCTCACCCTTGCCGATGCCCTTCACGTCTCTAACGATTAGCCCGGTCGCGCCGCCACCCGGATAGTCTTTATTCTCAACCGCGCGCCGCTCGATCACCTCCGTCATTCTTTCCTGGCGATCTCTCAGGGCCTCAAGGCGGTTCTGTTTGGCTAGAATGCCGCGCGCCAACAGGCGAGAGCGCGTCTCTTCAACTATTTCTCTGACCTTGGCCTCGAAGTCTGGATGCGTCTTCCAGCGGTGAAGGGTTGCGCGATTGATCTTTAGTCGCTCGGCTATCTGCTCATCTGTGAGCGAATCTTCTGCGACGAGCGAGGCGGCCTCTTCGCGCTTTGCGTTCCACTTAAATTCTGGAGACTGCATTGAAAACCAGTGTTGAATCCTTCAAGACCTAAAATATTTTAGGTTTCAAAAACCGCAGTTGATTATTTTCCGCGCGTGCTCGAATTCCGTGTCCTGCTCTTCCACGTCGTCCGCGTCCGGCACGCCAAGTTCTATTCGACACGAGCCGCAAATGATTTGAGTCTTTAACCCTACTCGCGTTGGTCTGACATGATCGTTTATTTGACCGCAGTGGTCGCATTGAGCGCGCATCTTCTATTCTTCAGTGAACACCGTCAGCCTGCCCTAATTTAGGTTCCCACAAGGTTCCATGTGGGCAGGCTAAACCCTAGCTCGCTTGCGGCGGCACATACGGGTTAGGCTCTTCATCTGAAAAGCGCCAGTACATGCCATGAACAGGCGTGCTACCCTTGTGAAGCAGGCTCGTCTGCCGCTCGATCTGGCGACCGAACGAGTCTTGCCTGAGGGCATCCTGACTGACGAAGACTATGTTGATGCAGGTCGGCGACCAAACGGCTGTGACCAGAGCATCATGCGGCTGCCCTTTAGCGTCATGAAAGACAATGGTCTTTCCGACTTCGGGTGTACGTTCACTCATGGCGTGATTCCTCCTTTCTTTCGAGGTCGGTGGAACTATCCTTAAGATACATTTTTCAAAGAGCTACATGACAAGCCCGTCCGTGCAGGGCGGCGCGCGCGGGTCCGGTCGATCTTGCTCCAGAATCTTACTGACCCGCTTTATCAAATTCTCGACCCTGAAAGGTTTCTCAATCACACCGCACGCGCCTACAGATTCAGCGTGCGGCTCAGTGACCTCGCTCATATGCGCAGTTACGAAGAGGATTGGTGTCTCGTCGCCTGCGGCGCGCACCACCTCGGCTAACCTAAATCCATCCATCACGGGCATCGAGCCGTCAAGAACATAAAGATCAAAAGGCGCGCGTCCAATCTCAAGGAGCGCATCCGCAGCGCTCTCGGCGGCTACAACCGTCACGCCTTCGATCTGCCGCAGACAAAAGCTGATTAGTTCGCTGTCGAGATCATCAACAACCAGCACGCGCTTATTTTGAATTTGCATTCGTGATTAACCATTTGAGCAAAGCGTAAGCGCCGCCAGTAGCGGCTCCCAGCGCGAGAATAAAGCCGAGAACGATCTTCCAATCTTTGAGCTGGTTTATGAATCGCCGCTTTTCAGCGAGCGTATCGGCCGCAATCTTCTGGCTCTCCAGAACTTCAATGCGCTTGATCGACTCAGTCTTTATTGTTGCTCGCTCTTCGGCTGCGCGGCGCTGCTCGTTGGCGAGCTTTTCTTCAAAGAGTTTGCGCTCCTGCTCAAGCTTCTGCTCGGCCTGCTCTGTGAGCGTGCGGCTGTGCATCTTGAAAAGGGAGGTTAATTGTCTGGAGGTTTCCGCTGTGTTCTGCTCGAAGCGCTTGGCGACCTGTGAGATGGTCTGGTTCGTGTTCTCAATCGCGGCCTCCATACGTTCGAGCGCAAGGTCAATCTTATTGACGCGCTCCTGCACCCATATCTGCGAGGCATAGTTTTCAGCTAAAGCTTCCACTTTGCCCTCCAGTCTGGTAACTCTTTCATTGATAGACAGGTCTTTGTTATCCGCCATGGCCGCGCGGGTTCTCCTATGCTCCCATTCAACTTTCTTCCTTTAGGCTCACTAAGAAAACCTCACGCGGCGAGAGCGGGCGTGCCTAGCCCTGCTTTCCCGAAGAAAGCTGTTGCAACTGCCCAGTAATTTGAGCGAGCTGCTCCCGCAGGGTTTTTATATCCGCCTCGTGATCGTCCACGGCCGCGGCGACGGCCTGCACGGCTGCGAGTTTAGCGGGCGGACTCTGCGCTGTGTTTGCATGGTTCTGAATAAGGTTTACGACTTCGAGCGCCGCTCCTATAGCGCCCGCCGGGCCGGTTGCTACCTCTCCGGCGATTACCGCCCCGCGCTGGACATACGGCACGATTGATTTGAGCTTTGTCCAGAATCCCATTGCCGCGACGCCGCCTGAGCCGAAGATTGCAGCGAGCAATCTGTCTGCGCCTGCCTGCGGAGGCGCTTGCTCGCGCTCAATGCTTGACGTGGTTGATGTACGCAGAACCACGAGATCCTTCTCTTTTGTAGCCGCACAGGTTTTGTGTGCTGTGCTAACAGAAAAAACCAGAAGTGCCGATACCATGACCAGCACTGATATAATTCTTGATCTCATCTTCTTCTCCTTAAAAGTTGAAATGGAGAGCGGCGCTCTTGATTCTCACCCTTTCGAATGAAGGGCAGAATTGAGCGCCGCTCTGGTCTGATTACCGACTGCTCCGTCGGCTTCTAAGCCCGACTGTGACTGAAAACTTTGAACTGCGATCTTCGTGCGCGGACCGAAACGCCCGTCAA
>Ga0066662_10000259_pt1 | contig 23141 bp, 22 predicted proteins | sample GraSoiAngelo_111_FD_133939 | JGI IMG/M metagenome (GOLD analysis project Ga0066662, IMG submission 133939) | Grasslands soil microbial communities from the Angelo Coastal Reserve, California, USA - 14_0903_12_40cm | ecosystem: Environmental > Terrestrial > Soil > Grasslands | place: USA...
ATGCTCGACGCGAGCGCGACGGCGGCGGCAAGCAAGGCGCACGCGGCGCGCGGCGCGCGCCGAACAGACCGCCGGGCCGGCGGCGGGATCGGGATCGGCATGATGACCTCTAGCGGGTGGTGGGCGGCGGTTGGGACTCGAGCTTCTTGATGAGCGCGTGCACGCGCTCGGGCGTGAAGCCGTCGAGCAGGCGTGCGTCGTCGAGCGTCTTCATGTTGCCGTGGAGCACCATGACGCGCGCGCGTTTGTCGTGGACGATGGTCTTCTTGCCGGTGCGGTCCACGAGGATGAACTCCGTCTCGCGGATGCGCGTCAGCTCTTGCGCGCCCGCGCGCGGCACCGCGCCGGCATCGACCGACGGCGCATGCACGGCGGCGACGGCGACCACGCCGAGCGACGCGGCGAGCGCCAGCGCGGCGGGCGCGATCGCGACGCGCGGCGCGGTGAAGCGCTGCCGCGCGAGCAGCTCCTCGACGCGCAGCGACAGCTGCTTGCGCGTGACGAAGATCGCGGGCGCCGCGATCGCATCCAGCGGCCACACCGTGGCTTCCGCCATGCGCGTCAGGCCCACCGCGTACGAGCGCACGTCGAGCGTCGTCGCAACGACGCGGTCGTCGCACGCGATCTCGCGCTCGAGATCGAGCCGGCGCGCGATGAGGTGCACGACCGGGTTGAAGAACAGCGCGATCTGCGCGAGGCGTTCGAACGCCGTCGTCCAGTCGTCGCGCCGTTCGAGGTGCGCGAGCTCGTGCAGCACGAAGCGGTCGACGTCGCCGGGTTCGAACGTGTCGAGGATGTGCTGCGGGAGCACGACCATGCCGTCGAACAGCCCGACGGCGACCGGCACGTCGACGCGGTCGGACACGCACAGCCGTGCATGCCGTGTCTTCGGCGCGCCGGCGCGATCGTTCCACAGCGACAGCGCCGCGCGCCGCTCCGGCGCGAGCGGCAGCGAGTCGCGCTTCAGCCGCGCGAGCACCGCGACGCCGGCGCCGAAGCGCGCGCCGCCCAACAGCACGACGAGCAGCCACAGCGCCGCGCCGCCGTACGCAACGGACGGCGGGATCGCGATCTGCGGCCGCGGCGCGGGCAGCGCCACCTTCACCGGCGCGCGCAGATCCTGCGCGCGCGTCAGCGCCGTGACGAGCTCGTCGGCCGGCGGACCGTGGTGCGCGTACTGCGTCGCGACCGTGGTCGCGAGCGGGCCGAGCACGACCGCGACCAGCGCGACGTACCACACGGCGTAGCGCGTCGCGGCGTCGATCGGCTTCCAGAACCGCACGACGAGCGCGGCGACCAGCGCGATCACGACGCTCATCCACAGCGCGGTGAGGCAGTACGTCATCAGCGCCTGCGCGACGCCTTGGTATGGCGCAATCGCGTGCGTCACGGCGTTCATCGCGCGTTCGCCTCGTGCTCTTCGATCAACGCTTTGAGGCGCTGCAGCTCGTCGCGCGACACGCCGTCGCGCTCGACGAGGCGAATCGCGAGGTCGAGCGGCTTGCCGGAAAAGAAGCGCGTGAGCACGTGCCCGACGTCTTTGTTGGCCGCCTCCTCGCGCGCGACGATGGGCCGGTAGACGTAGGTTCGGTTGAGCTCCTCGTGCGCGGCGTAGCCCTTGCGCTCGAGGATGCGCAGCGTGGTCAGCACCGTGCTGTACGAGAGCGGCGGTTCGCCGACCGCCTCCACGACGTCGCTGACCGTCGCGCCCGGCCGGCGCCAAAGCACTTCCATGAGCCGAAGCTCCGCGTCGGTGAGAACGGGCGATCCGCGACGTGCCATGCAGCCTCCGTTAAAGAATTAATAGCACACTACCACCGAGCCGGGCCGGCTGTCAATTAATTCTTTAGCAGAAGTCGGAGGAAGGCCCCGGCGCCGCCTCGGACTCGCCGCCCATGGCAACACTTCGGCGGATCGCACTCTCCACGGCCGCGGCGGCATTGACCGCGGCGCTGTTCGTGCCGGGACCGCGCGCGGGCGCCGCGGCGCCGTCGCCCTCGGCGGCCGCGGCCTCGGGGTGTAAGCCCAGCGTGGCGGCCTACGAGCTGGCCTTGCCCGGGCATCCGTTCAGCGTCATCCCCACGGCCGACGAGCGCCACGTGTTCGTGTCGCTGAGCTCGTCGAACCCGCGCTCGCGCACCGGGGTCGGCGTGCTGGAGTGCTCGGCCGGCCGCTATCGCCTCAAGCAGTTCATCACGCTGGAGTCGCAGCCGAGCGGGATGGCATTGACGCACGACGGGAAGCTGCTGCTCGTGGCGGACGAGGACTTCACCGCGTTCGTCGACGTGCAGCGTGCGATCGCCGGTCAGGACGCGCTGCTCGGATATTTTCAAGACGTCGAGGGCGACGATGCGGGCGCGGTGTACGTCAACGTGTCGCCCGACGACCGCTTCGCGTTCGTGAGCGACGAGAACGTCGCGACGATCTCCGTGATCGACCTCGCGCGCGCCCGCGCGAACGGTTACAAGCGCGCAGCGATCGTCGGCACGATTCCGACCGGCCGCGCGCCGATCGCGCTGACGTTCACCGCCGACGGCCGCTACTTGCTCACGACGAGCCAGCGCGCGCAGCCCGCCGACAATTTTCCGGCGGCATGCAAACCCGAAGGCCAAAATCCCGCCACCGCGGCCGTGACGAATCCACCCGGCGAGATCATCGTCGTCGACGTCGCGAAAGCGACGACGGATCCCGCGCACGCGGCCGTCGCGCGCGTTCCGGCGGGCTGCAGCCCCGTGCGCATGGCGCTGTCCCCGGACGGCGCGACGGCGTGGGTGACCGCGCGCAACTCGAACGCCGTGCTGGGATTTTCGGTCGCGAAGCTCATCGCCGGCGACCAGACCGCGCAGGTCGCGAACGTGGAGGTCGGCGTCGCACCCGTTCCGGTGATCGTGAGCCCCGACGGAGCGCTGCTGCTCGTGGGCAACAGCAACCGCTTCGGCCTCGGCGCGGCGGGCAATCAATCGCTCACCGTGCTCGACCCGCACGCGGCGACGACCGGCGGCACGGCGAAGCTGGGGCAGATCACGGTCGGCAAGTTTCCGCGCGAGCTGTCGCGCACGCGTAGCGGCTCGATGGTGTTTCTGGCGAACTGGGATTCAAACAGCGTCACGGTGTTCGACGCGGCGCGTTTGCGCGGGCTCGTCCACTAACCCCACGGCGTCGGCGCGCGGGGGCTGAGGCGCGGCGGATCGCGAAGGCTCACGCCCGCCTCGTGACCGGAAAGGACCCGCTCCCATGACCTCCGTGCTGGAACGTTCCACGCTGCTCAAGTCGCTCGCATACGTCGGGGGACAGTGGATTGGCGCGGATTCCGGGGCGACGTTTCCGGTGTACGATCCCGCGACCGGCGACACCGTCGCGAACGTGCCGCGGATGGGCGCCGCCGAGACGCGGCGCGCGATCGAGGCCGCCGATGCGGCGCTGCCCGCTTGGCGCGCGACGCCCGCGAAGGAGCGCGCGAAGATCATCCGCCGCTGGTATGACTTGATCGTCGAGCACACCGACGAGCTCGCGCACATCATGACGCTCGAACAGGGCAAGCCGCTCGCCGAAGCGCGCGGCGAGATCGCGATGGGCGCGGCGTACGTCGAGTGGAACGCCGAAGAGGCGAAGCGCGTGTACGGCGACACGATCCCGACGCTCGCGAACGACCGCCGCATGGTGGTGGTGAAGCAGCCGATCGGCGTGTGCGTGGGCATCACGCCCTGGAATTTCCCGCATGCGATGGTCACGCGCAAGGCGTCGCCCGCGATCGCCGCCGGCTGCACGTTCGTGCTCAAGCCCGCCGAGCAAACGCCGCTGTCGGCGCTCGCGGTCGCGGCGCTCGCCGAACAGGCGGGGATGCCCGCGGGTGTGTTCAACGTCGTCACCGGCGACGCCGACGACGCGCCGGTGATCGGCGAAGAAATGACCTCGAACCCCACGGTGCGCAAGCTGGGCTTCACCGGCTCGACCGCCGTCGGCAAATTGCTGATGGAGCAATGCGCGCGCACGGTGAAGAAAGTCTCGCTGGAGCTAGGCGGCAACGCGCCGTTCATCGTGTTCGACGACGCCGATCTCGATGCGGCCGTGAGCGGCGCGATGGGCGCGAAGTTCCGCAACGCCGGTCAGGTTTGCGTGAGCCCGAACCGGCTGTACGTGCAGGAAGGCATCCACGACGCGTTCGTGGAGAAGCTCACCGCGCGCGTGCGAAAGCTGCGCGTGGGACACGGCTTCGCGGAAGGCACGACGCTGGGGCCGCTGATCGAGGAGCAAGGCTTTTCCAAAGTGGTCGAGCACGTCGAAGACGCGTGCTCGCGCGGCGCGACGGTCGTGCACGGCGGCAAGCCGCACGAGCTGGGCCGCACGTTCTACGAACCGACGATTCTCACGAACGTCACGCCCGCGATGCGCCTGAGCAACGAAGAGACGTTCGGCCCGGTCGCGGCGATCGCGTCGTTCAAGACGGAATCCGACGTGATCGCTATGGCCAACGACACGCCGTTCGGGTTGGCCGCGTACTTCTACAGCCGCGACGTCGGCCGCACGTGGCGCGTCGCCGAAGCGCTCGAGACGGGGATGGTCGGGATCAACACGCCGCTGATCGCCAACGAGTCGATGCCGTTCGGCGGTATCAAAGAATCCGGCATCGGCCGCGAAGGCTCGAAGTACGGCATCGACGAGTGGGTGGAGATCAAGTACATGTGCTTCGGCGGCCTGGACAAATGATACGCAATGTCACCCTGAGCTTGTCGAAGGGTGCGCCACGATCGGGGCCGCGAGCATGAGTATCATCAACGACGTCGCGGAGCGCCTCGTGCGCTTCCGCGTTAAGGCGGGCCTTGATCCCGCTGCGGCAGCGGCACGCGCGCACGTCGAGCAAGATCGTCTCGACGGCGCCGAGACGGGCGACGTGGCGCTCACCGAGACCGAGATCGCCGCGCTCGCCGGGGCGTACGCAGTCGACCCGACCGAGATCTTCGGCGGGCGCATCACGCCGCTGCAAGACTACGCGGGCGGCGCGTAGCGCACCGCAGCCCACGCGCATGGCGCAGTTCTTCAGCGAGGCGCTGACGGCGTCGGCGGAGTGCGTCGACACCGGCGCGCTGAGCCGCGGCGAGCCGCCGCTGCCCAAAGAGTTCGGGTGGCGCGGCGAGCGGCTCGTGGTGCGCGAGGTCGTGCGCACCTGGCGCTCCACGATCACCGACCGCGGCGACACGTACCTCGCGCGGCACTGGTTCGAGCTCGCGCTCGACGACGGCCGCACGGCGGTGCTCTACTTCGACCGCAAGTCGCGCCGCGACCAGCCGCGCTGGTGGCTCTACACGCTCAGCGAGCCCGCGTGATCACGCGGTGCGCGCGAGGAGCGCCGCCACCGACGCGCGCGTACTGACCTCGAGCGCGTGCGCGACCGTTTCCGGCGTGCACGCCGATTTCCCCGAGAGCCACGCGCCGATGAGCCCGAGCTGCGCCTCGGCCAGATGCGCCGCGACCAACGGCATCGGCACGAGCGGTTGTCGTGCGCGCGCCCCGCGCGCCGCGGTCGTGAGCTTCTCTTCGATCAGTTCGGCCAAGAAGCGCGCCATGAGGCGCCGCGGCGAGCCGTTCATCATCGCGCGCGCCAATCGGCGATTGTGGCCGAAGTGCGCGATCACCATCGCCGGACCGGGCTGCGCGCGGCCGGTGCCGGCCACGTCCGCCAGCACCGACAGCAGCGGGCGCAGGCTTTGCTGGAACAGGTCGTCCTTGTCGTCGAAGTGCTCGTAAAACGTCGAGCGGCCGACGCCGGCGGCGTCCACGATGTCGCGGACGGAGATCGGATCGTAGCCGCGCGTGAGCACGAGATCGCGAAACGCGCCGAGAATCGCCACCCGCGTTCGCTCGACCCGGCGATCGGGTTTCGCCGATCGAATCAATGCCGATCCTCGATTTCCGGACACATTGCAGCGCGTGTCCGCTAGCGGACAACGGAGCCTGAACCTCCGCTGTCATCGCGGCGCGACCTGGTATGGTTGAGCCGCTAGTGAGGTGAACGAGCGTGCAACATGAACGGCGGGCTTCCTTCAACGACGGCGCGCCCGACGGCCGAGCAGCCGGGGTCGCGATCGCGTTTTGCGCGTTGGTGACGATCGTCGCGATCTCGCACCATCCGACCGTCAGCGCACGCGCGCCGGCGGAAGCGTTGACGCAGATGGTGAACGTCGCGGGCACGGATCGAATCGTGCACGGAACGCTCATCGCGATCATGGCCATTCTGCTGTATAGCTTTGCGATCTTCTCCTTACGCCGCGGGCTGCACCGCCAGACCTCGGTGGCCGCGCTCATCGCGTATGCGGCAGGCATCGCCGCAGTGATCGGCGCCGCGCTCATCGACGGTTTTCTCACGCCCGCGATCGCCGAACGGTACGCCGGCGCTGCGCCGGACGCGATCAAGGCGGCGGTCCCGGCGTTGGTGGCGGGCGCGCTGATGATTCAGATCCTCACGAAGTTCGGCTTCGTCGCAATGTCCGTCGCGGTCGCGTTCTGGTCTGCCGACTTGGTCGCGACGCCCGGCGTGCTGCGCGCGACGGGCATCATGGGCTTCGCGTCCGGGATCGTCGCGATCGGCGTTTTGGCATTCGCCGGTCGCCTCGACCCGCATTCGCTGAGCGCGATCGTGATCGTGCAAGCAATCTGGTACGTCGCGGTCGCGGTGCTGCTGGTTCGCCGCCAGGTGTAACCCGCCCGCGAGGAGGAAGGCTTTGCGGTGAACTCGCCGCAGTGGGCGCCGGTGCGCTTGGCCGAGGTGATCGCCGCGCTGTCGCTCGCGACCGACCTCGCGATGGGGCAGCCGATGGCGTTCGCGCTGCGGTCGTGCGTGCTCTCCGTGCGGTTGGGCGAAGCGCTCGGTTTCGACGATGGGCAGCTCTCCGAGATCTACTACCAGGCGCTGCTGCGCTACATCGGCTGCAACGCGGAGACGCACGAGTTCGCCGCGCTGTTCGGCGACGAGCTGGCGCTGCGGCGCGACATTGCGCTGATCGATTCGGGCAAGGTGCCCGACGTGCTGCGCGTGCTCGCGCGCCACATTCGCGCGGCGAATGCCGGCAGCGGACCGGTGCACACCGCGCTGAGCGTCGCGCGCGGGCTCGGGGTCGCGAAGGGCGTGACGCACGAGGCGTTCGCGGGCCATTGCGAAGTCGCGCAGCGGCTCGCGGAACGGCTGGGATTCAGCGGCGCGGTGGTCGATGCGCTGGGCCAGCTCTACGAGCGCTGGGACGGGCGCGGGGAACCGAACGGACTCAAAGGCGAAGCGATCGTGCCCGCGGTGCGCGTGGTGTCGCTCGTGCAGGACGCGCTCGCCGCGTACGACGCGCACGGCGCGGACGCCGCCGTCGCGATGGTGCGCCAGCGGCGCGGTTCGGCGTACGATCCGAAGATCGCCGACGGCTTCTGCGCGCACGCGCCGGCGCTGTTGCCGGCCTTCGGCACCGAACCGTCGTGGGACGACGTGCTCGCGGCCGAACCGCCGCCGCGCGTGATGCTCACCGGCGCGCAGTTCCACCGCGCGTGCGTCGCGATGGCGGATTTCGCGGATTTGAAATCGCCGTTCGCGCTCGGCCACTCGCGCTACGTCGCGCAGCTCGCCGCGCGCGCGGCGGAGCGCTGCGGGCTCACGGGCGATGACGTGTCTACGATCGAGCGCGCCGGGCTCGTGCACGACATCGGCTCGGTCGCGGTGTCCAGCGGAATCTGGTGCAAACCGGGCGCGCTCTCGGAGAGCGAGACGGAACGCGTGCGGCTGCACGTGTACTACACGGAGCGCGTCCTCGCGCGGTCGCCGGCGCTCGCCCGGCTCGGCGCGATCGCGGCGCAGCACCACGAGCGCTGCGACGGGTCGGGCTACCACCGCGCGGCGCGCGCGAACGCGCTGTCGCCGGGCGGCAAGCTGCTCGCCGCCGCCGACACGTATCAAGCGATGATCGAGCGCCGCCCCAACCGACCCGCCCGCACGGCCGACGAAGCCGCGAACGAGCTCAAGCGCGAGGCGCGCGACGGCCGCCTCGACCGCGACGCGGTGAACGCCGTCCTCGCAGCAGCCGGCCATCGCGCCGCACCGGCGGGCCGCGCGCTGGTTGCGGGCCTGACCGAACGCGAGCTCGACGTGCTGCGGCTGCTGGCGCAAGCGCGATCGACGAAGCAGATCGCCGCAGCGTTACGGATCGCGCCGAAAACCGCGGACAACCACATCCAAAGCATCTACGCGAAAATCCGCGTCTCGACACGCGCCGGCGCGACGCTGTTCGCCGTCGAGCGCGGTCTGCTGGACGGCGCATAGGCCAACGCGAAACGCACGCGAATCACACCGCGTCATGTGGAAAATCAGGATGGCGAGCGGAGCCGAACACGAGGTCGAGATCGCCGAGCGCGACCGTCTGCTCGCCGCGCTCGAAACGCCGTCGGACACGCCGAACCCCCTCTGGGTGTCGTTGCAAACGCGAGGCCGCACGCCGAAAGAAACGGTCGAAGTCCACCTCAACGCGGCGCTCGTGGAGTCGATCACGGAGACGGCTGAGCCCGTCGGCACGAGCTGGATCACGATCAAGCCGAAGCGCTGACCGCGCCATGTCGGACCGCCGGTCCACGATAGGGAGAACACCTCATGCGGCCGCGGCCGCCGGGCGGTACGATGACGGCACCCCAGCAACGTCACCCAGCGAGGCACCGCCATGACGATCCAGGATTCGCCGGTTTCTTTCGACCCCTGCGCCGCGACCGCGAGTGAGCTCGCCCGGCGGATTGCCGACGGCTCCATCACGTCGGCGGACGTGGTCGAGGCGCACATCGCGCGCATCGGGCGCGTGAACGCCGCGCTCAACGCGGTGGTGGTCAAGCGCTACGACGATGCGCGCGCCGAGGCGCGTGAGGCCGACAGGCGCCGCGCCGCCGGCGAACCGCTCGGCGCGCTGCACGGCGTGCCGGTGACGATCAAGGAATGCCTGGACTTCGCGGGGCTGCCCTCGACGTTCGGGCTGACCTCGCGCGCAACGCACGTCGCGGAGGCCGACGATCCGTACGTCGCGCGGCTGCGTGCCGCCGGTGCGATCGTGCTCGGCAAGACGAACGTCGCGCAGATGCTGCTCGCCGTCGAGAGCAGCAACCCCGTGTACGGGCGCACGAACAATCCCTGGAACCTCGAGCGCGCGCCGGGCGGCAGCAGCGGCGGCGAAGGCGCGATCGTCGCGGCCGGCGGTTCGCCGCTGGGGCTCGGGACCGACATCGGCGGCAGCGTGCGCATCCCGGCCGCGTTCTGCGGCATCGCGGCGCTGAAACCCACGCAAGGCCGCACGCCGGACCAAGGCCGCTGCAGCGTGCCGTTCGGGCAGCGCGCGATCGTGAGCCAGGTCGGCATCCTCGCGCGCACCGTCGCCGACGTCGCGCTCGGCACGCGCGTCATCAGCGAACGGCCGCACGACGACGATCTCGAGCCGGCGCTGCCGTTGCGCGATCATCGCACGATCGACGTCGCGACGTTGCGCGTCGCGGTGTTCGAAGACGACGGCGCGTTTGCGACGGGGCCGGCCGTGCGCCGCGGCGTGCGCGAAGCGGCGGAGATGCTGACCGCAGCCGGCGCTCGCGTGACCGCATGGACGCCGCCGGACACCGGCGAGGCGATCGATCTGTACTTCGGCCTGCTGACCGCGGACGGCGGACGCGGCCTCGGCACCCTCGCGCGCAAGCAGAAGATCGATCCGACGATCGCGCCGCTGATGATGTTCGCGCAGCGCTCGAAGCGCACGCTCGGCGTGATCCGCGCGCTGCTCAACGCCGTGGGCCAGCACGGCAGCAGCGACAAGCTGCGCCCGTTCGGGTATAGCGACACGCACCATTACTGGCAGCTCGTCGAACGGCAGATGGACTATCGCGCGCGTTTCGTGCGCGCGCTGAACGAAGCCGACGGCGGCCCCTTCGACGTGGTGCTATGCCCGCCGTGCGCGGTGCCGGCGTACACGCACGGCGCCGCGCGCGATCTCGGCCTCCTGGGCAGCTATAACCTGCTCGCGAACTTGCTCGGATTTCCGGCAGGCGTCGTGCCGGTGACGCGCGTGCGCGCCGACGAGCAAGCCGGTCGCGCGGCGTCACGCGACATGGTCTACGCCGCGCTGAACAAGGTCGAGCAGAACAGCGCGGGCTTGCCCATCGGCGCGCAGCTGATCGCGCGGCCGTGGCGCGAAGACGTCGCGCTCGCCGCGATGCAGGCGATCGAGACCGCGGCGAGCGAGCGCCCGGACTATCCGCGAACGCCGGTCGATGTGAGCGACCCCTTGTCCGCGGCGTCGCGTTCGAGTACCGTTGGACGATGAGCGATCCCACCAAAATTCGCGCGGGCGCCGAAGCCGTTGCCGCCGCGCTCACCACCGCCTGGAACGAAGCGGACGCCGCGGCCTTCGCCCGCGAGTTCGCCCCGGACGCCGACTTCGTGAACATCTTCGGGATGCACGTCACCGGCCGCGACGAGATCGAAAAGATCCATCAGACGATCTTCGACACGATCTACAAAGGCAGCCGCAACGTGTTCACGGTCGAAGAGGTGCGCGCGCTGGGGGAGCACGCGGCCATCGCGCACGTTCGCGCGCACCTGCACGTGCCCAGCGGCCCGCTGACCGGCGAGATCGTGACGCTCGCGACGGCTGTGCTCGTGCTCGGCGGGCACCACTGGCTGATCGACGCCTTCCAGAACACGCGCGTCCAAGACCCGCCGGGACCAATCGCAGGATTTCAGTAGCGCCCGCATGATCCGGCGCAGCATGAGCATCCGCTTGCGGCTGCTTGCAGTCGCGCTCGTCTTCGCTGCGTTCGCGTCGTTGTCGCCGCTGCCGGCATCGGCGGCGGACGCGCCTGTGCGGTCCCCACGTTGGACGCGGGCGCTCGCACCGGAGGCGTCGTACCGGACGATCGCGACGTTGCTGCCGCTGCCGGACGGGACCGTGCTGGTTCGCAACGGCACGGGCGTGTTCGCGACCGATGCGCGCGGCGTGACGCGGTGGTCGATGCCCAACGTCACCGACGCGATCGCCGACGGAAGCGCGGTTGTGTTCCGGCGTTCGAACGTCGTCTTCGCGGTGCGCAGCCGCGACGCGGGCGTGCTCTGGAAACGACCGTGCTCGGAGCCGCCGTATCTGGTGGCCGTCGCGGATCGCATCGTGACGATGTGCGGCGGGGTCAGCACGGTGTTGCGCGCGCGCGACGGAAGCGTGCTGGCGAACCATCCCGTGAAGATCAGCACAGCTCCGGCGAGCTTTCAGGGAGCGCGCCGCCTCACGGACCGATACGTGCTGGTGACGAACTTTTTCGACGGCGCTTGGATGGGTGAGTCGTACTACGTCGTCGACGCGTGGACGGGCGCGTTCCTGTGGTCGATGACGGATTCGGATTTCTTCGACGCCGATGCAACGACGGTCGCCATGTCGCAATATCCGAGCATGCTTCCGTTGCAAACCGTCGGCACGGTCCAACGACGGCGCCTCGCCGACGGCGCGGTCGTGAGCACCCAGCACTACGACACGCCGAAAGGCTCCGATTCAGAAGTGCGCGGCCTCGTCACCATGTCGCAGGCGGCGACGTACGTTCTCAACATGGAGACGGGCCTATTTCGGTTCCGGAGGGGCGAGACGCGAGATCCCCAGGCACTGCTGACCGGCTCGCGCGCCGCCGCGGTGCCGCTCGGCAGCGCGGCCTTTCTCTTCGTCGATCAGATGCAGCGGCCGGCGCGGGACAATCCGCTTTACCTCGACCGCCCATCGGCGCGCGGTGTGTTCTCGACGCGAACGATTGGCGGATTTTCAGGCAACGTCGTCGGGAACGCGGATGGATCTCGTCGGATTTCCGACCATGCGGTACAGCTCGGCGACCGGCTCGCCGTCGCCGACGACGGCGTGATTCGTCTCTACGACGAGTTCGGCCGCGTCGAGATGAGCGCTAAGAGCCCATGCAGCCTGCCGCAAGTGGCCGCGACGCGCACAATGCTGTTCATGCGCTGCGCGCAACCGCATTCACCGGGCATCCTCGCGGGCTTCGAACGCTCCTAGATCAATAGCCGCTTAGCTGAACCCGCCCAGCAATGCTCGCCCGAGCACGGCTTCTACATGACGCGCACCAACGTCGGTCTGCAGTAGCCGGATTGGTATCTCGCCGCCCAGCGCGCCGTTCGCGTTGAGCAGCCAGCGCCCGACAGCTCGCGTCGAGCCGAGCACAACTTTCCCGAGCGCAATGACCGATCCGAGACGCACTGCTCGCTCGGAATCTACAAAGCCGAGTCGCCCCGCCTGCTTACGTCTGGCCAGCGTCGTCCGCGACATGCCGATGCCTTCAACGACAGTCTTTTCCGGTTGCCCGAGCGATTCGACGGCATAGCGAAACGCTGAGACCGGCAGACCTTCGTGGATGACGCGATCGAAGTCGAAATACGACCGTAAGGGACCCGCTCCTAGGAGAGCCGGCCCGCCGAATACCTGGACGACGTCGTCGAATGGAGTCGCCTGAACCATTTGGGTCATGTACTCCTGTCTGGATCGCCTAAGCTAGCACACTATCGCGGAATCAAGCGGCACGGCTGACCGCCGTTCACCTGATCGCGCGCAGAGCGTAACGATCCGCGCTGTCGACGGGCAGCACGAACTTCGGCGATCATGTAGACCCCGTCCAGCGCCTCACGGAGATCGGTGGCCAGTTCGTCCATTCCGAACGCCAGATCGGCTATCTCGATACGGCCGTACGACCCGCGGTCCATCTGCTGCGACAGCCAAGTCCGACGGACCTCCGCTTCGTAATCGGTGACAGGATCACGCGACCAATCCACCTCGGTCGCGTCGAATACGATACGCGCCGCCCTGGCGAGCAAGGCGTTCGATGAAGCACGGTCAGCGAAGTGCCGGCGGGCGTTTTTCATAATGCTGGCGTTCTGTCGAAACGGCATTTTCTCCTCCTGCAAGAATGCTGGCACCGTGGAAAAGAAGACCACCGGCTACCGGCTACCCGTCGACCTGATCCGCCTGATCGAAAACGAAGCGATCGCCGAAGGGCGCGACCGCCAGTCAGGCCGCGCGTTCAACCCATCAGCGGTAGTCGAGCGCATTTTGCGAGCATACTTCGACGCGAAAAAGCCGCGCCGCGCGAAGTGATCGCGTGGCGCGGCTTCGGAGCCGCGATCGTTTCCTAGAGCGAACTCGTCGGCCCAGGTACGCCGCTACCAGATGCGGCAGGCGTTCTTGCGCACCATCTTGTCCGTGGCGGCGCACTTGAAGGCTGCTTGGAACTCCGGCATGTTCGAGAGCGTGCCAATCACGCGCAGCTTCGGGTTCGGGTGTGGGTCGGTGATCGCGCGGCTGCGGATCTCCGCTTCGGTTTGCGCCGCGCGCCAGACTTGCGCGTACGACAGGAAGAAGCGCTGCTCGGGCGTGTAGCCGTCGATCATCTTGTGCGCCTTCGCTTGAGGGGTGCGCTCGAAGGCTTTGTACGCGATGGTCAGGCCGCCGAGGTCCGCGATCGCTTCGCCCTGGACGAGCTCACCCTTGTCGTGCACGCCGGGGATCGGCTCCAGTGAGCTGTACTCGTCGACGATGCACTGGGCGCGGCTCGCGAAGTTCTTCGAATCCGCGGCCGTCCACCAGTCGCGCAGGTTGCCCTGGGCGTCGAACTGCTTGCCCTGATCGTCGAAGCCGTGCGTCATCTCGTGACCGATCACCGCGCCGATCGCGCCGTAGTTCACCGCGTCGTCGGCGTTGGGGTTGAAGAACGGCGGCTGCAAGATGCCGGCCGGGAACACGATCTCGTTGTTCGACGGGTTGTAGTACGCGTTGACGGTCGGCGGCGTCATGCCGAACAGGCTGCGGTCCGTCGGCTTGCCGAGGCGCGCGATGTTGCGCGCGACCTCGAAGCGGCGCACGGCCATGACGTTGTTCGCGTACGGTCCGTCGGTGACGGACAGCCCGGAGAAGTCGACCCACTTGTCGGGATAGCCGATCTTCTTGGTGAACGCGCCGAGCTTGGTTTGCGCGTACTTCTTGGTGGGCGCGCTCATCCAGTCGAGCGTGTCGATGTCGTCGTGCAGCACGCCCTGGAGGTTGTCGACGAGCGCGAGCGCGCGCGCCTTGGCGGCGGGCGAGAACGTGCGTGCGACGTAGGCCTTGCCGAGCACGTCGCGCAGCGAAGCGTCGGCCGCGCCCGTGCAGCGCTGCGAGCGCGGAAGCTGTTCCTTGACGCCGCTGAGAACGCCGCTGCGGAACGCGAAGCTCGCGTCGGCGAAGCGCTTGGGCAGCGAGCCGGCGTAGGAGTCGGCGATCTTGTAGCGCAGGTACGACTTCCACGTCGTGAGCGGCGTGGTGGCGATCAGCTCGTCGTACGCCGTGACGTACTTCGGAATCGCGACGTCGATCGTGCTGAACGACGGTGCGCCGTATTGCGCGAAGTACGACGACCACGGGATGTGCGGCGCGAGCTTCGTCAGATCGGCGACCGGCATCGGGTGGTACGTCGCGGCGGGATCGCGCATCTCGACGCGCGTCGGCGTCGCCTTCGCGAGCGCGGTCTCGAGCGCGATGACGGCGTCGGCCTGCGTCTCCGCGGTCGCCGGCGCGTCGCCGAGGTTCGTCAGCTGCGCGACGACGTAGGTGCGGTAGGACGCGCGGATCGCTTGCGACCGCGCGTCGTCTTTGAGGTAGTAGTCGCGGTCGGGCAGGCCCAGCCCGCCCAGGCCCAGCCCGGCGATCTGCTTCGACGAGTCCTTGGTGTCGGAGTCGGAACCGAAGTTGATCCCGCCGTTGACGCCGACCACATGCAGCTTGCCGACCTCATCGACGAGCGCGGGGATCGACGCGACGCGCCCGACATCGGCGAGCATCGGCGCGATCGGCCCGGTGCCGAACTTCTCGATGCCCACCTCGCTCATGCACGAGCGGTAGAACGCGCCGATCTTCTGCTCATCGCTACCCACGGGCGCCGACGTGTTCTTGGCAGCATCCTCGAGGATCGAGGTAACGACGGCCCGGTTCTGCTCGGCAAGCTGAGGTAAGCTACCCCACGTCGCATGCCCGGCGGGAATGGGGTTCTTCTTGATCCAGCCGCCGGTCGCGAATTGGTAGAAATCGTCGCACGCTTTGCATGTGGGGTCGAGGTCCCCGGGGTCGAGCACGGGCGCATTCGCAGCCGGTCCTCCGGGGGCAGCGCCAACCGTAAGCTTCGGAAGCGACGTGGCGACGAGCGCGGAGAAAGCGATAACGCCAAGGGCACGGAGAACGAACCGGATCGAATGCACCTCTGTATCTTTGCATAGAGGTCAGACTGGCACTGCCGGGGTTGCGGTCGGTTGGTTCATCGCAATCCGGCGCGCTCCACGGTTAAAGGCGAGCCCAGAGCGTCCCTAACTTCCAGAGCCGCGGGCACTCGGTTCTACCGGACTTCCCGACGTCGACCTTAATGTGAAGGACGTAAAACGTAGCACTAGAACAACATTTTTCGCGGCTATCAAACTGCTGCTGTCAGCGTCACCGTGACGTTGCCCCGTGAAAGTACCCTGATCATGAGTAGAGAATCCCGGGCCGAACGGCTCGATAGGAGTCTCACTCGTGAAGAAATCCCGGTTCACCGAAGAGCAGATCGTCGGCGTGCTCAAAGAGTCCGAAGCCGGCGCGAAGACGCCTGAGCTCTGCCGCAAGCACGGCATCAGCCCGGCAACCTTTTACAAGTGGAAGTCTAAGTTCGGCGGCCTTGAGGTCAGCGACGTCGCCAAGATGCGCGGACTCGAGGACGAGAACCGCCGGCTCAAACGTCTGCTCGCCGATTCGGCGCTCGAGATCGACGCGCTGAAGTTGATCGCCTCGGGAAACTTCTGACGCCCGCGCAGCGGCGACGAGCTGCTCGGGCGGTAATGGACAAGATCGGGCTGAGTCAAACCAAGGCCTGCGCCGTCGCAACTTGCAATCGGAAGACGTTTCGGCGCGTGCTGCGACGGCTTGATGATGGCCCGCTCCTCGAGCGGCTGCGTGAGCTGGCCGCAGAGCGGCGGCGCTTTGGTTATCGTCGGCTTGGCGTGATGCTGCGCAGAGACGGTATCGTGGCGAACCACAAGCGCGTCTTTCGCGTCTACCGATCGGCGAATCTCCAAGTCCGCAAGCGGGCAAAGCGACGCGTCGCGTTCGGCCGCGGCGAGCCGCCGATTAGCACGACTTCGGTGAACGAACGCTGGTCGCTCGACTTCGTGCACGACACGCTTCAAAGCGCCCGGCGGATCCGCGCCCTCACGATCGTCGATGACTTCACCCGCGAATCACTCGCGATCGAAGTCGATACGTCGATCAGCGGCACCCGGATGACCACCGTGCTCGATCGGATCGCGGACGGACGCGGGTATCCGAAGACGATCGTCATGGACAACGGCACGGAGATGACAAGCCTCGCGATGCTTGCGTGGGCTGCTTCCCATCGAGTACGCTTGCACTACATCGCGCCAGGAAAGCCGACGCAGAACGCGTTCATCGAAAGCTTCAACGGCCGCTTCCGCGACGAGTGCCTCAACGAGCACGTTTTCCAGACGCTCGCCGAAGCTCGGCGGACGATCGAGACCTGGCGCGAAGACTACAACGCTCGCCGGCCGCACAAATCGCTCGGCCACCTCACCCCCAACGAGTTCGCGGAGCACCAATCCCAAGTAGCTTAAACCGCTCTACTTAAGATCCGGATACCAAGTGGGGCAACGTCAACCGCAACACAATCTCCAGTTCGACGCTAACAGAAGGACCCGAGACATTTCTCGGGTCCTTCGTCCTTTTTGCCCTTGTTCAACGGTGAGAAGCCACTGACGACATGCGAGAGCATAAGCGGTAGCGCAGGAGTACCTCCATTATGGTAACAGATAACAGCGACGCGATCGATTTGGGTGCGTCAAGCAGAAAAGAACTATAATCCAGCATTTGTCGTGGCCCAACCAACGTCTTTGCTCGTCGATCTAACAAACGCCTCGATCACGAGGCCTATCCGGCTTAATCAGTCGACTTTCGCTAGCCAGCCTGAATCGCTCTAATATGTGCGAGCGCCCGCTCAAAGTCTGCGGCCAACGCGGCAGCAAGTTCGTCCAATGTCGCACCATTTATTACGCTACCTTGACCGACTGCTCTCCAGTAATCTAGACCGCACGCCGGATCTGCGAGTATCTGGGCACGTGAGACCGTATACCAGCGACCTCGCTCCCCGCTCGGGCGAGTGTGGAACAATTCCACAAACTCTGCGAGATCCGAGCGCCGGAGAGGCCGAGTCTTGAGAGAAAAACGTTGCCCGCTTCGCAGGTCGTAAAACGCCACGGACTGCGGCACACTATCGCGTTTTGATAGACGATTAAAGAAAAGTACATTCGCCTTTACACCCGCAGCATAAAATAAGCCCGGCGGTAGGCGCAGAATCGTGTGGAGATCGCAACACGCGAGAAGGTTGCGCCTAACCGTAGCCGCGGCGCCCGCTTCAAAGAGAACATTGTCAGGAACGATAACAGCGGCACGGCCGCCGCTTTTCAGAAGCGCAACAATATGCTGGACGAAGTTCAACTGCTTATTAGCCGTATCGACACGCGGAGCAGCAATCCGATTACCAGTTTCCGGCGGTCGCTCATCGCTCCGATATTTACCGCCTCCGCGAGCCCCGAATGGAGGATTTGATAGAACGACGTCTACCCTGCGGTCGACCGTCCGCGTAAGACTATCGCCGCAGACAATCGGTAGAGCACGATCTTCACCGACGACGCCATGTAAGAGTAGATTCATCGCCGCAAGGCGAGCTACTTCCTCGACAAGTTCAACGCCGTGCAGTGCGCGCTCGGCCAGAAACTTACGCTCACGGTTCGTCGTAGCGGCGGCATGTAATCTACGATGAGCGCCGAGTAGGAATCCGCCAGTACCGCAGGCAGGATCAAGAACCGTTTCTCCAGGACGCGGGGCAACGCACTCGATAATTGCGTCGATAAGAACTCGCGGCGTAAAATATTGACCGGCGCCGCTTTTAGTGTCGCGAGCGTTTTTTTCGAGTAATCCCTCATAAGCGTCGCCCTTAATGTCGACCGAGGCGTCGCCCCAGTAGGTGTCGCCGATCAAAGCAATCAACATTTTGAGTTTATGCGGATCCCGAATCTTATTCTTCGCGTGTCTAAATATGAAGCCCAGTATACCCGCTCGAGTTGCAAGCGTTGAAAGAACCTGTTCATAATGACGCCGGGTTTCGACTGCAGAAAGACCCGAGAATGAATTCCATCCGAACCGGGGCGGCACACCGATGCCGTCTCGTTCCTGAGAGAGTTTCAAAAACAGCAGATACGTCAATTGTTCAACGTAATCCGGATAAGATAGGCCGTCATCTCGTAAGACCGTACAAAACTGCCACAACCGTCGGACTACCGACGACGCATCGGTTGCTGCCGTCACGTTGCTTCACGCGCCTCAGGAATGCGGAGCAAGTATGACCGAACCCACCAGTAAGGGAGAGTTGCGACAAATGCGCGGGTTGCCGAACAAAACTCCGCCTCAGGCTCGATTAGTCTTACGATCTCCTCAATAAATGGCATGGCCGGGTGATCGGCGGCAATTGGCACTCCTTCGGAGTGACTGCCCAAAGCGATTTTTACCGCATCAACATATCGCTCGATCTGAGTAATAAGGCGGTAGCGATCCCCGTTAAAACGGTCCAAGTTATATAGCTGCCGCGTTATCTTAAATCGTTCGAGCATAACGGGGTCATCTCTAAACTTCGGACTGAGCTGAGGTTCGCCATTTGAAGCGTAATAAATTGCCTCAGCTTCTGCAAAAACGAACGGATCAAGAAGGCTCGGCGATTCGAGTCCCTCATCGCCTGGACGTGACGCGCGCACGCCCGTCAAGAGCGGGAAGTGATCTCCCTTCCCGAAAAGGTCGTCCGCTGCGCGCCTTCGATTACGGGTGTTGCTTACCTTCCGCGCTATACGGAAGTTCCTCCAGTTGTACGCGAGCCAATAGTATCCGGGATGCACTTCGCCGGCAACGCGTCCCTTGGGCCGAAAGTGGTCGATGTCGAGCTCGCCCGGGTCTGTTTTTGATTCGGTATACCAGCATTTATTATAGTTCACGGACGCAAGCTGAAGTCGCACCTCTGGCCAACACGCTGGTGGCGTTTTGACTCGCCGCCGTCGTTTGGCGAGGTCCGTTTCACCGTCAATTTTCGCCTGCTTCCTCGCCAGCGCACTAACGAATGGTTGAATCACGGTTGCCACTCGGCGGTCATCGATCCAGCGCATCTTAGACGCCGTCTGGAAAATCGAGGCGCAACTGCTCAACGATACGCTGAGCTAACCGGGCCTGGGATTGCCGGTCGCTGTCGGTGAGAACGGGGGCAACGGTCCACTCTGGATCCGCGCTCTGCGCCCACGCTTCGACAAATCGACGGAACAAAGGATCGCGCGTCTCCTGGCGTAATCGCAAACGATCGAGCTCCTTAGTAAGTCTCTGAAGCTCCTCGTCTTCCGCTGGCGTGCGGTCCTTGACGGAGAGTGAGCGCTGAAGATCTAAGTCCGCTTGAGTATCGCTGTCGAGCGTAGACTTTAAGCGGAAAAGATCGCTAGTTAGAATTGCGGCAACGCCCATTCCTTTCGGATCGTACAACGGCGGGTCAACTTCGCTTCCGCCACTATCTCCTCGTTTGAATATCCGCACCTCCTCTCGCGTTAGCCCAGCGAACACGAGGGGATCATGGGTTGTCATGAGTATATGGCAATTTTCCGACTGCTCGATAAAATGCCGTAGGTATGATAGATATTGAGTTCCCCAAAGTGGATTTAAGTGCGTATCCGGTTCATCGAGGATGAACAGCGTCTCGTCCTTCGCCGTGAATTTCAATAAACCCAATACCAGCAAGAGCTGCTGCTCGCCTTCGCTCAAGTCTCGATAAGTAACCTCGTTTCCGCCGCCTTCTGGCGTAAGTCGCACCCGCACTCGAACACCCGCGAGAACATTTGAAATCAATAGGCTTTCGAGTGCAGTGAAAAATTGATACTGATCTCCATACAATTCATAAACGGTGTGAAGCGCTCTAGCGTCGCGGAGAAATAGATGCCAGGTGTCTGCAACTTTGTCGTCCGTCGAGCCTATTCGACTTCGAAAGTGTAGGGGCGCAACTGATGCATCAAATAGTCGATTTAGGAAGCGCCGAACTTCTCCATCCGCATGCCAGAACCGTGGATCACCTCCTCTACGCTTCCATTTCGGTTGGCGCAGGTTAAACAAAACGCAGTCGAGCGCGTCGATCAAAAGATGCTCGCGCAAGAAGTCGATCGAATCCGAGTCGTCCCGCATAAAAAATGCCAGTAGAGCAAATTGTCCGTGCAGCGTCTCTGCGTAAAATAATCGGCGTCGCTCATTCGGGTTTTCGCGCGAGCGACGCTGCTCGTCAGGTTTGATGAGATCGGTGTAGTACCGCTGGCGGTGTTTACGGTATAAATCTTCAAGCCTGGCGCTTGGACCAGAATAGTACCCAAATACAAATGCAGGCCGATATATCGGCCCAAGTTCGTCCTCTTTTAGAAACTCTCTACGAGATAATCTGCGTTCCTTGCGACCGGGCTCTTGTAGTGTTAGAAGCGCTGCGAAACCCGATCTTCCATTCACAATAATGCGATTGCCTCTGCACCTATAGTGAAGTTCGTAGTTGAATGGCGCTTTTTCACCGAGATCTAGCGCTCCAAAGATCGCAGTGATGGCCTCAAGAAAGTTCGATTTACCGCTGCCATTCTCACCGACGATTACCGTATAAGGCGATTGCTCATCAAATCGGACTTCGACGTCGATAAGATTCTTGTAGGAGTCAATTCGAATGTATTCAAGACGCACGCGTGACCTCTACAACGGTTTCGTCGCCAGTATCGTTTATGCGCAATGTACCAAAATCAGATTCTACGCGGAGATCAAGGTAAAATCTCTCAACATCGGCTGCTACGTCGCGATGGTACCCCGCTCGACGGTAGAGGTTCTCCACCGACAACGCGCCGCCGGCAGCGGCCAGAATGTCTACTAAAGACGCTACATGCCCGCCCTGCGTCGGTCTCGCTGAACGTATAGCTTTACGTTCCAGGGCTTCTGGCGGCGGTTGCCCAACGCGGCGCAGTAGTTCAGCGCCCGTTTCAACGCCGTCAAGTTGGTCCACAAGACGGCCTTCGATTGCCGCGTTCTGGATTTCGCCTTCCATACGTGACAACATTGCTAATGAGTGCTTGGCAATGCGTTCCTGCTCGGCGGATGCATCGAGTCGACGTTGGGCTTCAGCGACGAGCCTCTGCTGCACGGCGACCTCTGGATAATGCACCTCAACTTCCGACAATTTGGTAATTGTCAGATGTTGAATCCCCGTTCCGTGTGCCAAGCGAGCAAAAGCGCCATCTGCGGCTAAGCCACGTAGTACGAACAAGGCAAATTGTGGTATCATCGAATGCGGCCGATAGCGGATAACTGTATTCTGGAAGCCGAAGCCATCGACGTCATTTGTGCAAATCGCTGCGCGTCCCACCTGTGTCGCACTGCCCGATGCTTCCGCAATGACAAGGTCACCAGCGGAGACGGTGTACCGAGAGAGCTCATCTTCGGTAAAGTCCATTTCAAATACACCAACCGAGAGATCGATTCCGGTTGCTGCTATGTTGGCGGCACGGAGGTATGGCACGGGGTTCGCGCCCCTCAGACGACCCGGGGTTCGTTGTAGACCAGGTTGCAGTGCACCCGACTGGGCTAATGAAGAGACTGTCCAGGGAACGACGAGTGGGTCGGAGCCCTCCACGAGCGTACCATTTAGGACACCCTCCCGTATTTTTTCGTTCTGGAGTCTTACGTGAGTAAGCGCCTCATCAAGAGAGCGCCGAGCACCGAAGATTTCTGCACGCTTAACTTCGACGGCTTCGGCGATGCGCGCTTGTTCTTCCAGAGGCGGTACTGGAAATGCTAGTGACCCAAAACGTCGAGATCCAAGATGCTGTATTCCCGTGCCACGTGCCAACTTAGCAAAGTCACCGTTCGTCGCCCATGCATGGAATACGACCAGGGCGAATTCCGGGCGCACGGCGTACGGACGAAAGCGAATTACCGTGTTTTGGTAACAGCAGTGCGGAATCCGGTCGGCGTTACCTTCGGTCCAAACGGCAGATCGGCCAACTTGGTCGGGACTTCCCGATGCCTCCGCGAGGACCACGTCACCCGGCCTTAGTTCGTAAACCGCTCGCTCCTCCGGTGTGAAGTCCATTTCGAGGACGTCATCAAGGTCCAACGCGCTGGCGGTAATGTTTGCTGCGCGTAAATATGGCGTTGGATGTCGCCCTGTGAGTTTCTCCGGCGAGAGCTGCCTGCCAACGCGTATTGACCCAACATCAGCGACCGTCGAAATCGCCCACCCCCGCGGCAACATATCACCTGTCATCGCTTCGCCGACGTCCTCAATGTCAGCCGACTCTGAGCCATAACTCGCGGGCACAACACGCATATTGCACTTCGCCATGCGACAGGGGTCTCCATTGTGAGCTGGGACGGTACTCTTTTCTGCACTCGGTGCCCATTACACGCCCGCTTGAGAGCACCGAACCGGTATGATTGTTGTCCCATCAGGCAGCCGAAGGCGCCGGAGATTGTCGCAAAGCATTACTTTTTCGGTCGAATATCGAGCGCGGGGAGCTACGGCCCCATGAGAGCATGGGTGACGATTCGCTCCTGCTCCGTCACATGGGCTCCAGGGTAGCCCTCCGAGGGGCTCGCACGGTACGGCCGGCCAACGTAATCGATTTCCACCAAACCATGCGGTAGCCGTTCCACCAAACGCCGTCGCACATGTGCCCGGGCACCCATGTTCTTTGGTTCTTCCTGGACCCATACGACTTGATGCGCGTTCGCATAGCTGGACAGCGTCCGCAATACTTCGGCCGTCGGCAGCGGGCTTAGCAACTCCACGCGTACGATCGCGGTGGCGGCCGCTTTCTCGTAGAATGGGCTGGATATCAGGTCATAGTACACATGACCACTGGTCAGCAACACTCGTTTGACGCCAGACTTGTCTGTCCCGGTAGCGCTGTAGCGCGGATCATCGATCACCTCGTGGAACTCTCCGCCCGCCAACTCATCGATCGTCCCGTACGCTGC
>Ga0066662_10000260_pt1 | contig 23134 bp, 20 predicted proteins | sample GraSoiAngelo_111_FD_133939 | JGI IMG/M metagenome (GOLD analysis project Ga0066662, IMG submission 133939) | Grasslands soil microbial communities from the Angelo Coastal Reserve, California, USA - 14_0903_12_40cm | ecosystem: Environmental > Terrestrial > Soil > Grasslands | place: USA...
CTAGCTTCTAGCTTCTAGCTTCTAGCTTCTAGCTTCTAGCTTCTAGCTTCTAGCTTCTAGCTTCTAGCTTCTAGCTTCTAGCTTCTAGCTTCTAGCTTCTAGCTTCTAGCTTCTAGCTTAATCATCACGGAGAAAGGTTGGCCGTTTTAATAAATGCTGTGTACTTTCACGAGACGTGTAACAGGGCATGACTTCAGTCGTGCCGGTAACTCCAGAAAAATTGGGCTTTAGCCCCTGCGGCTCTTCCGTCGGATGAATGTGGCTCATAAGTGGCCATAGCCACAAATGAACGCTAACAAGCCCAATGAAGCGAATGAATTCATTTATTGCAGTCAGAATTGAAACTTGAAGCAAAATCTGCGGTCCTCGTCCATAGGACAGGGCCGCACTGAACCCAAATTTTGAATGGCTGCCTGAAGGCTGCCGCTGAGGAGAAATTTTATGCTGCTATTGTCAGCACCCAGGTCCATCACTGTAGATGGAGTAACAGTATTTCCTGACCATGCCGATCCGAATCAGTTCTGGTATCTTCCGGGCCCGGTTTCCCTGGCCCACAGGACGGATGGCCAGGCGGTCTTCACCCTCATCAAGTACAAGCCCGCAGCCGTGGAAGGCGGAGCAAAAGGCGGCGGCTTTGTCATGTTTGCTACCAGCCTCAAGCTCGATCCGCGGACTGAAAGCCGCATCCTTTCGCGGTTATCAGGCGTCGCGCCAGGCGGCCCGCGGTTGAGCGCGGTGCAGTTCGATACCGGCACGGTCAAGTGCATTGCCCTGAACCTGGAAGGACAGGGCGGCACAACCGCGTCCGCTGCCAAGGCAGGCACATTCAACGCCGTGGAGGCCATTCTTGGCGCTTCCACTCCTTCGCTTCAGGGCGACGAAGAGGCGGCCTTCAGCCTTACGCTCAGCCAGGAAGGCGCAACCATCCTGGAGCAGGCATACAAGCAGGGCACGGCCCCGGTTGGAGTCATCTACGATCTTAAGTTCACCGGACTGCGTCCTTCGCTCGATGTAAGGATCACCGCTGATTTCAAGCGCATCTATGATGGCCTGAACGCCAGCCTCAGCGGCCAGTACTACTTTGTGAAGGCCGACCTGGAAGCCGGCTTCGAAAAATTGAAGCAGGATGGCGCGATCAAGATTGAGGTCACCAATTTCACCAGCGACCAGGACGCTAAAGACAAAGAAAAGTGGGCGCTGGATTTCTTTACTGACAAGCTGCTGACTGACTGGTTCGAGCCGACCCTGAGTGTGGGACACCTTGCGGTGGAGTCCGGCGGTGGCAGCGATCCTCTCAGCGGTGCATTGGGCGCGCTGGGTCATGCTACGCAAGGCCAGGGTTCAGGTTCCAATGCCAACGCTGGTTCAGGCAGCGGCAGTGGCGCGGGCGCAGGCTCGCATGGTTCTACTGGCACGGGTTCCGGATCAGGAACCGGCGCTCCTTCCGGCACTGGCACAGGCACTGGCTCAGGCTCCGGCAGCAGCGCTTCAGGTTCAGGTTCTGGAAGCGGCGCAAGCGGCAACACTGGTGCCGGCTCCGGTTCTGGTTCAAGAGGAAGCGGTTCAGGAACAGGTACAGGATCGGGTTCCGGCACAGGCGCTGGAACCGGAAGTGGTACGGGCTCAGGCTCAGGAACTGGCAGCGGCTCAGGTTCCGGCACTGGCGCAGGCACTGGTTCTGGCTCAGGAAGCGGAACAGGAAGTGGAAGCGGCAGCGGCACTGGCGCGCCTTCCGGCGCAGCAGCAAGCGAGGAAGGATCGGGAACGGCCGCGAGTGCCGGCCATGCAGCGCCTTCCCCTTCGCGCCCGGCCACCGGCGCAGGTTCGGGTACGGGTGCGGCGGCGGCTCCGGCCCCCGCAGTCACTCATGCTCCCGCGCAGTTGCAGATCGTGAGCAGGGAACCAGACCCGTCTCCAACCGGTTACAACATACAGCACACGCCTTCAACCAGCGGGTTGACGGAAACCATCACCGTCACCGGGGGCACGACGGCCCCAGCCGTAACTGTGGATGGCGCGGCCCGCACTCTGGATGCTTCGCGCCAGCTCACGCTGGAAGTCGCTCCGAATTCTACCCACACCATCGTGGTCAACTATGCGGCGGTGCCCCGGCCTTCTGAAACATTTGAGCTTCTTTTCCAGTATGATCTGCCTGCTGCCAACGGCTTCAGCATCTCGCCTCCGAGTGCGTCCTACCGCGCCTACCTCACCAACACCACATCGGATGCCCCGTTCCGGCGCAGCCACGCGCCCAGCGGCAGTTCCGCCAGCAGGGGCGCACAGGCGCTGCGCGACTGGATTGCGACCTTGCCTGATCCCAAGGCAGTGGAAATTGATGCCCATGCAAGCTGGGAAGGGCATAATGATATGGCCCACCAGCAGCACAACCTTGATCTCTCCAATCGTCGCCTCCAGGTGGCGCTGGGGATCATTGGAAACTCGGCCCAGGCCAGCACGCCTCCCAGCGCAACCGGAGACCAGGAGGCTCACACCGCCAGTCGCCGCAGCGCTCCCGGCGGCACTGCTGATAATCCTGACCGCATAGTTCACATCAAAGGTTTTACGGGGCCGGGCGGCCCGGCGGCTTCCATTACGGCGCGCATCAACCGTGCTGCTGATCCACAGCAGCCGACGCCTACGCCTACGCCAACTCCTACGCCTACACCTACACCCACGCCAACGCCGACTCCGACGCCGACTCCGACTCCGCAAGGCGACGGTCAAATTGCTGGTGCGCCTTCAGTTGCCTTCAAGCTGAAGTATGTCCACCAGGAAGAGCTCAAGACGCTGGTCTTTGAGTATCACCGCTCGGATGCCATCCAGCGGACCTATGCGCCGCAGGGCTTCTTTGGAACCATGCTCAATGACCTCCGCGATGAGGAGAAGCATTTCGTGGAAGTCGATCTTGATGATCCTTTCTTCCGCGAGTTTGCAGTCACCGTGCAAGCCCCCATCAACTTCCAGAAGATTGGCCTGCGTTCCGCGCACGTCTCCCTGGATTATGGCGATCCCGGCGATGCCAACAACTACAAGCACGGCGATGCTCTCTTCGATGCCAACCGCGCCCAGGAGTACAAGTTCGCGGTGTTCATGAATGAAAACCATGACACCACCTACAGCTACGCGGCCGAGTATCACTTCGATCCGGATTCCGGCTGGGACGGCAGGGCCTTCAGCTACCAGTTCCCGCCCAAGGCCACTGAAGACCGCAACCTGTTCCTGAATCCCTATGAACAGATCGGCTTCCTCGAGGTGCAGGTCTTCCCGCACCAGATGGATGCCGGGGTAATGGATTCAACCGACGTGGAGCTTACTCACGCCGATCCCGGTGGAAAAGTGGTGCGGCGTACGATCAACGTGACGCCCACCTCGCAGCCGCAATTCTGGAGAGTGCGCCTCGATGACCCGCAGGCGCGCGAGTACACCTACCAGCTCACCCACCATTTGAAGGATGGAACGGTAAAGACGGAAGCGCCGGTGATCACCCGCGCCACGGCCCTGCCGATTCATGATCCTTTCACCAGGGCGATTGAGGTGGATTTTGTTCCCGCCTTCAACCCGGCAGACACCCGCATGGTCTTCATTGACGTGGCCTATGATGACGACGCCAATGACTACCACCGCCAGGAGCGGCTGGTGTTACAGGGAGCCACGGTCAATCCTGTGCACCTGCGGATTGCCTTGCTCAATCCGAAAAAGACAACCTACCGCTACCGCTTCACCTTCCTGGGCACAGCGGGCCAGATGAACCAGGGACAATTTATTGAGACCACGGAGACACTGATCGCCGTGACTCAGTAAATGGAGGAGTATCACTCGGGCGCCGCCCCAGGCGGCGCCCTCTTTTTTATTTCAAAAAACAAGATCGCGATCCGCCTGATAGATTTTGATCAGTGTTAATCAGTTTCATCAGTGTCATCTGCGGTAAGGTTTTTGGTTGCGGCTCGTCTGCACTGCGTTTTTGCGGTAAATCTATTGACGATTGGTGAATTCCACCAGCGCATCCAGCTTGGCTTGTGCTGATCCGGAATCGAGGGAGTTGATCGCCAGCGGCATGGCTTCAGCCAGTGAATCTGCCCGTCCCGCAGCCACCAGCGCAGCAGCGGCATTCATGAGCACAACGTCCCGCCGTGCGGACTTCCTGCCGCCCAGGATGTCCTGGATGATGGTTGCGTTCTGGTGAAGGTCTCCGCCGGAAATCTCGCTCAAGGGCGCTCTGCTCAACCCGAACTGCTCCGGGGTGACTTCATAGACGCGCACCCACTCGCCCCGCACCTCGCCGATTTTGGTTGTGCCGGTAATGGTGATTTCGTCCAGGCCGTCAGCGCCATGCACCACCAGGGCGCGGCGCAGTCCCAGCATCTTCAACGCCATGGCCAGCCGCTCCACCAGATCAATGGAATAAACGCCTACCACCTGCGCCGAGGCGCGTGCGGGATTGGTGAGTGGGCCTAAAAGGTTAAACACGCTGCGTAGCGCGATCTGCTTGCGCACCGGATGCACATAGCGCGTGGCCGTGTGCAGCGCCGGAGCGAACATGAAAGCGATGCCTACTTCTTTCAGGCACTGAGCCAGCCTCGGCGGAGGCAATGTGATGTTCACGCCCAGGGCCTCCATCACGTCGGCAGAGCCGCATTGTGAAGTTGCGCCGCGGTTGCCATGCTTGGCCACGCGCACGCCTGCTCCGGCAATGGTAAGCGCCGTGGCCGTGGAGATGTTGAATGTGCCGCTGGCATCGCCCCCCGTGCCGCAGGTGTCCACCAGGGCATCGCGTTCGGTGCCGCTCACGTCCAGCGTGGAGTTTTCAGGAGAAGAAAACGTGGGCGCGGCTGCCCGGATGGCCTCGGCGAAGCCGACGATCTCCTCCACGCTTTCCCCCTTCATGTGCAGCGCGATCAGCAGCGCCGCCATCTGCGCCTCGGTGGTTGTCCCTGCAAGAATTTCCGCCATGACAGCGCGCGCCTCTTCCCGGCTGAGCGAGGTCCTGTGGTTGGCGATCTTGTGCAGCGCTTCGAGAATCATGGGATGTCGGAATATACCATGCATTGCTGAATCGAGTCCGCCTCTTATAGAATCACTGGTTCCTCTCAGCACGCTGTCGTCTGCTGTAGAACCAACCTGAAACATGAAAATTCACGAGTACCAGGCAAAAACAATCCTGTCGAAATATGGCGTGGCCATTCCCCGTGGCGAGATGGCCCTGACCCGCGAAGAAGCTGAAAATGCCGCCAAACGGCTGCTTGAGCAACGGGCCTCAGGCGTGGTGGTTAAGGCCCAGATTCATGCCGGCGGACGCGGCAAGGGCGGCGGCGTGAAAGTGGCCAAGAACATCGATGAAGCCAAAACCTGGATCGAAAAAATCCTGGGCATGCGGCTGGTCACCCACCAGACCGGCCCTGAAGGCAAAGTAGTGCAGCGGCTGCTGGTGGAAGAGACCCTGCCGATCGAGCGCGAGCTTTATCTTGGCATTGTGGTTGACCGCGCTACTGCCCGGCCGGTGTTCATGGCTTCGGCCTCCGGAGGCATGGAGATCGAGGAAGTGGCTGCCAAAGATCCTAACGCGATTTTAAAGGTGCATATCGATCCCGCAGTCGGGTTCCAGGCATTTCATGCGCGCAAGCTGGCCTTCGGCCTGGGATTGAAGGCGGAGCAGATCAATGAAGCTGTGCGCTTCATGACCGGCATCTACAAGGCCTTCGAAGATACTGACGCATCGCTGTGCGAGATCAATCCTTTTATCACCACCACAGACGGACGCCTCTTCGCCCTGGATGCCAAGATGAACTTCGATGACAACGCGCTCTTCCGCCACAAAGACCTGAAAGAACTGCGGGACATCAGCGAAGAAGACCCGCTGGAAGTGGAGGCATCGAAGTACAGCCTGAACTACATCAAGCTGGATGGCAATATCGCCTGCATGGTGAACGGCGCCGGGCTGGCCATGGCCACCATGGACATCATCAAGTACGCGGGCGGCTCTCCGGCCAACTTCCTCGACGTGGGCGGTGGCGCGAATGCCGAGCAGATCCAGCATGCTTTCGAGATCCTGCTCAGCGATAAGAACGTAAAGGCGCTGCTCATCAATATTTTTGGCGGCATCCTGCGCGTGGACACCCTGGCCAACGGCGTGGTGCAGGCAGCCAAGGCGACCAACATCAAGCTGCCGATCGTGCTGCGCCTGGAAGGGACAAACGTGGAGCAGGGGCGGGAAATTTTGAAGAATTCAGGGTTGAACTTCATCGTGGCTGAGAACATGAAAGACGCGGCCGAGAAAGTAGTCGCTGCTGCGGGCAGATAAGCTCGTGTGGCACAGCCGCCCTCGGCTGTGCGGAAGGATTTTAACGGCAACATAAACATGGCAATCCTGGTTAACAAATCAACTCGACTGATCGTTCAGGGCATTACCGGGCGCGAAGGCACATTTCACGCCAAGGGCGCAGCCGCTTATGGCACACAGGTTGTCGGCGGCGTGACTCCTGGCAAGGGCGGCACCAAGCACGAAGACTGGCCGGTGTTCAACACCGTGCAGGAAGCCAAAGAGGCAACCGGCGCAAACGCCACCGTGATCTTTGTTCCTCCGCCGTTTGCCGCCGACGCCATCATGGAAGCCGTAGACGCCGAGATGCCGCTGATCGTCTGCATTACCGAAGGCATTCCCGTGCTGGATATGGTGCGCGCGTTCGAGTACCTGAACCTGAAAGGCAAGTCGCGCCTGATCGGGCCGAATTGTCCCGGCATCATCTCTCCGGGCAAATGCAAGATCGGAATTATGCCCGGCCATATTCATAAGGAAGGCAATATCGGGATCGTCTCGCGCTCCGGCACGCTCACCTATGAAGCCGTTTTCCAGTTGACGCAGCGCGGCATCGGGCAATCGACAGCCATTGGCATCGGGGGCGACCCCATTATCGGCACCAACTTTATTGACGCTCTCCGGCTCTTCAACGAAGATGCGGAGACCCAGGCCGTCATCATGATCGGGGAGATCGGCGGCAACGCGGAAGAGAATGCCGCTGAGTATGTGAAGCAGAACATGAAGAAGCCGGTGGTCGCCTTTATTGCCGGTCAGACCGCGCCCCCCGGACGCCGCATGGGCCACGCGGGGGCCATCATTTCCGGCGGACACGGCACAGCCGCAGAGAAGATCAAGGCGCTGGAAACATCAGGCATTGCCGTGGCCAAGTCCCCCGCAGTAATCGCCGAAACGTTGCTGCAAAAGATTGGCACCACAGCAAAAGCTTAAACGAAACGATGTTGTAGAAAGGGTGCTCCGGCGGCCCCAAAGATTTGATTTGCAGATATACATAAAGCAAAGTAACAGCATGTCTCAGGAATTTCCGGGGAAAGTTGCTGGCAGAAGTCCAGGCTGCTGACTGAACGATGCTCAAAGGTTTGTAACAGGGCATGACTTCAGTCGTGCCGAAAGAAACTTTTGAGCTTTTGGGCTTTAGCCCCTGCCTGCTCTGTCCTGCTTGTGAATGTCTGGAGCTGAAGAGATTTTCATAGGAGAACGTAACCAGGAATGCAAACCTTGCAACGCACATTTTCCATTGTCAAGCCGGACGCGGTCGCCAAAGGCGCAACCGGAGACATCATCAGCATGATCCAGGAGAAGGGCTTCCGCGTCATCGGCATGAAGATGCTGGAGATCACCAAGCACCAGGCCGAAGGCTTTTACGCCGTGCATGCCGACAAGCCATTCTTCGACTCGCTGACCAACTTCATGTCGAGCGGCCCCATCGTGGTGCTGGCGCTGGAAAAAGAAAACGCCATTGCCGACCTGCGCAAGCTGATGGGCGCAACCAACCCGGCCAATGCTGAAGCAGGAACTGTCCGCAAGAAATGGGCGGAGAGCATCGAGCGCAACGCCATCCACGGCTCAGACGCCGACAACACCGCGCGTTTTGAGCTGAGCTATTTCTTCGCCGGATATGAGTTGAATCAGTAATGAATGCGCTTAAGATGAGAATGGGCCATGCATGGCGAGACAAGTATCAGGCATGACTTCACCAGCTTTCGGAAAAATGCCGAATCATGCCGGTTTTAAGACAATGCTGTGTGGTTTCGCGAGACGTGTAACAGGGCATGACTTCAGTCGTGCCGAAAAGCTCAATAAGAATCTGGGCTTTAGCCCCTGCTGCCGTGTCCGCCTGCTGGGTTTGTTCACCAACTCTGAAGTTGTTAGACCGTTTGAAATTTAGTTTGTGAGCATCGCTTGATGATGTTAGATTCATCCGCGCAGCCGGGGCGGCTGCGCTCTCATACAATTTAATTTATGCCTACCATTCAAATCACCATGCTGAAAGGCCGAACCATCGAGCAGAAGCGCAAGCTTGTCGCTCGCGTTACGGACGCCATGGCCGAAGAAGCCAGGACCGCGAAAGAGAACATCATCGTCACCATTATCGAAGTTGACCGTGAAGACTACGGACATGGCGGCGTGCTGATGGCGGACAAAACGTAGCGCGGCGGTGTGCGCTAATGAACGCGCACATCCCACAAGCGGACAGTTCTGTCTTTGTACCTCGCCGTGGCTCGTTCGCCATCTGCCACCCATTCAACTACTTAGCTTTCAGGGCATCTTGGAAGCAGATTTGCCTGCATAGATCCCGGATAACTCTCCCACCCAGGCTCTGGAGGCAATATGGCACGCTATGAGCGCATTCGCGATCTGGTAACCGGGCCCCTGAATACTGACTTGATCAAGCAGCGGCAGGAGGCTGGATGGACTCTGGCTGCGATTGAATGGCAGCGCGAAATTGCAGGAACGGAGCCAGCCCCTGAATATCCTATTGAGGACGTACCCTACGGAATGCGGATCGCCGTCAACTGCCAGCACCTGGAAGAAGATCCCCAGGAGATCAGCGCGCTTACCTTCATGATGGAGTTGCTGATCAATGACAAGCGGCTGTCAGAAGTGGCGCTCGAGCTGAACGACGCCGGTTACCGCACCCGTACCGGCAGCGCATGGAACCCGGTGATGGTTTTCAATATGTTCCCCCGCCTCATCGAAATGGGCCCGCGTATCTTTTCCACGGAGGAATGGGAAATAAGGAAGAAGAAACTGCTGCGGCCGGTGGGATAGGTCCTGGTGCTACCTTTGCGCGCTTAGCGTCCTTTGCGGTAAAAGGCAGTGGTGCTACTCCACCGCCCGGTATAAATCCCTGCTTCGCTCTTCCATAATCGTGTCCAGCCCTGCATTCACGTATTGCTGGAAATAGGGTGCGTTGCGATGGGCTTCCAGGGCGGCGTGGTCGCGGTACTGCTCATAGAACATGAATTTGCGCGAGTCTTCGGTGGACTGGTGGCCGATGTACAACATGCATCCTGGCTCCTGGCGTGAATTCTCCTGAAGAATGTGAATGTACTCCCTGCACTTCTCCTCTGTGCCGGGTTTCACAACCATGTCCACTTTCAATACGATCATTTTGCCCTCGCGGTCTTTCCGCCGTTGTTCAGGGAGCTGAGTTCCGCTTCGAATTCCGGCAGGAAGATGGTCTGCTCGCGGTCAGGCCCGGTGGAGACCATGCCGATGCGCGCGCCGCTTTCTTTCTCGATAAAGCGCAGATATTCCTGCGCCTTCTGCGGCAGCTTGTCGAACGTTGTGATGCCTGCCGTGGACTTCTTCCATCCCGGCATTTTTTCGTAAGTGCATTCCACCTGCTCGTAGCCAGTGGCCAGGGCCGGAAGCCCAGCGGTCTTCTTGCCGTTCACTTTGTAGCCGACTGCTACAGGAATTTCATCGAGTTCATCGAGGACGTCAAGCTTGGTGACCACCCACCAGTTCACTCCATTGATCATCTGCGCATAACGCAGCAGCGGCAGGTCGATCCAGCCGCAGCGGCGCGGACGTCCTGTAACAGCGCCGTATTCATTGCCGCGGGCGCGCAACTGGTCAGCCACGGCATCATGGCTCTCCGTGGGGAAAGGCCCGCCGCCCACGCGCGTGCAATACGCTTTTGTCACGCCAATCACGCTGGTAATGGCATTGGGCGCGACTCCGGTGCCAGTGACAGCGCCACCGGAGGTTGCGCTGGAAGAGGTCACAAACGGATACGTGCCGTGGTCAATATCGAGCATGGTGCCCTGCGCGCCCTCGAACATCACCGGCTCTCCGGCGGCAATGGCTTTATTGATCAGCAATGCGGTGTCAGCGACAAAAGGAGCAATCTCCTTGGCCGCCTGCGCATATTCCTGGTACATGCTGTCGGAATCGAGCGGCTCGGAGTTGAACAGCGCATGCGCGATCATGTTCTTCTCGCGGCAGGCGTTCTCGATGGTGGTCTTCAACAGCCGGGAGTCGAGCAGGTCAGCCACGCGCAGGCCGCGCCGCCCCATCTTATCTTCATAAGCAGGACCAATGCCCCGCGAGGTAGTACCGATCTTCACCCGTCCCGGAGCATTCTCCGCTCCCATCTCGATCATGCGATGATAAGGCAGGATCACGTGCGCTCGGTTGGATACGAAGAGATTGCGGTCCACCTGCACCCCGGCCTCGCGCAGCATGTTCACTTCTTTGAGAAAGGCCAGCGGGTCAAGCACCACGCCGTTGCCGATCACGGCGCGGCAGCCCTTGCGCAGCACCCCGCAGGGCACCAGCTGGAGAACGAACTTCTTGCCCTTGATGATGACTGTATGCCCGGCATTGTGGCCGCCGGCATAGCGGGCCACCACTGAGAAGTTCTCAGACAGCACGTCAACAATCTTGCCTTTGCCTTCGTCGCCCCATTGGGCGCCGATCACTACCACCGTTTTACCGCGTTTCACTCCGTTACACACTCCTTGCCCGTAGTGGTTCCGCAGATTTGAATGTCTTGAGAATTGGAACGGGAAAGTCTGTTACCTGTAAATTTTAGCAAAGAAGCACTCCGCAGTCAGCAGTCAGCCCCTGAACTGATTGGGTAAATGGGTAAGTTGGTAAATGGGTAAATGTGCCTTGAACTCGCTTTGTATTTTCTTCTTTGTTCCTTCGCGTCCTTTGCGTCCATTGCGGTAAATTCGGAAATAGCATCTGCCTGGACCAGACTTGAAGAATACAGGAATGATCAAGGGCTAATGCTGACTGCTGGGTGCTCCAGATTTGCCGCGCTGCCGCTGCTCAATTTAACCTGAAATGTCATGCTGCCATTCAAGCTGGTTTATTCTGACGACTATTTCCTGCCTATCGGCGCGCATGTCTTTCCGGCGGAGAAATACCGCATGATTCACAAGCGCCTGCTGGAATCGGGCATCGCCGAGGCCCCGGACTTTGTTGCTCCGCAGCCCGCCGGCGATGATGACATCCTGCTGGTGCATACGCCTGAATACGTGCGCAAGCTGAAGACCGGCACGCTCTCGCCGCTGGAAGAAATGCAGATGGAGATTCCTTACTCGCCGGAACTGGTCAAGGCCTTCTGGCTCTCCGCCGGAGGTTCCATTCTGGCCGCTGATCTGGCCCTGCGCGGGGGACTGTGCGTGAACATTGCCGGAGGTTTTCACCACGCTTTTCCCGATCATGGAGAAGGCTTCTGCATGATCCATGATGTGGCGGTGGCCATCAGGCGGATGCACAAGGAAGGCAGGCTGCAGCGCGCAATGACCGTGGATTGCGATGTCCATGACGGCAACGGAACTGCGGGAATCTTTCCGCCGAAGTCGCGTGCCGGACAGCCCCTGCCAAGTGCCGGCGGAGTCCAGCATCATTTACGCGGAGTGAGCGCCCAGCTTCGCGACAGCAGCGCCGGAGAGCTGGAGGTGTTCACCATCTCGCTGCATCAGGCCAATAATTACCCGGCCTACAAGCCGCCTTCTTCCATCGATGTGAACCTGCCTGATGGAACGAATGATGAGCAGTATCTGGGTTGGCTGGAGCAGGCATTGAGTTCGGCCTTGCGCCAGTTCGAGCCAGAGTTGCTCTGCTACATCGCCGGGGCCGACCCCTATAAAGAAGACCAGCTTGGCGGCCTGGCGCTCACCATTGAAGGGCTGAAGAAGCGCGATGAACTGGTGCTGGGCGTGGCCCGCTCACGCAATATTCCGGTGATGATTACGTATGCCGGTGGCTATGCTCGCCGGGTGGAAGATACGATCACCATCCACTGCAACACGGTCCTTGCGGCCAGGGAAGTAAATGGGCAGATGAAATGAGTAAATGGGTCGACGGAATGGGTAAATGGGTAAGTTGGTAAATGGGTAAATGAAGGCTGCGAGCATTAGCTGAATCGTGTGGCACAGCCGCCCCCGGCTGTGTCGTAACCAAAGTGAAATTTCCTGGATCGCAGCCGCCCTCGGCTGCGCGGAAGAATCTTCGCAAGCAGAGAAGAAGCTGAACAGCAATAGCACAGCCTTTCATTTACCCATTTACCAACTTACCCATTTACCCAATTCTCCGGGTGTGGAACGCCCTGATACAATCGAATGAGCCTGCTCCTGCGGGAATTCTGTGTCTATCTTATGTTTGAGAATCTTCAAGAAAAATTACAGAGAGCATTTAAGAACCTGCGCGGCCAGGGCACGCTGACCCCGGAAAACATCCAGGAAGCGATGAAAGAAATTCGCATGGCGCTGCTGGAGGCCGACGTCAACTTCAAAGTGGTCAAGGAACTCATCGACCACATCCAGGAGAAGGCCGTTGGTCAGGAAGTGATGACCGCCCTCTCCCCGGCCCAGCAGGTAGTCAAGATCGTCCATGACGAACTGGTCGAGATCCTGGGACGCGATACTGCCAAGCTGAGGTTTGGCACGCCGCCCACGGTGGTGCTGATGGCCGGGCTCCAGGGTTCCGGCAAGACCACCACCACCGGCAAGCTGGCGGCATGGCTGAAGAAGGGCGGACATCGTCCCATGCTGGTTTCGGTGGACGTTTACCGTCCTGCGGCGCGCCAGCAGTTGAAGGTGGTGGCGGACGCCATCAAGGCCAACATCTACGAAGGCAAGGTGGAGCAGGCGGACACGCCTACGGTTGAGCGTCTGGCCAAAGAGGCGCGCAAAGAAGCAATGAATACCGGCTGCGACGTGCTGATCGTCGATACCGCAGGACGACTGCATATCGATGATGACCTCATGTCAGAGATGCAGTCGCTGAAGAAGCTGCTGAACCCGCAGGAAATCCTGTTCGTGGCTGACGCCATGACCGGACAGGACGCGGTGCGCTCCGCAGACGACTTCCACAAGAAGCTCTCCATCACCGGCGTGGTGCTTACCAAGATGGATGGCGATGCACGTGGCGGCGCTGCGCTCTCCATTCGCAACGTGACCGGGCAGCCAATCAAGTTTATTGGCATCGGTGAAAAGTACGACGCGCTGGAGCCATTCCATCCCGACCGCATCGTGGGCCGCATTCTGGGCATGGGCGACGTGATGACGCTCATCGAGCACGCGCAGGAAAAGATCGACTCCAAAAAGGCCGAAGAGTTTGCCAAGAAGGCGCTGGCGGGTGACGGCTTCTCCCTCGAAGATTTCCGCGACCAGCTTCGCCAGGTGAAGAAGCTGGGTTCGCTTCAGAGCATCATCAAGATGCTGCCCAGCATTGGCCCGTTCTCCGGCATGCAGAAGGCCGCCGACAAGGTGGACGACTCGCAACTGGCCCGCGTGGAAGCCATCATCAATTCCATGACCCAGAAAGAACGGCTGCATCACGAGATCATCAACGGCAGCCGCCGCAAGCGCATTGCCCGTGGCTCCGGCACGACCGTGCAGGAGGTAAACCAGCTTCTGCGCCAGTACGCCCAGATGAGAAAAATGTTCAAAGACATGGGCAAGGCGAGTTTCGGCAGGAAGCTGGCAGGAATGAAGTTTCCGGGAATATAAACCTTACCGCAGAGAGAAATGGGTAAATGAATAAATTGGTAAGTGGGTAAATGAAGCCGGTCTAGCAAATGGTGTAAGCACACATTCAACAGAAGGAAACAACCGCAAGGGCTAAAGCCCGATTGATTTTGAACGGTTTGCGGCACGAATAAATTCGTGCCCTGACACCTTCAGGTATTGAGGCCCAGATCTTCATTTACCCATTTGCCAAATTACTCATTTACCCATTTCTCTCAGTGCACCTGAAACGTATACGTATATTTCCGGTTGTCTGCCAGCGTGATTGCCAGCGTTATGAATGACTCCTTGGGTGCGGTTTTTGCTACCTGTACGCGGTAGGCGTTGCCGTTCTTTGCTGCCGTTGCCTGTCCGCTCTGCACCGTCACTGAAGAGTTCTGGGCATTGAATCGTGGATCGAGAAAGTGTACGGGCAGAGTGCCTCCCACGCGCGTTCCGGACATGGAGGCAACAAAAAAGTTCTTGTAATCACAGCGCAGGCTGGAGTGGTATGCGAGAGGCGGCGCTGGTATCGGGCCTTTCTTCAGCGCCTGCTGGAACAGCGTGACGTCTTTCGCGTCGACCGCGCCATCGCTGTTCAGGTCGCCTGCTGCCAGGCAGGAAATCCCGGCAGAAGCATTTCCTTGTGCGTAAGCCTGCGCCAGTTGCAGGTCTTTTTCATCTACAACGCCGTCTTCATTGAGGTCGCCAAGTACAAAGAGCGGAGCCACGCCGTGTTCCAGGTTCTTGAGCGCCTCCATTTTGCGATCAAAGTCGGGAGGCACAAACTTGCCGCGCTGCTGGCCGCTCATTGCCAGCGGCAGCAATGCAAGCAGAAAAATTGCCGCTCTACTGCTCATCCGATGATTTCTCACCATAGCCTCCTCGCGCGTGTACTGGCGGATGGTCTTTGGCATATCCGTGGTCGGTATACCGGGCGGTAGTTGATTTCACCGTGCTGGAATTCAGGGCCTGGATCAGCGTGGAGTAGTCTTTGTTCTGGCCAGCGGCGCGGCGCTTGATCTCGGCATCCAGCGCCTCTTTCACGTACCCGCTCTGCCACCACACGCTGCCATTGGTGCAGGTGTCGGTGCTCTTGGCAGAGGACATTGATCCGTCGGCTTCCCAGCCGGCATGGTTGCCGCAGGCAATAGTTGAGGCCGCTTTGCAGGTGGCGGTGGTCAGGTTTTCCAGTTCGTCTACTACTTTGGGAGTGAGTCCACCGTAGCAGGTGAGGTCGGCAGTGAACCACGAGCAGACATTCTTGTTCGCGGCCTTGTAGTTGCCCTGGTGAAAATCATCGCGCCGCAGATAGCTTCCGCGCCAGTCATTAGGCTCAACGTCACCGCAGGGCAGGCCGGGCGCGGCTTCGCCACCGTGGCCATTAGTGATCTCAATAGCAATCTCCACGCCTTTGGCGACTTTCTCGCGGTGCTTCTTTTCCGCATCATTGACCGAATCCCATTGCGCCTGATTATGGTCCTGCGCGGCTTTGATCTCCGCGGCGGTAGGCGTCGAGAACAACGACTCTTTTGGCACGTCTTTGAACTTTGGGGCTATGTAGTCCGTGTCGCATCCGGCATCGCTGAGTTTTTTTGAGACGGTGGACATGTCGAACTCGAAACTGTAATCCGCGCTGAAGTCGATCACCAGGGCCACACAGCCCTTGCCGCGCTGTGGACAATCATTCTTCTCCTCCTTCTTCTTGTTCGTCGTGCTGTTATCCGGAGTTTGCGGAGTACTGGTTGGCGTCTTCGGTATCTCCGGGGTTGTGGGCGTATGAGGCGTCTCCTGCGGCTTCTCAGTTGTTCCCGGCGTATTGGGCTTTGACGTAGTGCCCGGATGTTCAGGTGTGTTTCCAGGCTTCGCCGGGACCTGTGGTTCATCATTCTTCGCCTGAAGTACCGGGTTGTTAAGCTGGTTGCTCGCGTCCTTCCTTAACTCTGAGATCGTGGATGAGCCTTGCCCATTGGCAGCATTGATTGAAGCTTTTTCAAGGTCGTAGGCAAGCTGGTCCAGTTTGTCAGCATTCGAATTGTCCTGAGCGATCTCGTCTTCAATCTTCTTGCGCACCCTGGAATCGGTGTTCCCGCTGTTTTGCTGCCGGAGGGTGTCTGAGTGCGTACGCAACTGCTGAGCTTTGTCGCGCAGGGCAGTCGCTGTCTGGCTGTCTGACGATGTTGCAGTCCCATCGGTGCTTGCACCTGTACCCGGTTGTTTTCTGAGAAATGGAATCAAGGTGCCATTCACCACGAATCCGCCTGCTTTGGTGGCCGTCAGTGTGCCGTCGTATCCGTATTTGCCGCTTTGAGGATAAGTAAAAGTGAGCGCGATCTTCTGTCCGCCTGACATCACTACATTGGAAGAAAGATTTTCAATGATCAACACCAGGTAACCGCGATCCAGCCCTGTAGGTGGATGAAAATTCGGCAGCAGCTTGTGCAACGTATCCACGTCACCGCCCTGCGCCTCGCCGCCCCACCAGCTTTCCGGCGGAAGGCTCTCAGCGCCTTTCACCAGCACATGAAAAGCCGTGGACTCGCCTTTCAGCAGGTTGAGCTTGTCGGCGCTCATCTGCAGGCTCAGCACGGCGACCGTGAAGTGGGTCTTGCGGTCTTTATCTTTGACCAGCACATCGGCTGATCCGGCAGGTGTGTTTTCCGGCGCCAGATAGAAGAGGCTGCTCTGCGATTCGGCGATGATGGGAGCCGCCAAGTTATTCAGCAGCACTGAAGCATTGCTGGCGTCACCCTGAAAAGGCCCGCGAATCGTCTGCATCAATCCGCCCATGGCAATAGGCGATGTCGTGAATCCCTGTGGAGGTGCAGTGATGGCCGCCGATGGAAATGGAATGTTGAGAGTGACAGGTTGCGCTTTTGAAGCTCCAGCGGACTTTATCATCAGCTTGAGATTTTGCTCTACCTTGAAAGAAAACGCACCGCTGGCCGGAAATGACTGGCCGGGATTGATTTCGACAAGATAATCACTCAAATTCGGTGCAGCGTTGGCTGACGAATTGGGAAGCTGAAAAGGGATGACCCGTATCCCGGCCACATTCTGCCAGTCATTGGGGTTCAATACGATGCTTCCCGACGCCTGCTCGCCTATTCCGACGTTCTGCGGCAGCAGTACTCCAGCCGATTGCGCCAGGGAGATAGTGGACAAGCAAACTAGAACGAAGCAGAGTGCTAAACCCTTTCTATAGTTCCGATGGCAGGTCATCCAAGGCCTCCGGTGAATTTGAATTGAAGCTGGGGTGCCTAATCCTATCACCGGCGCGATTTCAGGCAAACGGAAATGAGACAATGCGCAAGATCATGCAATACCTCACAGAAGAACAGGTCCGGCAACGGCTCAAGCCTGATCAACTCATGCAAGCGCTTCGGAGTGCCTTTGCTCGGGATTTCAAAGAAACATTGCGCATGCCGGTACGTACACACATGGAGCTTTCCGGCAGTCTCCTGCTGCTCATGCCCTGCTGTGACAGCGCCTTGAATGCCGCCGGAGTCAAGATGGTGACGGTGAGCAAAGAGGCAGGCGTAAATGCCATATACACGTTGCTCGATCCGCAAACAGGTGAGGCTCTGGCCGTCATGCAGGCCAACTATCTGACTGATGTCCGGACAGCAGCCATCTCTGCTCTGGCCACCGATCTGCTGGCCAGACCCGATGTGCAGACGCTCGGTATCTTCGGCACTGGAAGGCAGGCCATCGCGCATGTGAAAGTGCTGCCGCACGTTCGTGGATTTCGCCGCATCCTGGTGTGCGGTTCAGCGCGTGGCGATGTGCAAAGCTTCTGTGATCGAATCAAAGCAGAACAGGGAATGGAAGCCATACCTGCCGATGCTGAGACTTGTGCGCGCCACTCCGACGTGATCTGCACCTGCACCACTTCATCCACGCCGCTGTTTGATGGCCGCTGTTTGCGAGCGGGCGCGCACCTGAACCTGGTCGGGACGTTTCAACCACACACCCGGGAAGTCGATGAGGAAACGGTGAAGCGTGCCCGCATCGTGGTGGATACCTATGAAGGCGCTCTGGCCGAAGCCGGTGACCTGCTGATTCCCATGCAGGCGGGCATCATTGATCGCAGCCACATCCTCGCCGATCTGCATGAAATCGCCAGCGGCAAAAAGATGGTGCGAACAGGCGCAGACGACATCACGCTATTCAAAAGCGTTGGCTGCGCGTTAGAAGATCTCGTAGCGGCCAAGCTAGCACTCAGCCCCGTGTAATTCGAGCAGATGCATTTTGTGATTTACCGCAAAGGGCGCAGAGGACGCAAAGGAAAAAAGCGCAAATAAGAGCTTGGTTCAAGGCACATTTACCCATTTACCAAATTACCCATTTACCCAATCAGTCGAGGGGCAGTTCCTTTCCACGATTGCCGCAAAGAATCCATCACAGGGCTGTACTCCAGGAAACGTTCTCAGGAAATTCCCGCTGACCAGTTGGTCCAGGTTCTTCCATACCAGCACGCCCGAACTTTGCAGCCGCAGGAGTTCTTCTTTCACCGGCACTATGCGAAACGCAGTATTGTCTTGCAAGACTGCTTCCACGACTCGCTCATCTTCTTCCGCTTCCAGAGAACAGGTGGAATAGACCAGCCGCCCTCCCGGAAGGACATGCCGGAGAGCGGCATTCAAAATGGCGATCTGCCGCGCCTGCAGATCACTCAGATCTTCCGGTTTCAGCCGCCACTTGATCTCCGGATTGCGTGCCAATGTGCCAGTTCCTGAGCACGGCACGTCTGCCAGCACACGGTCGAACTCTGCTGCAAAGGGAAGCTGGCGCGCATCTGCGGTGATCACATGTACGTTGATTTCAGGAACCATCTGCCGCAGCAGCCGCGCACGATGCGGATGCACGTCGGCGGCATAGATCTCTGCTTCCGGCAAGGCCGTGGCCAGCGCCCCAGTTTTGCTTCCCGGCGCGGCACAGCAATCCAGAATGCGTTGACCCTGGCCCACCAGCGCAGCCACCAGTTGTGAACCTTCATCCTGAATGGCAATGCGTCCGTTGCGGAATAGCGGGCTTTTGGTTACATCGCCTGCGGTCACAATACGCGCATTCTTCATCAGCACGCCCGGAGCAAGCTGAATGCCTTCTGACTTAAGTTGCTCTTCCTCTTCAGCAGAGCCAAGCCGCAGCACCGTGGCGGGGACCTGCTGGTCATAGCGGCGGATCTGTTCAGCCCGTTCATGACCCAACTCTGCTTCCCATCTCTTTACCAGCCACTCAGGATGCGCATAGTCGGCAGCAATACCTTGGCCTGTAAATCTCAGTCGGTCACGCGCTTTCTCTAATTTGCGCATCACTGCATTCACCAGCGTTGCTGCGGAGCGTTTGCGTGACTGCTTCACCAGTTCCACCGTTTCGTTCACGATGGCGTGTCCGGGAGTGCGGCTCAAAAACGCCACTTGATAGCCGCCCATGCGCAACGCAGTCATCACTTCCAGATCGAGCTTTCTGAATGGAATATTGAGGAACTCAGTAATCGCGGAATCCAGCAGCGAGCGCCAGCGCAGCACGCCCATGACAATCTCGTTGGCCAGGTTGCGGTCGGCAGCAGTGAGGTCGTCGAGCAGGGAGGAGTGCAACAGCTCAATCGCGTAAGCCGACTCGCGCTCCACTCGCAACAGAATGGTGAAGGCCGCCCATCGCGCTGGTGTTACCCCATGCGCTCTCCGGGGGCGATGCGGTAGCCATGAATGAACTCCCGCGCGGAAGATGGTTTCTTGCCTTCGAGTTGCACCTGGATTAACTCCAGAGCAGTTCCTGCACTGCATCCCACGAAAAGCCTCTCGCCATTAGCTTTCAATTCGCCAGGAGTTAAAGAAAGATTCTCGCTTGCAGGCTGAGCAGAGATGATCTTCAGGTTCTTGCCGCGAAAGTGCGTGTAAGCTCCCGGCCAGGGCTGAAGACCGCGCAGGCGATTGTGTATCTCTGCCGCAGTGCGCTGAAAATCCACCAGCCCATCTTCTTTCTTGAGAAGGGGCGCGAGCGTGGCCTGCGAATGGTCCTGCGGGATTGCCGGAATGGTTCCACGTTCCAGCCCGCGCAAGGTTTCCACCAGCAGATCGGCCCCGAGCTGCGCCAGGCGCGGAGAGAGCGTGACCGCAGTATCTTCCGGCAGAATCGGCATCTCCCGTTTCAGCAGAATGCCGCCGGTATCGAGCCCCTCATCAATGCGCATGGTGGTCACGCCGGTAACGGTCTCGCCCATGGCAATGGCCCACTGAATAGGAGCCGCGCCGCGATATTTGGGCAGCAGGGAAGCATGAACATTGATGTTGCCTTGCGGCGGCAATTGCAGCATCCACGCGGGAATGATGCGTCCGTAGCCGACAACAATGATGGCCTCGGGCGCGATCCCGCTGAGCTGCCTTTGGAACTCTTCGTTTTTCTTGATCTTGTCCGGCTGCACCACCGGCAGGCCCAGCTTCAAGGCTGTCTGCTTCACCGGTGGAGCCGTCAATTCCATGCCCCGGCCCTGGGGACGATCCGGCTGTGTCACCACCAGCCGCACATCGTATCCGGCTTCCGCTAATTTTTCGAGCGATGGCACAGCGAATTGCGGCGTGCCGCAGAATACCAGCTTCATGCCCACTGGCCGGCCCGCTGCAGCTTTCTGACCTTTCGCCTGATCATGTCGCGCTTGAGGGCGCTGACGTGGGTGATGAACAGCTTGCCATTGAGGTGATCGGTCTCGTGAAGGAATGCTCGCGCCAGCAGCCCTTCACCGGTGCTTTCAAACCACTTGCCGCCCAGGTCCTGGGCGCGCACCGTCACCACGTTGGGGCGCGTTACCTCTTCGCGGAAATCCGGCAGGCTCAGGCAGCCCTCGCTGCTTCTCTGGCGGCCCTCGATCTTGATGATCTCCGGATTGACCAGCACCATTTTGGCTTCCGGATCTTCCTTGAACGTAATATCAATGACCACGATGCGTTTGCCGATCCCGATCTGCGGCGCGGCCAGACCTACGCCGTGCGCGGCGTACATGGATTCAAACATGTCATCGGCCAGCTTGCGCAAATCATTATTGAACTCAGTAATGGTCTCTGCCGGTGTCTCCAGTACCGGGTCACCATATTTCACGATTGGATAGATCAACGTTTGTCCTCTTATGCCTTGTGTAGAGATACTGCGTGTTCCGTTTGAAACTGTGAAATGCCGGCCTGCACCGACATCTGAGAGTGCAACAGGTTTTGTAAATTATGGCAATTACCAATTATGGCAATCCATTAAAATTCCCGCAGTTGTTTTTTATAGCCTTCGTAATTGCGGAGCGTCTCGGTCATCGAATCGCCGCCAAACTTTTCCAGCGCACACCTGGCCAGCGCCAGCGCCACCATGGCTTCAGCCGCCACTCCCGCAGCCGGAACCACGCAGACGTCAGAACGCTCGTAAGCTGCTTTGACCGGCTCGCGTGTTTCAAAATCGACTGAGCCTAACGGACGCCGCAGCGTGGAGATGGGTTTCAGATAGCCGCGCACCAAGATGTCCTGCCCATTGGAAATGCCGCCCTCAACACCGCCCGCATGATTGGAACTGCGCGTGAACCGGGTGAACGTGCCGGGCGACTCCTGCTGCGCGTAGCCAATCTCGTCATGCACTGCTGAACCAAAAGAAAAAGCGGATTCGACTCCTGTCCCCACCTCCACGCCTTTCACCGCCTGCAGCGACATCACTGCCTGTGCCAGCAAACCATCGAGCCGCTCATCCCATTGCGCGTATGTTCCCAAGCCGGGCGGAACGCCGTGCGCCACCACTTCAAAGACGCCGCCCACGGAATCTCCGGTGCGTAACGCCTGGTCCACCTCGGCCTTCATGCGCTCTTCTGCCTGTGGATCAGCGCAGTTCAGTAGCACCTCATTCTTCGCGTGAAGCTGCCGCAGCTTTTCCCAGGGCACTTCGGCATCGTTCAGCGTGGCCTTGCCCACGGCAATCACGTGGCTCAGGACTTCGATTCCAAGCTCCCGCAGAAACAGCTTGGCCAGCGCTCCCATGGCTACGCGTCCGGTAGATTCGCGCGCCGAAGCCCGCTCCAGCACATAACGAGCTTCGTGGAAGTGGTACTTGAGCGCCCCCGCCAGGTCGGCATGACCGGGACGCGGTGAAGCTACGCCCTTATGCTTCGCCGGATCGCCTTCTTCTACCGGCAGAATCTCCTGCCAGTTCTTCCAGTCTTTGTTTTCGAGCAGGATGGAAATGGGCGCGCCAATGGTCTTTCCGTGCCGGACGCCCGAGAGAATATGCGCCGTATCGCGCTCGATCTTCATGCGTCCGCCGCGGCCGAAACCCTGCTGGCGCCGCCAGAGTTCGCGGTCTATGAACGCCTGATCCACCTTCAAACCGGCAGGCAGGCCCGAGAGAAAAGCCACTAGGGCCTCTCCATGTGATTCACCGGCAGTGAAATAGCGCAGCATCGCGAGGTAATGGGAAACTCTGATTTTATCTGAGGCTGCGGAAAAGAAAAAAGGCGGGTGGTGCCCGCCTTCTAAAGAGGCAAAAATAAGCTGCTTTGATGCACGCGCTGTAGCGCGTCAGGGTCTGCGTGATAGCTTGCAGTGCAGGTGTTCCGATGACCCGATCTTCAGATCACCCGATCACCCGATGTTCAGGCTGCTTTGTGGATGTGGTTGCGAACGCGGTTGCGCGTTTCGTCGCCGATGTTGGCGAGGTTGTGCTGCTGGCGTCCGTGCTGCTCAGCGTTGCGCAAGACCTCGTCCGGGCTGTTGCCGCGCGTCTCCCATTTGCATTCGTTGAAGCCCACATCGGCGCAGCGGAAATGGTAGTCATCGCGTCCGGAGCTCTGGTTGAGGTTGCCGGTCTGCGGGTTGGAGGTGGCTGATGTGCTTCCAAAGTTAGTGCTGGTTGGTGTGCCTTCAGGGTTGGTGGGAGCTGATTCATGGCCGGTGCGCGCGCGGTCCGGCTTATTGGTATTCGCCATAGATTCCTCCTGAAGAATATTGTGCCGCGAATCCAGAGCTGGATGGGCCACATTCGAAAGCTGCTGCGGAATGTTGAGGATAGGAAGAATCGTATACTGCTGAATAATCGTATGGCACAGCCGTCGCCGGCTGTGCGGATTGCACTATTGATTCCCACGTTCACGCCACTGCTGGCTTTTCTTGCGCAATAATGCGAACGCTTCTTCTCCGTCAATGGGTTTGACCTCGCCGCTCTTTAGCTCGTCATAACGCCTGTCAAGCATTTCACGCACTTTTTCTAAGTCCATAATCTTCAACGTAAGGATTATTCCTTCTGCTGTCAATCACGCGGTTTAACTCCTATTGAGGTTTATCAGTGTAAATCAGTGTCATCTGCCGTGATCCGTCTTTAAAGA
>Ga0066662_10000264_pt1 | contig 22946 bp, 22 predicted proteins | sample GraSoiAngelo_111_FD_133939 | JGI IMG/M metagenome (GOLD analysis project Ga0066662, IMG submission 133939) | Grasslands soil microbial communities from the Angelo Coastal Reserve, California, USA - 14_0903_12_40cm | ecosystem: Environmental > Terrestrial > Soil > Grasslands | place: USA...
CCCAGTTGGAGCTCACCGGGGCGGCGCGCGCCAAAGCCGGCGCGCCCGCCGGCGTGGCCGCGATCGCGGCGGCGCCGAGTGTGGCCCAGGTGAGCCGTGAGGGCATGGCGCCAAGCCTCCCGGCCGGGCGCGAGCAAGACCTCAGAGCGGGCTAAGAGCTGTGTAGGAGCGATGCCGCGCTCGCCGCGGCCCCGGATCAGGGGCCCGACCAGCTTCCGTCGTAGCAGGGACGCGTCCCGCAGGGATTGGTGACGCGTCCGCCGATCTGGAGGAAGTCGGACTTCTGCTGGCGGGCGGCGGCCGACCGGCGGGGCAGCTCGTGGGGATCGGCGCCGGTGGACGGCGGCACGTTGGCGACGGGCGGGACATCGTTGCCGCACGAGCTCTCGCCGGGGGGACAGCCGGTGGAGCGGATGGGACCCGCGTCCCACATGACGATCGCCGACCCGTCGTAGGGGAAGGAAGAAATCGGGGCCAGGCCGTAGGTGGGATCGCGCTCGCTGTGGCGCCCGGGATCGGCCCAGGGCAGCCGGGCCCGTGCGCCGATCGTGCGCGCCTCGACCTGGGCCGCATAGTGGGTGACCTGGTGATCGCCGAGCGCCACGTGCATGAGCACGTGGTGGGCCGGCGTGTCGGGCAGCGGATCGGTGGTGATGTGATGGGCCAGGCCGTCGGGGTCGGAGTGGTCCCACATCTGCTGGATGAGCGAGAGGATCAGCTGGCGCTGGAGCTCGTTGGGGTAGGACTGATACAGGGGGTAGGCGAACTCGGGCACGAAGCTTGCCGGGTTGGTCGGGTCCGGCCGCGGCGGCTGGCCGGTGCCGAAATCCGTCGAGCGCTGCAGCAGCAGCGAGAAGTTCATGCCCGGCACGCCCACCACGCCGCGATCCAGATCGGGCTCGAGCGCGATCAGGGAGGCGCCGAAAATGCCGCCCTGGCTGTTGCCGTCGTAGAACAGCCGGCGGGCGTCGATGACCGAGCCCGACCCGTTGCGAAAGGCGGAGTTCTGGCCGAGCCCATCGGGGTGGATCATCAGCCGGCCCAGGTACATGGCGTTGACGAACGCCTGGTCCACCCGGTCCACCAGCGTGGGGAAGTTGGACAGGTCCGTTTCGTCGGCAAAGGCGGTGGGGACGTCGCAGTTGGGCGTGTTGGGCGCGGCGCCCGCGACCAGGTCGCCGACCAGGGCCTGGAAGTAGCTCGAGCCCTCGGGGGTGTCGGCGCACGCCATCCCCACCCAGTCGGTAGCGCAGAAGACGAAGTCGTGCTCCTGGGCCATGTCGTGCAGCTGTTGCTGGTCGATCTCCATACGCGAGCCGAACAGCCCGTGGCCGTAGAGCGAGGGCCGCGCGCCGCCGCCAGCCATGGCCGCGCGAGGGATGTTGCACGTGAAGTGGGCCTGCATGGTGTTGCCCGGACTCCACTGGGGCGGGCCGTGCGTCGAGCCAGCGGGGAAGGAGAAGCGCGAGCCGGGCGGGCAGCCGGGCACGTTTAGATAGCAGGGGACCGTGTAGCTGCCCTCAACCTGGCGGGCGATCTCCGGATCCTGGCCGGGCGTGTAGTCGGTGACCTTGGTCACCGCATAGGCCGGGGCCCGTCCCTGGATGGTCAGGTCGGCGAGGTTGCGGTCACCGAGCTGGGCGAAGGCGTCGTTGCGGATCGTCAGCTGGCGTTCGGAAAGCGAGCGCTCGGAGGCGACGGTGAAGTCCCACGCCAGATAGAGCGAGTCCCGGTCGATCCCGGCCGCGGCGAGGTTGGCGAAGAGGTTCTCGAAGTGCTCGCGCCGGGCCTCGATGTCGGGGTTGGAGGTTGGCGTGCCGTCGCGGTAGATGCGAAACGCGTCACTGGGTGACAGCAGGCGGCCCGAGGCGTCGCGCAGTTTGCGCAGGGCGACGATGTAGCGCGTGTTCTCCTCGAGGTTGACCGCCGGGCGGATGATCAGGTTGCGGTTGGCGGGATCGCCGGGGTTGGCGTCGATCTCGGCCCAGATCAGCTGGCGCTGGAGCGTGCGGGTGTTGAGGACGACGATGGGCTGGTCTTCACGGTAGGTCTGGCCGACGTCGGTGATCGGCACGGCGCCCGTGCGCTGAAACGCCTCCTGGGTGTCGAGGCCCGGAACCTTGGTGACGATCGGCGACCCCGGGGAGAACCCGTCGTTGCGGTCGATGTCGGAGGGGTCGATGGGCTTGCCCGCGCGGTTGGTGGGCATCGAGGCCGCGTCGAGGCTCACCCGCCGTCCGGTTTGCGTGCTCGCATCGCGCACGGTGAAGTAGTCGTCGGGGAAGGGCTGCAGGCACACGGCGGGGTCGATCGGATCGCAGCGTCCGAGGTCGGCGGCGTCAAACGGGATCGGGCGGCGGGTGCGGCAGCGAGCGACGCCCGCCAGGTGGCGCCGGCCGCGGTAGACGTGGCGACCCAGCCGCCGGCCGTGGCCCAACAGACGCGCGCGCACCTCGAGCAGGTGGCCTCCACACGCGCTAAGGCGCGCCGCCGCCGAGCGCGAGAGCGGCAGCGAGATCGTCCGCGCATGCCGGGCGCGCAGGACTACCGAGCCGGGGCGGCTGATCACGGCGGCGCTCGCCCGATGGGCGTCGGGGGCCAGCGTGGCGTAGAGCCGGACGACCGCGTCGTGGCGGGCGCGGACCCGCACGCGAACGCGACGCCGGCGCGCGATCGAGCCCGCGTCGGGGCCGAGCACCCGTACCCGGAGCGCGGCCGGGGGCCGGCGGTGGCGCTTGTGCGTGCGGGCGCCGCGCGCCGCGCCGGCCGCCCGTGCGGTCCCAGCGGCGAGCAGGAGCGCGCCCAGCGCGCCGACCGCCACGAGCGATCCCCTCCCCCGTCTCCCGCACATCGGAGGCCAGGGTAACCCAGCGCCCGGGCCGCGGCGCCGGGCACGGCGGGGCGATGTCCCACTTCTGGGGATTGTCCGGCTTCTGACGCTGTGTTAGAGATTCCGGATACGGCCACCCATTCGTCCCTACCCCTGCGGGGCGTCAGGGGTTGGTCGTATCGCGTCACGGTCGTCGGCCAACCCGCCAAGGGCCGGCGGCCGTGGCGCACAACCTCAGGTCGCCGCCAGCTGCGGCGGTGCCCCGTAGGCCACCAGGCTCTCGGGCAAGTCGACGCCGCCGTCCTCGCGCTGGCCGTTCTCGAGCAGCGCGATGATCGTGCGGCCCACCGCCACCGCGGTGCCGTTGAGCGTGTGCAGCACTCGCGGCCTGCCGCGCTCGTCGCGCACGCGGATCTGCAGCCGGCGGGCCTGGTAGTCGGTGGTGTTCGAACAGGAGGTCAGCTCGCGGTAGCGACCCTGGCCGGGGAGCCACGCCTCGCAGTCGTACTTCTTGGCCGCCGAGGCGCCCAGGTCCGAGGCGGCGATGCTCACCACCCGATAGGGAATCTCAAGCTCGGCCAGGAGCTGCTCCTCGATCTGCAGGATACGTTCGTGCTCGGCCTCGGAGTCTGCGGGCTCGACGAAGCTGAACATCTCCACCTTGTCGAACTGGTGCACGCGGAAGATGCCCCGGGTGTCGCGGCCCGCCGCCCCCGCTTCGCGCCGAAAGCACGACGAGAACCCCGCGTAGCGCCGGGGAAGCTGCTCGCGATCGAGAATCTCGCCCGCGTGCAGGGACGCCAGCGGCACCTCCGAGGTGCCGATCAAGTACAGCTCGTCGTCGGCGAGACGATAGATCTGCTGCTCGGTGTCGGGCAGGAAGCCGGTTCCGAACAGGGCCTCCTCGCGTACCAGCACGGGGGGGATCACCGGTTCGAAGTCGTGTTCGCGCAGCCGTTCAAGGGCCAGGCGCACGAGCGCCAGCTCGACCATCACCAGCTCTCCGCGCAGGTAGGCAAATCGCGCCCCCGACACCCGCGCGGCGGTGTCCATGTCGATCATGGATCCCGCCAGCTCGAGGTGATCGCGCCCCTCACGCCCGGCGTCGCCCACCTCCCGCACGGGGGTGTCCTGCTCGGGCGCGTCGGGGGCGGGAAGGTTGGGCAGGGCGGCCAGTGCCGTGCGCAGACGCGTCTCGGTCTCGGCGAGCTCCTCGGTCAGCCCCTTCTCCCTTTCCCCCACCTCGCGCATCTGGGCGATCGCCTCCGTGGTGTCCTCGCCCCCGCGCTTGGCTTCGGCGATTGCCTCCGAGGCGCGGTTCTTGCGCGCGCGCAGCTCCTCGAGCTCGGGGAGCAGCTCGCGTCGGCGCTCATCGGCGGCCATCACCTCGTCGAGTTGCCTGTCCCCCAGTCCTCGCCGGGCCAGCCCGGCGCGCACCGCGTCGGGATCCTCGCGGATCAGCCTGAGATCGAGCACGGGCCGCGCCGGGCGGCCTAGGGCGGTCCGCCGGGAGCGCCGCTGCCCTGGCTGGGGCCGGCCGGCGCCCCCCCGCTGGTGCTCGCCGCCTTGAGCCCCGAGTAGCGGGCGAGGAACCGGGCTACGGCCTGGGCGTCGGTGCCCACCACGATGTTCTCGGGCATGATCGCTCCGGAGAAGCCGCCGTTGCGGATCGCAAACAGGATCTGGGAGACCTGCTCCTTGCGCACGTTGAAGTTGGGGCCGTTGGTGCGCTCGCGGTCCCGTACCTTGGTGGCCGACCCCTGGGCGTTGACGATGTCGAGGGTGTGACATCCGCGACAGTGGTCGGCGAACAGCTGAGCCCCGTGGTAGTAGGGGCTCGAGCGGGGGAGCTTGACCTGGCGCGAGCTGCAGGCGGCGAGGAGCGCGGCGCAAGCCGCGAACGTCGCGACGCCGCCCGCGATCTTGCGGACGTCCCTCATGCGGGCGGAGATGATACGGAACAATCCTCGGCCCGATGCTCCGGCCCCAGCCCCGCAGCGTCCTCGCCACCGCCGGGCGTTTGGCGGCCGCAACCGCCGGGCTCGCCGGGCTCGGGGGCTGCGGCACCCCCTCGAGCGTGCCGGTGCCAGGGCGCGTCGTCCACGTCTTTCAGGACGAGTACCGCATCCGCCCCGCCGCGCTCAACGTCCACGCCGGGCGGCTGAAGTTCGAGTCCACTAACACCGGCATCCTCACCCATAACCTGCGGATCCAGTCCGAGGGCGCGAACAAACGCAACGTGCAGGCGATCTACGGCACCAGCCCGGTGGCCCATCCCGGCCAGACGGTGGTGGTCAAGGTCACGCTGCCCCCGGGCCGCTACAAGCTCATCTGCGGTCTGGGAAACCACGCCGACCTGGGCGAGCGGGCCACGCTGACCGTGCGCCGCTAAAGACGCCGGTTTCAGAAGGAGGGCGACGCCCAAGCCCGAAAACCGTTGCGACCCGGCGCCGGCAAGAGCGGTCGCAGTCTTCATAGCGCGATCGGTCACACGGCGGCAAGTGAGGCCGGCGCCGGGTCTTCGCGCCGCTCGCTGGCGCCTGATATGAACGGACCGTGGGGCCGGCGCCCGACCAGCAGCGCTACCGCTCGGTGATCGGGCACTTCGCCACCGGGGTGGCGGTGATCACCGGCCGGGGCCCCGACGGTCCCGTGGGCATGACCGCCAACGCGCTCTGCTCCCTGTCTCTAGATCCCCCGCTCGTGCTGGTGTGCTTCGACAACGCCTCGCGCACGTTTCCGATCGTGCGCCGGGCCGGCCGGTTCGCCATCAACCTGCTCAGCCACGACCAAGACGAGCTCTCGGGCGTGTTCGCGTCCAAGATGGGCGAGCTCGAGAAGTTCTCCCACATCCCCCACCAGCTGGTGGAGGGCGTGCCGATCATCGACGGAGCGCTGGCGTGGCTGACCTGCGATCTGAACGCGCTTTACCCGGGCGGCGACCATACGATCGGGGTGGGCGCGGTGATCGAGATGGGCGAGCACTCAAAGCGCGAGCCGCTGGTGTGGTACCGCGGCCGCTACACCCGGCTGGCGCGGGGGGGCACAGGCGGGGAGCTCGCTCCTCCCGGGGCCGACCTCGTCTAGAACCCGTGGGCCGTGCCCGCGGCGCGCAGCTCGAGAAAGCACACCACCAGGGCGGACGCCGCCATCACCCCCAGCTCGCGCCGGAGGATGGCCGCCACCAGCGAGCGCTGCTCGTCGGGCGACAGGCCTTCGACCTCCCGGGCGGAGGCCAGGCCGCACGCGGCCAGGACCGACTCGGCCGAGGCCACCCGTAGCTGCTCGGCCACCAGGCCGACCGCCAGCGGCACCAAGGCGTAGAGGTAGTAGAGGTCATCGCGCGGGTGTCGCCCGGCCGCCGCCAGCGCGCCGGTGAGCAGGGCCACGGCGAGCGCGGCGGCCTGCGCCACGCGCAGCAGCGGCCAGAACGCGCGGCTGTGGACGCCGGCGTAGTAACGCCACGCCCCGAGGGCGCCGGCGAGGAGGTTCAGCGCCGCCGCAGTCAGCGCCAGAACCACGACAACGGCCGTCAAATCGCGCCCTTTGACACTAAGTAACACATTGCCACAAGCCGGTGGTATAAACGCCGCCGGTGCTGCGCAGCTACCTCCCCGCGCTGGTCTTCCTGCTCCTCGGGGGCGTCGTCGGGCTCGCCTTCGCCCTGCTCAACCACCGGCTCGGGCCGCACCGCCGGGTCGCCCACAAGCAGGATCCCTACGAGTGCGGGCTGCCCTCCGAGGTCCGGCGCGGCTTTCGCTTCGGCATCAGCTTCTACCTGGTGGCGATGCTGTTCATCCTCTTTGACATCGAGGTGATCTTCCTCTACCCGGTCGCCGTGCGGGTGCGCGCCTTCGGCGCCTTTGCCCTGTATGAGACGATCGTGTTCATCGTCCTGCTGGCGGTGGCGTTCGTCTACGTCTGGCGGCGAGGGGCGCTGGAGTGGAGATAGCCCGCGAGCGCATCGCGGGCGACGCCGGGAGCCTGCGCGTGCGCCAGCTGCGGGCCCGCGATCTGCTGCGGGGAGACCTCGACGGTCCCGAGCTCGAGCGCTACGTCGAGGAGCGCGTCCTCACCACCACCGTCGACCGGGCGGCGGCGTGGGCGCGCTCTAACGCCCTGTTCCCGCTGACCTTCGGCCTGGCGTGCTGCGGCATCGAGTTCCCGATGCACACCGTCGCTTCGCGGATGGACATGGCGCGCTTCGGCTACGAGGCGTTGCGGGCCTCGCCGCGCCAGGCGGACCTGATCGTCCTCTCGGGCCGGGTGTCGATCAAGATGGCGCCCATCATCCGCCGCCTATACGACCAGATGCTCGAGCCCAAGTGGGCGATCGCCATGGGCGCGTGCTGCTCGTCGATGGGCGTGTTTAACAACTACGCGATCGTGCCCGCGGACAAGTTCATGCCCATCGACGTCCACGTGCCGGGCTGCCCGCCCCGGCCCGAGGCCGTGATGCACGGCGTCCTCAAGCTGCGCAAGATGATCCAGCGCGATCCCGACGCGGGCTGGCGCGAGCGCTACGGGGCACAGGGCACCGAGGAGCTGCTGCCCCACTCGCACCAGCACCCGGCCGCCGAGAACGTTTCCCCGGCCGGGGACACCGCCGGTGCCTGACGCCACGGGCCTGGAGCTCCTGGCCCGCGAGCTCCGCGAGGTCCAGCCCGACAGCGTCCTGGATAGCGTCTTCTTTCGCGACCGGGCCACGCTGCTGATCGAACCGGCCGCGGTACGGGCCACGCTGGCGCACCTGCGCGAGCGTGGCTATCGCTTCCTGGCCAGCGTGCACGGCGTGGACTACTACCCCGAGGAGCCTCGCCTGGGGGTGGTCTACGAGCTCCTGGACATGACCCGCGTCGACCGGGTCACGGTCAAGGCTCGGGTGCACGCCGACCAGCCCGTGCTCGAGTCGGTGACCCCCGACTGGCCCACCGCCGACCACCAGGAGCGCGAGGTCTTCGACATGTTCGGCGTGGTGTTCGAGGGCCATCCCGACCTGCGGCGCATCCTCATGCCCGAGGACTACGAGGGCCACCCCCAGCGACGCGACTTTCCCACCGGGGGCGAGCCCGTGCTCTTCACCTACAACGACGGGCAGATCCCTGGGTACACCCGGTGAGCCCCGCGGACGTCTCCGACTACCGCCGCCGGGAGCAGAGTGTCACTCTGTCGCCCGCGAACGAGCCGCCCAACCGGGGCGAGGAGGGCCGCGGCGACCACCACGAGCTGCTGACGCTCAACATGGGGCCCCACCACCCCGCCACCCACGGGGTGCTGCGCCTGCTCGTCTCACTCGAGGGCGAGGTGGTGCGCGACCTCAAACCGATCATCGGCTACGTGCACACCGGGATCGAGAAGACCGCCGAGGACAAGGCCTACTGGAAGGTCATCCCGGTGGTCGAGCGCATGGACTACCTGTCCTACTACTTCAACGCGCTCGCCTTCTGCGGGGCGGTCGAGACCCTGCTCGATCTCGAGGTCCCCAAACGGGCCCAGTACCTGCGGGTCATCCACCTCGAGCTCAACCGGATCGCGTCGCACCTGGTGTGGCTGGGGACGTCGGCTCTGGACCTGGGGGCGATCTCCGTGTTCTGGTACTGCTTCCGCGAGCGCGAGACGATCCTCGACCTGTTCGAGATGTCCTCGGGTCAGCGCATGCACACGCGCTACTTCCAGGTCGGCGGCGTGATCGAGGACATCCCCGCCGGCTTTGAGGACAAGCTGCGCGCTTTTATCGGCGTGATGCCCGAGCGGGCCGACCAGTACGGCGACATCCTCAACCGCAACGAGATCGTCGTCCGGCGGTTGCGTGGGGTCTGCCCGCTGGGCGAGGAGGAGCTGCTCGCCCTCGGCGTCACCGGACCGCTGCTGCGCGCGGCCGGCCATCCATGGGATCTGCGCAAGGCAGAGCCCTACTGCTCCTACGACGACTTCGACTTCCGTGTCCCGGTGGGGACCGTGGGCGACAACTACGACCGCTTCGCCGTGCGCCTGGCCGAGATCTACGAGTCGGTGAAGATCATCGAGCAGGCGCTGGAGGGACTGCCCGCGGGTCCGTACATCACCGAGGACCGCAAGATCGCCCTGCCCCCGCGCCACGAGCTCGCGACCTCGATGGAGGCGCTCATCCACCACTTCAAGCTGGTCACCGAGGGCTTCCGCGTGCCCCCGGGCGAGGTCTACTACCCGATCGAGTCGCCGCGCGGCGAGCTGGGCTGCTTCGTCCGCTCCGACGGCTCGGCCAAGCCGGTCCGCGTGCACATGCGCGACCCCAGCTTCGTGCACCTCCAGGCCCTGGCCCCGATGGTCCGGGACAACTACATCGCCGATCTCATCGCCACGCTGGCGATGCTCGATCCGATCCTCGGGGGAATCGACCGTTGAGCGCCGAGCCTGCGCCCCGGCAAGCGGGCTCCGGGCCGGCGGCGGTGCCGCGCTTCACGCACGGCTCGCGCGTGCCCGGCTGGGACCGCGCCGCAGACCTGGAGCGCGACCCCGCGGCCGTCCCCGATCCGGCCACCACCGAGGTGCCGGCCGATCTGCGCCGGGAGATCGCCGAGCACATGGCCAAGTACCCCGACCGCCGCTCGGCGGTGCTGCCGGCACTGGCAGCCGCCCAGCGCGTGCACGGCTGGTGCTCGCCCCAGGCGCTCGAGCAGGTGGCGTGCGTGATGGCGCTGACCCCCGCCTACCTGGACGCGGTGGCGACCTTCTACGACATGCTCGAGACCGAGCCGGTGGGCCGCCACAGCGTGTACGTGTGCACCAACATCTCGTGCTCGATGTGCGGGGCCGACGAGCTGCTGCAGGAGGTCCGAGCGGCGGCGGCCGGCGAGCAGGACATCAACGTGCGGGCGTTCGAGTGCATGGGGGCGTGCGATATCGCGCCCATGGCCTCGGTGGACGGAGTCTACGTGGGGCCGCTCGAGCCGGCCGACGCCGGGCGGCTGGTGAAGGACATCCTCGCCGGGCGTCCGGTGCTGGAGGCCAAGCAGCTCGCGCGGCGCCCATGCGCGGACCCCGGGGTGCGCGCGGAGCAAAGCGCGGCGGGCGCTAGCGGCCAGGGCCACCGGGCCCGCGCGGGCGCGGCCAACCCCGACGTGTCCAGCAGCGCTGGGCCGCCCATGAAGGGTGACGCGCCCGGCCCGGCGGCGCCCATCGAGCGCCCGCCCGCCGCCGACGGGCAGAACGGGGGCCAGGGGGGCTGATGGAGAGGCTCCTGTTCGCCGGCATCGACGAGCCGGGTCTGGACACGCTCGAGGTCTACGAGCGCCGGGGCGGCTATCAGGCCCTGCGCCGCGCCCTGCAGATGACCCCCGAGGCCGTTCTGCACGAGCTCGAGGAGTCCGAGCTGCGCGGTCGGGGCGGCGCCGGCTTTCAGATGGCCAAGAAGGCCTCGTTCCTGCCCAAGGGCTCGATGGACAAGTACCTGTGCTGCAACGCCGACGAGTCCGAGCCGGGCGCGTTCAAGGACCGCGAGCTCATGCAGAAGAACCCCCACCAGCTGATCGAGGGCGTCGTCATCGCCGCCTGGTCGGCGGGGATCAACCGGGCGTTCATCTACATCCGCGGCGAGTACGTCCTGCAGGCCGACATCCTCGACGCCGCGGTGGCCGAGGCCGAGCGCGCCGGATACCTGGGCGAGCGCATCCTGGGCAGCGAGCACACGCTCTCGCTGGTCGTTCACCGCGGGGCGGGGGCCTACATCTGCGGCGAGGAGACGGCGCTGCTGGACTCGCTGGAGGGCAAGCGCGGCAATCCACGACTCAAGCCGCCGTTTCCCGCCAACCAGGGCCTCTACCAGGGCCCCACGCTGATCAACAACGTCGAGACGCTCTCGGCGGTGCCCCACATCCTGGCCATGGGGGGCGCCGACTACGCCCGGCTGGGTGTCGCCAACTCGACCGGGACCAAGGTGGTCAGCGTCTCGGGGCACGTCCAGCGCCCGGGCAACTATGAGATCGAGCTCGGGATCCCCTCCCGGGAGATCATCTACGGGCTGGCGGGCGGCCCCCCCGAGGGGCGCGCGATCAAGTGCTGGTTTCCGGGGGGGTCATCGGCCCCGGTGCTGACCGCCGAGGACCTCGACCTGGCCTACGACTTCGACTCGATGGCCAAGGCGGGTTCGATGCTGGGGTCGGGTTCGATCATCGTCATCGACGACTCGACCCCGATCATCGACGTCGCCCTGAAGGTAGCCAAGTTCTACCGCCATGAGTCCTGCGGCAAGTGCACGCCCTGCCGCGAGGGGACGAACTGGACGGTGACCATGCTCGAGCGCATAGACGCCGGGCTGGCCACGCCGATGGACCTGGACATCATGGCCTCGGTTCAGGACCACATCATCGGTCACTGCCTGTGCGTGCTGGGCGACTCGATGGCCATGCCGATCGGCTCGATGATCGCCAAATTCCGCGACGAGTTCGAGGCCCACATGGAGGCCGCGCGGCATAGCAGCCCCCTGGGCACCGCCCCCCCGGACACGGCTCCGGCGCTGATCCAGGGAGCGGTGTGATGCCCCGCCCCCGCCACCGGCCCATCCGCTTCTCGATCGACGGCCGCGAGGTCGAGGCAGCGGAGAACCTCATGCTTGTCGACGCCGCCAAGCACGGGGACGTCGAGATCCCGGTGTTCTGCTACGAGCCCAAGCTCGGGCACCCGGTCGGGGCCTGCCGCATGTGCCTGGTGGAGATCGAGGGGATCCCCAAGCTGCAGACGGCGTGCTCGACCCCGGTCAAGGACGGGATGGTCGTGCACACCCAAACCGATCGCGTGCGCGAGGCCCAGGAGGCGGTGGTCGAGTTCCTGCTCATCAACCATCCCCTCGACTGCCCGGTGTGCGACAAGGGGGGCGAGTGCCCGCTGCAGGACGTCACCTTCGGCTGGGGGCCTGGGCGCTCGCGCTTCATCGAGCCCAAGCGCCACTTCGTAAAGCCCTTGGAGCTCTCGCCGGTGATCGCGATCGACCGCGAGCGGTGCATCCTCTGCTACCGCTGCGTGCGCTTCTCCCAGGAGGTGGCCGAGGACTATCAGCTCGTGCTGCTCGAGCGCGGCGCGCACTCATACGTCTCCACCTTCGACGGCCACCCCTACGTGGGCCCGTTCACCGGCAACATCATCGAGCTGTGCCCGGTGGGAGCGTTGACCTCGCGGCCTTATCGGTTTCGGGCCCGGCCCTGGGACATCGAGGGGGCCGCCTCGGTGTGCACGCTGTGCCCATCGCAGTGCAACGTCGAGCTGACCGTGCGCGACGAACGCGTGATGCGCGTGCTCAGCCGCCAGAACGACGAGGTCGACGACGGCTGGCTGTGCGACAAGGGCCGCTTCGCCTACCAGGCCGTCCACGTCGACCAGCGGGTGACCGCGCCCCTGCTGCGCGAGGGGGGTGAGCTGCGCGAGGTCAGCTGGGAACGCGCGCTCGACCACGCCGTCGGGGCGCTGGCTCGCGCCGGCGCGCGCACGGGTGCACTGGCCGGCGAGGGCACCACCAACGAGGAGGCCTTCCTCCTGGGCCGGCTCCTGCGCGAGGCGCTGGGCTCGCCCCACGTCGACTCCCGCGCAGCGGCCGCGCTGCCGGCGGGGCTTCATCGCGCGCTTTGCCATCCGCGCCGCCAGGCCACGGTCCCCGACCTCGAGTTCGCCCACGCCGTGCTGGTGCTGGACTGCGAGCCGGTCGACGACGCCCCGATTATCGACCTGCGTATCCGCAAGGGCGTGCGTCGGCACGGGCTGCGCCTGGCGGTGGCCACCAGCCGGCCCAGCAGCCTGGATGCCAACGCGGCGCTGAGCGTGCGCTTCTCCCCCGGCGCCGGCGGCGCATTCGTGGCCGCCCTGGCCGCCGCGCTGACCGGCGCCGACAGCGAGGAGCTCGCCGAGCGCGCCGGCGCCGACGCCGGCTCGGTGTCGGCCCTGGCCGAGCTCCTGCGCGCCGCCGAGGACGAGGAGGACGGACGGCGCGAGGTGGTCATCGTGTGGGGCGAGCGCCTGGCGCACGGAGCCCTGGCCGACCAGACGATCGGCGACCTGGTGGCGCTGGCCGATGCCCTCGAGGTACACCAGGCCCCGGGGGCCGGCCTGCTCGAGCTCCCGGTGCACGCCAACGGTCGCGGCATGCGAGAGGCCGGGCTCGTGCCCGACGCGGGCCCCGGGCTGGCCGAGCTGGGCCCCGGGCAGGCCGGGCGCGCCAGCGCCCAGATCGCCGCCGGGCTGGCCGAGGGCGATCTGGTCGCTCTGTATCTCCTGCACGTGGACCCGCTGCGGGCGCTCCCGGACCGCCCGGCGTGGGAGCGGGCGCTGGCGGGGGCGGCCACGGTCATCGCCCACGCCCCGCTGCTCACCGACGGTCTGCGCGAGCACGCGGATGTGGTCTTTCCCGCCGAGGCCTACCCCGAGAAGGAGGGCACGGTGGTGCACCCCGACGGTCGACTGCAGCGGCTGCGCCCGGGGATCGCCCATCCCGGCGAGGTGCGCGACGGATGGCGCGTGCTCGCCGAGCTCGCGCGCCGCCTGGGCACCGACCTGGGGGTGGCCAGCGCCGGCGAGGCCAGCGCCCAGCTGTTCGCCGCCGTTTCGTTCTACTCCGGCCTCACGCTCGAGCAGATCGGCGGACGGGGCCTGCGCTGGCCCGAGCGCGCGCAGGCGGCCACCGAGTTCGGCGAGCGCGAGGCGCCCCCGGCCCCGACCCGCGACCGCGCCCCCGAGGACCAGCCCCCCACCGTCGCGGGGGCCCCCGCCAACGGCGCCCTGCATCTGGACAGCTATCGCTCGCTGTGGAGCGCGCCCGAGGTGCAGGCGTCCCCGTCGCTGGCGTTCCTGCATCCCCAACAGCGCGCCGAGATCGCCCCCGCCGACGCCCAGCGCCTGGGAGTCCGCGACGGCCAGCGCGTGACCGTGTGCGCCCCCACCAACGGTCAGCCCGCTGCTGGGCAGGAAGGGGCCGGCGCGCGCGAGGTGCAGGCCACGGTCGCGTTGCGCCATGCCCTCACACCGGGGGTGGTGCTGCTCCAGGACGGCTTGGAGCGCGATTCGGCCAACGCGCTCGGCGATCCGGGCAGCGCCGTCGAGGTGCGGCCCGAGTGAGCGCTCCGCTGGGAACGGTTTCCTACTGGGAGCCCTGGTGGATCCAGGTCATCAAGGGCATCGTGGTCTTCGCCATCGGGCTCCAGCTGGTGCCGGTCGTGCTCCTGGTCGAGCGCAAGCTGATCGGGCGGTTTCAAAACCGCTACGGGCCCAACCGGGTGGGCCCCTACGGGCTCTTCCAGCCTGTGGCCGACATCGGCAAGCTGCTGTTTAAGGAGCAGTTCCGCCCCCGGACCTCGGTGGCGCTGCTGTTCACCCTGGCGCCGATGATCTCCATCTGCACCGCGGTGGCCGCCTTCGCGATCATCCCGTTCGGCAACACCCAGGACATCTTCGGCACCAAGGTCGGCCTGTACGGGATCGACGTGGGAATCGGCCCGCTGTACCTGTTCGCGTTCGGGTCGATCGCCTTCTACGGCCTCATGCTGGGCGGGTGGGCGTCGGGCTCGAAGTACTCGTTCCTGGGGGCGATGCGGGCGGCCGCACAGCTGATCTCCTACGAGGTCTCCCAGGCGCTGGCGCTGGTGGGGGTGGTCATCACGGCGGGGTCGCTCTCGCTCACCCAGATCGTCAACGCCCAGCGGGGCATGTGGTACGTCGTGCCCCAGCTAGTGGGGTTCCTGGTCTTCATGGCCGCATCGTTCGCCGAGACCAACCGAGCACCGTTCGATCTGGCCGAGGCCGACGCCGAGCTCGTCGGTGGCTACAACACCGAGTACGGAGGCGCCCGCTTCGCCTCCTTCTTCTTCGCCGAGTACCTCAACGTGGTGGTCGTCTCGGGGATCGCCGCCACCGTCTTCTTCGGCGGCTGGCTGCTGCCTTTCGGCATCCATCCCCCCGGCTGGGTGGACCCCTTCGTGGTGCTGGGCAAGATGGCCCTGTTCGTGTCGCTGTTCATCTGGATACGCGCCACCCTGCCGCGCCTGCGCTACGACCAGCTGATGGCGTTCGGATGGAAGGTGCTGCTCCCCCTGGCCACGCTCAACGCGCTGGTCACCGCGATCGTCGTGGTGGCCGTCCATTGACCAACGCGCCGATGAATCCGCCCCCGCCCACGCCGTGACCTACGACCCCCAGGCCGACGCCCTGCCCGTCTCCCGTCCCGCCGAGCCCGGTCGGGGCGCCGCCGCCTATCGGATCTTCGGCGAGACGCTGCGGGGCATGAAGACGACGTTCGGACGCATCGTCGAGGGTCCCACCACCGTGCAGTACCCCGAGGACAAGGCGCCCGTCTACCCCCGCTTTCGCGGCCGCCACCGGCTGCACCGCTTCGAGGACACCGGCCTGGAGAAGTGCGTGGGCTGCTCGCTGTGCGCGGCCGCCTGCCCCGCGGACTGCATTCGGGTGGTGGCGGCCGAGAACACGCCCGAGCTGCGCATCTCGGCCGGCGAGCGCTACGCCGCGGTCTACGAGATCAACATGAGCCGCTGCATCTTCTGCGGCTACTGCGAGGTCGCCTGCCCCTTCGACGCCATCACCATGGGCCACGACTACGAGCTCTCCGACTATGACCGCTCCGACCTGATCTTCACCAAGGAGATGCTGCTGGCCGAGCCAGTGGAGCGCGCCCCGCTGCGAGCGGCGGGCGAGTGATGGCCGCCGTCCTGTTCTTCATCGCCGGCATCGGGGCGGTCGCGGGGGCCATCGGGGTGATCAGCGCGCGCAACCCGTTCTACAGCGTGCTGGCGCTGGTCGCTCACCTGATCTCCTTGGCCGCGCTGTTCCTGCTGCTGCGCGCGGAGTTCGTGGCCGCCGCCCAGGTCATCGTCTACGCCGGAGCGGTGATGGTGCTCTACGTGTTCGTGGTCTCCTACGTAGGCCTGCGCGACGAGCCGTGGCACACGATGGGTGCGCCGGGCGGAGCCGCGCTGCGCGGGGGCGCGGCGCTGTTCGGCGGCGCGCTGGCGGTGGAGCTGATGATCGCCCTGCTGGGGACGGGGCTCAGGGCGGTCGACAGCCGCGGGGCGGGGTACGTGCCCGGCTTCGGCTCGCCCGGACAGATCGGCGACCTGCTGCTGACCAAGTTCCTGTTCGCCTTCGAGCTGGCCTCGTTCCTGCTGTTGATCGCGGCGGTGGGGGCGGTCGTGCTCGCCCGCCGCCGCGGCGAAGGCGAGCCCGAGGGGGCCCCCGAGGCGACCTCGGTGATCGAAGCTCTGCGACTGGGCTCGATGGCCGAGGCGGTCGGGGCACCGGCCAGCACGGCGGCGACCCGGCTGGCCGAGCTCAACGAGCCCGACCAGGGCGAAGGCCGCGGGGGCGGCTGGTGAACATCGGCTGGTACCTGGCCGTCTCGGCGCTGGTGTTCTGCATCGGGGCGGCCGGCGTGCTCACCCGGCGAAACCCGGTGGTGATCCTGCTGTGCCTGGAGCTGATGCTCAACGCCGGCAACCTGGCCCTGATCGGCTTCGCGCGCATGTGGGGCAATTCCCAGGGCCAGGTCTTCGCCATGATCGTGATGGTGGTCGCCGCCTGTGAGGTGACCATCGGGCTGGGGCTGATCGTCGCCATCTACCGCCGCCGCCTGCCCATCGACGTCGACGAGCTGCGCGAGCTCCAGGGGTGACCGCCACCACCTTCGGCTGGCTGGTACTCCTGTTCCCGCTGGCCGGGACGGTGGTGCTGGGGCTCGGATGGCGGTCTTTGCCCGGTCGCAGCGCCGGCTGGATCGGCACCGCCGCGATCGCCGCCTCGTTTGCCTGCGCGGTGGTCTGCCTCGCCGCCCTGCAGTCCCACCACCCCGGCGCTCGCCAGCTGACCTCCACGCTGTGGGACTACGCGGTCACCGTGGGGGTGGATGCCCGTCTGTCGATCCTGGTCGATCCCCTGGCGGTGATGATGATCCTCGTCGTCTCGGGCATCTCGGCCCTGATCCACCTCTACTCGGTCTCCTACCTGTGGTCAGACCGCGGCTACGCCCGCTTCTTCTCCTACCTGAACTTCTTCGTCTTCTCGATGCTCCTGCTCGTGCTGGCGGGCAACTTCCTCGTGTTGATCATCGGCTGGGCGTTCGTGGGCGCGGCCTCCTACCTGCTGATCTCCTTCTGGTACCGGCGCACCACGGCCACCCGCGCGGGGATCAAGGCGTTCGTCATCAACGTCGTCGGGGACGTGGGGCTGGTGCTGGGGACCTACTTCATCCTCAAGCACACCGGGACGCTGGACTTCGTCAAGACCTTCAACGCCGTGCCCCACGTCTTCGCGCGCGACGACGGCGACCTGGTGGCGGGCTGCGTGCTGCTCTTAGTCGGAGCCTTCGCCAAGTCGGCGCAGATCCCGCTGCACACCTGGCTGCCCGACGCGATGGAGGGCCCCACCCCGGTAAGCGCGCTCATCCACGCCGCCACGATGGTCACCGCCGGCGTGTACCTGATCGCCCGGCTTCACCCCCTGTTCGAGCGGGCGCCCGCCGCCGCCGACGTGGGGGCGGTCATCGGCTGCCTGACCCTGGTGGTGGCGGCCACCATCGCCCTCGCCCAGACGGACGTAAAGCGGGTGATCGCCTACTCGACCATGTCCCAGATCGGCTACATGATCATGGGGGTCTCGGTCGGGGCCTACGCCGCGGGCCTGTTTCACCTCATGACCCACGCCTTCTTTAAGGCGCTGCTGTTCATGGCCGCGGGCTCGCTGATCGGCGCCATGGCCGGCGAGCAGTCACTGAACCGGATGGGGGGATTCCGGCGGGCGATGCCGTTCACCTACGCGGCGTTCGTGGTCGGCGGGCTGGCGCTGTCGGGGGTGCCGCCGTTCTCGGGGTTCTTCTCCAAGGACGAGATCCTGCTCGTCACCGGCGAGCGCGGGGGCTGGCACTGGATCCTCTACGTCGCCGGCTACGCCGGAGCACTGCTCACCGCCGTGTACACGTTTCGCCTGATCTTCCGCGCCTTCCACGGCGAGCCGGTAAAGGAGGCCACCGAGCTCGAGCACGGCCATCTGGCCCACGCCGACCACCCGTTTAACCCCGCCACCGGCGAGGAGGAGGACACCGACGTCGGCTTCCCCGGCCCCGAGCACCACATCGCCGAGCGCGATCCTCCGATGAGGCTGGCCATGGGGGTGCTGGCGGTGGGGGCGCTCGTCGCCGGCCTGGTGCAGATCCCCAAGGTCGACTTCGTCATCGACCATTTCCTGCACCCCAGCTTCGCCGACTCGGCGCTGTATGAGGTCCGCACCAAGAACGGGCTGCTGGCGGTGGGGCTGATCGTGGGCACCGCGCTGGGGCTGGCCGGGGTGGCGATCGCCTACCGGATATGGGTCACCCGGCCGGGCACGGCGGCCGCGATCCAGGCGCGCCTGACCTTCGTGCACCGCCTGTTGGTCAACAAGTGGTACTTCGATGAGCTCCTGGACCTGCTCTTCGTACGCCCGGGGGCGTGGATGGGGCGCTTCGCCCAGCAGACCTTCGAGCGCGTGGTGGTCAACGAGGCGCTGGTCGGCGGCACGACCGGCCTGGTCAGAGCCGGCTCGGCCGCGGTGCGCGCGGCCCAGAGCGGCTTCGTGCGCTACTACGCCGGCGTCCTGGTCATCGGCATCGCCGCGGTGAGCCTCTACTTCCTCCTCCAGAGCTAAGCGCGTGCCCCTCTCGATCCTGATCTGGCTGCCCGCCGCCGCCGCCCTGCTCGGGGCCCTGGCCCCGCGCCGCGGGAGCTATCCGCTTACCGGCTGGTTCGCGTTCGCCGGCTCGGTCGGCGCGCTGGGCATCACGATCGGCGAGATCGCCGGCTTTGATCCTGGACACTCGGGTCTCACCCACGTCACCGACCAGCTGTGGATCGCCGGATTGGGAATCCACTACAAGCTGGGTCTCGACGGGCTCAACCTGTTCCTGGTGGCGCTCACCGCGGTGGTCTCGGCGCTGGCCATCGGCGCCGCCAACCGGCGCCGTTGGGAGCGCCCGCGCCTGTTCTTCCTCTACCTCGGGCTGGCCGAGTCGGCGGTCCTGGGCGCGCTCATGGCCCAGGACCTGATCCTGTTCGTCGCCTTCTTTGACCTGATGCTGATCCCGTTCTACTTCCTCACCGGCCAGTGGGGCGAGGAGAACCGGGTGGCGGCGACCACCAAGCTCGTGATCTACACGCTGGTCGGCTCGCTGTTGATGCTCGCCGCGGCGATCGCCACCGGCGTGCTGGTGTCCACGAACACCGCCCACCCCCTGAGCTTTGCCCTGTCTGACCTGCAGAACGCGGGCGGGATCGGCGCCGGCGCCGGCCTCAGCGCCGGCTCGCAGGAGTGGATCTTCCTGCTCTTCGCCGCCGCCTTCCTGGTCAAGATGCCCGCCTTTCCCCTGCACGGCTGGATGCCCGACGGCTACCGGGCGATGCCGCTCGAGGCGCTGGCGATCTTCTCCGGCGTCCTGTCCAAGGTCGGGGCCTACGGCTTCCTGCGGATCGTGCTGCCCCTGTTTCCCCAGGCCAGCGTTCACTTTCAGACGCTGATGCTGGTGATCGCCCTGGCCTCGATCCTCTACGGCTCGGTGATGGCCTTTACCCAGACCAACACCCGCCTGATCCTCGGCTACTCGTCGGTCGCGCAGCTTGGCTTCATCACCCTGGGCATCTTCGCCCTCCAGCCCCAGGGGGCCCAGGGCGCGGTGCTGCAGATGGTCAACCACGGCCTGGTGACCCTGGCCCTGTTCTTGATCGTCGGGCTGCTCGCCGCGCGCGCCGCCGGCTCGGTCGACCTGCGCGATATGGGCGGCCTGGCGCTGCGGGCGCCGGTGCTCAGCGCGATCTTCCTGATCGTGGCACTGGCCACGCTGGCGATGCCCGGCTCGTCGAACTTCGTGGGCGAGTTCTTGATCCTCCTCGGGGTGTTTCGCTCCAAGCTGGCGATCGCGATCGTGGCCTTCACCGGGGTGGTGCTGGCCAGCGTCTACATGCTGCGCACCCTCATTCGGGCCATGCACAACCGGCTGGGCACGCGGGCCGAGTCGCGGGAGATCGCCCTGGCCGATGCCCTGGCGCTGGTGCCCAGCACCCTGGTCATCCTCGGGCTGTCGTTCTACCCCCAGCTCGTGCTCCACCGCAGCGAACGCTCGACCGCGGCGGCGATCGCCGCCGCCCGGGCCACGGCGCAGCCCAGCCAGACGGCGCGCGCGCCGCTCGCCGGCGCATCGGCGCCGCAGCCCGCGCGTACCTCCACCCTCGGCGCCGGCGCCACCCACTCGGGAGCGACGCGGTGAGCGTGGCGCTGGCCGCCGCCCGCCTGCACGGGCCCCACATCGACTGGGGCGGCCTGTCCCCGATCCTCGCCCTGCTCGGCGGCGCCGTGGTCGTGCTCCTGGTGGGACTGGCGCCCCGCCGCGAGGTCCGCCGACTGGTGGCCTCCGGCCTGGCGCTGGTGGCGTTCGCGGCTGCGTTGGGCTGCACGATCTGGCAGTGGGACGCGTCCAAGTCGATCGTCTCCGGCGCCCTGCGCGTAGACGACCTCGCGCTCGCGGTCAACCTGATCCTGGTCTCCGCCGGCGCCGCCACCGTGCTGCTGTCGTGGCGCGCACGCGCCAGCGGCGAGGCCGGTCACGGCGAGTTTTACGCGCTGGTGTTGACCTCGACGGCGGGCATGTCGGTGCTCGTCGCCGCCCAGAACACGGTCAGCCTGTTCCTCGGGATCGAGCTGCTCTCGATCCCCCTGTACGTGCTGTGCGCGACCGAGCTGCACCGGTCGCCCTCGCTGGAGTCCGGCCTGAAGTACCTGGTGATCGGGTCGGTCGGCTCGGCCACGCTGCTCTACGGGCTAGCCATGATCTACGGCGCCACCGGTTCGACCGACTTCGACGCCATCGCCTCGGCGATCGCCTCCGGCGGCTTGGCCTCGGATCCCCTGCTCCTGACGGGCATCGCCCTGGTGGTGGTCGGCCTGGCGTTCAAGTCCTCGGTGGCCCCCTTTCACCAGTGGACTCCCGACGTCTATGAGGGCGCTCCGACCCCGATCACCACGTTCATGGCGGTGGCCACCAAGGCGGCGGCGCTCGGGATCTTCCTGCGCTTCTTCGACGTCGCGCTGGTCAGCGCTCAGGTCAGCTGGGCACCGGCGCTGGCCGCGTTGGCCACGATCTCGATCGTGGTCGGCAACGTGGGCGCGCTCGGGCAGTCCTCGCTCAAGCGCCTGCTCGCCTATTCGGCCGTCGCCCAGGCCGGCTATCTCCTCGCCGGCGTGGTGGTCTCCACCCGCGCCGGCGCGCGCGCCACGGTGTTCTACCTCGCCGTGTACCTGCTCATGAACCTCGCCGCCTTCGCCGTGGTCGTCGCCCGTGAGCGCGAGATCGGTCTGGGCGACGACATCGCCGCCGTCGAGGGCCTGGGCGCGTCGCGGCCGTGGCTGGCGTGGCCGATGACGATCGCCATGCTCTCGCTCGCCGGCATCCCGGCCACCGCCGGGTTCGTGGGCAAGCTGTTCCTCATCCAGGCCTCGGCCGATGGCGGCTATACCTGGCTGGGGGTGGTGATCGTCGTCGGCTCGATGGTCTCGCTGGCCTACTACCTGCGCGTGGTGGCGGCGATGTGGATGCGCCCGGGGCCCTCCCTGGGGGCCACCGAGGCGGCTTCGCCCTACCCGGCGATCGCCGGCGGCTCGCCCGAGGCCGACCCCGACGCGATTGGCACCTCCACCCCAGCCGCGCCGCCCGCGGGAGACGGCGGCCCAGGGGCCGGCGCGCGGGAGGGGTTCCAGCCCGAGGTGGTCGGCCTGGCGCTCGCCGCCGGCGCGGCGACCGTGTTCTTCGGGATCGTCCCCTCGCCGCTGGTGGACTTGGCGCGAGCGGCCGGCAACTCCCTGCTCGGCCTGTTCTGAGCGCCGGCGGCGTGCGCCGCCGCGAGGCACATGCCGCTGATCGCCGGGCAGGCGCTACCGTCGGGGTATGGACACGCGCGTGATGTACGTAAAGCCCGGCTGCCCCTACTGCGAAGAGGCCCGCCAGGCCCTGCGCGCCGAGGGCGTCGAGTTCAAGGAGCGCGACGCCACCACCCGCCAGGACTGGCGCGCCGAGCTCATGCGCCACAGCGCCAACACCGGCATGGTGCCGACGATCGTGCTCGGCGACGAGGTGGTGACCGTCGGCTGGAAGGGCCGTGGCTGACGGGTGCATTGAGGGCGGCCGGTCGGCCGCTATTTCGTGCATCTGCCGGCCCGGGGCCCGCCGCGACGGGCGCTAGCATCGCCCGGCCGTGCACCCGACCTCTCCCACCGTCCACCTGATCGCGCGCCCGTCGCTCGATCTGGAGGGGATGCGGAGCTATCTGGCCGACGTCGGCGGCGAGTCGTGGCTCGACTCTCGCCTGGAGGAGACCAGCGGCGCGCCCAACCCCGGCCAGCTGCTGGTCGAGTTCGGCGGCCGCGCCTGCTACCGCAGCTGGGAGCCCGGCCTGAACCCCAACGTCACCCGCATCCGCACCGACCAGCGCGAGTACTTCCTCAACCTCCTGCGCAGCGCCCACGGCAGCGTGCTCGAGCACGCCAGCTACTCGTTCGCGCTGCGCGACGTAAGCCGGGTGGCGACCCATGAGATCGTCAGACATCGCGCCGGCTCTGCCTTCAGCCAGGAGAGCCTGCGCTACGTGCGTCTAGCCGACATCGGCTTCCGCGTCCCACCGGCGCTCGAGCCGGTGCGCGACCAGGTGGTGAGCATCGTCGAGCAGCTCGAGGAGTTTCAGGTCAGCGCCGCGCAGACGCTCGGCGTCGACGACGACGGGGTGCCGTTCCACGTCAAGAAGGAGGTCACCTCCGCCCTGCGCCGCCTGGCCCCCATCGGGCTGAGCACCGACATCATCTGGACGGCCAACATTCGCACCCTGCGCCATGTCATCGAGATGCGCACCGCCGAGGGGGCAGAGGAGGAGCTACGGCTCATCTTCGACCAGGTGGCACGGGTGATGCTCGACGAGGCGCCCGACCTGTTTCAGGACTTCACCCGCAGCGACGACGGCTCCTGGTTGCCCGAGTACCGCAAAGTCTGACCCGAGCACCCCGCAAAGTCTGACCCGAGCACCCCGGCTCGTCAGGCTTGGCGCGCTGCCCGACGGCGGGCGGCCCGCCGACGGGC
>Ga0066662_10000266_pt1 | contig 22833 bp, 25 predicted proteins | sample GraSoiAngelo_111_FD_133939 | JGI IMG/M metagenome (GOLD analysis project Ga0066662, IMG submission 133939) | Grasslands soil microbial communities from the Angelo Coastal Reserve, California, USA - 14_0903_12_40cm | ecosystem: Environmental > Terrestrial > Soil > Grasslands | place: USA...
GCTACACGCCGACGGCCGCCGGCGGCGCGCTGCTGCCGTTCGTCGTGCTGATGTTCACGCTCTCGCGCTGGTCCGGCGGGCTGCCGGCGCACATAGGCGCGCGCATCCCGCTCGTGGTCGGTGCGCTCGTCCCCGCGTCCGGGTTCGTCGCGTTCGCCGTGCCGGGCATCGGCGGCTCGTACTGGACGACGTATTTCCCCGCCGCGCTGCTGCTGGGGATCGGCGGCGCCTTCTTCGTCGCGCCGCTCACCACGACGGTGTTCGACGCCGTCGACACCGAGAAGAGCGGCGTCGCGTCGGGCGTGAACAACGCGGTCGCGCGCACCGCCGGGCTGCTTGCGGTCGCTGCGCTCGGCATCGTGCTCGCGAGCGTGTTCGACGCCGGCTTCTCCGCGCGCATCGCGCGCCATCACTTGAGCGCGAGGACGACGGCGATCGTCACCACCGAGCGCGCGAAACTGTACACGGGCAATGTCCCCGACGACATCCCCGCCGCGGACCGCGACAGCGTTGCCGCGGGCGTGCGCGAAAGCTATCTCGCCGGCGTTCGCGCGGTCATGCTGGCGTCGGCGGGCACCTGCGTGCTCGCCGCGCTCGTCGCGGCGTTCGGAATCGCCGGACGCCGCAAGGCGGCTAGCCGCGCCTGACGTCGATCGTGAGGCGGCTGCGCACGGTGCGGCTGTCGTAGAGCTGCGTGTCCGCGGCGACGAGCGCGTCGGCGAAGGCGTGGTGCGCGCCGAACGCGGCGACGCCCCACGAGACGCGCACCGGCGCCGGCAGGTCTTCGCACAGCACCGCGAGGTCCGCGTCGATCGCCGCGAGCATCGCGCGCACCGCGTCGGGGCCGACGCCGTCCCAGATCCCGGCGAACTCGTCGCCGCCGATGCGGTACACGCTGCCGGCGCCGCCGAACCGCTCGCGCAAGCAGCGCGCCGCGGTCGCGAGCGCGGCGTCGCCCGCGCCGTGGCCGAAGCGGTCGTTGATCGTCTTGAGGTTGTCGAGGTCGATCATCGCGACGCTGCCGCTCGCGGGCGGCGCCACGATGCGTTCCAGAAACGCCGCGCGGTTCGGGATGCCGCACAGTGCGTCGGTGTACGCCGCTTCGCGCAGCGCGCGCTCGGCGTGCGCGAGCGCGGCGTTGCGCCGCTCCAGCTCGACCCGCGCGCCGTCGGCGGTGTGCACCACGATCGCGACGCCGAGCACGATGTCGAGCACCATGGTGACGTAGCTTTCGAGCCCCAGATACGTCATCGGGAACTGCACGCCCATCAAGCTGAGCACCGGAACGTGGAGATAATCGAGCGCGAGCGCGCCCAGCGACGCCGTCAGCAGCTGCGCGCCGATGCGGCGCCCGCGCAAGCGCAGGCCTGCGAACGCGCCGATGGCGAGCAGCGCGCCGAAGCACGCCGAGTGCACGCGGTACACACCGAAGAAAAGCGGCGACGCGAACGCCGCGATCACCGTCAACGTCACGGCGGTCGCGAACAGCGCCGCGAGCGGCGCCGTCATCGCGGGCAGGCCGCGTTCGCGCCGGAACCCGGCCACGAACGACAGCGCGGCGAGGTCTTCGAGGACCGCGTAGGCGATCGTCGCGCCGGGGAGCGCCGGCAGCAGTGCGGCGTCGCGGCCGACTGCGGCGACCCCGAGGATCGCCAGGGCGGCCGCGTTCGCGCACAGTCCGATCGTCCAGCCGTCGAACCGCGGCCGGCCCAGCGACGTGCGCACGAGGAGCACGAGCATCGTCAGCAGCGCGAGCACGCCCAGCTGGAGAAACATGGACAGGTAGCCGACGACATGGCCGGCGAGCGGAGCCATTTGCTTTTGTATCGGACGGAAGGAGAAGCGTCCTGATCGGCGTCGCGCACCGCTGACCCAGGGCCGCACGGCCCGGCTTTTCGAAGTCCTTTGGGCCTTTGGAGCGACCGAGCGATCTTTAACGTTTCCTCTGCCGCCAAGCAGGGGAAATCAGGGGTCCGATGTCCACCCCGATCGTCGAGACGACGTACGTGCTGCCGATTCGCCGCACCGCCGCCGTCCAGGACGACGAGTTACCCGCGTACCTCGCCGCCCTGGCGCAGCTCGTCCCCGTCGTGGTCGTGGACGGGTCGCCGCCGGACGTGTTCGCCCGCCACGCTTCAAACTGGCCGCAGGCCGTCGTCCACGTCCCCGTCGACGAGGACCGCCGCGGCGATCTCAACGGCAAGGTCGCCGGCGTCGTCACGGGCTTGCGGCAGGTGCGCACGGCGAAGGCGGTGATCGCCGACGACGACGTGCGCTACGACCCCTTCGCGCTGCGCCGGCTCGCCGCGCTGCTCGACGGCGCCGACGTGGTGCGGCCGCAGAACGTGTTCAACCCCGCGCCGTGGCACGCCGTGCTCGACACCGGCCGCACGTTGATCGCCCGGGCAACCGGCGGCGACTGGCCGGGGACGCTGGGCGTGCGCATGGACGCCTACGCCCGCATCGGCGGCTACGACGGCACCGTGCTGTTCGAGAACCTCGAGCTCGTCCGAACCCTTCGGGCCGCGGGCGCGCGCGAGCTCGTGGCCTACGACCTCTTCGTCGCGCGCCGCCCCCCGTCGGCCCGGCATTTCCTCGCGCAGCGGGTGCGGCAAGCGTACGACGAGTTCGCCCGGCCCGAGCGGCTGGCGGCGCAGCTTGCCGTCGCGCCGCTGCTGGCGCTGGGTACCGCGCGCTTCGGCCTCCGGGCCGTCGCCGCGCTCGCGCTCGGGGCGATCGCACTCGCGGAGATCGGGCGGGTGCGCGGCGGCGCGCGCCGGGTATTTCGGCCGCGCACGGCGCTGCTCGCACCGGTGTGGGTGCTCGAGCGGGCGGCCACCTCGTGGTGCGCGCTGGCCTTGCGGGTCACCCGCGGCGGCGTGCGCTATTCGAACGGCACGCTGCGCGTCGCGGCCAACCCGGAGCGGGTGCTGCGACGGCGCCTCGCGCTGGAGGACGTCGCGTGATCCTGCCCGCGCCTGCCGTCGACGTCGCGGCCGCGCTGGTCAACCCGTTCGCCAGCGACGCCGCGCGCGCGCACGCGTCCTATCACGCCGTCGCCGGTGGCGAGCTGGTGCGCCTGCACGACGGTGCGCCGGTCAGCCCGTTCGCCCGCGTCGCGCACGACGCGTTCCGCGGCTTCGTCCTCGACGACGCGTTCTCGTGTCTGGGCGCGAAATCGGCGCTGCGGCGCGAGACGTATCGCTTCGGCGCGTACGACCGGCTCGACGACGCGGCGGTGACCGAAGGCCTGGCCCGCGACCTCTACGCCTTCACCACCGAACGCCAAGGCTTCGAGAGCGACTTCACCACCTTCGTCGCCGTGTTCCGCGAGCGCGAGCTGGGCGGCGAGCTCGCGTTCGAGCGCCAGCTGTGGTCGCAGCTCCAGCGGCTGCACGACCTCGACGCCCGGTACCACCCGTGGGATCAGCGGGTGAGCGACGATCCGGAAAGCCCGAAGTTCTCGTTCAGCGTGGCCGGCGACGCGTTCTTCGTCATCGGCATGCACCCGGGCGCGTCGCGCACCGCGCGCCGTTTCGCCTGGCCGACGCTGGTGTTCAACGCGCACGAGCAGTTCGAGAACCTGCGCGCGGACGGCCGCTTCGAGCCGCTCCAGAGCCGCATCCGCGAGCGCGAGCTGCGCCTGGACGGCCGCATCAACCCCAACCTGGCCGACTACGGCTACCACTCGGAAGCGCGGCAGTACTCGGGGCGCCCCACGGAGCCCACGTGGACCTGTCCCTTCCGGCCGCGCCGCTGACGAGGCCGGCGCTGCCGACGACGCTCGCGCCGCGCAGCGGCACCGCGTTCATCGTCGAACGCGGCGCGACGCTCGCGGTGATCGATCCGGAAGGCGAGCAGGTCGCCGACCTCGTGGCCTTCGCGGCGGACGACCCGCGCGAGCACCTTGCGAACGGCCGCACGTTCGACTACGAGCAGACGGTCGCGCTGACGGCCGGCAACCGGCTGTGGTCGAACCGGTCGCGCCCGCTGCTGACCATCGTGCGCGACGACTGCGGCACGCACGACTTCTTGCTGGCGCCGTGCAGCCGCGACACCTGGCGGCTGTGCTACGGCGGCGGCCACGACGACGTGCCCGGCTGCTTCGGCAACCTCGCGACCGCCCTCGCGCCGTTCGGGATCGACCCCGACCGGATCCCGACCGCCTTCAACGTGTTCATGCACGTCGCGCTGGGGCCGGACGGCCGGCTGGCCGTGCTGCCGCCGCGGTCGCGGCCCGGCGCGGTGCTCGCGCTGCGCGCGGAGGAGCGCCTGATCGTCGGCTTGACCGCCTGCTCGGCGGCGCAGTCGTGCAACGGCCGCTTCAAGCCGATCGCCTATTCCATCGAGGACGCGCTCTGAGCGACCTTCCTCGCGTTGACGCTCTCTCTGGTAAATGGTATGCTTCGGAGGTTCCGGCCGGACCGCCGTGGTTCGGCCGCTTTCGTGTGCGTTCCGGAGTACTGAGTGCCGACGATCTCCCAACTGGTCCGCAAGGGCCGCGAGAAACAGCAGAAAAAGGTGAAGACCCCGGCCTTCCGCGTCGTTTCGACCGGACCCAAGCCGGGCCACCCCGACCTGCCCAACCGCACGTTCGAGGTCGCGGGCAACCCCCAGCGCCGCGGCGTCTGCACGCAAGTCAAGACGATCACGCCCAAGAAGCCGAACTCGGCGCTTCGCAAAGTCGCGCGCGTGCGCCTCACCAACGGTGAGGAAGTCACGGCGTACATCCCCGGCATCGGCCACAACCTGCAAGAGCACTCGGTCGTGCTGATCCGCGGCGGCCGCGTCAAAGATCTCCCCGGCGTGCGTTATCACATCATCCGCGGGACGCTCGACACCTCGGGCGCCGCGAACCGCAAGCAAGGCCGCTCGAAATACGGCGCCAAGCGCGGCACCAAGAAGAAGTAAGGAACCGCGTACCTCATGCCGCGTAAGGGACCCGTCCCCAAACGACCGATCCTTCCCGACCCGAAATTCGGTTCGAAAGTGCTCGCGCGCTTCATCAACAAGGTGATGCTGCGCGGCAAGAAGTCGGTCGCGGAGCTCATCACGTACGATGCGCTCGAGCTGATCGCGACCAAATCAGGCCGCGATCCGATGGACGTGTTCACGCAGGCATTGGGCAACGCGATGCCGCTGGTCGAGGTTCGTCCTCGCCGCGTCGGCGGTGCGACCTACCAGGTCCCGATGGAGGTCCGCCCGGACCGCCGCCAGGCCATGGCGATGCGCTGGCTGATCAGCTACGCGCGCGCCCGCCCCGGCAAATCGATGACCGAAAAGCTCGCGAACGAACTGATGGACGCTTCGAACAACCAAGGCGCGTCCATCAAAAAGCGCGAGGATACGCACAAGATGGCGGAAGCCAACAAAGCTTTCGCCCACTACCGCTGGTGATCGGCACGCTCTAGGTTTCTCATGGCTCTCAAGCGCGACTATCCGCTCGAACACACCCGAAACATCGGGATCGCTGCTCACATCGACGCCGGCAAGACGACGGCGACGGAGCGGATTCTTTTCTATACCGGCCGCACGCACAAGATCGGTGAAGTCCACGACGGCGCCGCTACCATGGACTGGATGGTCCAGGAGCAGGAGCGCGGCATCACGATCACGTCCGCCGCGACGGCGTGCACGTGGCGCGACACGCGCATCAACATCATCGATACGCCAGGCCACGTTGACTTCACGGTCGAGGTCGAGCGCAGCCTGCGCGTGCTCGACGGCCTCGTCGCGTTGTTCGATTCCGTCGCGGCGGTGCAGCCGCAGTCCGAGACCGTGTGGCGCCAGGCGAACAAGTACGCCGTGCCGCGCGTCATCTTCGTCAACAAGATGGACCGCATGGGTGCGGACTTCTTCAACTGCGTCAAGCAGATTCGTACGCGCCTCGGCGCGCCCGCGACGCCGATCCAAGTGCCGATCGGCGCCGAGGGCGACTTCCTGGGCGTCGTCGACCTGTTCACGATGAGCAAGATCATCTACACGGACGATCTGGGCTCGACGTCGGAATCCACGCCCGTCACCGAAGCGGACGGCGAGCTGTTCGCGACCGCGCAGGAATGGCGCCAAGCGCTCATCGAGGCGATCGCGGAGCAGGACGACGAGCTGCTCGAGATGTTCTTCGACGGCAAAGAGATCCCGATCGAGCGCTTGCACAAGGCGCTGCGCGCCGCGACGATCCAGGGCAAGGTCCTGCCGATGCTCTGCGGCTCCGCGTTCAAGAACAAGGGCGTGCAGCCGTTGCTCGACGCCGTGGTCGACTTCTTGCCGTCGCCGATCGACGCCAAGCCGATCACCGGCAAGGATCCCAAGGACGACGACGCCGACATCACGCGCCGTCCCGCCGACAACGAACCGTTCGCGGCGCTCGCGTTCAAGATCGCGACCGACCCGTACGGCAACCTGACGTATTTCCGCGTGTACTCTGGCGTGCTCGAAAAAGGCACGTACCTGTACAACGCGCGCAGCGGCCGCAAGGAGCGCATCGGGCGCATCCTGCGGATGCACGCCAACCACCGCGAAGACATCGACGCGATCGGCGCGGGCGACATCGCCGCGGCGGTCGGCTTGACCGACACGCGCACCGGCGACACGCTGTGCGACGAGAAGCATCCGATCTTGCTCGAGAACATCACGTTCCCGGAGCCCGTCATCTCGCAGGCCATCGAGCCGAAGACGAAGGGCGACCAGGACAAGATGGGCATCGCACTGACGCGGCTCGCGCAGGAAGACCCCACGTTCCGCATGCGGACCGACGAAGAGACCCAGCAGACGATCATCGCCGGCATGGGCGAGCTGCACCTCGAGATCATCCTGGACCGCCTCAAACGCGAGTTCAAGGTGGAAGCGAACGTCGGCAAGCCGCAGGTCGCGTACAAAGAAGCGATCACGAAGAAGGTCGAGAAGCAAGGAAAGTTCGTGCGCCAAACCGGCGGCAAGGGCCAGTACGGCGACGTCTGGATCCGCCTCGAGCCCGGCGAGGCGAACACCGGTTACGAGTTCAAATGGGGCATCGTCGGCGGCACGATCCCCAAAGAGTTCCAGAAGCCGGTCATGGAAGGCATCCGCGAAGCGTCGCAGAGCGGCGTGCTCGCGGGCTACCCGGTCCTCGACTTCAAAGTGACGGTGTTCGACGGCTCGTTCCACGACGTGGACTCCAGCGAGATGGCGTTCAAGATCGCCGGCTCGATGGCGTTCAAGGAAGCGAACCGGGCCGCGGGCCCGATCCTGCTCGAGCCCATCATGGGCGTCGAGGTCACCGCTCCGCGCGACTACATGGGCGCGGTCAACGGCGACCTCAACCGCCGCCGCGGCCAAATTCAATCGCAAGATGAAGCGGTCGGCGGCGCGGTGGTGATCAAGGCGAACGTCCCGCTCAGCGAGATGTTCGGGTACGCCACCGATCTCCGGTCGGCCACTCAAGGACGAGCCACCTACACGATGGAGTTCGCGCACTACGAAAAGGCGCCCAAGTCCATCGAGGAAGAGATCGTCGCGAAGGCGCAAGGAAAAAAACTCGCGACCGCTTAGGGGATGACGACGACGACGATCCGGGAGCAGCCCGCGTCGGAGCCCGTCGAAAGCGCTAGAGCCCCGAAACGGGCGGCTAGCGCGCACATGCAAGAAGTATCACGAAGCTAAAAGGACACGCAGCAAAGGCATCATGGCAAAGGCAAAGTTCGAGCGGTCGAAGCCGCACGTCAACATCGGAACCACGGGTCACGTCGACCACGGTAAGACGACGCTGACGGCCGCGATCATCAACTGCCTCGCGACGGAGAACTCCAGCATCCAGAAGCGCGCGGTCGACGACATCGATAACGCGCCCGAGGAGAAGGAGCGCGGGATCACGATCGCCATCTCGCACCAGGAGTACGAGACGGCGAAGCGGCACTACGCGCACGTCGACTGCCCCGGTCACGCCGACTACATCAAGAACATGATCACCGGCGCGGCGCAGATGGACGGCGCGATCCTCGTCGTCGCGGCGACGGACGGCCCGATGCCGCAGACGCGCGAGCACGTGCTGCTGATGAAGCAGGTCGGCGTGCAGAAGATCGTGGTCTTCCTCAACAAGGTCGACCTGGTCGAGGACGAGGAGCTCCTCGAGCTCGTCGAGATGGAAGTCCGCGAGCTGCTCTCCAAGCAGGATTACGACGGCGACAACATCCCGTTCGTGCGCGGCTCTGCCACTAAGGCGCTCGCGAGCTCGGGCAAGCGCGACGATGCGGACGCGAAGCCGATCTTCGACCTCATGGACGCGGTCGACAGCTACATCCCGACGCCGGAGCGCCCGGTCGACAAGCCGTTCCTGATGCCGGTCGAAGACGTGTTCACGATCACCGGCCGCGGCACGGTCGGCACCGGCCGCGTCGAGCGCGGTCAGATCAAGGTCGGCGAAGAGGTCGAGATCGTCGGGCTCAAGGACGAGAGCCGCAAGGTCGTCGTCACCGGCATCGAGATGTTCCGCAAGCTGCTCGACTCGGGCATCGCGGGCGACAACGTCGGCGTGCTGCTCCGCGGCGTGGAGCGCAACGACATCGAGCGCGGCCAAGTGCTCGCGAAGCCGGGCTCGATCAAGCCGCACAAGAAGTTCAAAGCCGAGGTGTACGTCCTCTCCAAAGAAGAGGGCGGCCGCCACACGCCGTTCTTCGCGAACTACCGCCCGCAGTTCTACTTCCGCACCACCGACGTCACGGGCACGATCAAGCTGCCCGAAGGCGTCGAGATGGTGATGCCCGGCGACAACGTCCAGATGGACGTCGAGCTGATCACGCCGATCGCATGCGAGGAAGGCCTCCGCTTCGCGATCCGCGAGGGCGGCCGCACCGTCGGCGCGGGCGTCGTGACCACGGTCGCGGACTAACCGCGCACAACCAATCGCACTAGGTTAGATACAGAGAAGATTATGTCCAAGCAGAAGATCCGGATCAGGCTCAAAGCCTACGATCACCGCGTGCTCGATCAGTCGGCCGAGCGCATCGTCGACACGGCGAAGCGCACGGGCGCGTTCGTCAGCGGTCCGGTGCCGCTCCCCACGGAGATCAACCGGTTCTGCGTCAACCGGTCGCCGCACGTCGACAAGAAGTCGCGCGAGCACTTCGAGATGCGCACGCACAAGCGCCTGATCGACATCCTCCAGGCATCGCCGAAGACGATGGACGCGCTGATGCACCTCGACCTGCCGGCCGGCGTGGACATCGAACTCAAAGCTTGAGCCCGTCGCAGGGTGCGCCACGATCGCGACCTCGGTGAAAGCCGGGGTCTTTCTTTTTCTAGGCGAAGCACCATCGTATGCCGACGGCCATCGACGTCAAGTACGAGCGTGCGTTCAACGGGACGGCGCGGCGTATTTTCGAGCTGCTCACCGCGATGGGGACCGCGGAGGACCGGGTGTGGCCGTTTCCGTCGCAGCCGTTCATGCGCAGTGCGGGCCCGCTCAAGCCGGGTGCCACCGAGGAGTGGCACGGGCCGATCCACGCCGTGCTCGAGGACGTCGAGCCCGAAAAGCGGATCGTGTGGCGCATCGACAGCCCGGGAGTCGAGGGCACCCACGCGTTCGAGCTGGAGGCCGAAGGCCGCAAGGTGATCGTGCGCCACCGGCTCACCGCGACGCTGTCGGACACGGACGGGCGCGTCGTGTGGAAACGCTACGAGGAGCCGCACGAGCGCGCGATCGAGGGGCTCTTCGACAAGCTGACGCGCGTCCTCAAACGCTAGCGGCGCGCGCAGCGGCGGCTACTGTTGCTGCTGCTCTTGTTCGAGCATGTCTTCCGGGGCGGCGCCTACCGCGACCGCGACCGAGAGCGTCGCCGCTTCGGCGCCGCGGTACAAGCCGCGCGTCGGGCTGACGTCGCCGTAGTCGCGGCCCAGCGCGACCAGCACGAAACCGTCGTCGACGACACGCTCGTTCGTCGGATCGAAGCCGACCCAGCCGAATGGCGGCAGGTACGCTTCGGCCCACGCGTGCGACGCGTCCGCGCCCAGCGTGCCGGCGACGCCGCGGAAGATGTAGCCGCTCGCGTAGCGCGCGGGGATGCCGCGGCTGCGCGCGAGCGCGATGAGCACGTGCGCGAAGTCCTGGCACACGCCCGCGCGCGCCGCGATCACGTCGGCGACGGTCGTGCGCACGTCGGTGACGCCCGGGCGGTAGCTGAAGTTGCGGTGCACGAACGAGCCGGCTGCGAGGAAGTACGCCGCGAGGTCGTCGGGCGGTGCGGCGATCTCCGCTGCGAGTGCGGCGACCGACTCGTCGACGCGCACGTACGGCGTGGTGCCGCGAAACTCGGCGAGCTCGGGCAGCCGCGGGTCGGCCTCGAGGTCCGCGGCGCGCACGCCGCGCGCGGGACCGTTGCCGTTCGCCGGCAGCGTGACGACCTTCGAACGCGCGACGATGCGCAGCTCGGTGTGCTCCGGCACGATGGCGAAGTGCTGCACGTCGTTGCCGAAGCGGTCGACGTAGGAGAACACGCGCGCCGGCGGCGTCACGTCGAGCCGGTAACCCGTGCAGTACTGCTGGAGGTTCGTGCGCGGCTGCAGGTGCACGACGGTGTAGCTCTCCGTTACCGCTCGCGGGTACGCGTACACCGTCTCGTGCTCGACCGTGTATTCCATCGTTACCCGGCGAGCGCGGCCGCTGCGACGGGCGTGCGCGGGAAATACACGCGCTGGATGGCGCCGACGAGCGCGTCGAACGTGCCGATCGTCCGCCGCGAGAACGCGTGGAGGCCTTCCGCGAAGAGATCGTCCGCGTCGGCGAAGTTGAAGGTCGCGCACAGCCGGCCCGCCTGCTTTTCCGCGTCGTCGGTGTACGAGCGCACCGACGTCTCCGAGAGACGGTGCAGCGCGGCGTGGATCTCGTTCGCGCAGAAGTTCAGCGACCGCGGGAAGGTGGCGCGGAACACGATGAACGCCGCGGCGTCGCGCGGGCTCTGCAGGTGGCGGGCGACGCGCGCGAACGGAAAGCTCGCGCAGCACATCTCGAGCAGGCGCTGCCACTCGGGCCACGGATCGTCGAGCGACTCGGCGGTGGAGAGGATGCGCGTGGTGAGCGCGCCGCGCTCGAGAAAGCGGCCGAGCTGCATGAAATTCCAGCCGTCCTCGTGCAGCAGGGTCGCGGCCGTGACGCCCGCGATCGCCTGGCAGCGGTCGCGCACGCGGCGCAGCATGCGCGCGGGGCCTTCTTCGAGGATCGACTCCAGATGCTGCGAGCGCACGTCGAGATAGAGCTCGTTGATGTGCTCCCACAGCTCGGTCGACAGCTCCGCGCGCAGGCCGATCGCGTTGCCGCGCGCGGTCGCGATGCACGACACGATCGACGACGGGTTGCGCTCGTCGAACACGCAGCGTTCCAGCGCCTCGGTCGACGCGGACTCGCCCACCGTCACCCTGTCGGGTTCGGCGAACGTCGCGATCGCGATGGCCGTGCGCCACGAGCGCTGCGACCACGCGCCGCCTGCGTAGAGATCCATCGAGCGCGTGTAGGTCACGTCGAGCACGCGCGCGACCGTTTCCGCGCGCTCCACGTTGCGGCTCAGCCAGAAGAACGACTCCGCGAGCCTGCTAAGCATCGTCGCCGTCCTGTTCCGCGAGCACCCACGTGTCTTTGCTCCCGCCGCCCTGCGACGAGTTGACGACCAGCGAGCCCTCGCGCAGCGCCACGCGCGTGAGCGCCGCGGGCGGCACGTCGACCTTGTTGCCGTACAGCGCGAAGGGGCGCAGGTCGACCCGGCGCGAGCGCAGCAGGCCGCCGACGAGCGTCGGGTGCGAGGACAGCTCGACGACCGGCTGCGCGATGTAGCTGCGGGGCTCGGCTTCAATCTTGCGCGCGAAGTCATCGCGCTGCTGCGACGTCGAGGCGGGTCCGATCAGCATGCCGTAGCCGCCCGAGCCGTTGGTGCGCTTCACCACCAGGTTCTGCAAGTTGCCGACGACGTGCCGCCGGCTGGCGTCGTCGGAACAGTCGAACGTCTCGACGTTGCGCAGCAACGGCTCCTCGCGCAGATAGAAGCGGATCATCTCCGGCACGAACCGGTACAGCGCCTTGTCGTCGGCGACGCCGGTGCCGATCGCGTTCGCAAGACCGACGTTGCCGGCGCGGTACGCGTTCATCAGCCCGACGACACCCAGCGACGAGTTCGGCTTGAAGTACAGCGGGTCGAGATAGTCGTCGTCGATGCGCCGGTAGATCACGTCGACGCGGTCCAGCCCGCGCGTCGTCTTGAGGAACACGCGGTTGTCGACCACGATCAGGTCGCGGCCTTCGGCCAGCGGCACGCCCATCGTGCGCGCGAGCATCGCGTGCTCGTAGTATGCGGAGTTGTAGATGCCGGGCGTCAGCACCACGACGCGCGGCTCGAGCGCGCCGCGCGGCGCGGCCTCGCGCAGCGTGCGCAGCAGGCGCAGCGGGTAGTCGTCCACCGGCTCGATGCGGTAGCCGTCGAACAGCCGCGGAAACGTGCGCTTGAGCACGTCGCGGTTCTCGAGCACGTACGAGATGCCGGACGGGGTGCGCACGTTGTCCTCGAGCACGCGCGGCGTCCCCGTCTCGTCGCGGATCAGGTCGATGCCGCTGACGTGGATGTACACGTCGTTGAGCACGCGCACGCCGATCATCTCGCGCACGAACAGGTCGGACGAGTACACGAGCTCGCGCGGGATGCGGCCTTCGCGCAGGATGCGCGCGCCGTGGTACACGTCGCCGAGGAACGCGTTGAGCGCGCGCACGCGCTGCTCGACGCCGTTCGCGATCCGGCGCCACTCCGCATGCGAGAAGATGCGCGGGATCGGATCGAACGGGAAGATGCGCTCGGTTCCCGCGGCCTCGGCGTACACGGTGAAGGTGACGCCGCGCCGCAGGAGCGCGGCGTTGATCGCGCGGACGCCGTTGACCAGCATCTCCGGCTCGACCGACTCGAGCGTGCGAGCGAGTTGCACGTAGTTCGGGCGCGGTCCGGCCGCGTCGAAGAACTCGTCGAAGACTTCTCCCACGTCGGGGCGCTGCACGAGCTCGAGCATCAGCCGACTCCCCTTCCCACCTAGCGGTCCGCCTCCGTTCGACACAGGGCCAAAGGCCCCCCGAACGGGACGTGAAAGAAAACATCCAATGGTGAACGCCACGACGACGCTGCTGGTCCGGGTCGGCTGCGAGTTCGTCTACGAGGCCGGTGCCGAGACGCCGGCGATTCTGCTCATCCGCCCCGAGGACGTGGGGCACCGCGTTCGCTCCGAAGCGTGGCAGTCGGAGCCGGTGCTCGCGTATCACGACTTTCGCGACCTGTACGGCAACCGCGCGCGGCGCCTGACGCTGCCCGCGGGGACCGTGCGGCTTCGCTACGATGCCGACGTCGAGATCTCGCCCGAGCCGGCCGATACTGATTGGAGTGCGCGCCAGCTTGCCGTCGAGGACCTGCCGGACGACACGCTGGTCTACACGCGGCCCAGCCGCTTCTGCCTGTCCGACGAGCTGGCGAACGAGGCGTGGGAGCGCTTCGGCGACACCGAGCCCGGCTGGGCACGCGTGCAGGCGATCTGCGACTACGTGCACGGCGTGCTGAAATTTCAGTACGGCACGAGCTTTCCGAACACGACGGCGCTCGACGCGCTGCGCGCCGGGACCGGCGTGTGCCGCGACTTCGCGCAGCTCGCCGTGACGTTCTGCCGGGCACTCAACATCCCGGCGCGGTACGCGTTCGGCTATCTGCCGGACATCGGCGTGCCGCCGCCAACGTCGCCGATGGATTTCTGCGCGTGGTTCGAGGCGTATCTCGGCGACCGCTGGTGGACGTTCGATCCGCGCAACAACGTGCGGCGCGTGGGGCACATCGCGATCGCGCGCGGGCGCGACGCGCTCGACACGGCGATGGTCACCACGTACGGTGACGCGAAGCTGGCGAGCATGACCGTGTGGGCGGGTCGCGTTGCCTGACGCGGCCGCCGGCACCATCACCTACCTGCTGCGCCAGCGCTTCCGCTACGACTACCCCGGCCCCATCGCCGATCTCCGCCACCGGCTGATCATCGCGCCGCCGCTCGCGTACGGCGATCAGGTCGTCGTACGAGACCGGCTCGTCGTGACGCCGGATACCGCGGTGCGCTGGGAACGGGACCGCTTCGGGAACGCGGTCGCCACGCTCATCGCGTCGCGCATCGACGAGTCGATCGATCTCGATTACGAAGCCGTCATCCGGCGCAGCGACGGACCGCATCCTCGCCTGTGCGACGACTGGTTCGACGACGAGCGGCTGCTCCGGCCGTCGGCGCTCACCGCGCCCGACGACGCGCTGCGCGATGCGGCTGCAATGCTGCTGCGCGAGCACGACGCCGACCGCTACGCGCTCACGGCCCGCATCAACGCGTACGTGTTCGACCACATGCGCTACGTGCCCGACGTGACCAACGTCGCGACGACGGCCGCGCAGGCGTTCGCGCAAGGTACCGGCGTGTGCCAGGACTACGCGCACATCATGCTCGTGCTGTGCCGGCTCAACGGGCTCGCGGCGCGCTACGTGTCGGGACACTTGATCGGCGAGGGCGGGACGCACGCCTGGGTCGAGGTGATCGGCGAGCCGCTCGGCGATGGCAGCGTGCCGGTATGGGGATTCGACCCGACGCACCGCCGCACGACGACGCTGAGCTACGTGTTCGTCGCTGCGGGCCGCGACTTCGCCGACGTCACGCCGACATCGGGGTGCTTCGTCGCGCCGTACATCGGCCGGTTCACGACGTACCGGTCCGTGGAGGTCGTCTCCGCCGAAGACGCGGCGTAAGGGCCTCTTGGAAATCTAGCCTCCGAACGCGGCCTCGCCCGTGATCGCCTGGCCCAGGATCAGCGTGTGGATCTCGCTCGTGCCTTCGTAGGTGAGCACGCTTTCTAAATTGTTCATGTGGCGGATGACCGGGTACTCTAGCGTGATGCCGCTCGCACCCAAGATCGTGCGCGCTTCGCGGCAGATTGCGAGCGCTTCGCGCACGTTGTTGAGCTTGCCGAACGACACGTGCGCCGAGTGCGCCTTGCCGTCGTCTTTGAGCCGGCCGATGTGCAGCGCGGTGAGCAGTCCCTTGTTGATCTCGAGCATCATGTTGACGAGCTTTTCCTGGGTGATCTGGAAGGCCGCGATCGGCTTGCCGAACTGCACGCGCGTCTTCGCGTACTCCAGCGCGCTCTCGTAGCACGCACGCGCCGCGCCGAGCGCGCCCCACACGATGCCGTACCGCGCTTCGTTGAGACACGAGAGCGGGCCGCGCAAACCGCTGACGTTCGGTAACATCGCCTCGGCCGTTAGGCGCACGTCTTCGAGGATCAGCTCCGACGTGATCGACGCGCGCAGCGACAGCTTGCGCTCGATGTTGCGCGTGGAGAAGCCTTTGGTGTTCGTCGGCACGACAAACCCGCGCACGGTTCCGCTGCGCGGGCCGTCGTCGGGGTCGGTGCGCGCCCACACGATCGCGACGTCGGCGATGCCGCCGTTGGTGATCCACGCCTTGGTTCCGTTGAGCACGTAATCCGAGCCCGAGCGGCGCGCAACGGTGCGCATGCCGCCGGGATCGCTGCCAAAGTCCGGCTCGGTGAGGCCGAAGCAGCCGATCGCGTCGCCGGCCGCCATGCGCGGCAGCCACGTCTGCTTCTGCTCCTCGGAGCCGTGGGCGTGGATCGCGTACATCGCGAGCGAACCTTGCACCGACACGAACGAGCGAAAACCGGAGTCGCCGGCTTCGAGTTCGAGGCACGCCAGACCGTACGCGACGGCGCTGGTGCCCGCGCAGCCGTAGCCGTGCAGGTGCATGCCGAGCAGGCCGAGGTCGCCGAGCTCTTTGGCCATCGTCTTCGGGAACGTGTGGTCCTCGAACCAGCCTGCGATATTCGGCAGCACGCGGTCGCGCACGAACGCGCGCACGGTGTCGCGGATCAAGCGCTCGTCGTCGGTGAGCAGCGCGTCGATCCCGAGGAAGTCGTTGGGCGAGGGCACCGGGACCTTGGCGCGGTGCGTGTCGGGCTGCGCGGTCGTGCTCATGGAAGCGCCTTCGGTCGCCCGCGCGCCGCTCCTGGTCGCACGTGGCCGTTTGGGAACAAGCACGCCCCTTGTTGGCGCCCGAGAGCGCGTGATACGTTAGGCGTGAGATGGTTGAAACACAGATTCCGCGCTGGCTCGCCGCGCTGGACGAGAACAAGCCGTACATCGAAGTTCTCGACGGCGAGAAGCTGCCCGACATGAGCCCGTACCACGGGCACGGGAAGGTCGCGGGCGAAATAATCATGCAGCTCGGTCCTTGGGCCGGCGATAGTGGCGTCGTCGCCCCGGAAGTGCGTTTTTATTTCCTCCATTCCGACGGCCGTTGGTCTTCACTGCTACCTGATGTTGCGTACACATCCTATGCTCGGCTTCCGGAGGAACCGATCGAGGAGTGGGAGCGTCCTCGCATCGCTCCCGACATCGCAGTCGAGATCCTTTCGCCTAGCGATCGTCCGGGACGTACGCAGCGTAAAGTCCAGACGTATCTCGAGTTCGGCGCAAGGTTGGTCCTCGTGCTGCATCCGGCGAAGCGCCGAGTCTGGCTGCACCGCTCCGACGGAAGCGTTGAAGAGCGCGATGCGCGCGGCGCGTGGGAACTCGCGCCGTTCGATGGTTTGCTCCTCGATTGGGAAAAGATATTCCGCCGGAGGGCGCAGCCGCACTAGCCCAACCGCTGCTGCGGGCCCGACATCGCCGTAGAGATTTTTGCTCGGAGCGATCGTCCGGGACGGACGCATCCCGTGAAACGCAGCATCCAGTTGTAGCGCTCGGACCGCAGCATCGAAGAACGCGAAGCGCGCGGCGCGTGGGCGCTCCCGCCGTTCGACAATGGCTCGACCGGGGCAGCTCTACGTTGCCCGTTACGCCGCCCGGCTTTCAATAGCCGATGGCGGCGACTGCGCGGCGATGCGCGGTTTCCGCGGCTTCGTTGAAGCAGCAGAAGATCACGTGCTCCGGCGTCGCGTGATCGCCCAGGAACGCCGTGACCGTTTCTATCGCGATCGTCGTGGCGGCGTCGAGCGGATAGCCGTACACGCCGGTACTGATCGCGGGGAACGCGACCTCGTGTGCGCCGAGCACCTCAGCGGCGAGCAGCGCTGCACGGTACGCGTTCGCCAACAGCTCCGGTTCGCCGGAATCGCCGCCGTGCCAGACCGGGCCGACCGCGTGGATCACGTGCTTCGCCTTTAGGCAGAAGCCGGGTGTGACGCGCACCTCACCGGTCGGGCAGCCGCCGATCGCGCTGCATGCTTGCAGCAGCTTCGGTCCCGCGGCGTGGTGGATCGCGCCATCGACGCCGCCGCCGCCGCGCAGGCCGCTGTTCGCCGCATTGACGATCGCGTCGACCTCGAGCGCCGTGATGTCTCCGCGAACGATCTCGATACGGGCCGCAGGAGCCATCGATCAGTGGATGATGTACCGGTCGGACGTCGGCGAAGCCGGCGGGACGACCGCGGGATCGCAATGCGGGTGCGGATCGTTTCCTGCGGGTAGCGGCGCGGCGTACGGCACCAGCGTGTGGCTCGAGATCTCGAAGACGATGTCGCTGCCGAGCGCGACGTCCAGGACGTCGTCGCTTTCGAGGCGGGCGAGTCGCGATGCCGGAATCACCGTGCGCCGGCCCGGGCGTGGCAGAATTCCGGTGGTGCCGATCAGATAGCGGCCGGGTGGCACTCCGACACGCGCGAAGCGGCCGTTTGCGTCGCTGATTAGGCGGATCACCGTGCCGTCGTCGAGCGAGCGCAAGATCACCGGCGCGGACGCGATCGGCGCGCGGTTGTAACACGCGTAGACGAGGCCGCGAATGGTCGCCGGGCCTTGTGCCGACGCCGGCCAGGGCACAAGCAGCGCCCCCGCCGCCGCGAGCATCGTGATGCCTCTCATGCCCGTTTCAACGCATCAAGCGGCGAGCCGCGTTTCGCTCAGCTCTTCGAGGCTCTTGCCGCGCGTCTCGTCGCCCAGGACGAGCACCACGAGCGCGCCGGCCATCATCACGGCGGCGAACACGACGAAGACGTTGTAGGGCGAACCGAAGCGCACCAGCATCGCACCGACGATCGCCGGCGCGAACGCGCCGACCAAGCGTCCTGCCCCCGCAGCGAGCCCGGCGCCGCTCGCGCGGATCGCGGTCGGATATTGTTCCGGCGTGTAGGTGTACGTCACGCCCCATGCGCCCAAGTTGAAGAACGCGATCACCGCGCCCCAGCCGATCACCGCCGCGACCGACGGCTGCGGCGCGAGCGTCGCGCCCGCGAAGAAGAACGAGCCGATCGCCGCGCACGTCAAGAACGCGACCAGCGTCGGCTTGCGCCCGAGCCGGTCGACCAATGCCGCCGCGGCGTAGTAACCGGGGATCTGGAACACCGCGACCGCGAGGTTCAGCCACAGCGCCTCGCGCAGCGTGAAGCCTTTCGCGAGCAGCAGGCTCGGCAGCCACGTGAAGATCCCGTAGTACGAGAACACGAGCGCGATCCACAATAGCCACAGCATCACGGTGCGCTTCGCGAACTTCGGCGCGAAGAGCGCACCTAGCGTCACGCGCGGCGTTCGCTCCGGTGCTTCGTTCGCGATCCCCGCGATGCGCGCGACCTCGCGCGACTCCGCGGCGCGGCCGCTCGCGAGCAAGAACCGCGGCGACTCCGGGATCGCGCGCCGGATCACGAACACGTACAACGCCGGCAGCATTCCGATCAGCAGCGCGACACGCCAACCCGCCGTCGGCACGACCACCGCGCCGATCAGCGCCGCGAGCACGGTGCCGTAGGCCCAAAAGCTCTCGAGCAGCACGATCGTGCGGCCGCGCCGCTCCTTCGGCGCGAACTCGCTCACCAGCGTGCTCGCGACGGGCAGCTCGCCGCCCAGCCCGACGCCCGCGACGAACCGGATCAGCGCGAGCGACGCCGCAGACCACGCAAGCGCCGACACGCCGGTGAGCAGGCTGTAGGCGAGCAGCGTCCACGTGAACACCGCCTTGCGACCGAACCGGTCGGCGACGATCCCGCTCAGCGACGCGCCCAAGAACATCCCGATCAGGTTCGCCGTGATGATCCCGCCGACGACGGGCTTGGACAGGTGCCACTCCCGGCCGACCGCGGCGACGACGGTGCCGACGAGCAGCAAGTCCATCGCGTCGAACAGCCAGCCGCCGCCCGCGGCAAACAGGAGTCGTCGTTGGAAAGTCATGGCACAGGGTTTATACTCAATCCGAGCATATCCCTCTCGGCAACGACGTCTCGCCGGAAGCGGTAGCGCTGCGCGGGGCGCCCCGGTCCAGCGGTTGCGCGCTCGCCGGTCGGCTCGACCAGATTGCCGTCGACCACCAGCCGCCGGAAGTTGCCCTTGTGAAGCCGGACGCCGGCGAGCGCTTCGACCGTCCGCTGAAGCTGGAAGAGCGTGAACGTCGCGGGGAGCAGGTCGAACACCAACGGGCGATATGCCAGCGCGCCGCGGACGCGGCCGATCGCGGTGGCGAGGATGCGCCGGTGGTCGAGCGCCATCGGCTCGCCGATCGTCCGCGCTGCGGGAGCGCGAGACTCGGCGACGAGGCCCATCTCCCAGAACAGCTCGTAACGCTCGAGGGCCAGCTCGGGATCCCAGGCGACGCGCCGAGTGCCCGTGCAGCGTCTCGCGCGGCGCTCGCGCGCCTTGCGTTCGTCAGCGGGCGCCGCGGCGATCCACGCGGCAACGGCCGGCAGCACGACGGCGTCGACCATCGCGGGCCGGCCTGCCCGCCAGTCCTCCCACGGAAAGTACGTGTACCAGTCCCGCCAGCGTGCATCGGCGCTGCCGCTCGGGACGCTCTCGTGCACCAAGGCGAGGTACGCGATCGAGAGCATTCGCGGCCCTCCGGGGCGGCGCGGGTGGCGGTCGCGGTCGCCGAACGTATACAGCTGCTCGACGTGCCCGAGCTGAAGTTTCGTCTGCTCCGTCACCCAACGCCGCAGCCCCATCTCGAGCGTCGAATCGGCCGCGGGGTCGAAGGGCCCCGCAGGGAGCGCCTCGCCGGGGAAGCGGACCAGCACGCGCGGCTCGTCGTCGGACACGGCGACGATGACGGCGTCGAGCGCGACGGCTAGCTCGCTTGTCACGATTGCGGCCTTCGCGAGGTACGCGGTTTCAGCATGTCAGTGGTGACGGTCGCTGCGCTGTTCGTGCTCCTGTGGGTGCAGTTCACGGGCAAGCCGTGGCGCGAGATCGGCTACGTGCGCCCGCGCAGCTGGATCGGAGGGCTCGCGCTCGGGCTCGTCTTCGGCGCCGCGTTCAAGCTGCTGATGAAGGCCGTCGTGATGCCCCTGTTCGGCGCCGGTCCGATCAACCAAACGTATCACTACCTGGCCGGCAACACCGCCATGCTGCCCGGGGCAATCCTGATGATGCTCGTCGCCGGCTTCAGCGAAGAAACCGTCTTCCGCGGCTATCTGTTCGAGCGGCTCGGGAAGCTGCTCGGACCCGGGGCCGCCGCGAAAGCCGCGATCGTGGTCATCACCAGCGCGGCCTTCGCCGCAGCCCACTACGCCGATCAGGGCGTCCCAGGCGTCGAGCAGGCCTCCATCACCGGCCTCGTCTTCGGCAGGGTCTATGCGCTCACGGGCCGCCTCTACACGCTGATGATCGCCCACGCCGCGTTCGACCTCACCGCGCTGGCCATCATCTACCTCGGCCTCGAGCCGGCCGTCGCCCACCTGATCTTCAAGTAGCCTTCGAGAAGCTGAGCCCGAGAAACGCCGGGCCCCGTGGATGGTCGCGGGCGCCGGCCTTGACGTCCTTGCGGTGCTCCTGTAGACTATGGCGGTTGTGGTCCACTCCGCGCGCGCCCTTTCCGGCGTTCGCGGTGAAGGTGTAGAAGATACGCCAGGACCCGTGGATATCCGATAAGGGATCGATCAACGTGAAGAACATCATCGGCCGCAAGGTCGGGATGACCAGTGTGTTCACGGAGGACGGCCGGAGCGTTCCGGTCACCGTGATCCAAGCCGGTCCGTGCACCGTGGTACAGAAGAAGACGAAAGAAACCGACGGCTACGAAGCCGTCGCGCTCGCGTTCGGCGACGTCAAGCCGTCGCGCATGACGAAGGCGCTGCAAGGACACTACAAGCGAGCCGGCATCGCGCCCAAGCGCGACATCCGCGAGTTCCGCACGGGCATCGACGGCATCGAGCTCGGCGCGACCGTGACGGTCGACGGCTTCGCGCAAGGCGACCGCGTCGACGTGCAAGGCATCTCGAAAGGCCACGGCTTCGCCGGCGGCATCAAGCGCCACAACTTCTCCGGTGGCGGTGCGAGCCACGGCTCGATGATCCATCGTCAGCCGGGTTCGAACGGCGACACGAACGCGGGCCACACGCCCAAGGGCAGCCGCCGCCCCGGCCACTACGGCGTCGACAAGATCACGCATCAGAATTTGGAAGTCGTGCGCGCCGACACGGAGCGCAATCTGCTGCTCGTGCGCGGGCCCGTGCCCGGTCCGAAGAACGGGCTCGTGATCGTGCAGCTGTCCGTCAAGACGAAGGTGAGCGCGTAATGGCTCAAGTCATCGATGCGACGGGCAAGGTCGTGCGCGAGCAGGACACGCCCGACGCGTTCAGCGGTTCCACCGACGGTAAGGCCAACGCGATCTACCGCGCGGTCTTCCGCGAGCTCGCGAACCCGCGCGCCGGCACCGCGTCCACGAAGAAGCGCGACGAAGTGCGCGGCGGCGGCCGCAAGCCGTGGCGCCAGAAGGGCACCGGCCGCGCCCGCCAGGGTTCGATCCGCTCGCCGCAGTGGGCGCACGGCGGCGTGGTCTTCGGGCCGCAGCCCCGCTCGTACGTCTCCTCGCTCAACAAGAAAGAACGCCGCGCCGCGATGCGCGCCGCCCTCGCCGACAAGTTCCAGCACGGCGGCATCACGGTGCTCGACACGGCGAAGCTCGACGTCACGAAGACCAAGGCGTTCGCGACGCTGCTGTTCGGTTCGGCGAAAGCCGCGAAGACCGGCGTCAAAACGCTCGTCGTGTTCGCGACCGACGAGCTGGCCGCGGTCGGCACGCCGTTGCGCCGCGCCGGCGCGAACTTACAGAAGGTCGCGGTCACGCACACCGGCGAGCTCGACGTGAAAGACGTCGTCGGCTACGCCCGCGTGGTGCTCACCACCGCCGCCCACGACGCGCTCGTCGGCAAGTACACCAAGGAGTCGAAGTAGTGGAAGCGCGGGACGTCATCATTGCGCCGCTGATCACCGAGAAGTCGATGGCGGGCACGGTCGTGCAGCAGTACAGCTTCGAAGTGAACCCGCGGGCGACCAAGACGCAGATCAAGTCGGCCGTGTCGGAGATCTTCGGCGTGACCGTCGTGAAGATCAACACGATCAACGTCGGCGGCAAGAAGAAGAACTTCGCGCGCCGCGGCAAGCGCTCCAGCGGCATGCAGTCCGACTGGAAAAAAGCCATCGTCACCCTCGCGCCCGGCCAGAAGATCCAACTGGGCGGCGTGAACTACTTCGAGCAATAAGATGGCTGTCAAAAAATACAAGCCGACCAGCGCCGCGCGCCGCTTCATCACCACCGCCGACTTCAGCGAAGTCTCGAAGAAGGCGCCGGAGCGCTCGCTGCTCGAGGTCAAGAAGAAGCACTCGGGCCGCAACAACAACGGCCACATCACGACGCGCCACAAAGGCGGCGGGTACCGCAAGCAGTACCGCATCGTCGACTTCAAGCGCACCAAGGACGGCATCCCGGCGAAGGTCGCGGCGATCGAGTACGATCCCAACCGCACCGCGCGCCTCGCGCTGCTGCACTACCGCGACGGCGAGAAGCGCTACATCCTCGCGCCCGCGCTGCTCA
>Ga0066662_10000269_pt1 | contig 22677 bp, 15 predicted proteins | sample GraSoiAngelo_111_FD_133939 | JGI IMG/M metagenome (GOLD analysis project Ga0066662, IMG submission 133939) | Grasslands soil microbial communities from the Angelo Coastal Reserve, California, USA - 14_0903_12_40cm | ecosystem: Environmental > Terrestrial > Soil > Grasslands | place: USA...
CCAACGGGAAATCTTGATTCAGTTAATGGAGAGGCTGTGATGACGCTGCTTCAGGATTTACACAAATCGGGTGCGACTATCTGCATGGTCACTCACGACCCGCGCTATGCGCAACACGCTGACCGCATCATTCATCTTTTCGATGGGCGCGTCGTTGAAGAGGAGCATGGGCAGATAGCGAAAAAGGCCGAAGAGGAGTTAAGCAAGAGCGGCTTTGAGATGGCTTGATGAAATAACGTAATCTCTATTAACCTCACACAGCGGGCGAAGCGTTCATTGGCATTGACTTATCAAAGAGATATTCGATGGATAGTGAAACCGATTGGAAAGGTACAGACCATCTCGCGCCCGGCTCCTGGCGAGACGATGAATCTGGCTTCCTTAAAGAATCAAAACAACAATTAAGATCAATCGAGATTGCGGACCTGACCGCTCAGGACCAGAGCAAGTTATTGGAATTGCTCGGCCTCATCAATTTCAAAATCCTGAGCGGCGACTGCCTGTACCTTGAGGTGGATGGCGCTCGCTACAAAATCCTCTATGGCGTTTACTGGCGCAGCGTGTTTTCGGGCGAAGAGCATTATCTTCTAAGATGCAGTGAGATTACTGAAGGGATGTGGATTGAAGGCTGTGGCTTGCCGAGCGAAGTTGATCTGGCAATCCGCTACACAGAAGATGGTTGGATTGTGAAAGACTGCTCGCTAAATTTTATAGTAACGCGCTCTGCAAGTTTTGAGTTGATTTGAAAGCTCAGACAGCTATCTGATTGACGCAAATTGTGCAACCCATTTCGATTTAATCGATGGAAGCATCGCCAAACCTGTCGGCCCATGTTCACTCTGCGTGTATCCCGCTACTCTTAAAGTGAGACGGGGGAGCGCCCCTTTAATCGCATCTTCGGTTACTCTGGAAAATACGACTCCCGCTTGGGTACGCGTCCCCCATCATCTACCGCCGCAAGCCCAGAAAGGAATAGTTTAAGAGGCTTGCAGCGATCTTTTATGCTAGCCGCTCACTTCTGCCGTGTGGCGATTGCCACGCGCTCGACTTTCGTCCCCGCTTTCGCCACATCACGTGCAAGTGCGCGCTCCTTTTCGGATTTAATCACCTTGCGCCCGCTGTCCTGGCCTGAAATCCAGAACTCGGAGAGGAAATACTGGTCCTGATAACGATTAAAGACCAACTTTGAGTCGTTCAGTATATTGCTTGCTCTGAGAGTCGAAGTCAGAACGTAAACGCCTCCGCTCTTATCCAGGCTTCGTATGCTCAGGATTTCGTCCGAGGCGAGCGTGCTGCGCACAATGATGTACTCACCCGCAGGAAGAGTCTTGCCTGCAACCACGAAATCGAACGGAATCTGGAAGACTACGCTGCCCGGTGCTTTAGCATTCACGCTCGACACGAAGAGCGAAGCGAGTAGGACCAGAATCGAGAAGATGCCGAATGCTCGTCTCAAAATATTTGTTGTCATGATCTCTCCTTTTTCCCTTTGTTACCTAGTTCCTTGCGAGGACATGCGTGAAGGTACGCTTCCACCGTGTAAATGTCATCAAAGCGAAGTAAATAGTCGTAAAAGTTGTAAAAGGGTTGTAAAAAGAGCGCGAACGCGCGCCTGCGTAGCCGCGTATTGATGTATGTTAAGTCTCGCTCATCTGTCTGAAGTGAGGCGTTCAGAGAAGTCTTGACGAAGTTTCAGAGCTTCATACGAAATCACATCCTGCTCGTTGGACTCGCCATCGTGCTCGTCCCGCTTGCGAGTCTGCTTCTGTTTCAATACTGGTCGCTCTCGAAGCTTGAGGAGACTTCGACCGTCGCCGATGTAGTCTGGAGAAAGAACTATCTAAACGACGTGGCGAAGGAGATCAGATTCTTCTACCACAACAACACCGAGCAGACTCTGAGCATTCCTGCGACCTCTATCAGCGCGAAGGGGCTTCGACCCGAAATTTACCCTTTTGGCAAGTGCAGCGTTGAGGGCGCGCGGCGGCTCTTCATCGCAACGTTTGATAGCAAAGGCGGAACTGAATTCTCTTTTTACGATCCGTATAACCGGACCTTTATCCCCCACGCGTCCGACCAGGAGGTGCGCGCGGCCAATTTAGCAATCGCAGCCCTTAAGCTTCTCAGCCGCGAAGATCGAATCGTCAACTCTGACTTGATGATGGAAGACGTAGAACCGAATGACCGCGTCTTCTTCAAGCCTATTTTGGACGACTCCTCGAAGGTGATTGGCGCAGCCGGGATGCTTCTTGACGAAGAGCTTTTCAAGAAGGTCTATCTGCCGCAAATCATCCTGGAAACACTGCCGCGTTTCTTTCCAGCAGGAAAGCAGGACAACGTCATCGTCACCGTTTACGACGAGAAGAACAGCGTCATCTTCTCAACACAACCGGGCAAGGGGCAGGACGACGACACCTCTATTCCCATACCGATTTACGGCAACCTGCGACTGGCGATTTGCAGCAGCAATTTCACGCCGGGGCAATGGGCGCACTGGAATTTCAAGTTGAACCTGACGCTCTCCGCACTGATGAGCGCAGTGCTTCTCGCTGGCGTCATCCTGGCGCTTCGCGCAGCGCAACGCGAGATGCGGCTCTCGAAGATGAAGACGGACTTCGTCTCAAATGTCTCGCACGAACTCAGAACTCCTCTGGCTTCGATTCGCGTCTTCGGCGAGTTTCTTAAAACTGGCCGCGTGCAGGATGAAGAGAAAGTGTGCGAATACGGCGAGTACATAGAGACGGAAAGCCGTCGCCTTACCCAACTCGTCAATAAAATCCTGGACTTCTCTCGCATTGAGTCCGGTCGAAAGATTTACGATTTTCAGCGTGCTTGCATATCCGGCCTGGTTTACGCCACGCTTAAAACATTTGAGGTTCAACTCAAGCAACGCGGATTCACGGTTAGCGTAAAAGAACCCGCTCAACCGCTGCCCGCAATCTACGTTGAATCAGCCGCTATCTCGCAGGCTCTTATCAATCTGCTGGATAACGCCATCAAATATTCAGGCGAGGCGCGCGAGGTTGAAATCTGGCTCGGACGCGAGAACAACTTTATAACCATAGCTGTGCGCGATTACGGCATCGGCCTGGAACGCGAAGACCAGCAGAAGGTCTTTGAAAAATTCTATCGCGTCTCGACAGGTCTAGTGCATGAGACGCGCGGCAGCGGTCTCGGACTCTCGCTCGTCAAAGAGATCGTGGAAGCGCATCATGGCCGCGTCTCAGTCGAGAGCGAACCCGGTTGCGGCAGCGCCTTCAAGATTTATCTGCCCGTTAAAGATGAGGCGATGGAGTGCGAAGAAAAGCCATCGGCAGGTAGTAGCTCAATACTTCAAGCGGGCGATTAAAAGAGAGAACCAACACGGAGTTTAATCGTATATGCAAGGTGATAGCACGAACAACCAACGCCAACTAAACGCCTCTGGCGTTGAAACGCTAAACAGTGCGAAGAGCGGCAGCAACGTAGCGGCGGAATTCGATTCATCATCTTCCATGCGCAAGGTGCTCATCATAGAAGACGATCAGGCGATGGCCGTTGCCCTGCGCGATGGCTTCAATTACGAAGGCTACATCGTTGAAGTGGCACGAGACGGCGCTCTGGGCCTGCGTCTAGCCGCAGACAAGAATCACGACCTGATAATTCTTGATGTCATGCTCCCGAAGCTCTGCGGCCTAGATGTCTGCAAGCGTCTGCGCGAGAGAGGCCACCGGACTCCTATCATCATGCTGACGGCGCGCGGGCAGGAGATTGATAAGGTTGTCGGCCTCAAAACAGGCGCGGACGATTATGTAACTAAGCCCTTCAGCTTTCTAGAACTGATGGCGCGTGTTGAAGCCATCCTGCGCCGCACCTCCAGAACGGAGGAGAGTTTCAACGAGGCTCGGTTCGGCGACATCACGCTAAACTTCAAAACTCTCGAAGCGCGAAAGAGCAGTCGTGCGCTCGATCTCTCTCCCAGAGAATTCAAAATCCTTAGATACTTCCTTGAACGCAGAGGCGAAGTCATCACACGCGACCAACTGCTCGACGGCGTCTGGGGTTACGACGGATTTCCATTAACGCGCACCGTTGACATGCACATCGCCAAGCTTCGTCACAAGATCGAAGACAATCCAGCCGACCCGCGCTACATCGTTACGGTCCACCGCGCCGGATACAAATTCATAGGCTGATATAGCTGGAGCGCTAACCTGCACTCAACTGCAAGCACCTATAATATTTTGCATCGCTGATCGGCTTTGGCCCGTAGAAAATCCTGTGAACCCGAAGATCAATCCGGGAGCAAAGGTCCGCAGCGAGTAAGCCGAGAGCGGCGGGGCATCAATCCCTGCATCAGCTAATCTTTTCGAGAATGCTGCATCGTCCGTACCGCGTGCTAACCAACCCACTGCATCCATTCCGGCATCAATCGGCGGGAAGTTGAGCAGTCCTCCAAGATACTTGTTCGCTGTCTGAAGAAAGTTGTCGCGGCGCTCGCGGTAGAGCTTTCGCATTCGGCGCACGTGTGTGGAGAAGTAGCCTTCTTCGATGAAGACGGCGGCAGTCGCCTGTTCGATTGCGGGAGATGAGCCGTATTCGACCTCTTTCAATTTGCAGATGGTCTCTACCAGAGCGTGCGGCGCAACGATATAGCCCAGGCGCAACGAGCCGAAGAGTACTTTGCTGAACGAGCCGACGTAGATAACACGGCTGCTCTTGTCCAACCCTTGCAGGCTAGGCACAGGCCGACCCGTATAACGAAACTCCGAGTCGTAATCATCTTCTATGATCCATGCGCGGCTGTAGCGCGCAAACTCCAGAAGCGCCAGCCTGCGAGAGAGCGTCATGGTTACGCCCAAAGGGAATTGGCGCGAGGGCGTTGTGTAAATCAAGCGCGGCGTCTGTCTTAAATTCGGAATCGTTAAGCCTTCCGCGTCAATAGGGATGGGGATTAACTTTGCCTCCGCGCGAATAAAAGCGGCACGCGCGCCCAAGTAGCCGGGGTCTTCTATACACACGGAATCGCCGCGCTCAACTAACGACTCCGCTACGAGCGACAGAGCCTCCTGCGCCCCGACAGTGATGATGATTTGGTCCGCTTCGCACTTAACGCCGCGCGCATCCCTCAAGTACGTTGCCAGAGCAGCGCGAAGGCGTGAAAGGCCAATCACATCGCCTTCATGCATAAATTCTTTTGACTGCAAACGAAGAGCATAGGACCGCGCGCGATTCCAACTCCTGAGCGGGAACTGATCTATAGCGGGTTGGCACGGGCGGAAAGGTCTGACTTTAGTTGTCGGATACTCTGGATTAACGCGTACCTTGCGAAGTGCCGCGACCCTTAGCGCGATTCGCGGTCTCTCATTCAAAGCAAGGTCGGAACTTGATGCTCTGGTGATTAGCGATCTATTGACTGCCGGTAAATGGGACACATATATCCCTGACCCCATGCGGCTGTCCAGATAGCCTTCCGCAACCAGCCGGTCGAACGCGTTAACAATAGTGTTCCCCGAAAGGCCAAGCTGTTCGACCAGATCGCGCGTCGAAGGAAGGCGAACGCCTGCGATCAATTCTCTGGAGATTATCGCCTGCCGGACCTGCTCGTATAGCTGAAGCTGTAAAGGCTCTCGACGCCTGCGGTCTATACGAATCATGTTGAGCGTTGCGACCGTCATAATAATTGCCCCCATCATAACGGCACAGATTGGCTCTTGTATAGTTCCAATCTTTCGGCAAGAATAACGCGCATGAGTAATGCAAACTTCTCTTTCGTATTGGAAACTGCGGCGGCCAGCCCCGAGATCGCCGAAAAACATTTCCTGTCGAGACTGGCGGTGGAGACTGACCCCTGGGACTTGAAAACAGACATGGAACGCGGGCGCACGGATTTTCTAGTCATGGATATGCGCAGCCGCGAGGATTACGAAGCGCGCCACATCGCGGGCGCAATCAGTTTCCCGCATCGCACGATGAACGCGGAAACTACCACACACCTGCCGAAGGATAAGTTGATGATCACGTATTGCTGGGGGCCTGGTTGTAACTCATCAACGAAAGGCGCTCTAAAGCTTGCCGCGCTCGGTTTCCGTGTCAAAGAACTGATAGGCGGTCTGGAGTATTGGATTAAAGAAGGCGGGCAGGTCGAAGGAAAGCTTGAATCAGCGGACTGATTTTGAATGTGCGCTTCGAGTATGAGGGTTTATACTGAGGCTCTATAGGACGACTGAGGATTACGAATGAGAAAGCTTTACATCGCAGCATTGAGCGTCATTCTACTCGCCTTCGCGTGCATCACGCCGACCGAAGCCCAGCAGAAATCTCAAACTCCGTTCTGGGGAAGGCTCACTGCCGGTCCATACGCCGTTGGATTCCGCACCATCTACGAATTCGACCGCACGCGCACGTGGCGCGTAACGCGCGGATATGAGAAGCCGTTTGCGCCGGACTTGAACGGCCGCCCGATCCGTATCAGCGTTTGGTATCCGGCTGTACCAGACGCGCGGGCGCAGCAATTGAGATTTGAGAATTACGTCAACCCGGGCGGGCCGAAAGAGTTTAATGAACTGAACACCATCATGGAACTGCGCGAGAAGGTATCAAGCGTCTATCACGATCATTGGGCGGACGTGTTGAAAACTCCTGTGAACGCTTACTCGAACGCGCCGCCCGCAATGGGCCGCTTCCCGCTTGCGCTCTACGCTGGCAGCCTGAACAGCACTTCGACGACTACCGTTTTCGTACTCGCAGAATTTCTAGCGAGTCACGGCTACGTTGTCGCCACCGTACCGCTTCTTGGTCCGACGAATGAGAATACCGAGCAGGGACGAACGCCGTCGGACAGAGAGCGTGCCGTGGAGGATCTTGAATTCGCGTGGTCCGTGATTCGCACACAGCCGAGCGTTGATGAGACGAAAGTCGGCGTGTTCGGAAAAAGTCTGGGCGGTATTGAAGCCATCATCCTTGCCATGCGCAACGCGAACGTCTCGGCGGTCATTGGACTGGACGCGACCTACGGCTTTAAGGGCAACGAGAAAGTGATGGCCGAGCTGCCCGACTATGCGCCGCGAAAAATGCGCGCCGCGTTTCTGGACATACGCAGAGATTGGGACGACCCGGCCAGTGTCTTGAACTTGAGCGCCGAACACGCCTTTCATTATTCCGACCGCTCTTTCGTCACCATCAAAAATATGAACCACTTCGATTTTGATTCCGATGCGATGATCGCCTTCGAGTTTCATCTGCCGTTTGGTCCGACCGAGATGGCTAATCCTGGCCGGACCAGAGAGACGGCCTATCGCGGTTATCAAAGCGTCTGTCAAATGGTGCTGGATTTCTTTGACGAAAAACTCAAAGGTGATCGAAGCGGCGCGGAACGTTTACGAACGGATGTTGCGCGTGCGGATGGAGGCGTGCTCAAGCATGAAGATGCTTTAACTCCTCCGCCGTCGGGCGCTGAGTTTGTGACAATCATCTCAGGGCGCGGCTTCGACGCCGCCACGGCGCTGGTTGATAGATACAGGCGCGAGATACCGGACGAGATGGTCGTTGACCAGAATGAGTTCGGCAATGTTGGCTACCGCTTGATTGCAGAACGTCGTTTTCAGGAAGCCATCGCAATCATGCGCCTGGTCGTTTACGCTTATCCCGATTCGGCCAACGCCGCAGACTCTCTGGCCGACGCCTACATAGCGGCAGGCCAGAATGATCTGGCGCGCGTGGCGCTTCAACAGTCGCTCAAGGTCATACCGCACGACTCCAGCCTGAGTGAAGCGAATAAGCAATGGATGATGAAGTTCGAACAGACAAAGCTGGATCAGTTGAAACCTTGATCCATCGGACGCGGCTGATGACGAGCTAAAAACTCACAAACGGATCATTCGCTCTGCGTCGGAAGGTCTATTGAAAGATATTTACATTAGCAGCCTTCAACTTTTTGGCGCGATGTAGGAGCGTCTGGTTTTGATTACAAGTTTATCTGACTGGCTCTTCTTCTGCGCCGCAGGTGCGATTTCAAGTTTGAGTTTACGAAGTGTGCCGTCGCGCTTTTTGTTTGAAGAGACAAAGCCGATGCTGTAGCGCGAGCGCAAATGATCCATCAGGGTGTTGAATGCGTGGTCAAGATTCTCAGGCTTATCGTCAAGCACTTCGCCGCCCGTATCTTCCGCCAGCTTGTTGATGCTTATGGTGGGAACTTTGAAAAATCCGCCAATACCTGTGGCAGTACGCATGATTCCACTCTCCATGCGCTGTTCCGAACTGCTCGGAATGAGTCCGCAGACGACGCTGCCCGATTCAAAGACTTCATTCATAGCGGCCTTTCCAGAAGGTCCGTCGCAATCGAAATTACTCGTCACGCCCGTGATGACTATGATGACGCGACGACCCGTAGGATTGGCTGCCGCGATCATATACCGCGCCGCTTCAAAGAAGGCCAGATTCAAACAGTGGTCCGCCTCTTCATCGTGCGGCGGGATGCGGTTCATGGCTTCCTCAATTCTGCTGCGGTCACGGGTAAAGCCTTCGATCAACTCAGCCGTGTTGTGATAAGACATCAGCGCAACCTCGTCTTCAGGCTTCAGGCGTTTGAGAGCTTCGAGCGTCGCATGATGCACTGCCGAGCCAAACGGGTCTAAGCATCCGCCTCTGTCAACCAGGAGAAGCACAGAGAGCGGATAAGAGTCCTGGCTGAAATGCGTAATCTGTTGTTTGATTCCATCCTCAGAAAGAATAAAGTCCTCCTGCTTCATTCCGCCCGCAATGCGGCCAGTCTTCTTTTGCAGGACGAGCGCATCCAGGACCACCAGATCAACCTCCACCTTGACGACATCGCCCAGCGGCTCGCCGACTCGCCTTTCGCGCGTCTGCATTGAGACGGGACGAGTTATCACACACGCCAGAACTAAGAATATTGAGAGAAGAGAAAGTGCGAACCACTTCATGAACTGCCTCCTTAAGTGATGCGATGACTCGGTTGCCTTGCGGCGAAAGAATGTTAGCGACAGATAGACTCGCGGACAGTTTTCAGAAAGAACATCTAGCCTGCGAGTAACTATAAGATGAACTGCCAGACTTCGGACCACCGACCTGCCAAACTATTTTCAGGTAGTGCGCCGCGCCCGCCTTGAACGAAACCTCCGAATTGCTGGCAGGCGCAGAAGCAACTCTTATTCCTGAATTGAAATGAAAGGGAATTGAATGCTGGTCAGTCTGCTTTCTCGAAAAAGGTCATCGCAGAGTCTTCATCAAAATCATTCTATATCGTCGGCTCTGGATACTATTTCGTAGATGAAGCGCGGCATCGTGCAAATTTTGTTATTCGTTTGACAGATTGATTAGACAGTAGCGCGGGTAAAATAGGTGGTAGTAATAAACAGATGGCAAATCATAGGCAAGACAAAGCGGAAGGGTCTCCGCACGGCATGGCCTTCATGCTGCGCGCATTGAGCCATCGCAACTATAAGCTCTTCTTCAGCGGCCAGAGCATCTCGCTCATAGGGACGTGGATGACTCGCATTGCTACGAGTTGGCTGGTCTATCGCCTGACCGGTTCGGCGCTGCTGCTCGGTGTCGTAGGCTTCTCCGGTCAAATCCCTTCCTTTTTACTCGCTCCGTTCGCAGGAGTTTTAGTTGATCGCTGGAGTCGCCATCGTCTGCTGGTTGCAACACAGGTCTTGTCGCTCCTGCAATCACTAGCCCTGGCAGTCTTAACTCTCACCGGCATCATCAAAATCTGGCACGTCATCGTGCTAAGCATCTTTCAAGGTCTCATCAACGCCTTCGACATGCCCGCGCGACAGGCTTTTGTGGTCGAGATGGTTGAGAGACGTGAAGACCTGGCAAACGCAATCGCCCTGAACTCTTCCATGGTCAACGCGGCGCGACTTCTCGGACCGTCAATCGGCGGGGTCATCATCGCGGCGGTCGGCGAAGGCTGGTGCTTCATGATTGACGCCATCAGCTACGTGGCCGTCATCGCTTCGCTTCTGTTGATGAAGATTACTCCGCGTGTGACTGAGCGAATCAGGGAGGCGAAGATGCTGCGGCAGTTGAATGAAGGTTGGAAGTACGCTTCGAGGTTCGCGCCTATAAGAAATATCCTGCTGCTTCTTGCATTGGTGAGCCTCGTCGGAATGCCTTACACGGTTCTGATGCCTGTCTTCGCTAACGACATCCTGAAGGGCGGACCGAGTACGCTTGGACTGTTGATGGCGGCTTCGGGCGTCGGCGCACTTGCTGGAGCGTTGCTGCTGGCTGCGCGAAGGTCCGTACTCGGACTCGGAAAATTTATTCCTTTGACAGCTGCCGCTTTCGGCGCTGGCCTCATCGCTTTCTCATTCTCGCGCGTGCTCTGGCTTTCGCTCGTCTTGATGATTGTGACCGGACTAGGCTTCATGGTTCAGATGGCTGCGAGCAATACAGTACTTCAAACAATCGTGGAAGAGGACAAGCGCGGTCGTGTAATGAGTTTCTACACGATGGCATTTATGGGGACAGCGCCTTTCGGCAGTCTCCTTGCGGGAAGCGTTGCCGAAAGAATCGGTGCGCCTTACACACTGCTCTTCGGCGGCTTAGGTTGTATTCTAGGTGCTGTTTGGTTTGCCACTTCGCTTCCGGCTCTGCGCCGTGATGTTCGACCCATCTACATCAAGATAGGCATTCTTCCAGAGATGGCGGCAGGCATTCAAAACAGTTCGGAGCTAAGCGTTCCACCGGAAACTTAAATTATGGATTTATCATTAGAGACCTGCTATCAATTTGAGGCGCTCTCCTCAGAAGGTGAATCGGACCTGCGCCTCGATTCTACGGTTGGCTGCATTCGTGTCGCCGCTATCACCGAAGCCGTAAGGCGGAGCTAGAATGTTCGATTGACCGAAAAGCAGAGAGTTGAGATTGCCCACGAAGCGACCCGGATTGGTCCGGTTGAAAATATTTCTCGCAACGATAGAGAGCGTTAATTTATAACGACTCTCAGACGATCTGCCGAAAAAATCGCTCCTGCTCGCATCAGGCAACACCGATCCATTCGTCACAGAACCTCTCGCTGGAGGTGTATTACCTTTTCCTTTTCCGGTTTGCTGCTTCGCCTGCTTCTCTGTCTGAGGTTTTGGCGCTGAAGTAGCAGAATGAGCTTCCCCAAATCCCCACGTCTTGCTCGCGCGCAAGCTGATGGTGAAGAAGGGCGCAGACGTTCCGTAGTTGCGCGGGATGAGCTGTTCGCCAGCGCGCGGATTCGCATTGAATGCGCCGAAGCGAGTTAGGATCACGCTGGGCTGATTCTGGTCCGTAGCGAATGAAGGGCGCTCTGTAAAGAGCGTGTCACCGTTCGCGTCGCGCCCCGTAGTGATGTTGAAGGGACGGCCTGATGCTGCGAGGATGAAAGGGTTCAGGCTGAAGCTATGTTTGAAACTGAAGACTCCGCTCATAAGAAAGCGATGGCGAATGTCTAAGTCAGAGCGCCCGTACTCGCTTCTTAAATCATAAGAGTTGACAGGAAAAGTCTCCGGTCCATCCGTGTCGCTCATAGCCTTGTTCAAGAGATAGGTAAGAATGATGGACCGCTTGCTGCTCTGAGAGTTTCTAAGACTCAGTATCAACTGGTTCTGATTAAGACGACCCGTTGATTCGTATTGAAAGACATTGCCGCGAGCATCGCCTAATGGGCGAATGTTCGTTCCGGGCAGCGGGGCGTTGATGTTGAGCGAGCGCAGGAGGTGAAGAGCGCGTGCGCTTAAGAGTGTTGCCGTGAAGATGAATTTATGTGGCAACTGCCGCTCGACGTTAATTGCTCCCTGCATCGTGTACGGGAGTTGAAGATGTGGATCGAGTTGAATGCTGGTGCGTGAGGCTATGGAGTTCATGAGTGCAGCGAGCGAGGGAAGAGCAGGGAACAGTCCAAGTATGTTCGGGTCTAAGCTTATGAACTGCTGCTCGCTCTCGAAATGTTTGGCTTGTAGGCTCAGGTTCTCGCTAAAGCGGTCGAAGAAGATGCCGAAGCCTCCGCGTATGACAGTCTTCGTCTTTCCGGCGGCAGCGTTCGGCGCGTAGGCGAAAGCAAAGCGGGGCGCAAAATTAAAACGGTTCTGAACGTTGCTCTGCGCTTCGTAGCGCAAGCCTAAGCTTAAAGTTAAATTTGGCCTGAGCGTCCATTCGTCCTGTATGAAAAGATTGAACTCGGCCTGATTGACGCGAGCCTCCGGGTCGCCGCCAGCCAGAGAAAGTTGTGTCGCTCCGCCTCCGCGTGAGCGCGTCTCTTCGGGCGTGAGACCTTGCCCTGCAAAGAGCAAGGTGCGGCGGTATCGTTCAAGACTTGAAATCTGCACGAGCGCGGGCGCAAGGTTTCCCGTCTGCTGATCTCTGGTAAAAACGATCTGATTGTTGGCGTCGAGTGCGGGCGCTACGCCTCCTGCAAAAGTGTACGTACCACCGAAGTTCACGGGCGCTATGTCTGAGACGCGCACGTCGCGCAGACGCACACCCGTTTTGAAAGTCTGATGATTCACAACGAAGGTAGTGTAGTTCTGAAACTCAAATCGGTCCTGATCGTTTGACCACCGCCCGACGTTTGAGCCTCCGCTTATGAAAGCGTCCAGAACATTTATGGTTGGTGTCGAGTTGTCGCCGTTTAGAAGATTCTCTTGATGCGAATACTGAAAGCGCGTTTCGTTTACGGCGCGCGGATTGATTACGGCGGTCTCTGTCAACTGAATGGTCTGTTCCGTGTAAGCTGTGCTGTAAGCGCGCGAAAGGAGAGAGAAGTTTCCAACGCCAGCGTTCTGCTGGCCCTGATGCAGGAACGTGTAGCGCGCGATGAGCGTGTTCTTCTGGTTTATCTGGTAATCGAAGCGCGGGCTGAACGTTGTGCGATGTTGCGGTACGAGGACTGACAAGCCGAAGGGAGTGATGTTAAGAGTCGGACCGAGAACAGTCGCGTTGATGATGCTGTTGTCGTTTATGTCTCGTCGCTCAAAGTCCAGGAAGAAGGATGCGCGCTTTGCTTTGACAGGACCGCTCAAGCTCGCGCCGTAGGTCAGATATTTGTAAGGCGCGCGGTTGCTCGCAAATGGATTGCGCGAGTTGAAACTCTGATTGCTGAAGCTGGCGTTGCCCTGGCCGTGAAACTTATCCGTGCCGGGCTTTGTGAAAATTTCTATTCGGCCAAAGCCTAGGTTTCTGTATTCGGCGGAGAATGGATTGGAGTTGATGCGGACCTCGCGTATCGTGTTCTTAGGCGGCACGCGACCGCCTGCGAAACCGTCAACGAAGATTTCGCCTCCGCTTGGTCCGGCGCTCGGACCAGCAATCGCTTGCAACGCAGCAGCGAGATCATCCGGGTCATCCGGTAACGCTCCTAATTCCGCAGAATTTAGGACGAGCGCGGTCGCATTATTTTCCGAAGCCGTGCTCAAGTTAGTTTCAGCCCCGACGTTCACTTCCTGTTTTTCGAGAGCGACCGTTAGCTTGATGTTTATAGGTTCACGACTTCCAGCTTTTACTTCTACGTCCGCACTTTCATATAGACTGAATCCATGCGCCTCTACGCGCAGAGTGTACAGGCCCGGCGCGAGACCAGAGAAGAGATAGATTCCTTCGTTGTTGGTGGCAATACTCTTTGCAACGCCTACGGCGTCGGTCAAAGTAACAGTTGCTCCGACGACCAGTCCGCCAAACTCGTCAACGACTTGACCGCGCAGTTCACCTTTAGCTTGCTGCGCGTTCGCGCTTGATAAGATCAGGAATGAGGCGATCACGCTAGCCAGAAAGATTCTGCGCAGTGAGAGCAGGTTGCGAAACTCCTTTGCGGGCTTTGCTCGTTTCCTTGCGCATCGGCGCGAGTCCCCAGCAGGTCTCGCAAAGACGCGAAGTGTGGAGCTAAAGCCCGCAAAGAATCGAAGACGAAGCTTCGATTTCGAGATGAGCCTTAAAGTCTTGAATAGTTCGAGGCGTATAATCTTCATCTGATTCAAATCCAGCGTAGGCCGCCAAAAACTTGTATGAACAGTCCGAGCTAAATCGCCGTAACAATAAACCAGCAGCTTGATTAGAGTCTTGATGGAAGGCTAATCTTTCAGCGCGGACGTTGTGATGAAATTGTGATGGACGAAAAAGCCCAAATCTACAGGTTCGATAATGTGCGGGTCGAAGTTGCCAGCTTCCGTCTGTGGAAGGATGAGCAGGCCGTGCAGGTCGAGCCGAAGGCTTTTCAAGTGCTTCTCTTCCTGATAGAGAATCGCGGGCGGCTTGTAGAAAAACGAGAGCTTCTGGACGCAGTCTGGAAAGAAACTTTCGTCACAGAAAACGCCCTGACGCGCGAGATAGCGCAACTCAGAAAGGCGCTCGGCGAAAGCGCAAGAGAAGCGAAATACATAGAGACCGTCCCGACCAAAGGCTACCGATTCATAGCGGACGTTGAAGTTAAGAACGGGCGGCAGACGAAGGGCGAAGACAAAGAGGGTGGAATTGAAAAAGCTTTTGAAGATGAATCGTTGAGTGTGGGCGCGTCGTCAAACGTTGCGCCATTAATAAAGGAAGATGCGAAGGAGGCGCGGCGCTCGAAGCAGCGCACTGCGTTCATCTCTATTACAGCACTGATCTTCGTCGCTCTTGCAGGCTTTCTTATCTGGTATCTACTCAAACGGCCTGCCAGCGACATCAGAATGGTCCGCCGAATCACGCAGATTACGACGTGGCCGGGGCTAGACCTTTATCCATCGCTCTCGCCCGATGGAAGTTCCATAGCCTACAGTTCGGACCATAGCGGGAACTTTGAGATTTACGTCAAGCCGCTTGCCTCCGGCGGCCACGAGATTCAGCTAACGTCTGACGGCGCGCAGAACTTTGAACCCGCATGGTCTCCTGACGGTCAGTACATAGCCTATCACTCCGCAGATCGCGGCGGCATATGGATAATGCCGGCGCTCGGAGGCGTCGCGCGCCGTTTGACTGAGTTTGGCTCAAAGCCCGCATGGTCGCGCGACGGCTCGATGATAGCTTTTCAATCCGAAGCCGTGCGCGATCTTAACGGAAGCGCATACGGCGCTCTGCCTCCTTCAACTATCTGGACCGTGCAAGCGCGCGGAGGCGAACCGCGACAGATTACGCAGATGGGAATTCCGCAGGGCGGACACAGTTCTCCAACGTGGTCGCCGGATGGAAAGCGCATAGTCTTTCTCGCTTACGACACGACTCAAGCCGAAATCTGGTCCGTCTCAGCCGAAGGCACTGATCTGAAACGGCTGACGACTCAGCAACTCTTCTTCGATCCGGTTTATGCGCCTGACGGAGAGAGCGTTTACTGTGTCGGAAATTCCAGAAACCTTTACGGCGTGTGGAAGATTCCTGTCGCGCGAGCTACAGGGATGCGCTCAGGCGAGGTAGTCGAGATACAGAGCGCGGAGGCGCAACCCATCAGAAATCTGAGCATCACGGCTGACGGAAAAAGAATAGCTTACAGCGCTCGCTCTTTAACGAGCGACATCTGGTCCGTTCCACTTTCGCCCGCGTCGAGTGAGGCGATAGCGCCGCCTGCGCCCATGATGCAGGATAGAAGTGCCAGAAAGACCAATCCGAGCATCTCGCCGGACGGGAGGAAGATCGCCTTCAGCCTCTGGCGTTACGGAGCGCCCCTCAGCATCTGGTTAATGGACGCGGACGGAAAAAATCCTGCGCAACTGACAACGGGCGGAAGGAGCATCGGCCTGCCCGCTTGGGTTTCAAACGACGAACTCGCTTACCTTGTCTATCAGGACGACACCACGACGATTAATTCAATCAACCTCAAGACAGGAGTCGAGCGAACTCTCTTTACGCTCACGCCCGACATGGACTTTCCGCGCCTCGCGCCGGATGGTCGTCAACTCGCTTACAATTCAGGCAAAAGCGGAACGATCAATATCTGGAAGATCGCACTCGAAAACGGGCAGCCTCAACAAATAACGTTTGATAAAGAGTTGATGGGTTGGCCCATCTGGTCGCCCGATGGACGACTGCTCGCATGTGAGATGAAGCGAGGCGACGACACGCATATCAGCGTAATTCCGAGCGAAGGCGGCACGCCCGTCGAGTTGACTTTCGATCACGGCCAGAGTTGGCCGCACAGTTGGTCGCCGGATGGGGACAAGATAGCGTTTGCAGGATTTCGCAACGGCGTCTGGAACGTCTGGTGGGTTTCAATGAAAGACAGGACCGAAAAGCAGTTGACCAATTTCACCAAGCTGAACACCTACGTGCGATATCCTGCGTGGTCGCCTCTTGGGAATCAGGTAGTCTTTGAGTATGCGGAGATGACCGGCAATATCTGGATGATGGAATTAAAATAGAACCGTTGATATTCCTTCGCGCGCCTCCGCGTAATCCATCTCAACGGAAGCTAATTTGATAAACCTTTCCGGCCAGAAACTTAAGCCATACAAGGCCATCGGCGTCGGTTGTAAATGGCAAACTCTTTTTGTTCATACTCACGACCGCAATCCATTGCCCGCTCGGTGGTCAAAGTTTATTTCCCAAACTTAACGACCACTTATCATTTTGTCTTCTGTTTTTGATCCTCAAGAGTTAAAAATGCAGTCGGCACTCCTTCCGCCGAAACGCTCACGACTGCAACGCCGCCTTTGCGCTCGACGCTAATGATGGCGCGGCCATTGTAGAGTTCAACTTTTCGCGCGCCTCTTGAAGTGCCAAGGTTATCCAGAAGCCTTCCGTCTCCTGTCAGACCGAATCGCACACTGTTGCGCGCGTCCAGACAAAGAATGCCATTTCGATCTAACATACGCGCTTCGACCGTCACCGTCTCGCCGCTTCGCCCAACTTCTTCAAGGACAAGTCTAGCGGGCTTCTCCCATTTCTGCGTTTGATAAAGTTGCTTGATCTCATCTGAAACCTCTACTCCATCTCTCCTTCCAACCGCTTTCAAATGATTCTCGCCCTCTTTGAACTGCACAAGCCAGCGCAATCCTGCGGCTGGAAAATCCTGGCTGTTACGCTTCTTCACGCCGATGCTTCTGCCATTTAAGAACAATTCAACTTCAGGGCAGTTTGAATAAACCTTAACCATCTTCGACTCATTTTTATCGCCCCAACGCGTAGGCCACGAATGGCCGTAGATGTGTAACATTGGCTTTTCGGCCCAATAGGATTGGAAAACAAAGTAGCCTTCTTTTAATGTCAGGTCGCGCTCAATCAATCCCTTCTGGTTAACGCGCGGCACTGGGTTTTCTGGACGGGCTGGTGTGGAAAAATCTTTGAATATCCACTGGGCCGCACCCGTCAGCCAGTCCATAGTCTCCTGCTCCTTCAAGTGCCAGTCGAAGAGATTGCAGATGTATGTCTCGGACCAGTCGCCATCGCGTGAAGCGCGGGCTATGCCGCCCGTAAGTAGAAAATCAAGACCGCGCTCGTCCGTGCCCTTACCCGTGGCAATCCTGGATAAGACTTGATCCGGGTTCTCAGAATGGCGGCGCGCGTGGCTGTCACCGCCCCACTCTGCGTGCAGAAAATGTTTGACCTTCTTCATCTCCTCTTCCGAAGAACTCTTGTACTCTGTGTATCGCCCGCGATACCAGCCTGCCCAGATCGAAGGCGAATAGACATCAACTATGTCGCTGCAAAAATCGCAACGACGAATCGCAGTCTTTCGTGAAGAGTCAAGATGATGCGCAATGTCGTTCAACTCGCTCATGAAGGCGCGAATCTTGTTCTTGTCAAACTCCTCGAAATCGCCGGGCCAATCGTTCTCGTTGCCCAATCCCCAGATGATGACCGCAGGATGATTCCTGTGCTGGTCAATCATGTTCCGAAGCATACGACGCGCCTGCTCCTTGTAGCGCTCGCCTCCGAGTCCGCCACGACACCATGGAATCTCTTCCCAGACGAGTATGCCTAACTCATCGCAAAGGTTGAGAACTATCCGCGATTGTTGATAGTGGGCAAGACGCATGAAGTTTGCGCCCATCTCTTTGATGAGCGTCATCTCTCTGCGAATCAAATCCTCCGTCATGGCCGAGCCGTGCCCTGCGTGATCCTCATGGCGCTGCGTGCCGCGCAAGAGAAGACGCTCGCCGTTCAGCTTGAATGGACCATACTCTAAGAACTCGAAGAAGCGCAGGCCGAAGCGCTCCAGGACGCGGCTCTCACCGTGCGCGCTTTTCAAAGTGATAACGCCTTGATAGAGCGATGGACTATGTGGAGACCACAAGGCGGGCGAGTTTATTGTAAACGTCACCAACTCTCGTTCGTCTATCCAGGGCGCGTAGCTCTTGGAACTCGTCTGCACGACGCGCCCTTGCGGGTCTAATACTTCAACGCTGATCTGAACTTCATCTTTGAGTTTCGCCGGATTGTAGAGCCTTGCGCGAATTGTCGCCGTCGCTACTTTGCTTTTAGCATCAACGCTCGTTTCTATGTGAACGCGCTCAATAGAAATCGAAGGGACATAGACCAGATTCACATAGCGGTAGAGACCGCCGTACAAATTAAAGTCACTCAAGTTTGAAGGGATCATCTCAACGTCGCGCGAGTTGTCGCACATCACCGCGACTGGAACTAGACCTTTGTTCTCAGGATTCTTCAACGCCTTCGCAGCAGCGTCCGTGATGTCAACCGTAAACTCATCGTAGCCGCCGACGTGCGCGCCCACCTTTTCCGTATAGACATAGACTTCGCTCTTCTGTCCCGCTCCCTCGAAGTGCAGAAGCGTGCGCCCCTCAGCGTAAGGATTTTCAATCTTGAGGCGCGTGCGATACCAGCCAGAGCCTTGATAGTAAGCTGTGTCCGGGTCAACAGCATCGAAGGCGTTAAAGCAGTGAGGGAGTTCGACCATCTGCCATGTAACATTATCCTCGCTCGCTTTACGCCACGCTTCCCAGATGCCGCCTAGGTTGCCGCGCCTGTATTCCCATCCCTTCAGCAGCCGTTGACTAACGCCCACGCTACTGTCAGACAATACCGCTTTCGACAGATTTGATTCCGCCTTGCTTGAGCCATCAGCAGCTTGCGCAATTAAATGCTCGATGGGTAAAGCGCCGAGCATGGCGAAGCCTCCGACGGCTGTTGAAGTTGATTTCAGGAAGCTACGGCGCGTCAATTGCGCTTTGGATTGCGAAGGGTTCTGTTCTTTCATATATGACTTAAGAGAAATTAAACCGGAGCGGCAAACCTGTTCACAAACATAGAGCGTGCGGCGACCGCAAGCGATTTTTCCGTAGAAGCTGCACGCCAAGTGTTGTCAATAACAGAACAGGCTCTTTTAGAAGCTGAAACTCTACCAGACTATTTGTTACCGGTAACTCCCGGCAATTTAGCATGATATGTAGCGTTGCCGTCAACCGATTCCCTTGGAAGAATGAGCGACCACCTTCAATCCATATTCTCTTGTGGCGCAAAATCGTTTATGAATGTAAGATGCCTCTCGTAAGCTTTCGGTCAAGAGTTAAAAGGATCATGCCGGTAACCCTTGCAGACATAGCGCGCGAGTTGGGTGTGTCGAAGATGACCATCTCGCGCGCCATCAATAATCATCCGCTGATAAATACAGAGACGCGCGAGCGCGTGCTTGAAGTTGCGCGCCGCATGAACTATCAGCCGAACCAGTATGCTCGCGCTCTGGCTACGAACCGCTCCTACCTGATAGGCATAGTCGTGCCTGATCTGATGAATCTTTACTTCGCAGAAGTCGCGCGCTCCATCGAAGCGGTCGCACGTCCAGCCGGATTCCAGCTACTGATTTGCAGCACTGAGGAAGACCCTACGCGCGAGTTGGACGAGGTTGAAATCCTCTTGCAACGCACAGACGGATTAATCATAAGCTCTGTGCTGCCGCCGACCGAGACGAAAGCTTATCGCAAGATGATAAAGGACGGAGCGAAGATTGTGCTCGTTGACCGGACCATGAAGAATCTGCGCTGCCCAGCCGTTGCTACGGACAACGTTGAAGTGGGTCGCCTTGCGACCGAGCATCTTATTAGTCTTGGACATCGCCGCGTAGGTCATCTGCGCGGCGATGCCTCAAGTGTGAGCACGGAACGATTAGAAGGTTACAAGCAATCGTTAGCCAAGAATAAGCTTCGGCTCGACGGCTCATTGGTTCGCGCCTGCGGGCTTCTTGAGTCCGAAGGCTACGAGGCGATGCGTTTGTGGCTCAAAGAGCCGGACGTGCCTGAAGCTATTTTTGCTGTGAACGATCCTACGGCTGTAGGGGCTATGAAGGCCATGGAAGAAGCAGGACTGCGTGCTGGGCGCGACATAGCGATTGTCGGCGCGGGCAATATACATTACGGCGATATGCTGCGCGTCCCCTTAACTACAGTCTCATGGTCGCGTGGGGAGATGGGTCAGCAGGCGGCTCACATGCTGATACATCAGATTGAGAGTGGATCGCCGGTGAAATCTAAACAGATTATACTTCCACCCGAACTCATCGTGCGAAGTTCTTGTGGCGTAAAGCCAACTGCAAAGATTCGTTCGTCTGTGCGATTAGAAGGACACGCTATGAAACGTTGATTAATCTTTGAATAGATGAAAGTCGATTAACTCACTCGGTCCGACTCTTTAACCCGTAACCCAACTCCGCACCGCCAGAGATAATGTGATCCACGCCTGTCGTGAATGTTGCTTCCGCCGCGATGAAGAGGCATAAGCGTCCGACCTCTTCCGGGCAACCCATTCTTCCCAACACTTGAGCAGCCTCGCCGTCGGCACGGCATTGCTCTGGGTCGGGCGCAGCGTCTATTGCCTCCTGCCAGAGCGGAGTGTAGATGTTGCCGGGCGAGATCGCGTTTACGCGAACACTGTTTGGCGCTTCATCAATTGCGAGGGCTTTTGTGAAAGCTGTGAGCGCTCCCTTCGTAGCAGCGTATGTGGTCGCATGATACTGCCCTATGGAAGCAACAAGACTCGACATATTAATTATGTTGCCGCGAGTGCGGCGCAAGTGTGGAAGGGCAATCTTGCAAGCCGTAAAGACGCTAACGAGATTCAGATTTAGAAGCTCACGAAACTCCTCCAAGCTAAAATCATCAATAGGTTTGTGAGGCGGATGCCAGCCTGCGTTGTTGATTAGACAATCTATCTGTCCGTGCCTTGCTACTGTAGCGTCAATCAAATTCTGAATGTCCTCAGTTCTTCTAACGTCGCAGTAAACAAATGAGGCGCAGCCCGCGCCTTGCGCTCGCGCCATCGCTTGCAGGTTGGCGGCAACGCTCGTTCCTTCCTCTTCGTTGTTGCAGCAGATCACTACTTTTGCGCCCGCGCGAACAAACTCCTCAGCACAGCCTTTGCCGATTCCGCTGCTGCCGCCTGTGATGACGACCACTTTGTCTGCGTACCGCGAGTTTGTCATGAAAATCTCCAGACCAAGGATTTCTATTCTACGACGAATCGTGCGGGAATTAAGCTGACTAAATCCCTACAGGCTAAATTTTTCTTCTTGCGCGAGACGAGCGAAGACGCCCGTTGATTATTCTAAATGCTGTAGAACTTTTTTGCGCGAAGTTTTCTAAAGCTTCTGTTTCCAACAAAGATTCCGCAGGTGATTAGACAGATTATTTGAGAGCCTTGCACGAAAAGTTAACGGAGAAATTTGCATTGGATTATTTAGGTTAACCGCCGTGCTTTCAAATGCTTCGGCAGGCAACGCACCTGTTAGCGCGCCCCTGTTTGATTGTTACCGGTAAAATAATAGTTGTTATCGGTAACAAAATCAAGTACAATATTTTCGTCAAGCGCAGTTCAGGTTTCTAATCGGTCTTCTGGAAACTTTTTTCTTCAATACTTTGGCCTAAATTTAATAGCGTTATCCGACCAAACTAAAGTTAATAGTTAACGCGATTATTCCCAACCTCGATAATTGAATCCGCCGAAAGTTCGGCCCGGAAACTTTGTTATAACAGAAAAACGATTTAGGCAATCGTATTTGATGCGTCTTCATATCTCAAATTAAGAGAGATCGCATGGAAGAAGAACTTATTGTTTCAAATCAACGTGGATTGAACAAATCGGGTCAGAGGGTCACAACAATTGGTGATCCCGAACAGGTAGGATTTAGGGCAAAACCTATGTTCTTAAATGATGTGCTTCGCTCGTCGTGCACAATACATTAAAGGAGAGTTTACATGTCAACAGTAAAGGATCACCGGTCAAAGTCGCTCTGCATTTTGTTCATCGCGCTGTTCTTGACGTTGCATATAATAGCGCAGACCATAACAGGTTCAATTTCAGGGACAGTGACTGACGCTTCAGGCAGTGTTATCCCCGGGGCTACGGTCACAATCATCAGCGAGAAGACGAATGAATCGCGCAACATCAACACCAATAGCGAGGGGCGATTCAACTTCGCTGCGCTCCAGCCCGGCGCCTATACAGTTAAGATAGAGAGAGAAGGCTTCCAGACTCTCGAACGGACCAACACAATCTTGAGCGCTAACGAAGACCTTGCGCTCGGCGAGTTGAAGTTGCAGGCTGGTCAGGTGAGCGGCTCAGTTACTGTGACGAGTGAAGGCCAAGTGGTCGAAAGGGAATCAAGCGATCTTACGGCGCGGCTCACTTCTGACCAGATCAACCTGATCTCTACAAAGGGGCGCGACATAACTTCTCTCCTGCGCCTTATACCCGGAACATCCAATGATGATGACGTAGAAGCTGTTGGCGAAGGCTTCGGAACTAACCTTCCGAACATCTCCGGTCAACGCGGTCGCTCTATTGTCA
>Ga0066662_10000271_pt1 | contig 22551 bp, 15 predicted proteins | sample GraSoiAngelo_111_FD_133939 | JGI IMG/M metagenome (GOLD analysis project Ga0066662, IMG submission 133939) | Grasslands soil microbial communities from the Angelo Coastal Reserve, California, USA - 14_0903_12_40cm | ecosystem: Environmental > Terrestrial > Soil > Grasslands | place: USA...
AAGTGTCCGCTTGGAACCAAGAGGTAAACCGCCAAGCTATTCAGATTCAATGGAAGTTTGATCGTGCGAAAGCGAGAGAGAAGTTTCGTTATTCTCCCATAATTACCCGGTCAGAGCACTAGCCGCTGCCGCAGCGGCCTAAAAATGTAGAAACTCCAGTCCCCGGACTAAAGTCCGGGGCTTCCACCTGTGCCTTACACCATTTTTTGGACCGGCATAAACACCAAAGCCCGCCGGAAGGCGGGCTTTGGCACGTTTAATAAGGTTGGTTTACCGATTGGTCTGGGTTGCGGCAGCCGTGCGTTGCGCCAGCACATGCCTCGCGTTGTCGGACAGTTCTTTGGCCTTGGAAAGCAGGTTCAGCGCAGAGAGCACCTGTGGGTCAGTCTGGGCGCGCACCTTCAATCCTTCCTGCTGGCCGAACTGGGCAATGAAGAGCTCACTCTTGATCTGTGACTTGATCCAGTCGAGTCCATCCTTAATGTCAGCCTCGGTGTAGGAGATCTTTTGCGCGTCGAGGAACTTGCGGAACTCCTGCAGCACCGCATCGGTCACTTCAAAGCTCTTGTCTACACTGCGTCCCTGCAAGTATCGCTGGGCAAAGTTGAAGAAGGCATATTTCTGAAGCAGCGAATCTTCAAAGCGGGTGGTCTTGATGGAGGCGATCTTCACATCGGGAGTGATGCCGCCGCCGCCATACACTGTCCGTCCGCTGTCAGTCAGCTTTACTTCTTTGCCTGCGTTGTTCTCTTCCTGCTCGCGGTTGTAATAGTAGTCGTAGAGCGAAACGCCGTTATAGTCACGCTGGATCAGGCGTCCGCTGGGCGTGTAGTACTTCGCGGTGGTGAGCGCCAGGCCTGTATCTTGTGAGAGCGGGAAAACCGTCTGTACCAGGCCTTTGCCGAAGGTAGTCTCACCGGCGATCAGGCCGCGATCATGATCCTGAATCGCGCCTGAAACAATCTCAGCCGCTGAAGCCGTTCCACGGTTTACCAGGACCACGAGAGGAAAGTCCCTGCCGCCGTTGCCGTGGGCAGCGCGATAAATCTTCTCCGGTGAACTGCGGCCGCGATGCGAGACGATGACCTGTCCCTTTTTGAGGAACTTATCAGCCACGCCCACGCCTTCATTCAGCAGCCCGCCGGGGTTGCCACGCAGGTCGAGCACCATGCCTTTCATGTCACCGAACTCATCGAGCGCATCTTCCACCTCGTGTTCGGTGGTCTCATTGAAGCTGCTCACATGCATGTAACCGACGCCCGGCCGCAATTCGAATTTCAGATCGACGCTGTTGCGGGGAATCTCATCCCGCACCACGTTGAACTCCAGGGGCTTGTCTGAGCCCTCGCGCAAAATCGTGATGTGTACGTTGGTGCCCTTCGCACCCTTCAGCATGTCGGCCACGTCACCGGCGTTCAAGTTGTCGGTGGGCTTGCCGTCCACGGCAATGATCACATCGCCGGGGCGAATGCCGGCTTTGTAAGCAGGCGTGCCCACAAACGGGGCCAGCACGATGACCTTGTTATTGCGCGGGGCAATGGTCATTCCCACGCCGTAATATTTGCCGCGCTGCTCTTCGCGCAATGACGAGTACGACTTGGGATCGAAGAAGTTGGAGTGCGGATCGAGCACGTGGAGCATGCCAGGGATCGCGCCGTTGTAGATGGCTTTGTCGGCGTTCACCGGCTCTGCATAGTTCTGCTCTACGAGATCATAAATCTCGGCGAACTGGCGCAGGTTGTCGCGAACGTCATTATCGGCGGTGGGAGCCGAGCTGTTTCTCTGGCTGAAGCCAACGCCCAGAAAGCCGCACACAAGAATAACGAGAAGAATAAAGAAGAGCGAACGACGCGAACGACGCGAACTACGAGACATTATTGAGGTTCCTCAGATTCCGGAATCGTGTTGAAAGTATAACACTGGCCAACAAGGCTCAGGCCGTCCATTGTAAGATGCTCCCCAAAGCCCCCTGGATGCGGAGAAAGGATGTGGAAACTGCCTCTTTAGAAGGCTTTACATCTCCCTTTCCAGCCTATGCCTGGGGGCCACCCAAATCCCCGTTAGAACTAAGTAAACACCAGTGTTTTCAACATTAAGAGAGACGTAATTTTTATGGAAATGGAAGCACAAAAGCAGCAATTCCGCTGTATGATTATTCCTACACAAAACCTATGAACCTCGGTTTCTCTGAAGTCGCTTTCCTGGTGCTGATCGCCCTGGTCTTGTTCGGGCCACGCCGACTGCCGGAGATCGCCCGCGAAATGGGCAAGTTTATGGCCGAATTCAAGCGCGCCAGCAGCGATTTCCAGAACCAGATTCATCAGGAAATCAACAAGTTAGAGTTGGAAGAAACTGCTAAGGGTGTGAAAGACACGGTGAAAGAAGGCGTTGATCTCACCGAGGAACATAACTCCATAGCCTCCGCTATAAGCCGCCTTACCGAACGCGTCAAGACTACCATCCCCCCTCAGGATTACGATGCCTAATGTTGCAGTAGGAACAGACTTACAGCCTCAGGAAGAAGAACGGCAGTTAGGCTCCATGGGTCTTCTGCAGCACCTGGAAGAGTTGCGCAAGCGCGTTATTATCTCTCTGATTTCCATGGTGGTTGGCTTTCTTGCCTGCTGGAAATTCGCCGGATATATATTCCAGTGGATGCAGGCCCCTCTAACTGCGGCACTCAAGGCCCATAATCTCGACCCTCATCTGGCTTACTTGAATCCTACAGACCCGTTCAACATGTACATGAAGGTCGGGTTATATGCCGGGATTTTTGTTGCTTCGCCGGTCATCCTGTACCAGGTGTGGTTATTCATCTCGCCGGGACTGTACCGCCGGGAAAAACGCTTTGTCATCCCTTTCCTGATCCTGTCAGTAGGGTTATTCCTGAGCGGCGGGCTTTTTGGACACAAGATCGTCTTCCCGGTCGCACTGGACTTCCTGATCGGATATGGCGGCGACTTCAAGCCGGTCATCACCATCACCGAATACGTGGATTTGTGGCTCACCATCATTCTGGGACTGGCCATTATTTTTGAATTACCGATCGTAATCGGGTTTACCGCCATGATGGGCGTGGTGGATGCCAAGTTCCTCTTCAAGCATATTCGCGGCGCCGTATTCCTGTTCTTTGTCGTGGCCGCCATACTTACGCCGACCACCGATCCCCTGAACATGACGATCTATGCCGCGCCCCTGATCGGCCTCTATGTGTTGAGCATTGGTATTGCCTGGCTGGTGCACCCCAAGCAGCGGCGCAAGCGCAAAGAAAAGCAGCAAAATAAGGGATAGCTAACTCATGGCAAAGCTTTTGCTGGAAGCTAGCAGCCAGGAGCTAGCAGCTTCTCCACTGCATCAAACCCTGTGCAATTCGCATTGCCACTTGTCACGACGGAAGGGCACGTATATCTTTGAAGCCACAAATGTCAGAACTGCAAAAGAAAGCCACGGGTCTGAAAACAGACCTGCTCAAAGCTGTTTCCAAACTTCAGCAAGACGTCTCGCCCAAAGGTGTGCACAGGCTGCGCACCACCATCCGCCGGGTTGAAAGTCTTATCGAGTATTCGCAACCAAAGCTCAGCAAAAAACAGCAGAAAGCGCTGGAAGAAATTGCAGGTGTGCGCAAGCGCGCCGGCAAGATAAGAGACATTGACGTGCAGATTCAGCTTCTCAGCGAGATTAGTAATGGCTCTACTGCTCTCGACCGGCGAATGTTGACGCAGTTGCTGAACCGCAAGCGCATGCGCCAGGTGCGCCGTCTGGCTGCATTGATCAGGAAACTTTCCGATTCCCGTGTAGCTGCCCGGCTTCAAAAGATCACGGACAAACTCAGGCCGGTTCAGTCTCCGGAAGAAATGACAGTTCCTCTGCAGCGGGCCGAAGCAGAATTATCAAAGCTGGCGGCGGGCTACGGCCAGGGGCAGCCCCTGAAACCGGCCAGGCTGCACCAGTTGCGCCTTGACCTGAAGCGCATTCGCTATACAGCCGAACTGGCGGGGGAGTCTCTTCAGCAGGAGCAGTTTCTGGCAGCCATGAAAGCAGTCCAGGACGCAATCGGCACATGGCACGACTGGGAGACCCTGGTGAAGACTGCGGAAAAGCACTTTGCCGATCGCGTGAATTGCCCGCTGCTGACAGAAATCCGCGCTCTCATGGCCGCAAAATATGCTGTCGCAGCTTCCACGGTGACCGGCCTTTTTGCTACCGGCGCTCACGCAGCCAGAAAGCAGCCTCGTTCCGCCGCTCCTGTAACTATGCTGGTCCAGCGGGCATAGAGACATACACATTCGATAAATCATCAAAGCTAACGAATGCCGGTTTTTGCCGCTGTCGATATCGGTTCCAATTCCGTCCGCCTGAGCATTGCTGAACTGCAGAAGGCCCGGCTCATTCCTCTTCATCAAGATCGCGAAGTTACCCGGCTGGGCGAAGGTGTCTTTCGTGACGGCAGCCTTGATCCTCAGGCCATGGCGCACTCTCTCAAGGTGCTGCGGCGTTTTCACCGGACTGCCCAGAGCTATGCGGTAGACCGCATCCGCGTCGTGGCCACCAGCGCCATGCGCGACAGCAACAATGGACGCGTCTTCGCCGAATGGGTGCGCTCCGCCACCGGATGGAAGATCGAAATCATCTCCGGCCTTGAAGAGGGCCGCCTCATCCATCTTGGTGTAATCGCCAACCTGCGCGGACGCCCGGGGGCGCTGCTGCTGATGGATCTTGGTGGCGGAAGCTGTGAACTGACCTACTCCCAGCAAGGACACATCAAGGAGATCGTTACTCTTCCATTGGGGTCCGTGCGGCTGACCGAAGAGTTTCTCGACCATGATCCTCCCAGAAAAGATGAACTCAACCGGCTGCGTGAATTCATTGCCGAAGAGGTGGCCCGCATCCCGCGCCAGTTAGTGCAAACGCATGTTCAGACCGCCATTGCCACTTCAGGCACGGCGGCGGCGCTGGCCGAAGCCGCCCAATCGCTCAAGCTCTCTCGCAACGCGGTGACCACGACTGCCGCAGGGAAATTGTTTCAGCGTCTGGCTGCGCTGTCAGAGAAGCAGCGCGCAACCATCAAGGGCATCAATCCCAAGCGCGCGGAAATCATTGTCGCAGGCGCCGCGGTTTTCGAACACGTGCTGGATTCCTGCGGGCTGAAGAGTTTTCGCTACTCGCCTCTGGGACTGCGCGACGGCCTGCTCGCGCAAATGGCCGCTGAATACGACCAGCACACGCGTTCCCACCAGCAACTTGAGGCCGACCGCCAGGATGTGCTCATGAATCTGGGCCGCCGCTATCGCATCGATGCCGCCAACTCCGAGCACGTGCGCGAGTTGGCGCTCTCATTGTTTGATCAGCTTCGCTCTGTGCACCGGCTCGACCGAGGATTTCGCGAGTGGATCAGCGCCGCCGCCTTGCTCTGCGAAGTGGGCGCATACATCAACCCCGTAGGCCGCCATCGCCACACCTACTACATCATTTCGCAATCCGAGCTGTTTGGATTCACGCCGGTGCAGCGGCAGATGATCGCCGTGATTGCGCGCTTCCAGGGCAGCTCGCGGCCGGACATTCGTGAGCGTCTCATCAAGTTATTACCGGCTCAATTACGGGGAGAGGTGATCAAGGCGACAGCCATTCTTCGCCTGGCTCGCGCCTTGAACCAGGGCCGCCGCGCCGCCGTGCATTCTGTTCAGGCGGCTGCGCGGGGCGGAGACATTACCATTTCGGTGAAAGCCAGCAAAGCCGGGGCTGAGTTGGAATTGTGGGCAGCGGAAAAAGAGGTGCCTTATTTCCGCGAGGTCTTTGGCCGCGAACTTCTCTTAAGGTCCGTCTGAAGCTCGCGAGCGATCCTGGGTGTGACCAGCCAGTGCAGCGTGCCGGTCCTTCCGTTCATCTCCACCTTTGCAACTGCGCCTTTTTTGAATTCAATCTGCGCCGCGCCCGTGGATTCAGAAATGCTCCTGCTCAGGAACTCAGCGAAGCTGGGATTGTGCCCAACCACAATGATGGCTTCAGATTTTTTGTAGCGCGCCAGCATGGCCTGAAACTCCTCGAACTTCGCTTCCGGACGAAGCGCGTCTTCTACCTTGATGGGAGTCTCAAAGGCCAGCTCATTAGCAGCCATCGATGCAGTCTGCGTGGCGCGTTTCAAAGGGCTGCTGATGATGTGATCTATACGCACATCGAGCTGCGCCAGCATTCTTCCGATGTATCGCGTCTGCAGAATGCCCTCATCATCCAGAGGACGCTTCTCATCTTTCCTGGAGTTGAGCGTCTTCTTCCCCGCCGCCGCATGTCGTAAAAAATAAATGGTCATATTCGTTCAGGAGCAGTTCACCTTACTTGTACTGGTTTCCGATGACCCGATTTCAGATCACCCGATGGCCCGATCTAATGGTGCACCACACGCTTTTTCCGCACCGGCATTTTCGGCCTGTACTCCAGCGGCTCCGGAATATCACTCACCGTAGCCGTCCCTTCCGCCGTTGCAATCAGGAAATCCTGTGAGCTGAAAATCTCGCCCGGCTTGCGGCGTGTGGGCCGCACGTAGCGCCCGCTGCGATCCAGGAAACGCACCTTGATATTGTCCGCAAGATAGGCAGCCAGTATCTCATCTTTGATCCGGTCTTTCAGTTGGATGTCGAGCACCGGGGCCAGTACTTCCACGCGCTCATATAGATTGCGCGGCATCCAGTCGGCGCTTGAGATATAGATTTCTTCTTTGCCGCCGTTGGCAAAATAAAAGATGCGGCTGTGCTCCAGGAGCCGGCCTACAATGCTGCGCACCGCAATGTTTTCGCTGATGCCCGGCACACCCGGCCTCAGGGAACACATGCCACGCACGATCAGCTCGATCTTTACTCCTTCCTGCGAGGCGCGGTAGAGCGCCTGAATCACGTTCTTATCGAGCAGGGCATTCATTTTGGCAACAATGCGCGCGGGCCGGCCTTCGCGGGCATGCTCCAGTTCGCGCATGATGAGTGAAAGAGTGGTGGTCGCCAGGTCTACCGGTGAAATCGCGAGCGGCGCATAGCTTTGCGCCTCGGCATGAGCCGTGAGATAGTGAAACACCGAATGCACGGCGGCCGTGATCTGCGGAGAGGCAGTCAGCAAGCTTATATCGGTGTAGAAGCGCGCTGTGACGGGATTGTAGTTGCCGGTTCCGATGTGCACGTACCGTCGCGTCACGCCATCAGGATCGTGCCTTACGATCAGGGCGAGCTTGGCATGGGTCTTCAGGCCCACCAGTCCGTGATAGACCTGCACCCCGGCATCTTCCATGCTGCGTGCCCACTCGATGTTTGTGGCCTCGTCAAACCTGGCTTTCAGCTCCAGCACTGCGATGATCTCTTTTTCCGCCGCCGCCGCGATCAGTGCCTCGGCAATCGGGGAATTCTCGCTGGTGCGGTAGATCGTCTGCTTGAGCGAGATCACCGCCGGATCGGTCACGGCGCTCTCGATGAAATCCACCACCGCGTCAAATGAGTCGAACGGATGGTGCAGCAGAATGTCATGCTTGCGCACTTCCGCAAAAATATTGCTGCTGCTGGCGGGCAGGCGCAGCTCACGGGTAATGAATGGCTTGTACTTGAGGTTGGGACGCTCGGTGAATTCGTAGAAATGAAATAGCCGGGAAAGATTCACCGGTCCCGGGGTGTGGAAGATCTGCCAGTCTTCGAGCTCAAACGTCTGCTGCAATCGGGCCGCAATTTCCGGATGGGCATCAGCGTCGATCTCCAGGCGCACGGCATCGCCTTTGCGCCGCCTATGCAGCTCCGTGCGCACGCTTTCCAGCAGGTTGCGGCTCTCTTCTTCTTCCAGGTAGAGATTGCTGTTGCGGGTTACACGGAATGATGCAACCGAAAGAATGTCATACCCGCGATACATGCGCGCCGCATAATGTGTGAGCAGGTCGGCAAGAAAGATGTAATGAATACCGGAACTCGAGGGCAGCCTCGCCAGCCTTGGCAGCACCCGCGGAACTGTAATTACACCGATGTAGGTGCCGGCGGCGCGCCGTTTGCGTTTCAGCAGCAGGCCGATACACAGGGCTTTATTCAGTACCCTTGGAAACGGGTGCGCAGGATCGACCGTGACCGGCGTCAGCAGTGGATCGACTTCCTTCTGGCAATATTCATCGATGAATTCCACCTGCTCCGGGGCAAGGTCTTTGAGATCGAGAACGCGGATGTTCTCCCGCGCCAACGCCGGCAGCAACTGCTTGTTCCAGCATTCGTACTGCTGTTCTACAAACTCATGCGTCTCCCGCGCAATCAGTTCGCGCTCCTGCTGGGCGCTGAGCGCATCCGGACCGGAATCGATGAACCCGTCTTCAATGCGCTGCAGCAATCCGGCGACCCTGACCTCGAAGAATTCATCGAGGTTGCTGGCGCTGATGGCCAGAAATTTCACACGTTCCAGAAGCGGATTACGGTCGTCATTGGCTTCTTCCAGCACGCGCCGGTTGAAAGCCAGCCAGGAGGCCTCTCGATTGATATATAAGGACGGATCGTCCACAGACCTTTTCATGGGCAAAATGATTCTCAATTAACCGCGCATACTACCAATGGTATATGAAAGGAGTGTTAATTTTCGCGCGGCCTGGATTCTATCCATAGTGTCTATGGAGCAGTGTATATGAGACCCACGGAGGAGTGTTTATGGAGCGCAGCCGCCCCCGGCTGCGCGGATGACTCTTTCCCAGGGCTTTTGCTTGTGCCCCGCCTTGTTCACTGGGTACGTTCCATTAGGGCAAGGTTTAGCTAAAAGCCAGCAGCTTGTTCCTTCCCCTTGACATTCTACTAGAGCAAGCAGTATCTTCCCCCAGAATGTCTACTAAAGAAGAAAAACAGCGAACCGAACTGCTGCAAGGTACCCTCGATCTGCTGATCCTGCGCACCCTCCTGCTGGGCCCAGTCCATGGCCATGCCATCGCCAAAGCCATCGAATACAACTCTGATGAAGTGCTGCAGGTCGAGCAGGGCTCCCTCTATCCGGCGCTTCACCGGCTGATCAAGCGCGGATGGATCACGGCCGAAGAGGGTATCTCTGAAAACAATCGCCGCGCCAAGTTCTACCGGCTCACGGCCAAAGGCCGGAAGCAACTCGCGCTGGAGACCACTAAATGGGACAGGTTCGCGGCCGCCATTGGACGGATTCTCCGGCCCGGCGAGCAGGAGAGCAAGTCATGAGACGCCGCAAGCGCATGCTGCACGACCTGGAACGTGACATGGCCGAACACATTGCCATGGAGACCCAGGACAATATCGATCGCGGCATGTCACCGGAAGAAGCCCATTACGCGGCCGTGCGCAAGTTCGGCAATGTGGCCCGGCTTACGGAGCAGACCCGTGAGGTATGGAGTTTTGTCCGGCTGGAGCAGTTGCTACAGGATTTTCGCTACGGCGCCCGCGTGCTGAGAAAGAACGCCAAACTTACGGCGGCCGTTGTCCTGACCCTGGCGCTCGGGATCGGCGCGAACACCGCCGTGTTCTCCATTGTGAATGCCGTGCTGTTGAAGCCGCTTTCTTTTTCCCATTCCGAACAACTGGTGCAGATCTGGCGCACTCACGGGAAGGGTTGGACCGGCAGCATGTCAACCAGCGACCTGGGCGACTGGCAGCGCCAGAACAGCACGTTTACGGGCATGGCTGGCTACGCTGCACGCAGATTGAGCCTGCAGAACAAATCTGAAGCGCGAGCGTTTGCCGCGGCTCGCGTTTCCACAAATTTCTTTGACGTAATGGAAGCCCCTCTTGCACAGGGCCGCGGCTTCACCGCAGATGAAGCCACACTTGGACACGAACACGTGGTGGTGCTGGGATATGACCTGTGGGTGCAGGAATTCGGCAGCGACCCCGCTCTGGTTGGCCGTGATATCCAGATCAGCGAGGAAAACTACACGGTGATCGGCATTGCACCAAAGGGATTCCACTATCCCGACCGGCTGACACAACTCTGGGTTCCGCTGGCGCCGGTTGGCCCCGAGCTGCGCCGTGATGCCCACGACTTTCTTGTCATCGGGCGGTTGCGTCCCGGAGTTACGCTGGAGCAGGCAACCGCGCAGCTTGACGCAATCTCAGCGCGCATGGCCAAAGAGTATGCCGAAGACCAAGAATTGGGAGCATTGCTGGTGCCGCTCAAGACCGCCGTGGTGGGATGGATGCGCAATGGGCTGCTGGTTGCATTCATCGTGGTCGGCTTCGTCTTCCTGATCGCCTGCGCCAAGGTTGCCACCCTGTTGCTCTCGCGCGCGGCCATGCGCCGCCGCGAGATCGCCGTGCGTCTTGCTCTTGGCGCGAGCCGTGGCCGTTTGCTCACGCAGTTTCTTGCCGAAGGATTGTTGCTGGCATTCCTGGCCGCCGCGCCGGCATTTGCCGCAACCCGCTGGACAGTGGCTGGCGTGATTTCAGTCAGCCACAACTATCTCGCTGTTTCGAATCCCGCTGGTGTTGAACCGCGCGTAGCCGGTTTCACGGTAGGCATCGCCGCGCTTGCTGCCCTGCTGATCTCCCTGGTGGTGGGCTGGGGTTCCACGCGGCTGGGTGTCTCTGAAGTGCTCAAAGAGAACAGCGCCAGCGTAGCCAGTGGACGCTCCCGAATACGCGCCCAGCGCATCCTGGTGGCGGTGCAGATCGCCTGCGCTTTCCTGTTGCTGGTGGGCACCGGCGCGCTGGTGGAAAGCTTCGTGCACCTCTCACGCATCTATCCGGGGTTTGACTCTCATCAGGTGCTTACCATGCGACTGCCGGTTTCTGCAAAAAAATATTCGCCCCGGCATCCTCTTTCACTGCTGGTAGAGCCGGCAATGGCGCGCATTGCAGCCCTGCCCAGTGTGCAGGCTGCCGGAGTGATTACTTATCTGCCCATGCAGGCAGTTGGTACCACCTCTGATTTTCGGTTCTCATCTCATCCTGCATCGGGGCAGGATGAATCCTGGGCCGAAGTCCGGGCTGTAAGCTCCGGTTACTATCGCGCACTTGGTATCCGGCTGCTGCGTGGACGGCTGATTACACCATCCGACTCGGAAGATGCCCCGCGCGTAGCCGTGGTCAATGAAACGTTTGTCCGGCGGTATTCGCCCGGCCAGGAGATAGTAGGACGGCAAATTTCCATGATCGACGAGCCGCAATGGTTGACCATCGTGGGTGTTGTTGAAGACGCGCGCCAGGCCGGACGAAATCAGCCGTCGTTGCCGGAACTGGACCTTCCTTACCAGCAATCCACCTGGGCTTATCTCACGGCTACCATGACCCTGGCGGTGCGCACCCAGAAAGATCCGCTGGCCATGACAAAAGACCTACGGCAGGCCATCAACACCGTTGATCCCGCCCAGGCGGTCTACGGCATTACCACGATGGAACAGATCGTGGCCGATTACGAAGGCAACCGCCGCTTCGCGCTCTGGTTGCTGGCAATCTTCTCGTTGCTGGCGCTCGTGCTGGCTTCCGCAGGACTGTTTGCGCAGCTCTCCTACGCAGTGGCCGAGCGGACGCACGAAATTGGAGTGCGCATCGCTCTGGGCGCCCGCTACCGGCACATCCTGTACATGGTGTTGAAGCAAGGCGCTCTGCTGGCGGCCACCGGCATGGCTGTGGGTTTGATCGCATCGCTGGCGCTGCTCAAGGTGATCCGTTCGCTGTTGTTCGGCATAGATCCTGCGCAGCCGGCAGTGATCGCAGCCGCCGGAACTGCGCTCCTGCTGATTGCGCTTCTGGCCTGCTACGCTCCCGCCCGCCGCGCCGCCAGGGTAGACCCGCTCACCGCCCTGCGGCATGAATGAGGTGGAAGAGGAAGTTAAACCTGAATCGGGGAATTCTTGTGCTCTGGGTTTTTGCATTGACGCCAATAGCACCAAGAATCTGCTTGATGTTACATGGCATGATTTTCAGCATGTACTGAGAGCAGATGTTTCAACACGGGAAAACAAAGTGTTAGAGCGTTAGAGTGTTAGGCCCCGCGCCATATTGAGGATTTTCCTAACACTTCAAGAATTTCTAACACTTCGAAGCGTTAGGAAGAGATGCGGTTTGTTGAAAAGACCGAGGTAACGGCAGGCTATCGACGATCTAACCGGATTTTTCGACGACCTGGAGCGCATTTTCGGCGACCTAAATCCGCCGAGCAATTTAGAAAAAACTACACTTTGCACGAAGCTCTCCTGACGGTGACCACCGAAACTACCTGCCGAATACGGACGTGGCTGCATTTCGTAAAGTTGAAAAGTCCCGTGAACCTGTAGGCGTATGGGGCAAATACCACGAAAGTTTACGCCCTCGCGGATGGCACCGGGACTGTAACGCAATAAACAGTAGCACTAAAGAGCGCCAGCAAGCAAAGAAAATTTGCCCCCCAAATTTTCCTGGGGGCATGAAATCGTGCAGAAGATTGGATAAGGCAGAAAGACCCCAGAAATTCTTCGCCGGTTGGGAACGAATTTGATTGTTAGCAATACAGAGGAAGGGAGTAAGCGGAGGGAAACCGCCAGAAATAACTGATGCCGTACAGTTCGCATCTGTACGGCATCAGTGTGAGTCAACGACGCGCGAGAGGCCCTAGCGGTCGTTGTCATCTCTGTCGTGATGATCTTGGTCGCGGTCGAAATGGAACATATCGAAAAGATCGCTCACGGCAGGGCTGTTCAAAGGCATATAGAGATTGGCAGGGGCGGCAATCGGGTTGGGCAGATTGTCGCGGCTGCGTGCGGTCAGGGGTTTCAGATGCCAGTTGCGCTCGATGAATTTCAGGAACGAGGCGTGATCGGCGTAGATGTGGCTGATGTGTCCTCCCCTGGTGAAGGGTGAGACGATGATCATGGGAATGCGCGGCCCATCGCCGAAGAAATCGAGAGGCTGCATGTATCCGGAGTCATAGTAGCCGCCGCCTTCGTCGAAGGTAATAAAGAAGGCGGTGCTCTCGGCCAGTTCAGGGTGGGCCTTCAGGCCATCGAGAACGCGCTGCACGATGCCTTCGAAGATATCGAGCTTGGAGCTGGCAGGATGGCCGTCGCCAAAGCTATCCGGCTTCAGGTAGGAAACCGCAGGCAGATGGCCATGGCTGAGTTCATCAAAGAAATCAGTAGCGTCTTTGATATGTGCCTTGCGCTGCACCGGGTCGCCCATGATGGAGGTGGCGTACTGGAAGGGATTGCAGATGTCGCAATACCAGTCACCGCCGGTGCCGATCAGCACATCAACGGGATCGATAGCTGACGAGGTTGATTGTCTGCAGGGAAAATTGTCTGACCAGATCGGCATGCGGTCCGGGTGTTCCATCCGCGTTGATGATGCCCCTGGAGAGCAGGTTAGACACGGTGCCATGTTTCGGGACATAGGTGGCATAGATATTATCGAAGGTGCGGTTTTCGCCAATGATGACGATGACGTGTTTGATGGGCGTTGCGGTGGCCCGCTCTTCTGCGCTCCGGGAGCCGTCTTCGCTCCAGGCCTGATTAAGCAGCAGCATCAGCATAGCAAGGGAAAGACTTAACCCTGCCTGCCACTTCTGGGGGGTGCGCCTGAATACCATACTTCCTCCGTTGATTGGCTTTCTGTGCTTCGCGAACGAAGCAGAGGAAAGCCTAGCGGCTGGAGATTGACAGGGCGTGAACCCTTTGTTAATGCTGGATGAATTCATGGACGAGCGAGAGTGCGTGGGTGTGGAAAAGCAGCACATCCGGATTTACCGCAGTGGTTCAACGAATATCACAAGGCGCACTCCGATATTCAGATCAACTATCAGTCGATCGGCAGCGGCGGCGGCATCCGGCAGCTTCAGGCCGGCACCGGGGATTTCGGCGCCAGCGACGGCCCGATGACGGATGAACACTGTGGGCATTGGCGCGAAGGGTAATGAAGGAGTTGCGGGAATGGTGCGGCAGATGGATGGAGCCATCGGTTCTGTTGAGCTCATCTACGCTCTGCAGAACAATATTTCCTATGTTAGCATCAAAAATGCTTCCGGAGATTTTGTGAAGGCAAGTCTTGAAAGCACCACAGCGGCCGCTGCGTCACTGAAGAGTATGCCGTCAGACTTCCGCGTCTCCATTACCAACGCTCCGGGAAAAACGCTTACCCAATCGCAAGCTTTACCTGGCTGCTGATTCCCGTGCACGCCAAAGATGCCAATAAAGGCAAGATGATCAAAGAGTTCATTAGCTGGATGCTGAGCGAAGGCCAGTCCATGACTTCCTCTCTCAGCTATGCGCCTTTGCCGCAAAGGGCGGTCGAAAAAGAGAAGGCTGCTCTCGCCCAGATCAAGTAGTTTGCCCCTCGCGAGAGAGCACGCAATTTATTCATAAGGAGACACAAGGAGAGATGATGCCAGGTTCGAAACTCGCCGTTATTGTGCTCGCGCTGGGGCTGATGTGCTCTGCCCAGTCGAGCGCCCCAAAGACTGCCGCCAAAATTCGGGCAGCGAATGCTACCGCGGTGAAGGCGACAGTAAAAAGGGCAAAAGCCCGTCATTCGCCTGCGGCCGCACCCATGCCTGCGCCAGCCCCACCCGCTGCTACTGCTGAAGAAGTACGCCTGCTGCGGGAAGCGATGGCCCAGCAGCAGGAGCAACTCAAGCAGCTTCAGCAGGCCATGGCCCAGCGGGACAGCCGGATTGAGCAGCTCACGCAGCAACTGCATGTCACCCCACCGGCAGTCAGTGGCGGTGAGAGCACCTCGAGTGCTTCTGCCATTCAGGATGAAACGATCAAAAGTCTCCAGGCTGACGTGGCCGACCTCAAGCTGAATCAGACCAACAGTGCGCTCAGCACCCAGGAAGACCAGAAGCGCGTCTCGGCGGTGGAGGGAGTGCTGGGGCGCTTTCGCTTCAATGGCGACGTGCGTGTCCGCCAGGAAGATTTCTTCCAGGATTTCAACGGCTGCGTTAGGCCCAGTTGCGCACCCCGTTTTCGCGAGCGCATTCGCCTGCGCTTTGGCGTGGATGGAAGAATCAATGAGGATTTCACCGCAGGTCTTTACGTAGCTTCAGGCGTCCTGACCGATCCTGTCTCCACCAATGAAACGCTTACCAACTTCTTCGAAAAAAAGACCATTGGATTTGACCGTGGATTTATTACTTACAATCCAGTGAAGCACAAGTGGCTCTCGCTTACTGGTGGAAAGTTCGCCTACACGTGGAACCGCACTTCGGTCACGCTCGATCCTGACTTGAATCCTGAAGGCTTCAGCGAGAAGCTCTCATGGGATATCAACAATGCGGGTTTTGTGAAGAACTTCACGGCGATGGGCATGCAGCTCTTCTTCAACGAAGTGAGCAAAGGCGTGGATTCATTCGCCGCTGGTGGACAGGTTTCCTCGCGGCTGCAGTTGGGACATCTCTGGACCATGACGCCTTCTTATACGGCCCTCAATTGGCGCAACATTGATTCGATTCTGAATGCCGCGCCCGCAGTGACTGGCAATGCCACGGTGGGCCCGTTTGCTCCCAACGGACTGACGAACGCGACCTTCACTGACGCTGCAGGCAACCGGCACGTCCTGTCGCAATTCCTGTATTCAGATTTGATCATCAATAATGTGATCAAAACGCCCATGCCCCGATTCCCCTTCAACCTGACCGGTGAGTACCTGGTGAACACCCGTGCTGCCACTAATCGTTCTCACGTGTACTACGTGGAAGGTGGACTCGGACAGCAGAGGAACAAGGGCGACTGGAATTTCGGCTACGCCTTTCTGCGCCAGGAGCAGGATTCGGTCATCGGCTCCTTCAATGAGAGTGACCAGCGCGCACCCACCAACGTATTGCAGCACCATCTCTACCTGCAATACAAGCTGCGCCAGAACCTGCAACTCGCCTTTACGCAGTGGATTGGCCGCACTCTGGATGTGAGGCTGCAAAACGCTGCTAAGGCCACCGGCCTGCCGGCAGGCCGCCAGGATCCTTTCCTGAACCGCCTGCAGTTCGACGCCATTTACAGCTTCTAATCAACGGCAGTCAACACAGCGCCGGGCCTATTTGCCCGGCGCTGTGTTTTGCGTGCCATGCAGGACATGCCTAACGTTACCCATCGGTGTTCCGCCGTCATTAACCCATCTCCACAAAAAAAAGCCGGGCATCAGCCCGGCTTTTTCGTTGGAATTCATTTCCCTCAGCATTTCTCGGCGGAATCACATCCCTAATCGGAGCTTTTTGATCTGGATTTATCAGGCACCAAATCAAGATTGTTTACCTCAAAATACAACGGGCCGCATCTTCCTCAGCTCTACCGTGGATGGCTGAAGAAGGATGCGGCCCTTGCGTTTAATGCAGTGCGGTCTTGCTGCACCACATTAAACTGCCGGCTCCTACTCGAAGCTCACAGCCTGCACCGCGAGACTGATCTTTGACCAGTCGGGCACAGCTACGACCAGGTCGTGCTGCGTGGGCAGGTTTACCCCGGTTGCACTCTGGTTCTGCGGCGTTTTGGTCACCTTGTCTACAGCGAAGGCGCGAACATCGACGGTGCGCGCGCTGCTGCGGTTGCCCATGCGTACCAGTGAAAGGTCGGGCGATACGGTCAGATCAACGTCTGCTCCGGGCGCCGCGCCTGCACCGGTGATGGCCAGGGCTCGTGCCTGACCATTCACGTTGCGGCAGATGGTCAGATTAAACGTCTTGTCCGCAGCGGGGGTAAAGCGTACTTGTGTACCGTCCGCGCTGACGGCAAGGTGGTCTTCATGTCCGGGAACCGTGGCCACGTTCTCCAGTACCAGCGAGCCGTGGTCGGGCATGACAGATGTATAGGTGTAGGTTCCGGTACCGTTGCCGGTGATCTTGCGGGTCAGCGCTGAACCGACCGGCAGCATGTACATGTTCTTCATCAGGTAGCACGGATGGCTTCCGGGAATCTCCGAGAGAATCTGGTTCCCGAAGCTTCCAGTACGCGCACCGGTTTCGTTTGTGACCTGAAGGTCGGCCGGTGAGAGCAGGAAGTCAATCACGAAGGTGGTCAGCCCCAGAGGCCCGCTGAAAGGCAGGTCATGATCGGCGAGGTTGTAGTCGCCATTGGTCCATTCGCCCAGGGTGATGCCATCGTCCGAGGTGAATTCCGGACTGCCTGAGTCAGGGAAGTACTTGAATACCAGTTGGCCGTTTTTCTTGCTGAATTCGAGGCGGCAGTTCTGCGAAGACGGATGGTTGCAGTCCCAGACAAAAAGTTGCACGCCATCGAGATCGTCAATTGTGGTTGTTCCATCGGCTGAGAGCTTCGGGCCGGGATGTCCCTTGGGATAAACGAAGCGCCACGGCATCACGCAGTGGGAGTCGCTCAATTTATCGAAGTACCCCGAATCCCAGATCTCACCCGAGGGGATGAAGAAGAGGATAGGAGCATTCTGGCGGTCGCATCCGCGCAGGAAGGTGGCTTCGATTTCGCGCGCTGTCTTCTCTATGCGCGATATGCCTTCACGTCCCTGATCGTGGAAGTGCAGCAGGCTCTCGCGGCTCAGCAGTTTTCCGTGGATCGCCGTGAGCTTGGTGCGCATGCCGTCTTCCGTAAGGAGATGCGTGTCAGTCCTGCCCGACCAGAGGTTATCGGCCACAGTGGAGGCCAGCGAGGTGCAGAAGCCCGTAGCCAGACCACCATGTCCTTTGCCTTTGAGGAAGTAGGTGTAGAAGCCGAAGAACGCGGCGGTCAGAATGGGATGGCCGAAGATCGGATCAAGCAATTCATGCCACACCTCTGCCGTTCCAAACGTGTCTTCAAACGTGCCCCATGAGGGAGCACCCTGGGTGAAGTTGGGGAAGGTGTAATTATTCACGCCCCAGGCGAACGGAATTTCCAGGATGAGCGGCTTGGTCGCGCTGCGCGAGTTGCTGACAAATCCATCAGGATTCCGCACCTGCACCGTGACTGTGCCTCCGGCTGAACCGCTTCCGCCGGTGCCCGGCATGTTGAAGCTGAGGTTGGTCTTGCCGGCTACAGTTGCCGGAGCAGCAGTGCCGTCGATGAGCACCGAAGCTCCATTCTCAAATGCATGGCCGGTCAGAGAAATCGATACGCCCGGAGAGAGCACAACAGTAAAGGCATCGAGCTGTGGCTTGATGTTTACGGTAAGCCGGTTGCTTTCCGTGCCATCCTGCCGTCGCACCGTGATTGATTTCGCTCCACCATCGATGGTGAGCGGAATCGTGATCGAGATACTCTGGTCCAGATTCACAGTCGGCGTGAATGGAGTTCCATCGAGAATCACACGATCATTCGTGGTGAAGGCGCTTCCCCGCAGAGTGAGCGTGTCACCCGGGAAGGCGTCCGTGGGTGTGAGCTGCGAGAGCCACGGACGAGTCAGCAACTGGTTCCAGGCATCTTCTGAGAATTCGAAGAAGCTGATCTGTCCATCGGCGCCGGCCAATTGAGCCTTGTTTCCTGCGCGTCCGGGCTGTCCCTGTGCGCCGTTGTGTCCGTTGCGGGCATTGGTGCAGACTTCGCCATTACCGCTGCGTCCGCCTCTGCCACCCAAGCCACCCTGGCCGCCATCGCCGCCATCACCGGTCTGGCCACCCTGGTTCTTCATCTTGAAGCTCTTGCTGGTCACGGTTGACGCCAGCGTACCCTGGAGCGTGCCGATGGTGATGTCGGCACCGTTGCCGCCATTGCCGCCGCGTCCGCCGGGACCGCCATTGCCGCCGTCACCACCGTCGCCGCCGTCACCGGCGCCTGACCAGCAATGCCAGCCGAAGAACCACCACTTCTCGCCGCCATGACCGTCACCGCCGCTGCCGCCGGCTCCGCCACGCTGTCCTGTTCCAGCTTTGCGGCCGTTTTCGCCATCAAGATCGACGTTAGGAATAGCAGTCATCGTCTTGACCCACATCTCGATAGATGGAGCATTTCTTCCCCGCGCTCCATCGATGCCGCTTTCACCAGAGCGGGCGCTGGCGCCATCCAGACCATTGCGGGAATCCGGCTTGGTCTGCACTCCTGACCATCCACGGCCATTCAAATCAGGATTATCCAGGCGTGGCGGAGTGCTGCCACCCGGTTGTGCCCAGGTGATGGAAGCATTGGGACCGCAAATGACTTCTTCAGCGATGATGTACAGCTTGGTGACCGCCGGATCAACAAGCAAACGCGTCTGGGTAAGATCCAGCGTGTGAGCAATGATGACTGCGCTGTCAATGGGAATTGTCTTGACGAACAGGAAACGCGGAGCAGGAGCGCTGATCATGGGCCACTGGACAGGCGCTGCCGCATGAATCCTGTCGAGCAGGGAAGCGTCAAGCAGCTTAGTCTCAGTGGGAGTGATCTGCAGCGCGTGCGTGAGCAGAGTCGACTGGAGAGCGAGTGCGGGCTTGGCCACGGCCGCAGACAAGGCGACTGCCGGCGCGTGGGCTGCAGTGGCTGCAGGCGTTACTGCAGCGGGCTTCGCCGCTGCGACTGCCGGTGCAGTGGCCGCCGTCATTTTCGTCAGCACGCTGGAACTGTTACGGTTGGTGAGGTATTGGGCCAGGCGGGTGCGCACCGTGGCCGCATTACCGGTAGCAACTTCTTTGGCAATAGCGCCCCATTGCACCGTGGTTCCAGTAGAAGCTTTGGGTGCAACCAGGATCTTGCCCCTGGTCATGACCGTGGGAGTATTGATGCGCAGCGTGGAAAGATCAGAGAGCCGGTTTACACCGGCAGCATCGAGAATGTTGCGAACCTGTTGCAGCCGTGCCATGCTGGGGTCGGGTTCCAGGTTCACCGTGATCCGCGAGGAGGTTGCCTTTTTCTTGACCTCCGTGAGGATCTGCTGAGAAGCAGCATTTCTGGCGCTCACTACCTGCGCCGTAACTACGCCCTGAATAATCTGCACGCCGTGGATATTGCCAACGAATGGAAATGCCTTTCCGTCAGCGCCGCTGCCGATCTTGAATCCTGCCGTTCCTACGCTGGTAATCGGGCCGGGAACCAGCTTTGACCCGCAAGCCACGCCATTGATCTGCAGCGCCATCTGGCCATTGGTTTCGCGGGTGAATTCCACGTTGCCGGCCACCCCCTGCTTGACCAGGGTATTGCCGCTATCAACGCTCTCCCAGCCTTTGGCGGTGTGGACCGATCCGGTGAGCTTGCCTGTGCTCTCAATGAAGAAGGCGATGGCCGGTGTTTGTGCTTCAACGATATTGTGGCGCGCGCCGCCGACCTTGGATGGAAGAATCGTGGCTTTGATGGTGAATGTCTGCAGGTTGTCGAGTACTGCATTGCGGGCCAGTTCCAAATGCCCGTTTTCAACCTGGAACCCGGTATCGCCGGGTAAAGCTTTTGCGTTATTTACATTGAGGACAGCAATTCCATGCGCCGAACCATCGAACGCCTGGCCTTTGTCCAAGTTCAATTGGAACAGAGTTGTTCCCGTAGTCATACTTTTTATCCTTTATTCTTTAAATTTGGTGTGGCTCTTATAAATGCAGCACAGACTGCACACTTTGGTGAGAGCCGCTATGCGATGCGGCTTGTTATGGCTCCTTTGGCGAGCTTAATCATCGTCTCTGCTGCTAATGACGTGTATTCCTTTGAAATCCCTAAGAGAGTAGCACGTTTTTATCTGTCATCTTTAAATGGCACGGAATAAGTATTTCGTAAACCAATCTGTGAGATCAGCGAAATTTCCATGAAGGCTAAATGCCTATATGCACAACAGCGAGGGCACCGGAAGCATCCCATCTATAAAGTGTGGGGGAATTTCCTATGAAAAAGGTACAAAGCAGACGAGGGAAACTGCTGCTTTTAGCAGCAATGGCTTGCCTGGCCGCGATCCTGGTGTTCGCACAGGCCCAGAAGCTGATGATTATCAACGGGCCAGTGGTGGAATCGGCGCAGCCCAATAACACAACGATTGCATGGACAACTAACACCGGCGGCAGCACTATTCTGCGCTACGGCACTGACCAGAACAGCCTCTCGAAAACCGCGCAGTCGCCCTATAAAGAAGGTGCCGGCAATCAGACGCATCGTGTACACATTAACGGGCTGCAACCCGGCGCCAAGTACTACTACCAGGCATATTCAGGACAGGGACAGGGCACCGGAACTGAAGCCACAAGCCCTGTAAGCTCGTTTGTAACCACGGGCAATGGTGCTGCTGCACCTCAGGCAATGTCACGCACAGCTCTTTATAGACTATATTCGGCGGGCGCAGGCCACTTCTACACTTCTTCGCAAGAGGAAGCCCAGGGCGTAGCGGCCACGGGAGGAATGAAGCTGGAAGGCACCACCGGGTACCTGCTGGCTCAGGCTGCGGATGGCACGGTGCCTCTCTTCCGTGTTCTGCTGCCCGGTGGACAGCACTTCTACACTGTCGATGCCAGCGAACGTGATGGCGCGGTGAAGAACAACGGCGGGAAGTTTGAGGGCATCACCGGCTACATTGCCAGCTCTCAGCAGCCGGGCACCACAGCGCTCTATCGTTTATATAATGCACAGAACCGCGACCACTTCTACACGACCGATGCTTCGGAAAAAGCCGGCGCTGTTCAGCAAGGATACAAAGATGAAGGCGTGGCAGGTTACATCTGGACGTCTCAGCAATAAGGAGCATTCAGCATTCAGCCCCTGAACATCCTCTTTGTCCTTGAGCGAGATGCGAGCAGACAATTTTCTGATTTTCCTCTGCGTTCTCCGCGACCTCTCCGGTAAGCCTGAAACTGTGTCTACTCGCGTCGAATTTACGGTTGACGAGGGGGGTGTTCAGGTGCTGAGTGCTATTGTGTTAAATTGGCGCTGCTGAAATCCTCAAGCGCTGCGGAGAGCGTCTGATTGCCGCTTCTGAACAACACCAGGTTGGCTCCCGGAGTGTTCATATCAAAAACGATCAGCAGCAGGTCGCCATCAGGATTCCCAGGCGCCGGCGTAGTCCATTGCAGCGATGTGAACTTGCTGTTAGGCACACTGGCGATGAGTGATACGTGATCGTAGATCTCATCAAAGGCAATGGTTCCATCCACCAGCATAGTGATGCGCCGTTTTCCGTGGGAGTTTGCGAGCAGGTAGACGTGATCGTCGGGAATGCCCCTGCCGCCAAAATCGGCAGCGATACGTCCGGTGGGCGGCAGGGCATATTTATCCAGGAATTGTGTGGCCGGTTCTGAAAAGTCCTGCTGGTTAGCTACATGCCAACCCTGCAAACGATGAATCTGCGCTGCATCCAGAGTCGCCATGCCGGGAATGGCGGCAGGCTTGAAAGAGGCCTGCTCAGACCGGAGTGATGAGATGTCCGGGCTGGCCCACAGCAGAGAGACTGCCAGCAGCATACCGGCAGCGATGATCGCGCGAAATTTCCAATTCGGACGATTGCCGGCAAGCGGAATAACCTCTACTTTTTCCGCTCCGGGAATCTGCTCACCCAGGCGCGCAAGCACCAGCATCGACTGCAACGATTCAGATACGCGTGAGGCAAGATGAGCCGGAATTTCCGGTTCAACCAGCTCCATTTCGCCAGGGGCAATGCGGAATTCCATTTGTCTGGAATAGCAGAGCTTGTTCAATGCCGATAATGACGCATCATCATTGAAAAGCATTTTGGCCTGGGTGGGCTGGCTGCTGGTAGTGGTGAACTTTGAATCCAGCAGATAACTTCCGGTGCGGATGAC